>Ga0065721_10048679_pt1 | contig 172060 bp, 134 predicted proteins | sample Mesricmetagenome_FD_59108 | JGI IMG/M metagenome (GOLD analysis project Ga0065721, IMG submission 59108) | Mesophilic microbial community from rice straw/compost enrichment Sample: eDNA_1 v2 (version 2) | ecosystem: Engineered > Solid waste > Grass > Composting > Bioreactor | place: USA... | reverse complement strand
ATATACGAAAAATCCTTCATGAGGATAATATTGAGTTCTAAGTATATTGAATTGATTGTAATTTCGGGTTACAAATATCGGTCAAAAATGGATGGCGTGCATGCCAATTTGATTGATTTTGTGTTTTTTAGTCTTTTTACAACGCAATCGTTGCCGAAAAGGTTAAATTTATTTTTCTTTTTTTACCGTAAATCCCTACCTTTGCCGTCCTAAATTTTGGAACGAAATGGCAAATCATAAGGCTACCAAAAAAGATGTGCGTCAATCTGCCAAAAGGCGTGAAAGAAATAAATATTACGGTAAAACCACCCGTAATGCGATCCGTGACCTGAAGGCGCTGAAGACTGGTACGGAAGCTACCAAAGAGTTTCCTGAAGTAGCTTCTATGATCGATAAGCTGGCTAAAAGAGGCATTATTCATAAGAATAAAGCCGCTAACCTGAAAAGCAAGCTGTCCAAAAAGATCAATACACTCGAAAAATAATTGAACGATATTATTTTTTTTGTTTTTTTTCCTCCCGCTGGTCGGGAGGTTTTTTGTTTTGGGGCAGGTGGTAGCACTTCACAAACCTGCCAGCCGCTTTAAAAAATCATCTTTCCGGCGGGTGCTTACACCAATTGTAGTATTGTCGTGCATGGTAATATAACCGCCCTTTCCCCTGGTATAGGTCTTTACATACCGCAGGTTCACCAAATGCGAATTGTGTACCCGGTAAAAATCATAGGGCCCCAGCATGTCTTCAAATTCCTTCAGCGTTTTTGGTATCAGCAATTTGCGGCGGTCGGTCATAAAAATATGCGTGTAGTTGATCTCGCTTTCGCAGCGTACGATATCGCCTATCTGTACAAATTCCAACCCATTGGCTACCGGAATGCACAGCCGCCGGCTGGCGCTTTGCAGGGCCTGTAAATTGTGCATCAGGGCTTCTAATTGCATGCCCGTACCATCACGTTCTTTTTTATCTGCCACCTTTTGTATGGCCTGTTCCAGGTCAACGCCGTCTATAGGTTTTAACAGGTAATCGATGGCGCTGAACTTAAAGGCCTGCACGGCATATTCGCTATAAGCCGTGGTGAATATAACGTCAAACTGCCTGTTCACCCGGTTCAGCAAATCAAAGCCTGTTACATCATGCAGGTGCACATCCAGGAAAACCAGGTGGGGCAATAACCGGTCGATGGCTGCTACGCCTTCTTCCAAATTGAGCGCCGTGCCTGCCACCTGCACCAGGTGCGCACAACGCTGGTCAATCAAACTCCAAAGCCGGTCAATGGCATGGCGTTCATCATCTATGATCAGGGCCTTTATCATCATGGTAAATCTACATTAAAACCGTAATTCAAGGGGTACTATCAACTTCGCCTGCATACCGGGTGCAACGGGATTCAATTCCAGCGATGCTCCGCTATTGATCATATCTATCCTGCGTTTGGTGATGGCCAGTCCCATCGATTTCCGTTTGCCATCTGCAGCAGTTTTCTCCACCCATCCGCGGCCATTATCTGCTACGGTGCAATACAGCCACCGGTCATCTGCTTCAATGCGCACATTGATATGCCCATCGCCGTTTTTGTTGGCCATTCCATGCACAATGCTGTTTTCAACCAAAGGTTGTAAAAGCATGGGAGGCACCAGGGTATTGTTTTTGTCGATGTGATGGTGGGTTGTGATCTCCCAGGTAAACCGGCCCCGGTGGCGCATGGCCTCCAACTGCAGATATAATGCTAAGGCTTCGAGGTCGCTGGCCAGCGGCACCAGGGTTTGTTCAGAATTCTCCAGTATCAACCGCATCAGTTTGGCAAAGCTGGCCAGGTACTGATCGGCCTGCCCAATATCGTTTTTCACCATGTAGTCGCTGATGCTGTTCAGCGAATTGAATATAAAATGCGGGTTCATTTGCAGCCGCAGCACTTTCATTTCAATATCGGCCGCTTCTGCACGCAGCTCCGCCTCCTGCTGCCGGGCCTCTGCATCCCTTTTTCGTTTGTAAAAAACAAAAATGGCGATGACCGCCAGCAACACCACCAGCCCGCCGGCCAAAATGATGCGGTTGATGAACCGCTGTTTTTCGATGGCCGCCAGGTTTTGCGCTTCTTTTTTCTCAAATTCAAATTGCATCACACGCCGGGTGAGTTGCCGCTCCGTTTCCACATTATAAAAACTGTCGCGATACAATACATGCTGCCGCTGCGCATACAGGGCCTTTTGAAAGTGGCCACGGCCTGCATATACATCCGAGAACGACTTCCATACCTCGCTTAAACGGTCTACCGCGCCGGTAGCCTCTGCCAGTGGCAGGGCCTGTTGCAGGTATCGATGCGCCTGTGTATAACGCTGATCGTAATGAATGCCCAATCGCGCCAGTGCGGTATCGGGCGCTTCGATATATATATCGGCCAGATGATTCAATACACTGGTCATATTGTTTTTGTCATCGGTATCGGTATACAACTGCAGTGCCTGTTGCAGGTAATCGAGGCTGGTGGCATACTGTGCCAGCCCCTTGTACAATATGCCCAGGTTGGTAAGATCGCCTGCAATGTGTTTTTTGGTGCCTATCTGCCTGTTCAGGGCCAGCGCTTTTTCGAAATATTCAAGGGCTTTGGCGGGTTCTTTTGCCTTGTCGTATGCGACGCCTATGTTGCCGAGCACATTGGCCATGCCCTGTAGTACATTTTCTTTTTCATACAGGGCCAGCGCACGCTGGTGATAAGCGATCGCATTGGGATAGTCGGCAATGTTTTTATAAATGATACCAATGTTGGTGAGGTTATTGGCCATGGCCTGGTTTTGCCCCAGTTGTTCCTGTATGGTCAGCGCACGCAGGTAATAATCTAAAGCCCGCCGATAATCGGCCAGGTACAGGTATACCACACCAATATTGTTCAGCGCGCTGGCCACCCGTTTTTTATCGCCCAGTTGTTCCAGCACGGCCAATGCCCGGGTATGGTAATCCAGCGCTTCGGCATACCGGCCTTTGTTTACCTGTACGATGGCCATATTGTTCAACGCACTCGCTATACCTGAATTGTTCTGCAGTTTGGTGTGCAGGGCCAGCGCCATGGTATACATATTCAGCGCGGCAGAATCGTTGCCCATAGCGGCATAGTTCACGCCTTTATAACTGTAGGCAGATGCCAGTTTTTTTTCCTGCTGTAGTTTTTGAGCCAGGGCTATGGCGCGATCGGCATAGATTAAACCATGTTGAGGTGCACTATAGTTATATTCAAATGCAATTTCATTCAGCAGGTTCAGCCGCACGGTATCTTCCTGGCTGTGCCGCTGCAGTTCTGTCAAACAGGAGTCGAGGTAGGTTTGTTGTGCCAGCGAAGGGGCGCCGTATGCACACAGCAAACTGCTCAGCATCCATGCAGCTATTACATTACGGTTCAGGAAGGGATTTCTGCTCATTGTTTTGACGGTTGGTAAGGGGTATTATAAAAATAAGATAAATGTGATAATCCCGGTTTTCATGTACCTGCATGCAGTAAATAAGTGGCCTGCGGCAAATAATAAATACAGCAAGGGTTCAGCCTCTACCTGAAGTAGGTTTGTACAGCACTTATTAAAACACTTATTATGAATCAAAAAACTATGCACCGCCAGCGCCAGTACCTGCTCGTTGCGGCCGGACTGGGTGTTATCTCTATCTTTCTTCCCTGGGTAAAAATGGATGTAGGGGGCTTTTTAGAGGGCATGGGTGTAGATAATAGCCTGAATGGTTTCAGGGGCCTGGGCATACTGGTTTTAATCGATTTCCTGGTGACCGGCATACTCGCATTTATGGGTGAGCAGGAAAAGCCGTTAGACAAAACGCCCTGGTTTGTGGTATTAGTTGCCGGCGCGATCAGCATACTGGCTACCGGCGCCTTTTTATGGAAATCGCAAAGCAGCATGCAAATGGGCATGGGGCTGGTTGATGTTGGCATTGGGGCCGGCGCGCTGGTGGCGGTGGGCGCCGCGGTATTTTCGGTGGCCAGCGCCTGGATCTTTAAAAGACCCGGTTATACCATTCGCGATAGCTGGGAAACCATTACCAAAAATAAACTGCCGGTTTTTACACGCAATGCCAACCCTGTTTCAAAAACATCGAAAATGGAAGACCTGGAAAAACTGGTAACCATGCGCAATGAAGGAATCATTTCGGAAGAAGAATACCAACGCCTGAAATCGGAAATGTTTTCAAACTGAATGACCGGTATTTCGTACTTTAAGGTATGGTACGAACAATACAACTACTCATCCTTATTCAAAGTATATTCATAGTTTCTGTTTCAGCCCAAACAATCACCACCAGATACGAAGAAACCAACACACAGGAAACGCCCACCTACCAGGAGATCATTGCCTGGTGGAAAATGATGGATGAAAAATTTCCCACCATCCATATGCGCACCATGGGACCTACCGATGCCGGCTTTCCGCTGCACCTGGTGACCGTTTCCAACGACCGTGATTTCGATTTCGCCAGCCTGCGTAAAAAGAACAAACGCATCATCCTTATCAACAACGGTATTCATCCCGGCGAACCCGATGGCATAGATGCCAGCATGTTGCTGATACGCGATATCGTTACCAATAAAAAGAAATTGCCTGCCAACATAGTGCTGGCTATTATCCCTGTATACAATATCGGCGGCTGTTTGAACCGCAGCCCCTGGTACCGCGTAGATCAAAACGGACCTGCCGAATTCGGCTCCCGCGGCAACTCCCAAAACCTCGACCTCAACCGCGATTTTATTAAATGCGATTCAAAAGAAGCCCGCTCCTTTGCCGAAATTTTTCACCTCTGCGATCCCGATGTATTTGTAGATAACCATGTAAGCAATGGCGCCGATTACCAGCACGTGATGACCCTGCTCACCACCCAACACAGCAAACTGGGCGGCATCATGGGCAAATACCTGCACGATGAATTTGAGCCGGGCATGTACCAACTCATGAAACAAAGAGGGTACGACCTGGTGCCTTATGTAGATTTCAACGGCAAAACACCCGAGGCCGGTATGACGGCCTATTTCGACGGACCCCGCTACAGCAGCGGTTATGCCGCCCTGTGGCACAGCTTTGCCTTTGTGCCCGAAACGCATATGTTAAAGCCGTATAAACAACGGGTAGAAAGCACCTATGCCTTAATGGAAAGTTTTATCGAATTTACCAGCGTACACAGCAATGCCATCAAAAACCTGCGCGAACAAACCAGAGCCTCGATAAAAAAACAACCCCAATTCCCGGTAAACTGGAAGCCTGATACCACCCACCATGAGCAAATACAATTCAAAGGTTACGAAGCCGGGTATAAAACCAGCGAAGTATCGGGACTGCAACGCCTGTATTACGATAGAAATAAGCCTTATGAAAAATCCATCAACTATTTTAATACCTATACCCCGCAGCTGATGTTGAAAAAGCCAACAGCCTATATTGTTCCGCAGGGCTGGTGGAAGGTGATCGATTTGCTAAAACTGAACAAGGTGGCCATGCGCGCCTTTACAAAAGATACTGCGGTGCAGGTGACGGTATATCGGATAGAAGAATATAAATCGCTGCCCCGGCCTTACGAAATGCATCATATCAATACCGATGTGCGGGTGAGCACGCAAACAAAAACCATGCATTTCCGGAAAGGTGATTATTATATCCCGATGAACCAGGTGGCCAACCGGTTTCTAATAGAGGTGCTGGAACCGCAGGCCGATGATTCGTATTTCGCCTGGAATTTTTTTGACGGTATTTTGGGAAGAAAAGAATGGTACAGCGCCTATGCCTTTGAAGACAGCGCGGCGGCTTATTTAAAGGCGCATCCTGAATTGCGCGAGCGGATGGAGAAAGATACCAGCGGGCTGGGGAAGCTGGAGTTTGTGTACAGGAATTCGCCCTACTATGAACAGGAGTATATGCGGTACCCGGTATACAGGGTAGAGTAGTACGGCGCTACATGCCGTCAAAACTTCAAATGCCTCACCGTCAACCCATCATTGATCAACTGTTTCAACGAATCGATGCCAATTCGTATATGCCTTTCCACAAAATTGGCCGTCACCACCTTATCGCTGGCCTCGGTTTTTACCCCCTCGGGCACCATGGGCTGGTCGCTCACCAGCAATAAGGCGCCGGTAGGTATCTTGTTATAAAAACCCACCGAAAAAATGGTCGCCGTCTCCATATCGATCGCCATCACCCTGATCATTTGCAGGTATTCCTTGAACTGTGCATCATGCTCCCATACACGGCGGTTGGTGCTGTACACGGTACCCGTCCAGTAGTCGATGCCATAATCGCGGATGGTGGTAGATACTGCTTTTTGCAGGGCAAAAGCCGGCAGGGCCGGTACCTCGGGTGGAAAATAGTCGTTGGAGGTACCCTCACCGCGGATAGCGGCAATTGGCAGTATCAGGTCGCCTATATGATTGCGTTTTTTTAGTCCGCCGCATTTACCCAAAAACAAGGCTGCCTTTGGTTTGATGGCGGCCAGCAGGTCCATAATGGTGGCCGCGGTAGGGCTGCCCATACCAAAATTGATGATGGTGATGTTTTCAGCCGTAGCGCATTGCATGGGCCGGTCGGCGCCTACTACCGGCACATTGTTCCATTCAGCAAACATGTTTACATAATTGCTGAAATTCGTGAGCAGTATATATTCTCCGAAATTCTCCAGCGATTCTCCCGTATAACGTGGCAGCCAGTTCCTGACGATATCTTCTTTCGTTTTCATGCCCATTAAATATTATCTAAATTTCGTTTTTTTTAGGTAAACGATCCATTTAGTTTTGACACATGATCCGCATCGAATATCCCGCCACCGATTTTCGCATGAAAGAAGAAGATGGGAAAGAATTCATCTTCGACGAGCAGCGCCGCCAATGGCTGCGCCTGACGCCCGAAGAATGGGTGCGCCAGAATTTTGTGCAATACCTGGTGCAGGTAAAACAATACCCGGCGGCGCTCACAGCCATTGAGAAAGAGATCAGGTTGGGAGAATTAAAAAAGCGTTTTGATATATTGATCTATGACCGCCGGCACCAACCCTGGCTGATGGTGGAATGTAAAGGCATGGATGTACCGCTCGATCAATCGGTGCTGGAACAAATACTGCGTTACAACATAGCCCTGCCCGTTCCCTACCTGGTGATCACCAACGGACAGTATTGCGCCGCCTTTAAAAAGGCCGGCAAACAATTAGAAGTCCTTACCGCCCTGCCTGAATTTGGAAATTAGGTGCTTTATGTTTTGCGACAAATAATAAAAAAACGCAGCTTCATTAGCTGCGTTTTTTTAAGTTAAGCAAGTCACGTACCTACGGAAATATCCCCAACTCGGCATAACTGGTAGCCACCTTATTAATAGCCACCAGGTACGAAGCCGTACGCATATCCGGTACCTGCGGGTTCGACTTCCAGGCTTCCATGATCTCGCGGGTAGCGGTGATCATGGTCTCTTCGAGGCCGCTGCGCACCAGGTCCACCTCTTCGGGTCCGTGCATGATCAGTTCTTTTTCCTTACCATTTACTTTTTTACCGGTAAGGTCTTCAATCTGTCCTAATATATGGGCGTTGAGATTTTCGGTAAAGCGTTTTTCCATACGGCCATAACGTACATGGCTAAGGTTTTTCAGCCATTCAAAATACGAAACGGTAACACCACCGGCATTCAGGTACATATCGGGTACCACCAGTATGCCCCTTTTGATGAATACTTCATCGGCTTCGGGTGTCAACGGACCATTGGCGGCCTCGCCGATGATCTTTGCTTTTACATTGGGAGCGTTTTCACCATTGATCACGGCTTCCAGCGCGGCCGGTATCAAAATATCACATTCCATTTCCAGCGCATCGGTGTTCTTGGCAAAGTTGCTGCTGCCGGGGAAGTTGAGAATAGAGCCTGTTTTTTTGCGATGTGCTACCACGGCATCCACATCCATGCCTTTTTCGCTGAAAATAGCGCCTTCAAATTCAGCCAAACCGGTAATGATGGCGCCATGCTCCTGGAAGAATTTGGCGGTGTGATATCCCACGTTACCCAGGCCCTGCACCACAACGCGTTTTCCTTCTACGCCGCTGGGCAATCCCAGTTTGTCCATCACATCTTTCATGTTACACACTTCGCGCAGGCCATAAAACACGCCCAGGCCGGTAGCTTCGCGGCGGCCGCGCACACCACCCTGTGTCACCGGTTTACCCGTTACACAACCCAGGGCGTCTATCTCGCCGGTACGCATGCTCATATAGGTATCGGCAATCCAGGCCATTTCGCGTTCACCCGTACCATAATCGGGAGCGGGTACATCTATGCCGGGGCCAATAAAGTTCTTTTTGATCAGTTCCGACGTATAACGCCGGGTAATTTTTTCCAGTTCATAGGGCGTATACTTTTTGGGGTCGATGGTGATACCCCCTTTGGCGCCGGCAAAAGGTACATTCACGATGGCGCATTTGTAGGTCATAAGGGCGGCGAGGGCCATCACCTCATCGAGGTTTACGGTAAGGGCAAAACGAATACCGCCCTTGCAGGGCAGTTTGTGGTGGGAATGCTGAACACGGTATGCCTTGATCACCTCTATCTTATCGCCGATCTTGACCGGAAAGTGCATGCGGTATACGGCATTGCATTGTTTGATCTGTTCCAGTACACCCGGGTCCCATTTGGTGAATTGTGCGGCTTTATCGAAACTTTTCTCCACCGCACCAAAAAAACTGTAATCTGACATGACTAAGCTGTTTTTGTTATTGTATTGAGCAGTATGTATGTAAGCGAGTAGTAAGTAGCGAGTGGCTAGTAGGGGGTACTACTGGCTACTCACTACTAGCCACTAACTCTTCTCTAACTTACTTATCTTTCGATCCAAACGAATCAGGTACAACAACAGGCCAATAAGAATGGTTACCGCTACGGCCAGCACTACATAAATTTTATTCCCGGCACGCAAACCGGTGGCTTCCTGAACCGCCGTGCTGTCCTGCGCATACACGCAAACCCGGGCAAACAAAACGATCAGGGTAATTATTAATTGTTTCATACTGTTTATTATCGGCTGAGTTTTTTCTCTTCCAGTAATCGAACCCGCAGCAATAAGGTGGTGATCCAGGTGGCCAGCAATATCCATCCCAGCACACCGGGCCAGAACACCGCACGCATGGCCGGGTCGAGGCTGCTGCCACCCAAACCGGGATTGCCTTCAGAGCCCTTACCGCCAGGATGCAGCGATTCGGTCAACCGTGGCAGAATCATGATCATGGGTATATAAATAAAGTAGGCGAAAATATTGTACACGGCCGCCACGCGCCCGCGTTTGTCGATATCGGTCATGGAATTGCGCAAAACAAAATAGGCCACGTATATCAGCAGGGCAATGGCCGCGCCTATTTGTTTGGGGTCGTTGTTCCAATAGGTACCCCAGGTATAATTGGCCCAAATGGCGCCGGTAACCAAACCCAGGCATCCCAGTACGGTACCGGTGCGGGCAAACTCGGCGGCGTATATGTCGCTTTGAATCGTGGGTTTGCCCAGGTATTTGATAGAATACACCAGCGATACGGTGATCATGGCCAGCTGCGAAAACCACATGGGAACATGAAAAAAGAAGTTGCGCATGCTTTCGTACAGGTTACTGTCCTGGTAGGCTATCTGGTAGGGGAGGGGAACAAAAAGACCGCCTATAAAACAATACAGCAATAAAACAATACTCAGTATTTTCCACCACGATCGGCGCATAATGTATGTAGGTTAACCTGTGATAAGTGGGGCAAAATTAGGGGAAAGGGCCTTAATCTTTCCACAAAAAAGGGAACAATATCACCGCCAGCACCATCACCAGTATATCCAGCGCCACCAGCAACAGTATGATCTGCAACAGGCTGCCCTGTATTACATCGGCAAATGCCGTGTTCGACATACGCATCAGCAGCAGCACCTGCGGAATGATGAGCGGGAAGCCCATAATGGCCATCAGCGCGGCGCCCTGGCGGGCCCTTGCCGCAATGGCAGCCAGAAAGGTAAACACCAGGCTCAGGCTACAGCCGCCCAGGCAGGCATAACCCACAAATTTCAGCGGATGTTGCAGCGGGTTGCCCATCAGCAGTTGAAACAACAGCAGGCTTACCAGGCTCATCACCACCATCAGCACGGCATTAAAGATCAACTTGGCCAGAATAAAATCGCGTGCACCGGCAATGGTATAGAAGTAGAGCATGCGCCCCGGACTTTCCTGTAAAAAACTTTTGGCTACGGCGTTCACACAAACAAATAACTGCGTCATCCAGAACAGGCCGTTCCATACATTTTCTTCAGGCTGGTTCATGGCCAGGTACAATACAAAGATGGTACTGGCTACATACAGCAGGATACCATAAAAAGTGTATTGCTGCCTGATCTCCAGCAGCAGGTCTTTTTTGAGTAAGGCGATTATGTGATGTAGTGATTTGATGGCGCGAAAGTAATTTTTTATTCCTTATTAAAACAAACACGGCACCGCGGCTCATACACATCCTTTTCTCCCAGCAATACCTGGCTGCTATTGGTTGTTTTACGATAGGAGTAATTGGCGATATGACCGCATTTTACGCAAATAGCATGCAGTTTGGTGATGAAATCGGCCTTCGCCAGCAGAAACGGCATTTGCCCGAATGGTTTTCCCGTAAAATCCATGTCTAAACCAGCCACAATGACACGAACGCCGCGCACAGCCAGTTGCTCGCACACATCGGGCAGCTGATCGTCGAAAAACTGCGCCTCGTCAATACCCACCACATCCACACTCCCGGACAATAATAATATGGTTTGGGAGTTATCAATAGGAGTGGAAAGAATGGCGTTCTCGTCGTGCGACACAATGTTCTGAGCATCATAGCGCACATCAATTTTTGGCTTGAAGATCTCTACCTGCAGGTTGGCGATTTTTGCACGTTTCAGTCTCCGGATCAATTCTTCTGTCTTACCGGAAAACATGGACCCGCAAATAACTTCAATACTGCCACGTCTTTCGCCCGAGAAATTAGGTTCTATAAACATGATTACGGAAATAGGTACAATAATTGTTAACTTTAGTAATTAAACTCTGTAAAACCATAAAAAGTACCCGCTTATTATGGAACGACTAGCACAACTTATTGGCAAATTAAATGAACAATTTGCTAACAACGCCGACCCGTTTCAACTGTTAGTAACCACCCAATTAATTGAAACAGAATTGGTACAGATGTCTACGGCCACCAACCGTACGGCAACACCCGCTGCAGCCGCCACCAACTCGTCGAAAGTAGCAGTGGTGATGCCGGCATCCAACGGCCATTCTTTTCATAACAGGCAGGTGGCAGAAGAAATAAATACCCAGGCCGTGGTAAATGGCACCGCTGTGGAGGCTGAAAAGACCCACAACGGCCACGACAATGCGGCCCAGGCCGAACACAGCTGGAAATTTGATCCCCTGCGCGAAATTCCCACCCTGGCGCACCAGCAATCGGTAAAAGAACTCAACGAAGTGATGGCTTCCCAGGAATCTTCGCTCAATGATAAATTGAAGGAAGAAGTAAAAGAAGTGGCCCATGTACTGAACGATTCACCTGTTCGCGACCTGCGCCGCGCCATCGGTATCAACGACCGTTTCGTATTCATCAGCGAACTGTTCCGCAACGATGAAGTGATGTACGAGCGCAGTATCAAAACCATCAACAGCTTCCGCATTTTACCAGAAGCCCAATACTGGATCGAAAGAGAACTGAAAGTAAAACTGGGCTGGGACGAAAACAAGGAAAGCACCCGTCATTTTTATCAGCTGGTTAAAAGACGGTTCTCCTGAATGAACTGCATTACCGTATTGGTAGCGCCTTTTTTACCGTACACATAACTACGGGCGGCTTCGCATGCCTGCTGGTAAGCGGCATCGTTGTTTAATAACCTGTCGAAGGTTTGCTCCAGCTCCAACGCCGTGTTGATCACAAAGGCGCCCTGGCGGCTTACCAGTTCCACCGCTTCAACGAATTTTTCATACACAGGTCCTATCACCACCGGTTTGCCATACACGGCCGCTTCTACCACATTGTGCACGCCGTCTTCACCAAAACCGCCCCCCACATAAGTTATAGTTGCGTATTTGTACAGCTTCGACAACATACCGATATTGTCGATGATGAGGGTATTGGCCGTACTTGATCCCACCTGTTCTTTCCATTGCGAATAACGTACGGTGTTTTTAAACAGCTTTTCTATATCACGTAAATGCTCTTCGTCTATTTCATGTGGCGCAATTATAAACTTGGTATCGGGATGGGTATTGGCATAATGGTCCATTTCTTCTTCATCTTCGGGCCAGGTGCTGCCCGCCACAATTACCGGGTGGTTGCCGCAAAAGGCTTCAATTTCAGGCAGCCGTTCCGATGCTTCGGCGATCTGCACCACGCGATCGAAACGGGTATCGCCGCTTACGGTCACCGTACGGTTAAAACCGATGGCGCCCAATAATTGTTTCGATTCCCTGGTTTGCACAAACAGGTGAATAAAACTTTCCAGCATATAGCGGTGCAGGCGGCCATACCATTGAAAAAAGGGTTGCCCTTGCCGGAATATGCCCGAGATGAGCAGCACGGGTATTTGCCGCTTTTTCAGTTCGGTGAGATAATAATACCAGTATTCGTATTTAACCCAAAGCACCAGTTGGGGCTCTGCCTCGTTCAGAAACCGGCGAACGGCTTTTTTGCCGTCCATGGGCAGGTACAATACATAATCGGCGCCGGTATAGTTTTTTTGTACCTCGTAGCCCGAGGGGGAGAAGAAGGTGAGCAGTACCCGTATTTGCGGGTATTGTTTTTTGATTTGTTCCAGCACCGGGCGGCCCTGTTCAAATTCGCCCAGGGAGGAGCTGTGCATCCATACCAGCGGTCGGTCGGATTTTGGGATGGTTACCGGGTTTTTACGGCCTTCCAGCCATTTCCGGGCCTTGGGATTCCACAGGGCGGTGATACGGATACCTAAAGCATATACCAACAAGAAAACATTGTATAAAAACAGGTGCACAGTACGAGTTTATTAGGAAAGGCAAATGTCGTTAATTAGTGGTATTGCCAAACCCATTTTTTTGCAGTAGGTTTGTGCGCGTTTTAGAAAAAAAAATAGTGGTATGCAGCCTATACAAATGGTTGATTTAAAGCAGCAAACAGCAAAAATTAAGATAGAATTAGATTCGGCTATGCAGGAGGTGATCAGCAGCGCTGCTTTCATCCATGGCAAATCCGTTACGGATTTTGCCGCCGGGCTGTCGAAATACCTGGGGGTAAAACATGTGATCCCCTGTGCCAACGGCACCGATGCCCTTCAGATAGCCATGATGGCGCTGGATCTGCAACCGGGCGACGAAGTGATCACACCTTCCTTCACCTTTATTGCCACCACCGAAGTGATTGCCCTGCTGCGCCTGCAGCCGGTATTTGTGGATGTGGACCCGAAAACATTCTGCATTGACCCGGTGGCCATTGAAAAGGCTATTACGCCCAAAACAAAGGCCATTGTGCCTGTACACCTGTATGGGCAGGCGGCCAATATGGAGGAGATCATGAAAATTGCCGCCAAACATAACCTGCATGTAATTGAGGACAATGCCCAGGCCATTGGCGGCGACTATACCTTCAGCGATGGCAGCGTGAAAAAAACAGGCACCATAGGTACCGTAGGCGCCACTTCTTTCTTTCCTTCAAAAAACCTGGGCTGTTTTGGCGATGGCGGCGCTATTTTTACCAACGACGATGAGCTGGCCATTACCCTGAAAATGATTGCCAACCATGGCCAGTCGAAACGGTATTACCACGACCGGGTTGGCTGCAACAGCCGGCTCGATTCCATACAGGCCGCTGTATTGAACGTAAAATTGAAGTATCTTGACGAATATATAGCTGCCCGGCGTAAGGCTGCCGCTTATTATGATAAGGCTTTTGCCAATCATGCTAAGATCACTGTTCCTTACAAGGCGGCTTATACCGATCATGTATACCACCAATATACCCTGCTGCTGGAGGGCGTGAACCGCGATGCACTGCACCAGTTCCTGGCCAGCCACAGCATACCTTCTATGATTTACTATCCTGTACCGGCCCACCGTCAGAAAATGTTCGACGCCTTCGGCGGATCGAACTATGACCTGAAAATCACTGACTGGCTTACAGAACGCGTGCTATCCCTGCCTATGCATACCGAACTATCCGACGAACAGCTTGCCTTTATCACCGGTAAAGTGCTTGAGTTTGTCAACAGTCAGTAAATCGAAACAATAGGCTGTACAACCGTTAAACTTTAAAAAATACTTGCATGAAAATCGCTGTAGTAGGAACCGGCTATGTTGGATTAGTGACTGGTACCTGTTTTGCCGAAACAGGCAATGATGTTACTTGTATCGATATCGACAAATCGAAAGTTGAAAAACTGTCTTCCGGCCAGATCACCATTTACGAACCTGGCCTGGAAAAATTATTCCTTCGCAACCTGAAGGAAGAGCGTCTTCGGTTTACTACGAGTTTAAATGAAGGCATAAAAGAAGCACAGATCATTTTCCTGGCATTACCCACGCCGCCTGGCGAAGACGGCAGCGCCGATCTGAAATACGTACTGGGCGTGGCCAAAGACCTGGGCACCCTGATGTCGGATTATAAAGTGATCGTAGACAAAAGCACGGTACCCGTAGGTACTGCCGAAAAAGTACATGCAGCCATTGCCCAGAATTATAAAGGCGAGTTTGATGTGGTATCGAACCCCGAGTTCTTACGCGAAGGCGTAGCGGTGGAAGATTTTATGAAACCCGATCGCGTGGTGATTGGCGCCTCATCGGAAAGGGCGCGCAAGGTAATGGGTGAATTGTATGCACCCTTTGTACGTTCGGGCAACCCCATCATTTATATGGATGTGCGTTCGGCCGAGCTCACCAAATACGCCGCCAACTCTTTCCTGGCTACCAAAATATCATTTATGAATGAAGTGGCCCAGTTGTGCGAAAGACTGGGCGCCGATGTAGACATGGTGCGCCGTGGCATTGGCAGCGACGAACGCATTGGTAAACGTTTCCTGTTCCCCGGTATCGGTTATGGCGGAAGCTGTTTCCCCAAAGACGTACAGGCACTGGTAAAATCATCGCACGAAGTAGGCTATAGCTTCCAGATATTGAACGCCGTGATGGATGTAAACGAAAGGCAAAAGCTGCACCTGCTACCCAAGATCAAAAAGTATTTTAAAAACGAATTGAAAGGCAAACGTTTTGCCCTTTGGGGTTTGGCCTTCAAACCCAATACAGACGATATTCGCGAAGCCCCGGCTTTATACATCATTGAAGAATTGCTGAAAGAAGGCGCTTCGGTAAGCGCTTTCGACCCTGAGGCCATCAACAATGTGCGCGCCTTGCTGGGCGATAAGATCGAATACGCCGATAACCAATACGATTGTTTGGAAAATGCAGATGCGTTGATCATTGCCACCGAATGGAATGAGTTCCGCACACCCAATTTCCTGAAAATAGTGACCGCATTAAAGAACAAGGTGATCTTCGACGGAAGAAACCTGTTTGAAACCGATGCTATTAAGGAACTGGGATTCTATTATGAAAGTGTAGGCCGTGCCACTGCAGTTCCGGCCAATGGTTCAAAGAACAAATAAAACCTATGGCAAAGAAAAGAGTACTGATTACCGGGGCCGCCGGTTTCCTCGGATCGCATCTCTGCGACCGTTTTATAAAAGAAGGATATCATGTAATAGGCATGGATAACCTCATCACCGGCGACCTGCGCAATATTGAACATTTATTCAAGCTGGAACATTTTGAATTTTATCATCACGATGTATCGAAGTTCATACATGTTCCCGGCGAGCTGCATTATATTTTGCATTTTGCCTCTCCCGCCAGCCCCATCGATTACCTGAAGATACCCATTCAAACACTGAAGGTAGGATCGCTGGGTACCCACAACTGCCTGGGATTGGCCAAGGCAAAAGGCGCCCGTATACTGGTGGCTTCCACCTCGGAGATCTATGGCGACCCGCTGGTACATCCCCAAAACGAAGAGTACTGGGGTAATGTAAACCCGGTGGGTCCGCGTGGAGTGTACGACGAAGCCAAACGTTTCCAGGAAGCCATCACCATGGCCTATCATAGTTTTCATGGCGTAGAAACCCGCATCGTACGTATATTCAATACCTACGGTCCGCGTATGCGTTTGAACGACGGCCGCGCCCTGCCCGCCTTTATCGGACAGGCCCTGCGTGGTGAAGACCTCACCGTTTTTGGCGATGGATCGCAAACCCGCAGCTTTTGTTATGTAGACGACCTGGTGGATGGCATTTACCGCCTGCTGCTGAGCGACTATCATTACCCGGTAAATGTGGGCAACCCCGATGAGATATCTTTGAAGGAATTCGCCCAGGAGATCATTGCACTTACCGGTACCAGCCAGAAGATCGTGTACAAACCATTGCCGGTAGACGATCCCAAACAACGCCAGCCGGATATCACACGCGCCAAAGAAGTGCTGGGATGGAGCCCGAAAGTAAGCCGCAAAGAAGGACTGAAAATCACGTACGAATATTTTAAATCACTGCCCAAAGAAGACTGGTTTAAACAACCCAAGGAGTTTGTGAGCAAGGGCTAAGCAATTTTATTATGAGCAAATTTTCCAAAACGATCATGGTAACAGGCGGCGCCGGATTTATCGGTTCGCATGTAGTACGCCTGTTTGTAAACAAATATCCCGAATACCTGGTCGTGAATGCCGATGCACTCACTTACGCCGGCAACCTGGAGAACCTGAAAGACGTTGAAAACGCTCCCAACTACAGGTTCGAAAGAGCGGATATTACCGACGGCGCGCGTTTGAACGAGCTGTTCGAACAATACCGGTTCGATGGGGTGATACACCTGGCTGCTGAAAGCCATGTAGACCGCTCCATTATCGATCCGCTGGCATTTGTAAAAACCAATGTACTGGGCACGGCTACGCTGCTGCATACCTGCCGCAAACACTGGTCAGAATCGCCCGGTAAAATGGAGGGCAAACGTTTTTATCACGTAAGCACCGATGAAGTATATGGTTCGCTGGGTGAAGAAGGATTTTTTACCGAAGAAACACCCTACGATCCGCGTTCTCCGTATTCTGCATCCAAAGCCTCATCCGACCATTTTGTGATGGCCTGGTACCATACCTATGGCCTGCCGGTGGTGATGAGCAACTGCAGCAATAACTATGGTTCTTATCATTTTCCTGAAAAGCTGATCCCCCTCATGATCAACAATATCACGAACAATAAACCACTGCCTGTATATGGCAAGGGCGAGAATGTGCGTGACTGGTTGTTTGTGGAAGACCATGCCAGGGCCATCGACGTGATCTATCACCGGGGTAAAACCGGTGATAAATACAATGTAGGCGGTTTTAATGAGTGGAAGAATATCGACCTGGTGCACCTGTTGTGCAATATCATGGATAAAAAGCTCAACCGTCCCGAGGGCACCTCCGCCAAATTGATCACCTATGTAAAAGACAGGCCGGGTCACGATCTGCGCTATGCCATCGACGCCACCAAACTCAACAAGGAGCTGGGTTGGCAGCCATCGCTGCAGTTTGAAGAAGGACTGGAAAAAACAGTAGACTGGTATTTGCAGAACGAAGAATGGGTGAAACATGTAACCAGTGGCGACTACCAGCATTATTACGAAGAACAATATACAAGGCGATAAAACCCTATACCATGCCCTTTGTTGAAACAGGAATCCCCGGACTTTTGATTTTCGAACCGTTGGTTTTTGAAGACAGCCGCGGATATTTTTATGAGTCTTACAACGAAAAGATATTTGCTGCACAGGGCATCAACCTGAAATTTGTACAGGACAATCAATCCCGCTCTACCTATGGCGTTATCAGGGGGCTGCATTACCAGTTGCCTCCCTTTGCGCAAACCAAGCTGGTGCGTGCGCTGGCTGGCGCCATTTTAGATGTTGCCGTGGACATTCGCAAGGGATCGCCCACCTATGGCAAGTCGTTTGCGATAGAGCTGTCGGCTGAAAACAAAAAACAGTTGTTGATACCTGCCGGTTTTGCACATGGTTTCTCCGTATTGAGCGAAACGGCAGAGGTATCATACAAGTGCGACCAGTTTTACAACAAGGCCAGCGAAGGCGGCATCCTTTATAACGATCCGGTGTTAAAAATCGATTGGAAAATACCTGCCGATAAAGCCCTCGTGTCTGACAAAGACCTGCAAAACCCCGGTTTCGCCAATTGTGTAAACGCATTTGTTTTTGAAGGTTAATCAACGCATATGTCGCAACCCACTATTCTAATTACAGGAGCTCTCGGTCAACTGGGGCAGGAGTTACAGGTTTGGTCAGCAGCTTACCCCACCTACCGGTTTATTTTTACCGACCGCGATGATATGCCCATCGATGATGAGGCCACCGTTGCCCGGTATTTTGCCGAATACCAGCCGGCCTGGTGTATCAACTGCGCCGCCTATACTGCGGTAGACCAGGCTGAAACCGACCAGGGCACTGCTTACCGTGTGAATGCCGAAGGCGTGCGGGTGCTGGCAGCGGCCTGTAAAGCCAATAACACGCGTTTTATTCATATTTCCACCGACTATGTATTCGACGGGCAATCGCCCGAGCCATATAAAGTAGATGCGCCAACCGGGCCTTTGAACGTGTATGGCGCCTCGAAACTAAAGGGTGAACAGTATTGCCAGGATTTGCAGCCCGATTCCATTATCATCCGCACCGCCTGGGTGTATTCATCGTTTGGAAAGAATTTTGTGAAAACCATGATGAAGCTGATGGCGGAAAAACCTTCCCTCAACGTGGTGAACGACCAGGTGGGGGCGCCTACTTATGCCGCCGACCTGGCGCAGGGCATACTGCACATCATTTCAGGCTGTGATCTTCAGATCATTCAATGGCAGCCGGGTATTTATCATTACAGCAACCATGGGCGTATTAGCTGGTATGAATTTGCCGTGGCTATCAAAGAACTCATAAACAGCAACTGCGTGGTGAACCCCGTGCCTGCAACGGCTTATCCCACGCCTGCCAAACGACCGGCTTTCTCCTTACTGGATACGCAAAAAATTCAAACCGTATTTCATTGTAATATTCCTTCGTGGAAGGATGCGCTGGAGCGCTGTGTGACGCTGCTGCAAAAGGCATAAAAAATGCCCCGGCGGTACTCCGGGGCAAATGCTGGTTTCATTTGTCTGAGGATATTACTTAATTGATGGCTGTTATAGCCGTGGTGCCGTATTTACTTTCTGTTTTAACGATCCCGAACCCGGGAGCAAACCACTCCGTTCCGTCGATATTCATGGGTATGCCTACACCCATTGTTTTAATGGTGGTTTTACTTTTAAAACGAATCTTAAAACAATCCCAGGTGCCCGCCGGCGTAGTTACCTGTTCCTTTGCTTCTACCTTGCGTTCGCTCACCACCATGGTAATGGTTTGCGTCATACCGCTGTGGTCAACGGTCATATTCAGCGTGGCGTCTTTCAGTTGGTCGCCGGCCTTCATCGAGGCGGGGTATTCAATATAAATGGCCTCCGCCTTTACATCGGCTTTGGCAAACTGCTCCTGCTGGGCGGCAGGCAGCATCAGTTTCATATCCATCAACATCACGCCGTTGTTACAGGCTATTTCAAGCTGGCTTTTGGCAACAGACTTGCCTTTTTTATCAAACATTTCGCTGTTCACATGGCCGGTTACAGCCCCTCCGTCGTTCTTTACATTGGAAACAGTATACACCTGCCTGCCGGTTACGGCGCCTTTTTTGTTGTAGACGCTCATTTCTACCGTCTTGTTGTTTTGCAGGTAATAGTAATTATTGCAATCCTGGGAGTATGCGGGCGCCAGCGCCATTGTAAACAGGCTGGCCAAAAGCAGCGTTTTGTGCATATCAAAGGTTTTTTTAATCAATCAATGCTGCAAAGTAACAACCAAAACCAGGTTTGAATAATACCCTAAAAGTGGTAATTCAGGTATGTCGAATGCGCTATTCCGGCACCAATGTACCGTAGCGGCCGGGGAACAGATAATAATAATTAGTAATTGGAATGATTTTCTGAGTAGCCGGTAGATATTTACTTCCGGTTGGCGGGGTCGTTTTGCCCTTTACGGCGATAAGGTGTCATGCGGTTCACGATCTCTTTCACCACGGTATCCAGTTTCAGTAACTGGTCTTGCCGGCAAAGCGCCCTTACCTGTTGAAAATGGCGGAAAGTGATCAGGTCCAGCTTTTTTTGCACGGTGGCCACATCGTTGCTGCGGGCTTGCAGCATGCTGTCGTTAACATTGGGCATATTCAGCAGGTCGTAGTACCGGAGTTTGGCCATGCGCAGCGAATCGTACACCGGTCTTTGGATGGTCACCAGCGAATCGCGCAGGGATCGGTAAGCATCGGCCTGAACAGAATCGAACTTCAGTTGATCGATCATGAATTGCCCCATCCTTTTTTCCTTTTTCGGCTCGTCGGAATGTTTGGGTTTACAGGGATTGTTAAACCAGATTACAGACAGCGTAGCGATATTGGTCAGAAATAAGATCGCTACCAGTACCAATAACCATTTTTGTCGAACGGGCCTCATCATGGTTCAATGGGGTTTTCTTCATACACCGGATACGAGCTCACCACATAATCGGTGGCCGCCAGTTGCTGTGTTTCAACGCTGGCCGTTGGCGGGGCCTGTTTCCACAGTTCTAAAATGGTAGTGGCATTCAAAATGAGGATAAAGGCTGCAATAGAAAGGGCGAGGGCAGGCCGGGTAAGCCAGCGACCAAGAAAACCTCCCTGGTCAAACTCCTTGTCCATCCGGGCTTTGAGTCGGGTGTACAAAAAGTCAGGCGCTTTGGCCCGTTGCACCCCCTCCAGACTTTCCAGCACTTCGTCTATCCTCCTGGAGTTGTTATGTGACTTGGTTGACATGACTTCAATTTAAATGTAAGCTAATATTTTTGACGCTAAATTGTAATAAAACATGCTCAGGACTTGTTATTATCCTGTTCAAAATGCTTTTCTAATAGTTTTCTAAGGTTTTGCCGGGCCCTGAACAGCAGCGATTCTACCGCCGAAACGGATAATTCCATCACTTCTGCAATTTCCTGGTAACTCAGCCCTTCCGTTTTGTGGAGTGTAAACGCTACTTTTTGATTTTCAGGCAGTTGTTCTATCATGCGAAACAAAAGGGCAGCCTGTTCCTTACGATCCAGCGCCACCCCGGGATGTTGAAAATCAATAGGTTCGTGTACCAGCTCGTCATTTGCACTAAACAGGCTGGTAATAAAGGCAAACCGCTTTTTACGGCGGCGGCTGCGTATATGGTCCAATGCCTTGGTGGTGGTAATACGGTAGATCCAGGTAGAAAGACGGGCGTCGCCCTTGAACTGATCGATTGAGCGGAAAACCTGGATAAATACCTCCTGGGCTACATCTTCCGCATCTTCGGCATTTTGAACGATACCCAATGCAGTATTGAATACCATATCCTGATAGGTAGCTACCAATGATTTGAACGCCAATTCGTCTCCTTCCCGGAGTTGTTGTATCAGTTCCAGTTCGTTCAAAAAAAACGGCCGTTTAGTTTTTGACGCTACAACTTACGAAAAAATGAGGTAGGAAGTAAGATGAAGGAAGTATCATAGAAACTGTATTTTCCTACTTCATACTTCTTACCTCATACTTCATTTGCTCCGTTGTGTTGCGTCTTCTGCAAACGCCGCCAGGCATATGGCGAATGCCCAAATCTTTTCTTGTACAACTTTATAAAACTGCTGGTGCTTTTATAACCCACCAGCACACTGATCTCATTCACCGGTTTGGAAGTGCTTTCCAGCAGTTCCCTGGCTTTTTCCATACGTGTATTCATCAAAAAGCCATACAGGCCTACACCAAATACCTGTTTAAAGCCTTTTTTCAACTTCACTTCATTCAACCCTACCTGGCTGGCAATTTCCGGTATGCTGTAATGGAACTGTTCATCTTTTACGATGATGCTTTTTGCCCGCAAAATACTGCTGATGTTTTCGCGGTTATATTCGTCATCGGGCAAAGGCTGAATGGTTTGTACTAATAATAAAAATAGCAGCAGGCTGATCTTGTTTTCGAAATACAGCTTATGATAGGCCTGGTCGTAGGGACAATTCACCAGGTCGTGCACGATGCTGAAAATGCTGGCTGTTAAACGCAGCGGTACGGTGCTGAGCATGGCTGCCCGGTCGCCCTCAACCTTCATCACAAATTCTTCCAGGGCGGGAAACAGGGTGCGCCATTTGCGCAATATTTCCAGCGAATAGTATACATCCAGCGATATATACTCCCTGTTTTTCTTGTAGAAAAAGGTGTACTGGTTGACAGGCGAATACATGATATTGGCCTGGCCTTCCTGCATAAATACATCGCCGATGCCCTGCACCTGCATCAGTTGGTCGCTTTTTAACAATATGCGTAAGCGGGTGAGGGGAGTGGGGCCGCTGCTTTTGGTGGTGGCATAAAATGCCGTGTCTTTTTGAATCTGGAATACGCCGTACCAGGCCTTGGTTTCTTTGGGAGGAAGTCCCTGTAGCAACATGGTTCCATAAGCACCGCTTGCCGCATGTATGCGGGCGCCAGGCGCTTTAAACCTTGATAATGCTGCCGGAACCTCTTGGTTAAACAAAACCTCTCCTCCCGCCGGGATGGAAAGTTTCATAACATGTTTTTTAAGGTTTCTAAAAGTGAACCCCGGTCATGATCATGGGCGGTTTACCAAGGTGTGCCCGGTAAAAATGACCGGCATCTTCTAAGGCGGATTGACCTTTTTCAGAAGGGATGACTAAGTATTTTTGGAATGAACTTTTGTATCGATTGTTTGATTCCGTTAGTGTGCGCTATAATTGTTTCCGGAGGCCTGTTTACAAGGTAGTACTTTTTTGGAACAAGGAATGGTAAAAGTAGCTGCAACGGTTAACCGATATGCGCTTCAAAGCCTTTTTGGCCTGCCCGCCGGCACCGGCTTGCAAATTAAAAATCAGGGATAATTTGTTATGAAATCAGGTGGTTGAGAGTATGAAAAAATAAATAAACCGGAATTGCATAAAGGTGATGAAATAGAAAGTTTACCGGATATGTAGGGGCAAAAAAAATCCCGCGGGAAGCGGGAATTGGTGGTTGCCGGACAAGGGCTCGAACCCTGACTTACAGAGCCAGAATCTGTCGTACTACCATTATACTATCCGGCAAAAAAGAACTAAGCATTTTGAAAATGCGGGTGCAAAAATAAGCAATTATTTGATATAAACGTATTTTTAGGAAGCAATACCTGCGCCCATGTTCAAATCATTACCTGTAGATGAAACCACGGTGTTGGAGGTGATCGACTACCATCATGCCGAACGCCTGCACGAACTGGTAAAAGCCAACCGGCACTACCTGCGCCAATGGCTGCCCTGGGTGGATTATATGCGTTCCGTGGAAGATTTCAGGGCCTATATCTACAATTCCAAACAGCGTATGGCGGCCAAAATGGAACTGGGTTTTGTGATCCTGGTGCAGCATAACCTGGCCGGCCGCCTGGGTCTCTATCATATCGATCAACATAACAAATGCGCCTCCATAGGCTATTGGCTCGATCAACAGCACCAGGGCCGCGGCATTCTTACCCGCTGTGTGCAGGAACTGCTGAAATACAGTTTTACCGTACTGGGTTTAAACCGCATTGAAATACGCTGCGGCACGGCCAATGTAAAAAGCCAGGCCATACCTGAACGCCTGCATTTTAAAAAAGAAGGCGCCATACGCCAGGCCGAATTCGTTAATAACCAGTTTATCGACCTCTATATCTATTCCCTGCTCCGGGAAGACTGGCAATCGACATCCTAAGTATTCACATATAGCACCCCTCAGCGTTTTTTCGTAAATACCTGTATTGCTGCTGTTTTCAACGCCTGGGAACCGGTTTCAAGGGTAATTTCGCGCCCTGCTTCAGAAGCATCCTGAATTAATCAATAACCTGGGAACGGATTTTTTTAATAACCCCGTGGCTTTATGAAAATGGAGAACGATTTGTATCGTAACATCATCCGTGAACTGGAAGCGTCTGTCAGCCAATTGACAGAAAATGAGAACATATTCAGGTCTTTCATGAATAATTCACATAGTCCTGCCTGGATATTGGATGAAGACGGCATCATCATTTATATGAACGACCTGTTCAGGGAGGTATGGCATTTAGACGAGCACCAACTGCACAGCAACCTGTACGACCATATTCCCAAACACCTGGCCGACGAGTACATGGCCAATAATCAAAAGGTGATGGATACCGGCCTTCCATTGATCACCATCGAAAATTCGTTTCGTACCGATGGCACACCCGGCATTTACCTGGTGCATAAATTCCTGTTGCAAACGGCTTATCCCAAACGCCTGATAGGCGGGCAATCGATCGATATCACCGATGAAAGAAATGCCAGGGAGCAGCTCGTGAAAGGCAATGAACGCTTTTTTTATGCAGCGCAGGCCACATCCGATTCCATCTGGGACTGGGATATGGAAGCAGGACATGTATACCGCAGCGAATCGTTCAGCCGGCTTACCGGTTACCCCGCATCAGAGATCGGCGGCGACCTGTTTTGGTGGTACAATAAAATTCATCCCGACGACCGCGCACGGGTGATACACCAGATCAATACCTGCATCATTTCGCACAACAGCTATTGGCAGGATGAATACCGGTTTCGCTGCCAGGATGATAGCTATAGATTTTTCTCCGACAGAAGTTATATCATTTACAAAAAGGGTAAGCCGGTGCGCGCCATCGGCGCCATACAGGACCTTACCGAAAAACGAAAACTGGAAGCGGCGCTGGAAAGCCAAAAAGAACAGGAACGTTTACAGATCAACCGGGCCATCATCAATGCGCAGGACCACGAACGCAATGAACTATCAAAAGAACTGCACGATAATGTGAACCAGATACTCTCATCGGCCAGCATATTATTGAGCGCCGTGAAAGGCAATGGGCACGAAATAGATCCCCTGCTTCACAAAACACACGACTACATAGAACTGGCCATACAGGAAATAAGAAAGATATCGAGGTCGCTTAATACCAGTATGATCAGCGAGGTGGGGCTGTCTGCACCCGTGCAGGAGATAGCCGGTAACATGCGCCTGATGCAGCAAATGGAGGTGGATGTTGTATACGATCATTCGCTGGATGATGAACTGCCGCCCGATCTGCAACTGATGTTGTATCGCATCATACAGGAACAAACCAATAATATTATCCGTTATGCCGGCGCTACACATGTACTGATAGCCATCACCAAAGAAAATGATGGCATCCGGCTGGTGATCGAGGATAATGGTAAAGGCTTTGATGTAAAGAAAAAGTCAAAGGGTATCGGTCTTATCAATATCCGCAACCGGGTGGAAGTGGCCGGTGGCCAATTGCAGATCATTACCGAACCCGGCGCGGGCTGCCGGATGGTGGTAGATATCTAAATAATACACTTAAGGGCGCCCGGTGGGAACTCCTTATTATTTTACCATTAAGTGTTACAGATCACTAATTAATGACGTTTCGGCGTTCTTTGTACCGTTGTATTGAACACCCTATGCAAAACGCTTGCGTATACGCAACAAAACCCGTACATGACAATCAACTATACTCCTAAACTCCTTGCCCTGGCGGTATTCCTGCTCAGCGGGCTTTCTCCTATATATAGTCAAACCGATAGTACACAGGCCCTGGAAAACATGAGTTTGAAAGACCTGTTGAATGTAAGGATCGTGTCGGCGTCAAGGTCTTCCGAAACGCTTTTCGAAGCGCCCTTATCGGCTTCTGTGGTCACCAAAGAAGATATACAAAAAGCGGGTTGTACCTCCATCATGGAAGCCCTGCGCCTGGTGCCGGGTATGCTGGTACGTGAACAAACCAATGGTAACTACGATGTGCAGCTCAGGGGTTCGTATACCACACCCAATGCCATGTTCGACGGCTCTTCGGTAACCACCCTGGTAATGGTAGACAACCGCCCGATATTCAATTACCTGAAAGGAAGTACATACTGGGAATCGATACCGGTTGACCTGAACGATGTGGAGAAGATAGAAGTGGTAAGAGGACCCGCAGGCGCCCTCTATGGACCCAATGCAGTGAACGGTGTGATCAACATCATCACACGCCAGGCCGTGAAAAAAGGATTGTATGCCGTAGCCAACAGCCAGTTTGGGAATTATTATACAAAGGTGCAAAATGCTTCTATTGGGTATAAGGGCAATAAATGGGCAGTTATTGCTTCGGGCAATTACCAGGGCCGCAACCGGACCCAATCGGATTATTATGAATATTTCACCAACAAATGGGTGAATGAACCGGAATATATCGTAGGCCAGATGGGCGACACCCTGCATAATGTTGAATCACTGTTCCCTTATCCCAATCTGTCGATGGAAAAATATGCAGGGAATGTTTTTGCCAGTTACGATCCGGCCAAAAAAATATCGCTGCAACTGAGCAGCGGCCTGCAGCACAACAGGGTGCAGCGTGTATCGTATGAGAACGGGTATGGCCCCCTCACCACATCAAACAGCAACAGCCGCTACATCGATCTGCGCGCCAATGCCGGCCAGCTAAGTACCCAGATCTCTTATGTGGGTGGGATACAATCTGCCGATCACCAGCCGGGTAACAAATTCGATTTTAAAACCTTTGATGCATCGGCGGTGTATAATTACTCGATAGGCAATTTGTCGTTAAAACCGGGTCTCAGTTATCGCAGCGCCGTATACGACGACACCCAATATTCCGACACGGCAAATAAAACGGGCATTTTTAATGCACAGGGAGAGATCATTACCAAATCGGCCTCGCTTCGTAGCGAATACAAAATGCTGCACAAAAAACTGAGGCTGGTAGCAGCAGTGGCCACCAATACCTTCAACTATCCCAACGAAACCTATTTATCGTACGAGTTTGCAGCTACCTACAACATCAGTAAAAAACACCTGGTGCGTGCTGTGTATTCAAGAACGCCCCGGTCGGCTTCTATTTACGATACCTATGTAGACCAAACGGTACCCGGGTATTTTCCTATCAGCAACAAGAAGTATTTTATGTTAAGGCTGGAGGGGAATAAAGACATCGATCTGCTGACGGTAGACATGTGGGAAGTGGGTTACCGCGGTCAGATTGCAAAGGACTGGAATATAGAAGTGGAGTTGTTTAAGCTGCGGTCGAAAAATTATAGCACCGTGGTGTTGCAGGAAGGCCGTACTGCCATGATGGGCACCGATACCCTGCTGATACTCCCGCTTATGCCTACTACCTTACCCGTCGTCGGCAACCAGGTAGGTGGCACGGCGGTTGTTAGCTACCGGAAAAGAAAATGGGAAATAAAATCCTATATCACCGTGCAGCACTCTACCATAGACAACTATGCGCATTTTACCAATTTGCCCGAAACACCGGTTACTTACCTCACACCCCATCCGCAGGAAAACAATATCTATTCTGCCATGGGCGAAAAAGCGACCCGCAGGAATGCGCCTGCGGTGTTTGGCGGCATCATTATTAACTATGCGGCTACATCAAGGCTGCATATTGGCATGAACACCTATTATTTGTCGAGTCATAAAGTACGCCATTCGTCGGCAATTACCTATAACGATGGTGTACGAGGAAACGATCATATCGAAGGTAAATGCCTGGTAAATGCCAATATATCCTATGAGCTGGTAAAAAAGCTGCGGCTGAATGCAGGTTTCAAAAATATACTGAACGATACGGGCAGGGAATATTTCAGGACTGATGATATACCCTTTATGTTCACCGGTGGTTTACATTTTCAATTATAATACCCCGCACTATCAATATCCTAAACCATGAACATTAACATTAAACAAAGAATATACTGGAGCTTCTGGCTTTTTGTTGCCTTATTTGTGGTGAATGGAGTGTTTACCATCATTACCATCGAACGCAACAAGAACCTGGCGGTGTATGTAACCAGGGTGGTCGATCCCTCGCTGCATGCCCTGGACGATTTCAACAAAATGGTGATGGAATCGAAAATGTATACCACCAACTGGGTGTTCCTGCGTTCTAAACAGGAAGATAAAGACCGGTTGATATACATACACGATTCGGGTTACCATGAATTGAAACAAAGAATGACCCGCTTCGACCAGCCATGGAGCCAACCGCAATGGAGCGACAGCCTGCAAAAAGTATATGCCGGTTTTGAATCCCTGCTGGCCATAGAAAAGAACATTATGCGCTCGCTGCAGCAGTTCGAAGACTACGACGACCCGGTGATCAAACTGGAAGCGGAGCGGCTGGTAGAGGATGAGGTGCTGCCCCGCACGGCGGCCCTGCTGCAACAACTGGAGAATATAGGCGCCTGGTGCCGCCAGGTGCGTACACAGGAAGGTGATAAACTCGAGCGCTCTGCCATACAACTGCGTATCTGGATCATTATGATGGCCATTGCCTTTGTGGTGGCCGGTTTGTTGTTATCCATTTACATGACCAACCTCATCATCAAACCCATTCACCGCATCCGCGGCCTCGTAAACGACCTTGGTAAAGGTATTACGCGTACTGTTGCACATCGTGGCGCCGATGATGAAATGTGCCGGATGGTGGAAGCCGTTAACCAGCTTTCTGAAAAAATTCAGGCCACCAGCCAGTTTGCGCATGAAATAGGCAAACGCAATTTCGATATGCCTTATCACCCGTTGAGCGAAGAAGATACGCTGGGCAAGGCGCTCATCACCATGCGCGATAACCTGAAAACAAGCGATACGGAATTGCTGGAAGCCACGGCCGACCTGAATAAAAAAGACCAGTTGCTGCAGGCCGTAGCCGGCGCCACCCACGAACTGATCCAAAACAATGAACTGAACAAAGCCATGCATAAGGCCATCAGTTTAATGGGTAAACAGATCAATGTAGAAGAAGTACATATTTACAGGGTGGAAAGAGATGAACAGGATTGCGAATGGTATGGACAACGGTTGATGGTTTGGCACGACCAGAACTGCCCGATGCAAACATTCATGCCCACCCGCAAACGCCTTGATAACATACCGGTTGCCCTGAGTGTTTTAACAAGCAATAAAATATTTTACCGTGTAACCCGTACGGTGGAAGACGAAGAACTGAAAAACCTGTTTGAAGAAGTGGGCATCAAGTCCATTGTAAGCGTCCCTATTTTTGTAATGAACAAGTTCTGGGGTTCTGTTGGTTTCTCCAATTGCCGGGAGGAGCGCGACTGGAGCGAAACGGAGCTGTCTATCCTTACCTCCTTTGCCGTTACCCTGGGCGCCGCAATTGAACGTACCAAAATAGAAGAACAACTGATAGTGGCCAGGGATAATGCCGAAGCCGCCAGCAGGGCCAAGAGTGAGTTTATGGCCAATATGAGCCATGAACTGCGTACGCCTATGAACGGTATCATTGGTTTTACCGACCTGGTGCTTACCACCCACCTGCAACGCACACAGCGCGATTACCTGAAAAACGTGAGCAAATCGGCCTACAGCCTGCTCAATATCATCAACGATATACTGGATTTTTCCAAGATAGAAGCCGGCAAACTGCTGATAGAAGACACCATTTTCAAATTGAACGAACTGGTAGAAGAAACCATCGACATCCTATCTATCAAAGCCCAGGAAAAGGGGTTGGAACTGGTTTGTTTTATCGATCCCCGGCTGCCTTCCCAATTTAACGGCGACCCCAATCGTATCAAACAGGTATTGATCAACCTTATTGGCAATGCCATTAAGTTCACCCAGCACGGGGAGGTGTTTGTAAATGTACAATCGGGTTTAACCCGTGAACGAAACGGGCAGCAGTATATCGATATTTCCATTTCGGTAAAAGACACGGGTATCGGAATTTCCAAAGACCATCTCAACCGTATATTTGAAAGCTTTACACAGGCCGATAATTCCACTACCCGTAAATATGGCGGTACCGGGTTGGGGCTTACCATTTCAAAAAGCCTGGTAGAACTGATGGGTGGCGAACTCATTGTAGATAGCGAACCCGGTCGCGGCAGTATGTTTACTTTTCAACTTACCCTGCAGGTGATCAATGCGCAACCACCTATAACCTTCGATTCAAAACCGCTGCTGAGTGAGGTACTGGTGGTAGACGATAACGTCACCAACTGCAAACTGATGCGCGGTATATTCGAATACCTGCATATTCCCTGTAAGATCTGTTACAGCGGGCCCGATGCCCTGGTGCTGATTGCCCAGGCCATGAAAGAAAACCGGATGTTCGATCTCATCATCACCGATCACCAGATGCCCATTATGGATGGCATTACGCTGGTAAAGGAAATCAAAAAGCTATTGAAGGGGTATACCGAACCTTTTATACTCATGTTGTCTTCGCTTGAAAAAACGCTGTACCAGCATGAAGCTGAAAGCATAGGCATCAACAAGTTCCTGAATAAACCGGTAAAACTGGCCGAACTGAACCATATCCTGTCGGCCATATTCCGCAAAACCTTTCATACCGATACCGGCGACCTGCTGCCCGGTATTGAAACCATGCCCAACAATGCTACCATACTGGTGGTGGAAGACGAACCGGTGAACATGCTGTTGATCACCGAAGTGCTGCGTAAAATGGGTATGGAAGTGATCAGGGCCAACAATGGCAGGGAAGCGCTCGATATGATTTGCACGCACCAGCCCTCGCTGGTATTTATGGATGTAAACATGCCGGTGATGGATGGTTTTACAGCCACCGGTCACATACGTAAAATGCCGGGCAATTTGAAAAACATTCCCATCATAGCCTTAACGGCCGACGCCATGAAAGAAGATAAGGAAAGATGCCTGGAATCGGGTATGAACGATTATATCTCCAAACCCTTCCGGTTGGAAGAGATACAATCGGTGATCAGGAAATATTGTGATGTGGCGCCTTCTGTGTTATTGAATGGTAAACTGGTAACTACCCGCCTGTAACCACTCTTTCCGGTTGGGTAATTGTAAAGTAGCCGTGGCGCCGGGAGGCACCACCACCTTATAAACGATCTTTTTACCGCTGCGTTTCCACGACGAAACGATTGTGCCATAGGGCGATTCATGCCTGGCTTCAAACCAGTTCAACCCTTTTACAAAATGCGGTTGTAGTAAAATGTTTTTAAAGCCCGGTTGTTCGGGATCGGGTTTTATGCCACCGGGCCCTTTGAACAACCAGGCGCCTATTTCTCCAAACATAATATGGTTCATGCTGATATCCGATTTGGCATCGATGGGCCAGTTTTCGTACAGCGTGGTAGCTCCATTGACGATCCACCATCCCCAGGAAGGAAAACTTTCCTGCGCTGCCAGCGTGTACGCTACATCGGCATAGCCGTTTTCGCTGAGTGCATTTAAAATGGCCTTGGTACCCAGTAAACCCACATCCAGGTGGTTGTTGTCTGCACGCACCCGTTTGGCCAGGTTGCCTGCCACTACTGCTTTGAGCGAATCGGGCACCAGCCCCCAGTATAAGGCCACGCTTAATTCGGTTTGCAAACCGCTGCCATAAATGCCATCGTGGTAATATTTTTTATGGAAGGCATTTTTTATTTTTTCAGCCAATGATGTATAGGTCTTTGCATCGTCATGTTTATTCAGCAGCCTGGCTGCCTTTGCCAGTATATTCACATCGGTATAATAATAAGCGGTAGAAGTAAACTCTACCGGTGTTTTTGATTTTACCGGCACCCAATCGCCCAGGCCCCAGGTGGTGAGTCCATCCTTGCTGATCTCCGTGATATGATCCACATACCGTTTGATATTATCATAGCACCGCGCCAGCAAAGTAGTGTCACCATAGAACAAATAAATATTCCAGGGAATGATGGCAATGGTGCTGGTCCAGTCGGGCCCATTGCCCCACTCATAACCCCAGCCGCCGGTAGGGATGATAGAAGGCAAAACACCATTGGCCTGCTGTTCATCCTGGTGATCGGCCAGCCATTTTTCATAAATGGTGATGGCGTCGAAATTGTACAAACCGGTTTCAATGGCAATATGCGCATCACCCGTCCAGCCGTTTTTTTCACGTTGTGGGCAATCGGTGGGATAACCAAACAAATTAGACAAATAGGAATTGTTGGTGGCCCGCCATATTTTATTGATGGTGGGGTTGGATGAGTTGATCGACCCGGCCACGGGTACATCGCTGTGCATAAAATAGCCGGTGAGGCTTTCTTTGGTAAACTGAACAGGCCGGCTGCTGGTTACTTCTACATATTGAAAACCTTTGTAATTAAAACGCGGCATAAACTGCTCATCACCCTTCCCGCTTAAAATAAATATATCGGTTTGAAAAGGATCGCTATCATCGGTTGGCCGGTAATGTACATCGATATTCGATTGATCAACGCGGCCATTGTCATACAGGCGTTCTCCATGTTTCAGCCTGATCACCTGACCGGCCTGCCCGTGCAAACGAATACGGCTTACACCGGATATATTACGCCCCAGATCGAATACCCATACGGTATCATTGATTTGTTTTACCGACTGCGCCGGTATTGTTTCTACATGCCTGATGGGATGCAGGGCCTGTGCAACGATCTGCCGTGAAGGCGCTGAACGGTAGATCACCTGCTTCCATTGGCTGTCGTTAAAACCGGGTTCGTTCCATCCCGGTTGTTCCAGCCGGGCATCGTAATGTTCGGCGGTGTAGATGCTGTTAAACAGCACCGGGCTCAACGAAGTTTTCCAATCCTTACCGCTGCTGACTGTTTCTACCGAACCATCTTCATAAGTAATACGGATGTCCATGCAAAACGCAGGTCGGGCCCGCCAGGGCGCCTCATGAAAATTCCATACGGCGGTAGATTGATGATTGTACCAGCCATTGCCCAGCAGTACGCCAATGGCGTTTTTGCCGTTTTGCAAATCGATCTCGTAGGTTACATACAGGTTACGCCTGTCGAAACGGGTGTAGATGGGATCAAGTGCATGATCGCCGATGCGCTGCCCATTCACATACAATTCGTACAAACCCGCCACGGCAATATAAGCACGTGCTGTTTTTACTTTTTTAACAACGTTGAACTCCTTACGAAAATAGGGCGCCCTTTTTTGATGGATGTTTTCCTGGTCGCTGATCCAGGCGCCTTTCCAGTTGCGGGCATGCATCATACCCGTTTCGAAATACTGAACCGGTGATAAACCACCGCCTGCTTTCACCGCCCAGTAATACCGCGTAAAGGGTTGCAGGGCGGTTCCCTGGTAACGGCAAAGCTGCGTACTTACATTGGTCTGCCAGCAATTTCCTGTACCGGCGCTTACGGCCATAGAATCGGCGCCCACTATAATTTGAAAATTCTCCGCCTGACCTTCCTGCAGGCGCCAGCTAAAACGGGGCTGCTGCGCATCTAAACCAACAGGGTTGTGCAGGTACTCACATTGCAAAGCAACAGGTATTTGTGAAAAGGAAAACGAGTACGACAACAGGAATATCAACAGGAAACGGGGAAATTGAACCATTACACGAGTTTATTTAACTTTTTTTGATGCTGGTAATCGCTGGGTGTTACGCCAAACTGTTTGGAAAAATTTCTTGTAAAATTGCTTTGTGTGCTAAAGCCCACCATGATCGCTATCTCATAGATCTTGTGCATACCGCCTGCCAGTAACTCTGCGGCTTTTTTCAACCGCGTTACATTGATCAGCTCAATAGGTGTTAAGTTCGAAATGGCCTTGATCTTCCGGTACAGCGTAACCCGGCTCATATTCATATACCGGGCCAGCTGCTCCACATCCAGCTCCGGGTTGTCAATATGCCGGCAAATGGTTTTGTGCAATACCTCCAGGAAATGTTCATCGGCCCGGGTATGGGCAATGCTGTTCAGATGCACCAGCGGCGAGCTGGCAAAATATTCACGCACCATACTGCGGTTGGCCAGCAGGCTGGCTATCTGCGCCTGCAGGTGTTCCTTGGAAAAAGGTTTTTCTATATAGGCATCCGCGCCCAGTTCCAGGCCTTCTATCTTAGATTGTAAGGTGTTTTTGGCCGTGAGCAATATCACGGGTATATGCGAGTGCTCTACATCCGATTTGATGGCCCTGCACAATGCAAAACCATCCATATCGGGCATCATCACATCGCTGATGATCAGTTGTATGGCATGCTCCTGCAACTGGTGCAGGGCCTCCTGTGCGCTCAGGGCCTTGTGAATGGTATATTTCACCTGTAATATGCGTTCCAGGAAATCGAGGATATCTTCCTCATCGTCGACAAGCAAAATAGAGGGTAACATGTGGTAAGGTTGATTGTTATGGCGATCATTTTCGCTTTCCGGGCGCCGTGGTATCCGGTTGCAATGGCAATAATACTACAAAAGTATTCATTGGTTCGCCATTGCCGTCCTTCACAAACAGGCTGCCCTGGTGCAATTGTACCAGGGAGCGGGCCAGTGAGAGGCCAATACCCGTGCCTTTCTGTTTAGCGGTTTCTTTCAAACGGAAGAAAGGCTCAAAGATCCTTTCTGCCATGGCTGCCGGTATCAGCGCACCATCGTTTGAAATCTCAATCCTTAGCAATGTATCGTCTTTTTTGACAGGGTGCAGTTGAACGGCCACTTTTTTTTCTGCATATTTCACCGCATTGCTGAAAAGGTTGCTAAATATTTTCAGCAAAGCATCTTCATCAGCAACAGCGTGTATAGCGCCGGGTGGCAGGTGAATGGTATAATGCAGGTTTCTTTTGCGGGCCAGCGGTTGAAAATTCTCATATACTTCCTCTAATAAACCGGAGATATTCACCCTGGTGAAATCGAGACTAAAGCCTTTGGCCTCTGTTTGCCTGAAATCGAGAATCTGCGTCACCAGCGCCATCAGGCGGTTGGTATTTTTTTCCATCGTTACCACATCGTCTTTGATCTGCGGTAATTGTGGCGCCATTTCCGACAAATTTTCAACAGGCCCTTTTATCAGGGTCAACGGCGTGCGTATTTCATGCGCCACATTGGTAAAGAAATCGATCTTGGCCTCGTAGATCTCTTTTTCTTTTTTTACTTTCTGCCTTTTATGATAGTTATGTACCAGCAAATAACAAATGCCTATGATCACCAGTACATAAAATATTCGGGCCCAGGGGCTGGCCCAAAAAGGCGGCAGTATAACAATATGCAGTAGCTTTTCTTTGCTCCAGGCGCCATTGGTAGCGGCCATCACCCGGAATACATAATTGCCCGGCGACAGGTTGGTAAAATACACTTTGCGGTTGGGCCCTACATGGGTCCATTCTTTTTCCAGCCCATCCATTTTATACCGGTACTCCGTTTTATCGGGCGTGGAAAAACCCGGCGCGGCAAAATCAATACTAAGCGATGCCTGGTCGTAGGGCAGTGTAATTTGTTTGGTAAACAGGATGGATTGTTTGAGCGGCGACCCGTTACTATCAATCGGCAATTCTTTATTATGTACCTGGAAGCCGGTGATATAAACCGGCGGCACATATTGATTCGCCGTAAATTCTTCAGGTCTGAAACTAATCATGCCTTTAATGGAACCAAAATGCAGTTTGCCGGTGGCATCTTTAAAACCGGAATTGTAATTGAACTGATCGTATAACAGGCCCTGTGCCTGGGTGTACAATATCATGTTGTTGGTGGTGGGATCAAGCTGCACCAATCCCTTGGAAGTGGTGATCCATATCTTGCCATTATTATCTTCCACCACCTTAAACGTAAAATTGGTGGGCAGGCCCTTGCTGGTGGTATATCGGGTAATGGTTTTTCGGGCAGCATCCAGTTTGCATACCCCACCGCCTTCGGTGGCGATCCATACATTGTGCCGGCTGTCTTCACAAATGGCATTGATATCGTTCAGCGATACGCTGTTGGTATCGATGGGATCGTTTTTATACAAGCCGCTTTTTTTTGTAACGGGGTTATAAAAAGCAGCGCCATGCCGCCGGGTGCCGGCCCAAATGGTGCCGGTATGGTCTTCGGCCAAACACGATATAAATTCATAGGGCGGCACTTCTGGTACCAGCTCAAAATCATCGGTGGCCGGCCGGTAACGATACAAACCCAGGCCTGTGCCCAGGTATAATTCGCCCGAACGGGTTTGCAGGAAAGTAACAATGAAATTGTTTTTAAATTGGTGCTCGCCGCTGCCGGCAGAATAATGTTTGATCACCTTGCCGGTTCGTATGTCCATCACATCTGCACCATGATCAAGCATACCGATCCATAGCTGGTTGCCACGCACCAGCAGCCCATGCACATTGTGATAGGCCAGGTAGCCACGCTCACCCGTGGGTTTAAACCGGGTGATCGCGCCGGTGGGAATATTCAGTTTGTTCAGCCCGGCATCTTCGGTGCCTATCCACAAATTGCCTTCAGCATCTTCACAGATCTCCCGCACGGCGCCGCCGCTGATGGTAAGCGGGGTGCGGTCGGGATAAAATTTCTGAAAAGGTGTATGCTGTTTCGGATAATAATTCAGTCCGCCAAAAAAAGTGCCTGCCCACATACCGCCTTCCCGGTCCTTACACAACGTGTACACGGCATTATCGGAAATAGAATAGGGATCCAGTATCTTTTTTTTCAGGTTGGTAAACTGGCCGGTAATAGTATTTAATATGTAGATGCCCGATTCGGTGGCAAACCAGAACTCGTTATCGGAATGTTTCAGGATGTCGCGTACATAAATGGTGGTGCGTTCATCGCTGTACATCAATATATCCTTATAGGTGCCGGTGGTGATATCAAACAGTTTGATGCCCTGGCAGGTGGTGCCCACAAAAATGGAACGCCGCCCGGTGGGTGCTAACTTTTTGATAAAACACATGGGCATTTGTTGGGAATGTGAAAATAGATCATAGCCCTTAAACGTTTCGTTGGCCGCATCGTATTGCTGCAACTGTCCGTCTACGGTACCAAACCATAAAATGCCTTCTTCATCCGTACAAACCGAAGAAGCTTCGAAATAACGGCCGGGTGGAAATGTGGTCAACCTGCCGCTTTTAAAATCGTAGCGGCATACGGTTGAATGGGATATAAACCAAAGCCGTCCTGCGCGGTCCCATTCAATGGCATTGATCTCGGTAAGTGTATCGATAAAAGCCACCAGCCTTTCCTGGTGGGCATCGTAGCGGTACAATCCATTTTGTGTACCCACCCACATGGTACCGGCGGCATCGAGCGAGAGGCAATAAATAAAATCCCTTTTCAGATTTCTTTCATCGGGGTTGCCGAGGCGGAATAGTTTAAAATGGTAACCATCAAAACGGTTCAGCCCTTCTTTGGTGCCAAACCACATAAAACCATTTTTATCCTGCAGGCTGCAAAAAACTGTATTGTTCGACAGCCCGTTCTCCACCTGGTAATGCCTGAAATAATAAGGCTGTGCCCTGGCGGTAGCGGCCAGGGTAATAACGGCAAGCACCGTTACCAGTACACGTAATGGCAGTAATTTATTCACAAGCTGGTTTTAGTGAATGGAGGTCGGAAGTCAGAAGTCGGAGGTCAGAAAATACAGCAACCATCCGACCTCCGACTTCCGACCTCTGACCTCTGACTTCCAGCTCGAAATTTAAGCACCCTGCACGAATTAAACTAAAATGTAACAGTTTGAATAAAAACTGAAACATCGTGAATAATCCATCCGGGGCTAATGAACTTATTTCACGCTTTGATTCATACAGTTAAATAACTGCTATTCTTAACCAACAATTGATTGCACATGAAGAAATTTACCAAACGCCTGCTGCGTGGATTCCCGCTTGCGTTTATTTGTTGCTTGCTTTCTTCTTCAGCTTTTTCACAAACCAATTCAACAATTGCCGTAACCGGCGTTATCAAAGACAGCACGGGCACGGGCATTGCCCATGCCACGGTAATGGAAAAGGGCACCAAAAATGCCACCACTACCAACGAGGATGGCATTTTTTCGCTCGAGGTATCGAGCGCTACTTCGGTGCTGGTGTTTTCATCGGTTGGCTATACGGCACAGGAACTGCGTGTAGGCAGCCAAACCTATTTTGATGTAAAGCTGGAAAAATCGAGGCTCGATTTGGGCGAAGTAGTCGTAGTAGGGTATGGCACCCAGAAAAAAGAATCGCTGATCGGCGCGGTGGCCGTGGTCACCGCTCAGGATATCGGCCGTGTGCATGGCGGCTCTACGGTGAGCACCAGCCTGGCGGGTAAACTGTCGGGTGTAAGTTTTCGTATGGCCGATGGCCGCCCCGGCGCCAGCGCTAACATCCAGATACGCAACATGGGCGAACCCCTGTTTGTAATAGACGGGATACAAATGGATGCCGGCCAGTTCAACAACCTGGCTCCAAATGATATTGAAAGTATCACGGTGTTGAAAGATGCCTCTGCCGCGGTATACGGCGTACGCGCTGCCAATGGGGTAGTGGTGGTAACCACCAAAAGAGGTAAGCTGGGTACCAAAAACACCATCAACCTGGACGCCTACACAGGCATACAGAATTTTACCCGCTTCCCCGATGTATTGACCAGTTCATACGACTATATGCGCTACCGCGCCGAAGCAGAGATCAACCGTTATGGCAGCACCACCATCACCGCGGAAGAACTGGAGAAATACCGGCAGGGTACCGAACGCGGTTACCAAAGCTTCGACTGGAAAAGTTTTATCATGGCCAAAAATTCGCCCCAGCACTCGGTGAATGTAAATGTTACCGGCGGGTCGGATAAGATCAACTATTACCTGTCGGCCACGCACCTATATCAAAACTCGGTGCTGGGCCGTGAGTATAAATTCAACCGCACCAATATTCAGTCCAACATATCGGCCAAGATTGCCAACCGCCTGAAGGTGGGCGTGAATATCAACGGCCGTATCGAAACCAGGGACAACCCCGGTGTACCGGGTGGCGACGATTACTGGCTGGCCCGTTTTGCCATTTTACGCAACACGCCGCTGGAAAGGCCTTATGCCAACGACAATCCCGAATACCTGAACGATATCAAACACAACGAAACCAACTGGGCCTACCTGAATTACAATAAGGCCGGTAAATACCACAACGACTGGCGGGTGCTGCAATCGAATTTTACTGCCGATTACGAAGTGCCTTTTGTAAAAGGCCTTGTATTAAGCGGGGTGTATTCGTATTACCTGGCCGACTATGTGCTCAACAACCATGAGTACACGTATAAAACCTATACCTACGATCCCCTTACCGACGAGTACAACCATACCGGCGGCAGCACCAACCCCTGGCGCGAAAGGGAGCAACGCAAAGTGATCACCATCACCCAACAGTTAAAACTGAATTACAACCGCACCTTTGGTTTGCACACCGTGGGCGCCACCTTTGTGTCGGAACGCATCAAGGGGCAAAAACTGCGTAACTGGATACACTCTGTACCCAGCACCAATATTTTGCCGCTGATCTATTTCAACACGGCTGATACCTACCAGGACAGTGATGACCGCGAAGCCCGTATCGGTTATATCGGCCGTATCAACTATGCGTTCAATAACAAATATTTCCTGGAATTATCTGCACGCCGCGACGCTTCTTACCTGTTTGCACCCGGTAACCGCGTTGGTTATTTCCCCTCGGTATTTGCCGGATGGCGCATTACAGAAGAAGGTTTTATGCAGAAATGGCTGGCTGATCAATCCGTCTTAACCGACCTTAAGTTCCGCGCTTCTTATGGCGAACTGGGTGACGATGGTACTCAACTGGGGCTACCTCCCTTTGCATTTTACGAAGGATATAATTATAATGAAGGCATAGCCATCCTAAGCGGACAGGCTGTTGTCGGCGCCCGCGATCGCGGCGTTCCCATCACCCGCATCTCCTGGCTGAAAAGCCGTATTACCGATGTGGGTTTCGATTTCAGCCTGCTGAACGGTAAGATCACCGGTACCTTCGACTATTTCTATCGTAAACGTACCGGTTTGCGCGGATTAAAAACAGATGTGCTGGTGCCCAGTGAAATTGGTTATACCCTGCCCGATGAGAACATCAACAGCGATGCGCAATTCGGACAGGAAGGTTCCATTACCTATCATGGCAATTACAAAGACATCCGTTTCAGTGTGGGTGGTAACCTGTCGTATACCCGCCAGAAATTCCTGTCGTCGTACAATCCCCGTTTCTTCAACTCATGGGACCAGTACCGCAATTCGCAGGAAGGCCGCTTTACCCGCATCACCTGGGGTTATGACGTGATTGGCCAGTTTACCTCGCAGGAGCAGATCAACGATTACCCGGTGAACATCGATGGACAGGGTAACCGCACCCTGCTGCCCGGCGATCTCATTTATGCCGATGCGAACGGCGATGGCAAGATCAATGGTTTGGATGAACGCCCCATTGGTTATGGCACCGGTAACCAGCCCAACATCAACTTTGGTATCAGCATCGCCCTCTATTATGGCAACTTCGATTTGCATGCCGATTTCTCGGGCGCTGCCGGTTATACCTGGTTTCAAAACTGGGAAACAAGATGGCCCTTCCAGAACGATGGCAACCTGAATACCATGTTCCTCGACAGGTGGCGCCGCGCCAATCCATTCGATACCAAAAGCGAGTGGATACCCGGCAAATACCCTGCCCTGCGTTTCAACGATGGCGGCCACAGCAACTACAACCGCCCCTCTACCTTCTGGGCGGTAAATGCCAAATATTTGAGAGCGCGCACCCTGGAACTGGGTTACAGCATTCCCTCGAAACTGCTGAATGCAGTGAAGATGACCAAGGCACGTTTTTACATCAATGCCTACAACCTGTTCTCATTCGATAACCTGAGGCAATACGATATCGACCCTGAGTTGATCGATGAGAACGGCTTACAGTATCCGCAGAATAAATTCCTGAATGTTGGTGTAAACCTGACCTTTTAACTAATTGAATTATGAAAAAGATTGTTTCCATACTCAGCATAGCAACCCTGCTGATCGCTACAGAAGGTTGCAAAAAAGACAGCGAGTTTTTAGATGTACAGCCTACCTCGATATTAAACAACGACCAGGCCTTTGCCGATGCCACACAAACCCTGTCGATACTGGCCGATTTGTACAACCGCCAGCTCGATTTTTCGGGACTTGATAATGGCTGGGTTTCTTTTGCCGATTTCAGCGAAAGTTTCCCATCAGAAAATGGGCAGTCGGGCATTGTGCAACGCAACGAGTGGGGTTTTGGCGCCTGGAGCAACTGGGACTATGGTTATATCCGCGACCTGAACCTGTTCCTCGAAAGATGCGCCGCGGCCAAAACGCTGTCGCAAACAGAAAAGACCCGCTTCCTGGCCGAAGTACGTTTTCTGCGCGCCAATTTTTATTTCGAACTGGTAAAACGCATGGGTGGCGTGCCGCTTATTTTGAAACCGCTGTTGTATGATTACAGCGGCGATCCTACGTACCTGCAATATCCGCGCGCCAAAGAACACGAGATCTATGATTTTGTGATCAGCGAGGCCGATGCCATCAAAAACGATCTGCCGGTAAGCGTAACAGAAAAAAGCCGCGCCACCAAAGGAGCCGCTTTGGCCATGCAGGCCCGGGCTGCCCTATATGCAGGCAGTATTGCGAAATACGGCGCCAACACGCCACAGGTTTCATTGCCCGGTGGTGAAGTAGGCATACCTGCATCGATGGCCAATGATTATTATACCAAAGCATTGACTGCGGCCAAAGAGATCATCGATGGCAGCGCCGGTAACTACGCCCTGTACAAAGCCAAACCCGACCTGGCAGAAAATTTCGCCAGCATCTTTCTCGATAAAAACAACAACCCCGAAAGCATATTTGTAGAGGATTTTAAATTGAGAAGCGGACGTGTACACAACTTCACCGTTTCTACACAACCCCGCTATGGTGCAGAAGAAGAGGAGGGTGGCCGCATCAATCCTTCGCTGAACCTGGTGCAGGCTTTTGAAAAACTCGACAATACGTTTGCACCCATTCCAATTTCCGATGGCTCGGGCGATCCTATCTTCTACAACAACCTGCTGGATGTGTTTGCAGGCCGCGATGCCCGGCTGGCTGGTACGGTGATCTTACCCGGTTCCACTTTCCGCGGCAGACCCGTTGATATATGGGCTGGTTACGAACTGGGCGATGGCACCATCATTACCGGCGACGACCGCGGCGCTCAAAAAACATTACCCGGACAAAGCTCCCCTACACAGGTGGTTGGTTTTGACGGCCCCATTATGTCGAAAGAATTTACAGCGCAAAGTGGTTTTTATTTACGCAAGTATGTAGACCCCACACCCGGCGCCGGTTCACGCGGCACCAACAGCGAAGTGCCTTTTATCAGGTACCGCTATGCCGAAGTGTTGCTGAACGCCGCCGAAGCGGCCTTTGAGCTGGGACAAACCACCGATGCCGCCGGTTATTTAAACGAGGTGCGTGAACGCGCCGGATTAACCATACCACTCACTGCTGCCGATGTAACCTTCGACCGCATAGTACATGAACGCCGTGTAGAGCTGGCTTTTGAAGGTCATATTTTATACGATCGCAAACGCTGGAGGCTGGCCCATATTACCTGGGATGGCGCCAAAATGACTGAGAGCGACCTGCTCAGCAATCTTGGTAAGGCCAACAAACGCAGTACACAGCCTTATGGTTTATGGCCTTACAGGCTGCACGATCCATCGAGCCCCAATCATGGCAAGTGGACCTTCAAAATAGTATTGCCTTCGCTGGTAACCGGCGCCAACCGTTTCCGCATGGGTAACTATTATTCCTTCATCGATGAAAATATCCGCGCCAACAATCCAAAGATCGTGCGTCAGCCAAACCAGTAATTCAAATCTAAAAAATCAGTGTATGAAAAAATATTTATGGTTGCTGCTGATCATTATCGCTGGCAGCGCCTGCAAAAAAGATAATTTTGATGCTCCCGGCAGCAAGTTGAGCGGCCGCCTGGTATACCAGGGCACGCCTATCGAGGTAGAATACAACCAGGTTCCTTTTGAACTGTACCAATATGGATTTGGTAAAATAGGGCCCGTGGGAAGCACCTTTGCTCCGGAGGGTACCTATTCCATGGTATTGTTTAATGGCGAATACAAGTTTATTATTCCCAATGGGCAGGGGCCCTTTAAATGGAAGCAGTTGCCAAATGGCGCGCCCGATTCGATGACCATCGTAATGAATGGCAGCCAGGAACTGGACATAGAGGTAACACCTTATTACCTGATACGCGATCACCAGTTCAATGTATCGGGCGGTAAGGTAAATGCCAGCTTTAAGATAGAAAAGATCATCAACGATGCATCGGCCCGTAATATTGAAAGCGTAAGCCTGTACATCAACAAAACCAGGTTTGTATCGGGCGCCGATAATATTGCCGACCCGGTGAACCTGGGCGGAGGGGCGATTGCCGATCCCAATAATGTAACATTAAGTATCAATATACCCGCGTCGGCGCAGGATTATGTGTATGCAAGAATTGGGTTAAAGATAGAAGGGGTGGAAGACAGGATATTTTCGCCGGTGATGAAGGTGCAGCTTTAAAGAACTTGAATGCATCTTGCAATATTACACCCCGGCGCTAGGGGTGTAATATTATATACAACGTATAATTGCCTGGTTGCAATAAATTTTAAAACCGACAATAAATGAAGAAACAAGCCCTAGTGCTGGCAGCATGGTTATTATCAGCAGGCGCTTTCGCCCAAAACGGCTGGAAACCCGCCGGCGATAAGATCCTGACGCCATGGGCCAGCAAAGTGAATGCCGCCCAGCCCCTTCCCGAGTATCCCCGTCCCCAAATGGTACGTTCCAACTGGCTTAACCTGAACGGCCAATGGCAATACGCCATTGTACCCGCCGGCGAACAGCAAAAACCGGCCTCGTACCAGGGTAATATCCTGGTGCCTTTTGCCGTGGAATCGGCCCTCTCGGGTGTTGGCAAAACGGTAGGTAAAGACAGCGCCCTGTGGTACGAAAGAAGCTTTACCCTGCCAGCTTCTTTTAAAAAGAACAATGTACTGCTGCATTTTGGCGCGGTAGACTGGCAATGTGATGTATATGTAAACGGAAAAAAGGTGGGCAGCCACCAGGGCGGTTACGATCCCTTCTCTTTCGACATCAGTTCTGCATTAAATAAATCGGGCAAACAATTGCTCACCGTACGTGTATGGGACCCATCCGACGATGGCCCCCAGCCCCGCGGCAAACAGGTAAAAAAGCCACATGGTATCTGGTACACACCGGTTACCGGCATCTGGCAAACGGTATGGCTCGAGGCTGTGCCTGCCACCTATATCAGTTCCATCAAACAAACACCCGATGTAGATAAAAGCACCCTGCGTGTAACCACCCAGGTAGCCAATAGCCAACCCGGCGACCAGGTACTGGTAACCGCCTTTAAGGGTAACGAAAAAGTGGCCGAACAAAAAGTAGCTGCCGGTGAAGAAGCCGTTCTGTCGATCGCCAATCCCCAGTTGTGGTCGCCCAAAAATCCCTTCCTGTACGACATGAAGGTGACCCTGCTGCGGAAAAACAAAAAGGCCGACGAGGTGAGCAGCTATTTCGGCATGCGTAAAATTTCGATGGCCCCCGATCAGCAGGGCATTCAACGCATGTTGCTCAACAACCAGTTTGTGTTCCAGTACGGCCCGCTCGACCAGGGTTGGTGGCCCGACGGTTTATACACGGCGCCTACCGACGAAGCCCTGAAATTCGATATCGAAAAAACAAAGGAGATGGGCTTTAACATGATCCGTAAACATGTGAAGGTAGAACCCGCCCGCTGGTATTATTACTGCGATAGCATGGGTATACTGGTATGGCAGGATATGCCCAGCGGCGATATGGGCAACCGGTGGGAAAGCCGCCCGGGTGTGTTTGGCCGCGCTACCGATAAAGAACGCAGCGCCGAGTCGGAAAAGATCTTTAATACCGAATGGACTGAGATCATGCAGGACCTGCATAATTTCACCAGCATAGTAGTATGGGTACCCTTCAACGAAGCCTGGGGTCAGTTCAAGACCAAAGAGATCGTTGAAAAAACCATGCAGGCCGATCCTTCGCGCCTGGTGAACAGCGCCAGCGGCGGCAACTTTGAACCCGTTGGCCATATCATGGACCTGCACAATTATCCCGAACCCCTGATGCCCGATCCTTCCCTGTTTGGCTCCAAACAAATACTGGTGCTGGGCGAGTTTGGCGGTTTAGGTCTGCCGTTAGAAAACCATACCTGGCAGGAAAAGAACAACTGGGGTTACCAGAGTTTTAAGAACAAGGAAGAACTCATTAATAAATATGCAGAATTCGTAAACCGTATACCCTTCCTGATCAAAAGCGGCCTGTCGGCCGCTGTGTATACCCAAACCACCGATGTGGAAGTGGAGACCAACGGCATCATGACCTACGACCGGAAAGTGATCAAAATGCCCGAGGCGCGGCTGAAAGAATTGCATAGCAAATTGTATGACGCTACCTCCGTAGCGGTGCAACCTTAAACGGGCAGGTACCGTCTCAAAAAGCGTAGCACGCCTTACATTACAGTTCGCAGTTGAAGTGTTACAGTCGTGTCCAACCGGGCACGACTTCTTTTTAACATCTATATTTGATAGTATGAACAAAATATGGATCTCCCTCCTTCTCATTACCACTACCATTTCGTTACAGGCTCAGCAAACAGGCAACCCCGTAATCAAGGGCTGGTATGCCGACCCGGAAGGGGCAGTGTTCAAAAACAAATACTGGATATTTCCCACCTATAGCGACAAATACGAAAAACAGGTATTCTTTGATGCCTTTTCTTCGACCGACCTGGTAAACTGGACAAAACATGAACGTATACTGGATACCAACCGGGTAAAATGGGCCTGGCGCGCCATGTGGGCGCCCGCCATCGTGGAAAAGGATAAAAAATATTACCTGTTTTTTGGCGCCAACGATATGCATAAAAAAGGTGAGGGGGGTATTGGGGTAGCCGTAGCCGATAAACCCGAAGGGCCTTATAAAGATTACCTGGGCAAACCGCTGATCGGTGATATTTATAATGGCGCCCAACCCATCGACCAGTTTGTATTTAAAGACAAGGACGGCCAGTATTATATCATCTATGGCGGTTGGGGGCATTGCAATATTGCCCGTTTGAAAAACGATTTCACAGGGTTACTGCCCTTTCCTGATGGTGAGCTCTACAAAGAAATTACGCCCGAAAAATATGTGGAAGGTCCGTTTATGTTCCTGAAAAACGGCAAGTATTATTTTATGTGGAGCGAGGGCGGCTGGACCGGTCCCGATTACAGCGTGGCCTATGCCATTGCCGATTCACCATTAGGACCTTTCAGGCGGGTAGGTAAGATACTGCAGCAGGACCCGGCCGTGGCCACCGGCGCGGGCCATCATTCCGTGATTGAAGCGCCCGGAAAAAACAAATGGTTTATTGTATACCATCGCCGGCCGCTGGGCGAAACAGATGCCAACCACCGCGTGGTGTGTATCGATGAAATGCATTTTGACGAAAAAGGTCTCATACAACCCGTGAAGATCACCCACGAAGGCGTAAAAGCCCTGCCATTAAAAAAATAGCTATTTTAGCCAGCAACGGGTAGCCAGCACTGGCTACCCGCCACTAGCTATCAGCTACCAAATGGCCGACGAAAAGACCACCTATAACGAAGACATCAGGTATAACGATGCTGCTTTCGAGCTTTTTTTCAAAGAGCAGTTTGCACTTCTTTGTGCATGGTGCCGTTACAAATTTGGCTTCGACCCCGATACTGCCAAAGATATTGTTCATACCGCCTTTATTCAACTCTGGAAGAACCGCCACACCCTGCTCACCGGTGTTACCAATCGCATACAGTATAAAAAGTTTATGGCAGGTCTCGATCTGTTATATGTGTTCAATATGGGAGATTATTCCGGTATCACCACCAATGACAGGCAGGATGCATTGTCTATCCGGAATGTGTATGCGGGTTACCAGTTGCAGCTAAAGAACAGGCCGTTGGAGGTGTATATTGCTACCCGCAACCCGGTGCAGCCCCACAACACGGTGCTGCCTGATAAACGAACCTTTTGGGGCGCTGGTTTTAAAGTTGGTTTATAGCGGGGCTTTCTCGCCGCAGCTTTCCTGTACCACCAGTTTTGCCGGTACATTAATGGCATCTACCGTTTTGGTGGGCGTTTTGATCTTTTCGATGGTGATACGCAGCGCCTCCCTGCCAATTTCACTCAGCGACTGGCTGATGTGTGTGATGGGCGGGTTGTAAAGGTCAAATGCATCGCACTGGTCGTACGAGAGTACGGCCACGTCATCGGGAATGCGTATGCCCATTTGCTTGAGCTGTTTTAAGCCTTCTATGGCCAGCCAGTTGTTGGTAAAGAACAGCGCGTCTACCCTGGGAGTTGGCAGCAGCCAGCTTTGCAGTGCCTTGCCAACATCCTGCTGCAGGTTTTCGAACGATACCAGTTGCAGCCATTCGTTTTTGAATTTTACACCGGCCGATTTTAAGGCTTCTTTGTAACCTCTTTTGCGTTCCTGCATATGTTCCAGGTAGGTGTCGTCGGCCAGGGCGGCAATCCTTTTATGGCCGTGTTGCAGCAGGTGCTGCACGCCTTCATAGGCCGCTTTGAAATTGTCGGTGGTTACCACATCGTATTTGGTATCGGGGAAATACCGGTCTATTAATACAAAAGGAACATGTTGTTGCTGCAGTTCGGCCAGTTGTTTTTCAGTATGGGCGGCTGGGGCTATGATAAAGGCATCTACCTGGCGGTTCAGCAGGGCCTGTATCAGGTCTTTTGATTTGCCTGCATCTTCGTCGTTGCTGCCAAAGATCACCACATAGCCGTGTTTGCGTGCCTCATCTTCGATGATGCGTGCTATTTGCGAAAAAAAAGAATTGGAAATATCTGCCACGATCAGGCCGATGGTATGGGTTTTTCCGCCTTTCAGGCTTTTGGCGATCTGGTTGGGCTGGTAACCCATCACCTTCAGCATATGGCGTATCTCTTTTACCGTGTCGGGGCTGATGCGTAATTCTTTTTCCCTGTTATTGACTACATAAGAGACCAGTGCTATTGATACGCCCAGGCGATTGGCCACTTCCTTGAGTGAAACTTTTTTCTTCACTGCTTTGTGCTGGTTTAGGGTACAAAGTAAAATATATTTTGTGGTTTTGATGTAATATTCTGACTTAGTTGAATACCGCAAAAAAACTTATATTGCTTAATACTTTCGCTAAAGAAGGGGGCTTTAGTTAGTAGCTTTTATTAATGACCTGTTTAAAACTAACTGTATGCCCTTAGAAAACTATTTTCCCGATGAATACCATTTGTGGTTAATTGAGATAAAAGAAAAAATACGAAATAGCCAGTTAAAGGCTGCATTAAAAATAAATGCAGAAATGCTGACTTTGTATTGGGAACTGGGAAAAGCCATAACCGAAAAACAACAAAAGGCCTCCTGGGGTGATAGAATAATCACTCAACTTTCCAGGGATTTATCGCATGAGTTTACCAACATCAAAGGATTCTCCGTTACAAATCTTAAATATTTCAGGAAATGGTATCAATTTTATAAAGGAATTGCTATTAATGGTGATAGTCAATGTGTTACGTTCGGTCAAGGAGGAGAGGACCAAATTGGTCAACACTGTGTTGACCAATTGGATGATGCTTCAGACAGTTCCTTTCCTCCCCAACTCGGAACAATTCCCTGGGGTCATCATATCCAGATAATTTCGAAATGCAAATCGGTAGAAGAGGCACTGTTTTATATATGTCAAACTGCGGCAAATAACTGGAAAAGAAGTGTACTGATCCACCAAATAGAAACGAATTATTATGATAGAAAGGGTAAGTCTCAAAATAATTTTGATCTGATCCTTCCTAAGCCTCAATCAGAATTAGCCTCCGAGTTAATAAATAATCCCATTTATCTTGATTTCTTGCATTTGGGGGATGAAACATCCGAAAGAGAACTGGAGAATGCCATTCTCCGCAACATTAAGAAATTCCTGCTGGAGCTCGGAACCGGGTTTTCTTTTTACGGTCAGCAATATCATATAAAGGTAAGCGAGAAGGATTTTTATATTGATCTGCTTTTTTATCACACAAAATTGCACTGCTATTTTGTTGTTGAATTGAAGGTGACAGAATTTGAACCCGAGCATGCAGGCAAACTTGAGTTCTATATCAATGTCGTTGACGAGCAAATGAAAACTCCGGAAGATAATCCTACCATTGGATTATTATTATGCAGAACAGCCGATAAAGTGATCGTTGAATATACACAAAAAACGAAAATGAAGCCAATTGGTGTGACTGAATTCAAGCATACAATTCCTAAAGAGTGGCAAAACGAACTTCCTGATGTGGAGTCATTGAGATATGAACTACAGAAAGAAGTCAAAGTAAATAAAAAGCCGGTAGATGAAAAGCTGGAAAAATTAAAAGGCTTGGTACAAAAAATGAATTTTGCAAAAGCCGATTTGGACAAGGATATCGAAATAACCAGACGTTTATTTGAACATGTAATTATCCCTTTAGCTCGAACGATCGACACAAAGTTGGATAAAATTAAACCTTATTTTAACCGATTAATAAATAAAATGGTCATCAATCATAAAGCGCCTTATTACGACATCAGAAATCCTGACATCAAAGCGTTGTTTGAATCGGCAGAAGACATTTGGGTGGCGGTATTGGATTTTGAGCTGGAAGGATTCAATAGGGCAGGGGTTAAAGTGTTTAATGTTTGGGATAAGTTACATATACTTTTGGGTAAAAATACATACAGTATCGGCCCAAACGACGACCAGGTTTGGGATGAAAAAGTTTATAGGAACATGCACAATGCCGTGGAGATTGAAAATATAGCCGACCGAATGTTGGAAAGGTTTTTGGAGAAAATAAATGACAGGGCTGAACAAATTGTGCAGAATCAAAATGGTTGAAAAAGCGTTTTCCTTATGGCAATCTCAATGAAGTTAACCAAAATTGTATCATTGATTCATGAGAACTTTCGTAATGGGTGATATTCATGGCGCCTGGAAAGCACTGGTGCAATGTCTTGACCGGGCAGGTTTTGACCGTGGAACTGATGAGCTGATCCAGTTAGGCGATGTAGCCGATGGGCACGACGATGTATATCGCTGCGTGGAAGAATTGCTTGACATCAAAAACCTTATCGCCATCAAAGGCAACCACGACGACTGGTTTGCCGAATACATTCAAACTGGTATTCATCCTGATCAATGGCTACAGGGTGGGGCTGCTACTGCCCGATCGTATCTGAGAGAAAATGGTAAAGAAGATGCCATTACCCACAACCACGATGGGTATATAACCGGTCTGAACCCTGCCGATATTCCGGAACATCATCAAACGTTCTTTAAACGGCAGCACCTGTATTATATAGATACCCTAAACAATTGTTTTGTACATGCAGGTTTTGACAGGAGACAGCTTTTTAAAGGCCAATCACCGGATATCTATTTATGGGACAGACGGCTTTGGAAATCTGCCCTTTCATTTAATGCCACCCAACGAAGCGTAGTCAATGCAGTATTTAAAATGGAAACGCCGTTTAAAGAAGTTTTTATCGGCCATACCAGCACCACCAACTGGAATACCGATAAACCCATGCATGCAGCTAATGTATGGAATTTAGACACCGGCGCTGGTCACGACGGGCGCCTGACCATCATGGATATAACCACCAAAGAATTTTGGCAAACCGATAAAGTAGCTGACCTGTACCCCCTCAGACCAAAAAACTAACCGAATATCCTGCCCCCACCGGAAGTACTACCTCATTACAATACACCCTGCTCTTATCCATCCTGGTAATATGTTTCCTCGAAACGATATACGAGCGGTGAATACGTACAAACGCCGATGCCGGCAACAAGGCCTCCGTTTCCGCCATAGTAAGCCGGGACAATATTTTTTGACCGGCAGTAAAAAACGACACATAATTACCCGCGCTTTGCACATAAATCAATTCATCTAAATTCAACCGCACCTGTTCATAACCCGTTTTAATAAACAGGTACTTACCGGCGGCAGACTGCTTCAACTCATACAACTCCTTTGCTTTCTGGCAAGCCTTTAAAAACCGTTCACCAGAAAAAGGCTTCAGCAAATAATCCAGCGCATCCAGCTCGAAACCCTTCACGGCATGTTCGCTATAGGCCGTGGTAAAAATGGTAAAAGGCCTTGGTTGCAAGGCCTTCAACAATTCCAGCCCCGACAGGTCCGGCATTTGAATATCCAGGAAAAGCAGGTCGGTTTGTCCCTGCTGCAGCCAGGCAATGGCTTCGTTGGGGTTGGTAAAAGCAGCTTCCAGACTGATGAAATCAATAGAACGGCAATGCTGCCTGATCACTTCCAGGGCAACCGGTTCATCGTCTATGGCAATGGCGCGCAGCATGGGTTTAAAACTATAACAATTTGTCAAGCTGCGCATATAATTTTTCACGGCTGCCGGGCCGCTCCGCATTGGGATGCACAACACGGCCCTGCCTGTCTATGATCACATAAGTAGGGTAGCTGTGCACCTGTTCATTGCCTGCTTCTTTGACCGAATGCCAAATACCTTCGATCTCCTCCTGCGACATTCTATAATGTTCACCTTCCAGCTTCGCCACATACACATATTCTTTCCATATGCCCTCCCGCACCTGATCATCTTTGTCCAGGTAAACAAATACAACGTCTTTACCCGCATACCGTTTTTTCAATTCATGGGCATATTGCAATTGCTCCCGGCAGGGGCCGCACCAGGTACCCCAGATGTCGAGGTACACCACTTTCCCTGCATAGGGTTTTACCAGCTCCTGCAGGGAATGAATACCGCCTGCCTGGTTAAACCGGATGCCTGTATTGCCGGCATTGCTTTCCATGGCGTTCTTTACCTGCTGCATAGCCTTGTTGGCCGCTGCTAAATAATTACTGCCGGGATGATCTTTTTGCATATGTTGATAAAGAAAGGTCGCCGTGCTCAGATCATTGGCACCTGTTGCTTCAACAATACTGTTATAGATCATTTTATCGCGGATGCCAGCCGGCGCGTGGTTGCGCGTATACAACCATCCAAGGATACCCGGTTCGCCATGTATTCTTACCAGGCTGTCTATCTTATTATACGACATCCCCAGGTAAGCGCCAAAGCTTTCCTTAGTGACCGGTTTATGGCGCAGGAACACCTGTATGTTATGCCGGCCATGTCTTTGCAATATCATATTTGCATAAAAACCGTTTACCAGTGTGAGACTATCCGGTATGGGCTGCCATTGCATCACCAGGACAGCCAGGCTGTCTGCATCCGGGTTTTTCGCCCAACGAAGATCATCACTGGTAAAATCGTTCAGGTAACATTGCCAGGCATACTTTGTTTCGCTGATCAATATCTTTTTTAAGGGAGCCGGCATTTTGGCTGCCTCGATGGCCGCGGCTTCCTGTGCAACGGCTTTTTCAACCCGGTTCATGATGGAATCCTTCCAGGTACGAAGCGTTACGTTTTTTGTAAAGGATGGTGTGTTATCAAGGATACCACTGTGCACCAGATTATTCTCCACCGCCCCCTTGCCGGCATAACTGCCATCGATGTTGATCTCCAGGTGACGGCCGGGACTCAGCAGCAACCGCCGTTTCAACGAACCTAACTCCAGTAAGGCAAAAACAGGGTAGGGAAGCGAAATACTTTTTTTGAACCGGCCTTCGGGATTTACACCTATTTGCATTTCATAAGTCTTGTACACCTGGTCGGCATACAACAGGGTAAGCTTAACTGAACTATCTGCCACCTGTCCCGATAGGGTACAGGTTTGCGGATAACCGTTCATAGCAGCAAGAACGGCAACTGATAAAATAAAATTTTTCATGGCTTATACTTTATAAATAAATGAACTTCAAAAGCGGTATCATCTTCGTGTATTTGTAACGAATGGTTACCCGGATAGATCAAATCCAGCCGTTGCCGCACATTGTCTAATCCAACACCCGAATGTTCCGGAATACCATCCGCGTTTTTCCTGCTGTGCAAACTGTTCACCACATCCAGGTAAATACCTTTTTCATCGCAATGAAAATGTATGCGTATAAAAGATGCACTGGTAAGCCGTATGCCATGTTTAAAGGCATTCTCTACAAAAGGGATCAGCAGCATGGGCGCTATCATTCTCTCCTGTACACAGGCATGAATAGAGGTTTCTATTTGAACACCCGCCGATTGGGCAATACGTAGTTGTTGCAGCGCAATATAATTCTGCAGGTATTCCAGCTCGCGGTTCAGTGGTATCTCATCGCGGTGATTGTCGTGCAACAAAAAACGCATCATATCACCCAGCCGCTGCACACCACTGGCTGTACGGCTGGCATTCTCCTGTAAGGCCGTACCATACAAGGTATTCAACGTATTGAACAAAAAGTGTGGGTTGATCTGCGATCGCAGAAAGGCCAGGTCGGCTGTGGTTTTGCCCAGATCTTTATGAAGTTGCAGCTTGTCTTTCTGCTGTACAAAAAACAGGTACGATAAAGGCGTGGCAATTACCACCAGTATCATCCACAACAATGGTAGTGAATAAAAATGAAATTCATGGGTTGCAACAGCAAACAGCAACCAGCATACCAGCGACAATATCAATGGCGCTACCGGCAACCAGTACAACAGCGCCCGGGTTGATAATTTTTTATTATACCAGTTTGGAAATAAACCATACACATTGATAAAAACGATAATGATCACCGGCAGCACAATAAACACATAAAAAATAGCTGCTGTATCGCTCCGGAGAAAATCGTACGCACCCAGGATAACAAACAAACCCGAGTATATAAAAGCGGTAGCCACAATCCGGTTGGCAATCGGTATATGCTGCCGTTGCCTGTTCAGCCAACGCATAACAGACTCCCGCAAACCCAGGTACAATACATAAATCACCATAAATGTGGTGCCAAAACCAAGTCCCTCCCTGGCGGCTTGCCGTCGTCCCGGGTGTTCAGCCATCCAATTACGGGCATCCGTAAAAGTTACCACCAAAACAAGCCAGCAAACAATGGCCGCCGCCGGTAAAACAATCAACTGGTAGCGGCTGTACAGGAACCGCGGCAACAACCAGCAGTTAATGATTAATATCAATAACACGGGCATCCCATAAGTGAGTAACACGGCCCACAGGGCATTGCCGGCATTTCGGTGTGTAACCACTGGTGTGTTGTTCAACAAATCGGTTACTTCATTAACACACAGCGCCACGGCAACGGTTATTGAAAATATCAACTCATATTCACGCCATCTTATCTGCATGCATTATTCTTTATGCAATGATAAAACGGGTCGGTTATGTCGTATAATTCGTGTGACGAAACCTGCCAACTATGTGATGAAATGGGAAATTTTGTAAATTCGATTAGTTAATGGTTCTGATTAGCAAGCTGGTAATGGGATCTGCAAGGTACTGCGAGGGTTGGTAAATGCTTGCCCGCCTGCCTCTCAGGTTCATCCACTAACCATTAAACGAAAAGTTTACTTATGGCCACAAAATCCTCGAAAAAGAAAGTTGCCTCCAGGAAAGCTGTCTCTAAAAAGAAAATCGCATCCAGGACAAGCATGCCGGCAAAGAAGAAAAAAGCCGCCTCTAAAAGATCTGCTACACTGCCAAAATCCAATGGCAAATTTGTGATCACAACCAAAGACATTATCAACGTGCTGGGACTGAACATCCGCACGGCACAGCGCCTGTTGCAAAAAACACGCACTGCCCTGGATAAGGAGAGAAGCGATTATGTAACCGTGAAAGAATTTTGCGCGGTGAACAAGTTCGACGAAAGCGAGTTTCGATCGAGGATGAAGGAATAAGATCGTGCATCATTTAATGTAAATCTCTCGTCACTTCCGAGCCAGACCCTCCTCGTAATACATCCAGGTCGGCGCCCAGGTGTGCCTGCTGTACATGGTCGATATAAAACTTCACATAACCCCGGTCTGCCATGGGCGCTGGTGGTTGCCAGCCTGCTTTGCGGCGGGCCAGCTCTTCGTCGGGTACATGCAGGTGCAGTTTCCTGGCGGCTACATCCAGCTCGATGGTATCGCCATCCTGTACCAGGGCCAGCACCCCGCCTACCGACGACTCGGGCGATACATGCAATACCACGGTGCCGCCGGCCGTGCCGCTCATACGTCCGTCTGAAATGCGTATCATATCCCGCACGCCCTTTTGCAGCAACTTCATCGGCAGGTCTACATTACCCACCTCGGGCATACCCGGGTAGCCCACCGGGCCTACGCCCTTTAATACAATCACGCAGGTTTCATCGATATCCAGGCCGGCATCATCTATTCGTTTGTGATAGTCTTCTATCGATTCAAATACCACCGCGCGGCCGCGGTGCTTCATTAATTGTGAGGAAGCGGCCGAGGGTTTGATGATAGCGCCATGCTCGCAAAGATTGCCCTTTAATACAGCAATGCCCGCTTCGTGTTGAAAAGGCTGCTCACTGGTAGCAATTACATCTGTATTATAGCAAATGGCTTTGGCGCTGTTATCTGTCAGTGATCTTCCATTTACGGTAATCACGTCTTTATGCAGCCATTCCTGCATTTCTTTGATCACCACGGGCAGCCCGCCGGCATAATAAAAATCTTCCATCAGGTATTTGCCCGATGGTTTCATGTTCACCAGCAGGGGCGCCTTGCTGCCAATGCGGTCAAAGTCTTCCAGCGTTAAGGGCACACCAATACGGCCGGCAATGGCCAGCAGGTGAATAATAAAATTGGTGCTGCCGCCAATGGCAGAATTGACGAGTATGGCGTTTTCGAATGCCTGGCGGGTAAGAATTTTGGAGAGTTTCAGGTCTTCCCGTACCATTTCTACAATACGCCGCCCCGCCAGTTGCACCATCACTTTTTTGCGGGCGTCCACGGCCGGTATAGCCGCCGCGCCGGGCAGTGTAAGCCCCAGCGATTCGGCCATACAGGCCATGGTTGAGGCGGTGCCCATGGTCATACAATGACCGTTACTGCGGGCCACGCCTATTTCCACCTCGCGTATGTCTTCTTCAGTATATTGCTCTACGCCTTGTTTTTCTTTGATGAGCCAGTTGAACGAACCGCTGCCGATACATTCTCCACGAAACCGTCCATTTAACATCGGTCCGCCGGGAACCACAATCGTGGGCAGGTCCACACTGCAGGCGCCCATAAGGGTCGATGGAGTGGTTTTATCGCAACCGGTCAGCAATACCACGCCGTCGATGGGGTTGGCGCGAATGCTTTCCTCTACATCCATACTGGCCAGGTTGCGGAACAGCATGGTGGTGGGGCGCATCACGGTTTCGCCCAGTGACATTACGGGAAATTCCAACGGGAAACCGCCCGCTTCTATCACACCACGTTTTACGATCTCGGCAAATTCTCTCAGATGCCCATTACAGGGTGTGAGTTCGCTCCAGGTATTGCAAATCCCGATCACGGGTTTATCGATGAAATAATCATCGGGGTACCCCTGGTTGCGGAACCAGGAACGGTGCACAAAGCCCATCTTATCTGAATGGCCGAACCAGTCTTTACTGCGTAAATTCTTTTTGTTGTTCATGGGACCAATTTAACCGCCCCATGAGGGGCGGTATCCTTTTACATTCTTTATTCCTTATTTCAAATTTCTCATTCCTTATCCCACCATACCCTCGTACTCAGCTTATCCGCACCTTGCCGGCCAATGGCCTCATTCACATTATTGGTATTCACCGACAATTCCGAAGTAGGATAAGTAAGCCGCCTGATAAAGGTATTATTCGGCACATCAGGATTGTTAGGCTGTCCGTAAGGATTAGGCGTCAACGCGGGATATCCACTGCGCCTGAAATTAGCAAAAGCTTCCGGACCATTCAAAAAAGAAGCGATCCAGTATTGCGTATTGATCTGCTGCAGTTCATTACCTGCGGTCAGTGGATTGGCCGCTACATAGGTATCACGGTCACCACCCGGCACGGCCGAATTGGGATCATACGATGCCATCTGGTTCATATGCGCTCTTATGCCTTCCGCAAAATAATCAGCTGCGTTACCGGTAGTGATCCACCCCCGGTGTCTTGCTTCGGCCAGCAACAGGTTGGTTTGCGCAGCCGTTACCAAAAATACCGGCGACGAAGTCTTCACCATACGGCGGCGGTCTACCTGGCTGTAATCATAAAAACTGGCCAGGCCATCGGCGGTAGCTTTGGCAGCAATAGAACCATTGTCGTAGCCAATGGGCATACCTATCTGTTTGGTGGGATCGGTGGTACCCACAGCCACGGTTTGTCCGGCGCCGCTGGCAGCGCCTACATAACGGATAGCAATGGCCTTCAGCCTGGGATCATTGGTGTTTTTCAACTGGTCTACAAAAGGTTTGGTCAGGTAAAAATTCGCCGCTTCGCTGCCATTCAGCGTGCCGCCTATCGGCTGTTGAAAATTGGCATCATGCCGTATCACGGCATTGTCGGCATTGTCGGTTATGACGCCGGCGCTAAAGGCGGCCTGAACGGTGGTTTGCGCCTTGCTGGCGTCTATCTTGCTCAACCGCATGCCGGCGCGGAGTAGCAGGGAATTGGCAAACTTTTTCCATTTGTCTATATTCCCTGCATACAAAAGATCGCCGGTTTCAATCGTACCTCCCGCATCTAAAGCGGCAGAAGCCTCCGTAAGCTCCTGTATGATCTTTGGGTAAATATCCTGTTGACGGTCGTATACAGGGAACAGCGTGCGTTCGGTGAGCCCGGCGCCAGCCTGGGAATAAGGAATATCCCCGTATTCGTCGGTTAAAACCATAAATACATAGGATTGGTAAATACGCACCATATGGTACATATTGGTGCGCCCCGCCAGGTCCTTCGAACGGGCCAGCGCATCAGAAGTATTCTTGATCACACCCTGGTAATAAGCGGTCCATAATGGTTGTGTGGTTACATCACGGCTGTCCTGGTTGAAATTGGCGCCGGCCAGCACACCGCCATTGGGCGTTACCATTTGCTGTACAATGCCTATATCAAACACAAGCGATTTTACAGGGAAAGAACTGTTGATGATGGCCTGGTTCAATAACAGGGCCGGGTCAAGCCCATCGGGCTGTGTTTTGTTGATGTTGAGGTCATCCAATCCTTTTTCGCAGGCTGCTATCGACAATAATAGCAGTGCTGCTATACTATAGTGAACTAATTTTTTCATGATCGATGGTGTTAGAATTTAATGTTTAAATTCAGGCCAAGGCTGCGTACGGAAGGCAAACCGGGCGATTCCAGTCCCACCTGGTTATCGGAACCATAACCAAATGTTTCGGGATCGATATTATCCACCCATTTTTTCAGCACCAGCACATTGTTGGCCACCAGGTCAAGTTTCAACCCTTTGATGGGCCATTTGGCGGGAACATGTTTGGTAAAATCATAACCCAGGCTCATCTGGCGCAGCTTCCAGTAACCACCGTTGTATATAACGGCTTCTACGATCTGTTGCGAACGAAGATGTTCCCAATAGGTTTGCACAGGCGATACGGCGGCATTGGGGTTGCCATTGCCATCTACACCCTTGCCTTTAACACCGCCTTCGCGCCCTTCCAGTGTCATCTTATGCAGGCCATGGCGTACGGCATTGAAATTGGTGCCCGACAACATTTTGTTCCCTAGTTTATAATCAATGAAAACGCTAAGATGTACCCCTTTGTAATTAAAGCTGTTCAAAAAGCCGCCCACCCATTTAGGCAGGGCGCTGCCGAACAAAACAAAATCCGATGTGCGTTGCGGCAATCCATTCGATTGAAAGATCATTTCACCTTTCAGGCTCCTGGCATATGCATAACCGGCAATCTGCCCAATCTCTTCACCCACCACATGCCTGGTTTCGCCATTGAACACATGCGTACCGGTGGTGATGCGCTCTCCCGGCTTGTCGGTAATAATGCTCAGCACTTTGGTAATATTATACGATGTATTGGCGGTAAATTCCCAGGTGAAATCTTTATTACGAATGGGAGCCAGGTTCAACATTACCTCGAAACCATGGTTGCGGCTTTGCCCGCTGTTGATGGGCGTGTTCAAATAACCCGAGGCATCGGATATCTGCGCCAGTACAATCTGGTCGCTCGTGATTTTGCGGTAAGCGGCCAGGTCAAGATTCACCCGGTTGTTGAACATACGCAGTTCCAAACCCACTTCTGTTTCAGCTACGCGCGCAGGTTTCAGATTGGGGTTGGGCAGGGTAGTACCGGTGGGTGTACCGGAAATAATATTACTGGTACCAACGGGTACAGGTACACCGGCGGCATTGTTGATGAAATTGGCATTGGGTGTATAGAATAACCTGTCTGAATAGGGCGCCACATCACCATCGCTGCCCACCTCGGCATAACCCAAACGCACTTTAGCAAAATTCAGCCAGGGTATATTCTGCAGGTGCTCGGAGAATACATAACTACCCGATACAGATGGATACAAAATGCTGCGGTTGGCCGGCGACAGGGTCGAGAACCAGTCGTTGCGTACGGTACCGGTCAAATAAAAAGTTTGTTGCCAACCCAGCTCCACCGAACTGTATAATGAATTTACGCCCTGTTCTATCTGCGTGTACACGGGATCTTTGGCACGGCCGTTCTGCACGGTATACAGGTCGCGTATGATAAAGTCGGTTACTACTACATTGTTGATGTCTGACCGTTTGCGCATCTGGTTGCCGCCGCCGTTGAAATTCACATCCAGGTTGCCAAAACTTTTGTTGGCATTGATCAGGAAATCGAGGTTGGTTTCACGGAAACGCCTCGATTCCTGGGTGAACACACCATTTACAAAACCGGGAGGCGCCGCGGGCCGCGAAGCATGACCGGTTGGGAAATTATTTACGGCTTCATCGCGCGACCAGTAGTCCTGTCCAAACCGTCCCTGTATGCTTAACCAGGGAAGTATATTGTATTTAACAGCCACATTCCCAAAAATGCGGTCGCGTTTGATGTTATGAAATTGTTGGGCCAGCACCCAGTAAGGGTTGGTACGGTTGGTAAACCTCGACCAGCTGTATTCATTACCCTGTGCATTGAATTTGTTTGCATCCAGAATGCTCAAAGGCATGGAAGTAGACATGGCCATGAGGGTAGTAGGTATCGAGTTGTCCTGGTTGGCGATATTCGGCGGGTTGTTGTTGTTTTCCCGCGAATAATTCACATTGCCCATAAAGGTAAACTGCTCCGTTACATTGTAGCTAAAGCCCAGGTTCATCGATTTACGGTTGAACGAATTGTTGGGCATGATACCCCTGTTGTCGGTATTGTTCAGCGACAGGCGCATGCCGCCTCTGTCGTTGCTGTATTCCATAGCCACCGTATTGGACAGGTTTTGCCCGTTGCGGTAAAATTCCTTGATGCGGCTGCCCTGTGGTTGATAAGGCACCGTAAGGTTATTGAACAGGATATGCGTCATACCCGGTGCAAACTTTTCACCAAACGACCATTGACCCGATGTGGGGTTGGCCGCTGTAGGCCGTTCGCCGTTCTCACCCTGGCCATATACATTCTGGTAATCGGTAAAATCGAGCGGCGTATCATTGGTATAATTGAGGTTGTAGGTAACGCCAAGCCCCTTTGTTTTGCCCTTTGTTTTGGTAGTGATCATGATCACACCATTTTGGGCGCGTGAACCATACAGCGCCGAGGCGGGGGCGCCTTTTAATACCGTCATGCTTTCGATATCATCCGGGTTGATGCTCGACAAACCATCACCGCCATCGGCATAAACGCCACCGCCTTTTACATTGATGGTATTGTCGTTAAAGTTGGTATTGTCTACCGGTACGCCATTGATAACGATCAGTGGGTTGTTTTGCCCCGAAATGGAGGATTGTCCGCGTATGCGGATCTTGGAAGTACCACCCGGGCCGGTGCCCAACGCGGAAATGTTCAAACCGGCCACCTTACCCTGCAGCGCATTCATCACGTTCGAAGTCCGGTTCACGGTAAGTTCTTCGGGTTTTACGCTGGTGGCCGCATAACCCAATGCCCGGGATTGTTTTTTAATACCCAGGGCGGTAACCACCACCTCACCCATTTCGAGGTTGTCGGCAATAAGCACAACATTTACTACATTGCCGTTGGAAACCTGCACTTCTGCAGTTTTGAACCCCACCGAACTGAAAACAAGTGTAGCGTTGGATGAAGCTGCAATGGAAAATTTACCTTCGATATCGGTAGTGGTGCCCCGGCTGGTGCCTTTTACAATTACGGAAACGCGGGGGACTTTGTTGCCTGATTCGTCTGAAACGGTGCCTGTAACCGTTTGTGCATGGGTAGCGGACATAAAAAAGAGAAGCGTGCATATAAGCAAGAGCCTGGATAAACCAGGATGCCTGCCCTTTGAATAGCTTTTCATACCGGCAAGTTGTTTTGGTGAGTAATCGTTACAATAGGAAAATTATCCGGTATTTACTTCTTAAACTTCCAAAATAAAACAGTGTTGAATTTTGTACATGTAGCAACAATAAATTTCCTTTCTTTATATACGCGTCCGGATATAGGAACTGATTGCGCCAATATATAGATAACGTCATATGAATCAATTCGTGCTACAACAGGGTAAGTCCTCGGAATTGCGGTTGTTTCCGCATATCCACGAAGTGGGCATACGTAAAAATGGCGCGATCCAGCTCAACACTTTTCTTACTACGGCAACAGCAAACATTCGTTTATATTATATAATGGAGGGCAAATTCGAATGGCGTATCAATCATCAATTGCATGTTTGTTACCCGGGCGATGTGGTGTTGATATTACCAGGACAGCCATTTGGCAGCGATAACGGCGTACTGGAGATCGGCGCCTTTACCTGGATTCATATAGGAATAGAAAAAAGCGACAACGACGACATGTTGCCGGGGAAATGGAGCGGCCTGTCTGATAGTGAAGGCGCAGCCATCGGAAAGATCTTATTATTGAACAGTTCACCGGTCTTATCCAAGTTCAACGAAGCCGGCAGGATACTGAAATGCATACACGCAGAACTGTTTGGACAGGAGATCGGTTACCAGGCCCGTATCAATCACCAGGTAGATGAGTTGTTTATACAGCTTACACGGCAAATGACCAAACAACACCATCCCGGCCGCGACTTCCCCAAAACCTTTATGCACCTGGAAGAACTGTTGCGGAAAAACCTGTCGCATCAATGGACGGTGGAAGAAATGGCGGCCCTTGTAGGACTGGGCACCACCCTGTTTACCGAGCGGGTAAAAACCTATTCGGGTTTTTCGCCCATCAACTACCTGATCAACATTCGCATTTCAGAAGCCATTAAAATGTTGAAACGGCCCGACATCAGTGTTACCGATATAGCGTTGGATACCGGTTTTTATTCATCGCAGCATTTTTCAACCACGTTTAAAAAGCTCACCGGTTACCGGCCCAGTGAGTTCAGGAAAAATCATTTACGCAGTAAATAATTTTTATGAATTGCATCATCACCATAGAATTGGGCACGAACGGGGTAAGGGTATTTGCCTTTGATCTCAACGGCCGGGTGATTGGTTCATTAAAAGGTTATCACCCCACCTTTCATACCGAACCAGACCACAGCGAGCAGGACCCTGAACAAATCTTTATAACCATGCTGTATGTGCTGAAAAACCTGCTCAACGAAAGCATACATCCTAAAAAATATAAGGTAGACTGCATTTGTTTCAGCTCCAGCATGCACAGCCTGCTGGCCGTTGATAAAAACGGCATTCCACTGGGGAATGCCATTACCTGGGCCGATAACCGGGCCAAAAAAGAAGCACAGGAACTGCGCAGCGATGCCCTCGGCAAAGTGCTGTACAAGGCTACCGGTACGCCTATTCATCCCATGTCGCCCTTGCTGAAAATTGCGTGGATCAGGGACCGTAATAAGGAGCGTTTTCGCCAAACCAGTAAGTTCCTCTCCATAAAAAGTTATATCATTCACCAGCTTACCGGCGAGTACATGATCGACTACAGCCTGGCTTCGGCTACCGGTTTGCTGAATATCCATTCCATCAAGTGGGAGGCCGATGCCCTAAAATTTGCAGGCATCAAGGCAGAAAAACTGCCGGAGCTGGCGCCCATTTTTGCCAACGCGGGTAAACTCAAAAAGGCCTACCAGAATTCACTCGGGCTTTCGGCCAGTACCAAAATACTCATCGGCAGCAGCGATGGCTGCCTGGCCACCCTCGGCGATGGCGTAAAAGGAGAAGGGAAGGCTACCATCACCATCGAAGACAGCGGCGCCGTACGCGTGATGGGACCTACCGTATTGCAGGACGATAAGATGCGTTTTTTTAATTACCTGCTTACCGAAGGCTGTTATGTAAGCGGCGGACCTACCAACAACGGCGGGATTATTTTCGAATGGTTTACACGCCAGTTTGGGGATTTTAAAAACCCGTTCGACATAGAACATAGTATGGAACAGTTGATAGAAGAAGCGGCCAAGGTGCCTGTAGGGTCAGATGGTTTATTGTTCCTGCCTTACCTGCTGGGCGAACGGGCGCCCATATGGAATGCCAATGCGCGGGGCGCTTTTTTTGGTTTGAACATCAAACACGAACGTATGCATTTTGTGCGGGCTGCCATCGAAGGCATTTTGTATGAGATATATAGTATTGGGCAAAGCCTGGCGGGGCAAAGAAATATTAAAAGCCTGTCGGTGAATGGCAGTTTTGGTACCATTCCTTTTTGTACGCAAATGATTGCCGATATGTTTAACAGGCCGGTGCGTTTGCGCAGGAATTTTCACAGTGTGAGTTTTGGGGCGTTTTTGTTGAGCGCTACGGAAATGCGGATCTATAAATCATTGGATGAAGCCGTGCAAACGGTGGAGTTGCCGGATACGTACAGGCCGAATAAACAGCATCATGCGGTGTATGCCGATTACTTTGCCATTTTCGAAAGGTTGAGTGCGAAGTTGTTTGAAGAGTTTGAGGCGATCGGCAACCTGCAGCATAAGCATACCCCGCCCCGTTAGGGAAAAGAACAAAAACAATTCTGCTATATGAAAAAAACATTTTTGTTATTGCTTGTCCTCTGCTGTACCCTGGTACACGCACAACAAGTCACACTCACAGCCGACCAAATCAAAACCCTCACGCCCGACTGGAAAGGCCCCCGCGCTCCCGACGGCCGCCCCCTCGTCCCCGACCGCATCCTGCAACGCCTGAAAAATGTGCACCTCGAAGAAGCCTGGGGCGTCCTCCGCAACAAAGGCTACCAAAACCAGTTCGAAGGCGACTGGCTCGTCATTCATCCCGACTCTGCCATGACCGGCCGCGCGGTTACCGCGCAATACATGCCCTTACGTCCCGACTTCGATAAGATCATCAAAGACAAAGGCAAAACCGAAGGCCGCATCGGCAACACCAACTCATGGCCCATCGATGTATTAAAAAACGGCGACATCTACATTGCCGACAGCTACGGAAAAATCGTCGATGGCACCCTCATCGGCGATAACCTTGGCAACGCCATTTACGCCAAATCTGCCCGCGGCGTCATCTTCTACGGCTCTGTACGCGACGTGGAAGGCCTCGAAGAGATCAAAGGGTTCAACGGCTGGATCAAAGGTTATGATCCTTCTTACATTCAACAAATGATGCTCGCCGGCATCAACGTCCCCATACGCATCGGCCGCGCCACGGTACTTCCCGGCGATGTAGTACTCGCTAAAAAAGGCGGCGTGGTATTCATCCCCGCTCACCTGGCCGAAGAAGTGGTGATCACCGCCGAATTTGTTTCCCTGCGCGACGATTTCGGCCACCAGCGCCTGCGCGAAGGAAAATATACACCCGGCCAGATAGACAGTCAGTGGACAGACGAGATAAAAAAAGACTTTTTGAAATGGCTCGATGCCAATCCCGATAAACTGCCGATGTCGCGCCAGGAACTGGATCAATTTATGAAAGACCGCACCTGGTAATTTCCCAACCTTAAAAAATGATCTTGCTATGACACCATCACATGAATACCTCGCTAAACTGGGTCTCAAAGAACCCGATGCCGAACCCATACAAGACAACAGCCGCCGCTCCTTCTTAAAAAACGCCACCCTCGGCGGCCTCTCACTCAGCGCCTTTATGTTTGGGCCGCTCGAAGACACCATTGCACAAAGCACCTCCAAAGTAAACCGCCTCAGCAACCCCTCCGATCTAAAGATCACCGATATGCGTTATGCCACCGTGATGAACCCCGGCAGGTGCAGCATCATTCGCATCGACACCAACCAGGGCATATCGGGTTATGGAGAAGTAAGGGATGGGGCCGACTGGCGGTATGCGCTTTTTCTTAAAAGCAGGATTCTCGGCATGAACCCCTGCAATGTGGAACAGATATTCAAACGCATCAAACAATTCGGTTTTCATGCCCGCCAGGGTGGGGGCGTTTGCGCGGTGGAAATGGCGCTCTGGGACCTGGCCGGCAAAGCCTACAATGTACCCTGTTACCAGTTATTAGGCGGCAAGTATCGCGACAAGGTGCGATTGTATGCCGATACCCCGCAGGTAAGAGACCCGGCTGCCTTTGCCGCCAAAATGAAAGACCGCCTCGAATCTAAAGGCTTCACCTTTTTAAAAATGGATTTTGGTATCGAGCTGGTCAAAGATACTCCCGGCACCATTGTCAATTCCAACTTCTGGGATGTTGGCCGCCAATGGACCAATGCGCCCATGACCTATGGCGCCGCCCTGCATCCGCTTACACAGGTACAGATCACCGATAAAGGACTGGAAGAACTCACCAACTATGTAGCCAGGGTACGCGACGCAGTTGGTTACCAGATACCCCTGGCTTCTGACCACTATGGTCACTTCGACGCCAACAACGCCATACGGCTGGGCAGGGCGGTTGAAAAATACCGCCTCGCCTGGCTCGAAGACCTGGTGCCCTGGCATTTGACCGAACACTGGAAAGAGATCAGCCGTGCTATTGAAACACCTACCAGCACGGGCGAGGATATTTACCTGAAAGAAGAATTTATCAAACTCTGCGATGAGCGTGCCGTGGATATCATTCATCCCGACCTGGCCACTTCGGGCGGATTACTCGAAACAAAAAAGATAGGCGACTATGCCGAGGAAAAAGGCGTGGCCATGGCCATGCATTTTGCCGGCACTCCGGTATCGTTTATGGCCAATGTGCATTGCGCGGCGGCCACGCAAAACTTCATGGCATTGGAGCACCACAGCGTAGACCTGGAATGGTGGCCCAAACTGGTAAAAACAAAAGACGGAAAGCCGCTTACTGAAAATGGATTTGCACCCGTGCCTGAAACACCGGGATTGGGCATTGAACTGGTAGACGAGGAGATCAAAAAACACCTCGACCCGGAAAACAAAACCTTCTTTGCGCCTACCCCCGAATGGGATAATGTTCGTTCCTGGGACAGGTTGTGGAGTTAAAACAAATTCATGCTTATGAAACGTTCAACGGTATTTTATGCCATAGCCGGCGCCCTGCTGGTAACCTACCTGGCCCTCACCATATTGCAACTGCATACCGTGAGCGGCTGGTTACTGGCCTTGTTCTTTGTATGCCTGGCCATGGCATTCAGGAGCAACCGCTTTTTAAAAGGGCTTTCGTTTACCGTGATCATATTCGCCGCGGTCACCATTGCCCTTTACCATCCCGGGTATTTTCAGCGATGGGGCAGCCTGGCCCTCAGCGACCTGATCATTCCTTTGATACAGATCATCATGTTTGGTATGGGTACGGCCATGAGCCTGAAAGACTTTGCGGGCGTGGTGAAACAGCCAAAGGGTGTGCTCATTGGTGTGTTGAGCCAGTTCACCATTATGCCCTTACTGGGTTTTACACTCGCTTCGCTCAGCAGTTTCCCGCCCGAAATAGCTGCCGGTATTGTATTGATCGGTTGTTCACCCAGCGGGCTGGCATCAAACGTCATGTCGTACCTGGCCAAGGCCAACCTGGCGCTTTCCATTACCATCACTTCCATTACCACGCTGCTGGCGCCCTTTGTTACACCGGTTTTGATGAAACTGCTGGCCGGCGCCCTCGTGGAAATTGAAGTGTTTAAAATGATGTGGGAGATCATCAAAATGATCATCATTCCCATTGGCGCGGGTTTGTTATTCAACAGGCTGTTAAGAGGCAGATCGAAATGGTTGGATGATGCCATGCCCATCGTGTCTATGGCCGGTATCGCATTTATACTGGTGATCATTGTGGCAGCAGGGCGCGACAGCCTGCTCACTATCGGACCAGCGCTCATTGGCCTGGTACTCATTCATAACACCTGCGGATACCTGTTAGGTTACTGGTCGGGCCGTTTGTTTGGTATGCCCGAAAGCGATTGCCGCACCATTGCCATTGAAGTGGGTATGCAAAATGGCGGACTGGCATCGGGTATCGCCAAAGAGATGGGCAAGATAGCTACGGTGGGATTGGCGCCTGCCGTATTTGGCCCATTGATGAACGTGACCGGCTCGGCCCTGGCCAGTTGGTGGCACAACCGGCAACCCAAAGAAAAACCACTGGACAATAAAAATCTAAAACAGCAAGCACATTCCTCATTGTCTTAATACTTTTATATGCAACGATTGAAATATGAAATGCTGTGCCTGCTATTGATCATCACCTGCAGTGTTCACAGCCAGCAGATCACACGCGATCAACTGATCGCCCTCACACCCGAATGGAAAGGCGAGCGTTTCCCGGATGGGCGTCCTAAGGTGCCCGACAGCCTGCTCGACCGCATGAAAATGGTTTCGCTCGAAGAAGCCTGGGCGGTGTTGCGCAATGAAAATTTTAAACACCAGTACGATGGCGAATGGAAAACCATCAACCCCGATAGCGTACTGGTAGGCCGCGCGGTCACGGCCATCTTTGTACCCGGCAGGCCCGATATCCATCGCGTGATAGACCAATTTGGCGTGCGCGATAAACGCGTGAAATCGCAAAACTCCTGGCCCATCGACCTGCTGGTTAAACGGGATGTATATGTGGTAGACCAGTTTGGCGCCTACGAAGACGGTCCCACCATTGGCGACAACCTCGGCAATTCCATTTATGCCAAAACTGGTAACGGCATTGTGTACGATGGCGCCATCCGCGACATGCGCGGTTTAAAAGAGATCGGTTCGTTTACTTCTTTTTTTCGCAGTTACCATCCTTCCCATCATTTGAATAATCCCGATGGCGACCTCAACACCACGCTGGTGGGCATCAATCAACCCACCCGCATTGGCAAGGCCACGGTGATGCCCGGCGATGTAGTACTGGGCCGGGACGGCGGTGTGATATTCATTCCGCCCCACCTGGTTGAAAAAGTGGTGAAAACGTCTGAGATCGTCCGGCTACGCGATATGTTCGGCCACCAGCGATTACGCGAGGGAAAATATACACCCGGACAAATCGACTCGCGCTGGAGCGACGAGATAGAAAAGGATTTCTCCAAATGGTTAAACGAACATATCAACGAGCTGCCCGTGCCCAGGACCCAGATACAGGAGTTCCTGAAAGGCAGGACATGGTAAACACTTAAAATCAACTGTAATGAAAAGAAGATCATTTGTATCAAAAGCCGCCATGGCCACGCTGCTCAGTCCGCTGGCCAGTTTTGGACAGGGTTACGAGCAGGCCATTGAACGCACACCCAAATCGTCGCCACCATCCGATCTGAAGATCACCGATGTAAAATGCGGTTATATACGCGGCAGTGTGTTTGTAAAAATATACACCAACCAGGATATATGGGGTTGCGGCGAAGGCGTGGACGCTATTCCCGGTACCTATCACCTGGTAAAGAATTTCGGGCAGCGCATCAAGGGTAAAAGCCCTTTGAATGTGCACCGTCTTTTTGAAGACATTCGTAAGTCTGGTTTTTTCCAGGGCGCCCAAAGCGGTATGTATGTAGCGGTATTATCGGCTATTGAATCGGCCTTGTGGGACCTGGCAGGTAAGGCGCTTAAACTGCCCGTATACCAGTTGCTGGGTGGTAAGTTCCGCGACAAGATACGCGTGTATTGCGATACCGCCCTGTACCAGCGCAACCTGCCTACACCCAAAGATTTTGCCGAGGCCGCGCTCAACAGCAAAAAGATGGGCTTTAACGCCATCAAGTTCGACCTGGACCAGGCCAATGATCCCAATAAATACGATTTTTATAACTGGACAGCCAGCCCTGCCGAACTGCAACGTATGTACGACCAGTTGGCCGCAGCACGCGAAGCAGTGGGACCCACGGTAGATATCTGCGCCGACATGCATGGCCGTTACGATGCCGTTACCGGTCAGGCCGTTGCCAAAAAAGTGGAGTCGCTCAACCTGATGTGGCTCGAAGAACCAATACCGGCAGAAAACGTAGAGGCTTACAAACTCATCACCGAAAGCACCAGCACACCCATTTGCGCCGGTGAGAACCATTACCTGGCCTATGGTTTTCGCCGTATGCTGGAAATAGGCGCGGTAGACATTGTAATGCCCGATCTGCAAAAATGCGGCGGACTGGGCGAAGGGCAACGTATTGCCAACCTGGCTAATTTATACTACGTTCCATTTGCACCTCATATGGTGGCTTCCTTCTTAGGCGCCATGGCCTGTGCGCATGTTTGCGCTTCTGTTCCTAACTTCATGATCATGGAATGGCAGTCTTACTTCCATACACAGCCTATGTTCAAGGAAATTATCAAATTCGATGGCGAATGGGTGAAAGATAGTTTTATTACCTTATCGGAAAAACCCGGCATAGGTGTAGAGATCAACGAAGAAGGTATGAAAAAATATGCCCTGCCAGGCATCCCATTTTTTGAATAAATCAATAATTAATTGCAATATGAAAAGAGTATTAACAGGTACATCCCTTGTGTTAGTCTTACTGTCTTGTGCAGATGAAGTAAAACAAAATAATGCCGAACCGGCCGCCGAAACACAGTCTGCCAAAAAAGAACCCATCAATCAGCCGCTTGTTTCGCATATATATACTGCAGATCCATCTGCGCATGTATTCAACGGCCGAATTTATGTTTATCCATCACACGATACTGCTACCGGCACACCCGAAGACGATTTGGGCAGCCATTTTAATATGATGGATTATCATATACTGTCCATGGATTCCGTAGGCGGCCAGGTAACCGATCATGGGGTGGCCCTGCATATCAAAGATATTCCCTGGGCCGGCCGCCAGTTGTGGGCGCCCGATGCCACTTTTGCCAACAATAAGTATTACCTGTATTTCCCTGTAAAGGATAAACAGGATGTATTTCGTATTGGCGTAGCCATCAGCGACAAACCCGAAGGCCCGTTCAAAGCAGAAAAAGAACCCATCAAGGGCAGCTACAGCATCGACCCCGCTGTGTTCAAAGACGATGATGGATCTTATTATTTATATTTTGGTGGCATTTGGGGCGGCCAGTTGCAACGCTGGAACAATAACCAGTACGATTCCACCGCCGGCAACCGCAAACCGGAAGAAAAAGCCATACTGCCACGCATAGCCAAACTCAACAAAGACATGAAAAGTTTTGCCGAACCGGTGAAAGAAGTACAGCTCGTTGATAAGAACGGCCAGCCTTTTACAGAGAAAGACAATGCCAAACGTTTTTTTGAAGGCGCCTGGATATTCAAAAGAAATGGAAAATATTATTTCACTTACTCCACAGGTGATACACACTATATTTGTTATGCTACCGGTTCAAGCCCATACGGACCGTTTACTTACCAGGGTGTGATACTGAATCCCGTGGAAGGCTGGACCAATCATGAGTCGATTGTAGAGCACAACGGTAAATGGTACCTGTTTTACCACGATGCGCTGGAAAGCGGTAAAACGCATTTACGTAATGTGAAGGTGACGGAATTGACGTTTAAAGAAGACGGCAGTATTCAGCCTGTCACTGCTTATAAATAAATGCTATGAAATGTTCCCTGCTATTGATGGCACTCGTATTCGCATTGTACACCAATGCCCAGTATGCCGACAGCCTGCTATCAAAACCTTATTACTTTAAGCAACTGAAAACAATCGAATCCGGTAACTACGTAGTACGCCAGGTATTGAAAGGAAAAACCCTGGCTTTGAGCGACCTGGAAATAAAAGCATACACGCTTTCGCCCGGGAAAGGCCTGCGTTCCCCCGACCGGCACGCTGCATCGGATGTGCTCGTGATTATTAAGGAAGGAGAACTGGTTGTGAAAACAGGTAATAAAGAAAGAAAGCTGGGCGCCGGCAGCATCGCCTTTTTTATGGCGGGTGATGAATATACCCTCTCTAATGCAGGTACAAACCCCGCCACCTACTACCAACTGGATTATACCGGCCGGGGAACCCGGCAAACCGGTAAGGCAGACAGTACATTTGCCCTGGACTGGAACAGTTTAAAAACCTCCGGTACGGGTAAAGGCTATCGCCGCGATTTCTTCAACCGCGCTACCTCGCAGGTAAAACAATTCGAAATGCATACCACCGCATTGAATGCCGGCGAGGCAAGTCATGCCGCTCATACACATATACAGGAAGAGATCATACTGGTACTACGCGGACATGTAGAAATGCAGATGGGCGATAATTTTCATGAAGGCGATGCCGGCGACCTGTTCTTTGTTACATCCAATGTGCCGCATGCATTAAAGAATACCGGGAAGGAACAATGCGAATACTTTGCCTTTCAATGGCGGAACCAATAAAATAAGGCCATATGAGAAAATTTTGCACAGTAGCCTTTCTGCTGGCAACAGCATATACCGCTGTCGCCCAACAGGGTATTGGCGTTTTTGACGCAGCAACTAATGTGGGCAACCCGGCCATACAGGGCAAAGTACAATACAACGCCCAAACACAGGAATACACCATGCAGGGCGCCGGTAGCAATATGTGGTTCAATAACGATCAGTTCCAGTTCCTGTACAAAAAGATCAAGGGCGATTTTATCATCAGCGCCACCGTGCGTTTTTTGGGCGAGGGCGTAAATCCACATCGCAAGATCGGCATCATTGCCCGCGATCAGCTCACCGCCAACAGCCGGTATGCCGATGCCTGTGTACATGGCGATGATCTTACATCGTTGCAATACCGCCCCATCGATGACGCCAATACCGAGCAGGTGACGCTTTCAGTTTTTCATCCCAACCATATCGAGTTGGAAAGGCGGGGGGATACCTTTTATTTTTCGGCCGCCGTGCATGGTGAGCATTACAAAACGGTTTCCAAAGTGTTGCCGTTAAATGAAGAAGTATATGCCGGTTTGTTTATTTGCTCACACGAAGAAAAGGTGGTGGAAAAAGCGGTGTTCAGTAATGTGCGTGTAATTATTCCAGCGCCGCGGAATTTTACGCCCTACAGGGAGTACATCGGCAGCCATATAGAGGTGATGGATGTGCAAACCGGGCTGCGTACCATTGTGCACAGTGCAGCCAATTCGCTGCAGGCGCCCAACTGGACCAAAGACAACCAGCTTCTATACAATTCCGAAGGGCTGTTATATAAATTCAACCTGGCCAATGGAGCCATTCAAAAAGTGAATACCGGTTTTGCCAACCAGAACAACAACGACCATGTGTTATCATTTGATGGCAAACAAATTGGTATCAGCCACCATGCGGGTGAAAAAAGAACATCCACTTTGTATACATTGCCCATCGCTGGTAGCGATCAACCGAAACAGGTTACCCGGGATACCGGTCATTCCTGGCTGCATGGTTTTTCGCCCGATGGCAAAAAGCTGGTGTTTACCGGCTGGCGTAAAAACCAGTACGATATTTGGACCATCGACATAGCCACCGGCAAAGAAACCCAACTGACCAATACACCCACGCTGGATGATTCGCCGGAATACAGTCCCGATGGAAAATGGATCTACTTCAACTCTGTGCGCACCGGCACCATGAAGCTGTGGCGTATGCGTGCCGATGGCAGCAACGAAGAGCAGGTGACCTTTGATGAATACAACGACTGGTTCCCGCATTTTTCGCCCGATGGCAAATGGATCGTGTATTTGTCGTATCCCAAAGACATAGATCCCACCGATCATCCCTGGTATAAAAAAGTGTACATACGGTTGATGCCCGCTGCCGGCGGCGTGCCCAAAACCATTGCATATGTATATGGCGGGCAGGGTACCATCAATGTGCCTTCGTGGAGCCCCGACAGCAAGCGAATTGCCTTTGTCAGCAATTCGAAACTATAGTACTGGTTACGACCGTTCCATTAAAAGCCGTTAAAAAATAATACCATCATTCTAAAAGAATCTTGAATACCCGCGCCTGCCGCTGCCCTATATTTATACCCATGAAATGGGTATTGCTGATCTTTATTGCCGGTATTACAATTACCGCCGCCGGCCAGGACTACGACTCTACCGTACGCCCGGATATCTATCCCTCCAAAGTGGCTTTGTTCCGTGCCGGCGCCCACACCAAAAAAGACATCGTATTCCTGGGCAACAGCGTTACTTTCTGGGCCGACTGGCCCGAGCTGCTGCGTATGCGTCATATACGCAACCGCGGCATCCCCGGCGATCATACCTTTGGCATACTGGAAAGGCTGGATGAGGTAATAGAGGGGCAGCCCAAAAAGGTATTCATCCTCATTGGCTGCAACGACATTGCCCGTAATTTTCCCGATTCGGTGATACTGCGTAACTACGAACGCATCACCCAACGCATTAAACAGGGCTCGCCACGCACCACCATCTATTGGCAAACCATATTGCCCACCAACAGTTCCTTCAACAAACTAAAGAACCACTATCAACCCGAGCGTATTTCCCGTATGAATACACAACTAAAAGCCCTGGCCGGGCGGGAAAAGGTGCACTTTATCGACCTGTACTCCCATTTTGCCGACGCCCAGGGCCAGTTACAGGCCCGGCTCACCTGGGATGGCGTTCATTTAACCAAAGAAGGCTATGATCTTTGGGTAGAAGTACTGCTGAAGGGCCGCTACCTGCAATAATTTCCTTTTTGCGTAAAGCGTTTTCCTTTTTGGGTAAAGGTGGTTCCCCGGCGCACAGGTAGTTTTGCGCCTTATGAAAACAATTGTAAAACAACTGCTTGGTTTATTCCTGTTTTTATCAGCTTCCACCGCTTTTGCCAACGAAGGCAACAGTGTTATTAAAGGTAAAGTAAGCACCTCCGACGGCGGTTCAGCCGCGGGTGTAACCATTTCTGTTAAAGGTAAATCGCGCGGCGCCATTACCGATGAGGGTGGCAACTTCGTGATCAAAAACCTGAGCGCCGGCACCTACGAGCTCACCATATCGCTGGTAGGCTACGAAACCGTGGAAGAAACGGTGGTCCTGGCCGAAAACGAAACCAGCAGCATCAATATCAAATTACAGTTAACCCAAAAAGAACTGGAAGAAGTGATCGTGGCTACCGCCGCACAAAGCTATAAGGCCAATGCCACTTCGTCTTCGCTGCGTTTACAAACTTCTTTGCTGGAAACGCCACAAAACATACAAGTGGTTACCAACAAGGCATTGGCCGATCAGCAGGTGATCAGCATGAGCGATGGCCTTATTCGCAACGTAAGCGGCCTGGTGCGTATGGAACACTGGGGCGATATGTATACCAACATCACAGCCCGTGGCTCGCAGCTACAGGCATTCCGCAATGGATTTAATGTAGTAAACTCCTACTGGGGACCGCTTACAGAAGATATGAGCTTTGTAGATCATATCGAGTTTGTAAAGGGCCCTGCCGGTTTTATGCTGGCCAATGGCGATCCCGCCGGTTTGTACAATGTGGTCACCAAAAAGCCAACCGGACAAACCAAAGGTGAAGTAGCCCTTACCCTGGGCAGTTTCGATTTGTTCAGAACTTCGCTCGACCTGGATGGCAAACTCAGCAAAGACGGCAGGTTGTTATACCGCCTCAACCTCTCTGGTCAGCAAAAAAAATCACACCGTCCCAACGAATACAACGACCGCTATGTAATTGCACCTGTGCTTTCTTATAAGCTCGATGATAAAACCACACTTACTGCCGAATATACCTGGCAGCATGCTAAAATGAGTAATGTGGGTTCGTTTTATGTGTTCGATACAAAAGGATTTGCCACCAGGCCGGTTGACTTTACCATGCTGCCGGGCGGATTGCAACCCACCCGCATCAACGACCACAGCCTGATGGTAAACCTGCAACACCAGTTGAACAGCAACTGGAAGATTACCGCACAAATTGCCCGTATGTCTTATTTGCAGGAAGGTGAAAGCGCCTGGCCCGATTCGGTACGTCCCGATGGGAAAGTATTCCGGTATATAGGCATATGGGATGCAAAAAGCAGCCTCTCGCTGGGACAGGCATTTGTAAATGGCGACATCACCACCGGTCGTGTAGGCCATCGTATACTGGGTGGAATAGACATCGGCAACAAAGAATACATGGCCGACTGGGGTCAGTCTTTCGCCCTCGATACCGCCGGCGGCGTTGGTTTCGATCTGAACAACCCGAACCTGGGTGTTCCGCCAAACGGTTATCCGGTTTGGGACAGAACCACACCGCTTGAACAAAGAGCCCACCTGGTAGGCGGTTTGCAGGATCAGCGTTATACAAGCCTGTACGTACAGGATGAATTGAGTTTTTTCAACGATGCCCTGCGACTTACCGTCGCCGGCCGCTATACCTATGTAAAGCAGTCGTATTATGGCACACAGGATGCCAGCCGTTGGACACCACGTATTGGTTTGAGCTATTCCATCGATAATCAAACTTCTGCCTATGCCCTCTACGACCAGGCATTTATCCCCCAGGCAGGTCTCATCAGGAATGGCGGCTCGGTAAAACCCATTACCGGCAACAATATGGAAATTGGTATTAAAAAAGAGTGGGGCGGCGGCCAGTGGAGTACCACCTTATCGGCATACCGCATTTTAAAACTCAATGAACTCATAGGCGATCCCAATAACTCACCCAGCGAAAACTACAGCATAGAGCTGGGTAAAAAACAGGTAGAAGGTATTGAATTCGACCTGCGTGGCAGGATAACAAAAGGCCTGAACCTGGTAGCCAACTATGCCTATACAGATTCAAAGATCCTGGAATTGACAGATGATAATATTCCCAATTTGAAAGAAGGCGATGTAGTGCCCGGTTTTGCCAAACATGTGGCCAATATGTGGCTTAGCTACAAGTTTGCTAACGGCGCGCTGAAAGGCGTGGGTGTAAGCGCCGGCTTCAGTTACCTGGGCGACCGGGCTACCTATTGGGATCCTTCTCCCACCGGTGGCGACGAACTGCCTGATTATTTTAAAGTAGATGGCGGTTTGTTCTGGGAAAAAGACAGGCTTAAATTCACTGCCAATGTATTCAACATACTGGATGAATACCTGTACAGCGGATCGTATTATGCATGGCTCAGTGCCTACAACTGGCAAACCGATCCTCCCAGGAACTTCCGATTCAGCGTTGCTTATAGGTTCTAAGGTTATATACATTGAATACGCGCCCCACCGGTATAATTACCGGTGGGGTTTTTATTTCCCTTAATCCCGGTATGTGATTTGTTTTATTGTATGAAACGATTCATATGGCCACAAAAAAGAAAACTGCCGCCAAAAAGAGACGCCCTGCCAGGCGTAGAACACCTGCTAAAAAGAAAAGCCCTGCCAAAAAAAGAGTTGCCGCAAAGAAACGTTCACCGGCAAAAAAGAAGTCGCCCGCTAAGAAGAAAAAAAGCGCTGCTAAAAAGAACAAACTGGGCGTAGTGAATTCCCTTGTTAATAATATCAACGCACGTAAGAAAAAAGGTGTATCCCGCCATAAGGCCGATTCAACAGTAAGCAAAAGATCGTATGAGAATATGAAAAATAAATGGGGTAAGAAATAATGTTATTTCATATTCTTTAGAAATTGATCTACCTGCTCATTCATGAGCCGGTTTTCCTTATCGATCACCTGTTGATAATAAGTGATCTCCCGCGGGTTGTGTGTAACCCGGGCATTGCGTAATGCCTCGGCGGCAACCGACACTGTGCTGAGCGGTGTTTCCAGTTGTTGTATGAGGTGGTTGACGGCATTTGTTTGTTCGTTATTAAACCCGGTTCTTCCTGATATCACTGCACAGCCAAAAATAACCAGTATCATAATAGTAAGCAATACAGCAGTGACCACCGCCCAGGTGGTTTGCCGCCATACGATGCTTTTCCAGAATGGCACCACCACTTCGCATACTTTTTTATCGAAAATATATTGAAAAGATAGATGGGTGGTAGGGGTATTACCTGTTGCAACAAACTTACATTCAAATGGAATATCACGCAGGCCATTATCGGCCAATGCCTGGCCAAGCGCTTTTGTCATATGGATTGAATCCATAGCAGCCGTATTACGGCCTGCATCATTTATGCTTATTATAACCAGCGATTTGAATTGTTCCTGGTTCTCTTTTAACAACGAATGTACCCAGCAGTACTGTACCACGATAACAGCAGCCAGTAACAATCCGAAAAACGTTATTTTAAGTGGTGTAAAAGTTTTTCCCATAAAAAAAACCTCAACGCTAATTTAGCATTAAGGTCTTGCCCTATATGTACTTTAACTTAGTTTTAGATCATTTGCCCTCGTAGGCGGCTTTTAGTTTAGTCAGGTCAAACTTTTTCATGGGCAAAAAGGCCTTTACCACCCTGTCCACCTGCTCGGGACTGCCTTCGGTGAGCATTGTATTCATATCGGCCGCATTGATCTGCCACGATACGCCATACTTATCCTTGATCCACCCACATTGTTCGGCAGCGGGCACCGCAGACATTTTTTCCCAGAAATAATCTATTTCTGCCTGGTCGTTACAATTTATTAGTAATGAAACTGCCTCGTTAAAATCGAACTTGTGTTCATGGGCGCTGTCCATGGCCGACAGCCACTTATCTTCCAGCATAAAATCGGCAAACATCACGGTGCCTTCTTTATCCGGCGCCTGGTTGGGTCCGTAACGGTGCAGGGCGCCCATTTTCGAATTCTTAAATACCGATAAATAGAATTGTATGGCTTCCCCGGCTTTACCGCATTTGTCGCCCACAAACAACATCGAAGGTATAATGGGTGGTCTTGGTTCACCCATGGGGTCGGTGAGCATCAATTGCCACGACAAACCGTATTTGTCCTGCAACCATCCATACCGCTCACTAAATGGATATTTATCCAGCGGCATCAATGCCATGCCGCCGTCTATCAGTTTGTTCCACACTTCATCCAGCTTTTCCCTGGCCTCTTTGTCTTTGTTGGCGCCGCCAAACAACAGCGGGTCAAAATTCACTATAAACGATATCGCGGGTGTAAACTTAAAATAAGGCCCCGCGCTGATCGACATAAACTCCTGCCCCCACAACTCAAAACTCACCATATCGGCATCGCCGGATGGGGTGTTTTTAATCGTTGTAACATTATTAATTTTTGAATCCGGGAACAGCGAGGTATACAATTCGGCGGCTTCTTTGGCCTCTTTATCGTACCAGAGGTGTGGGACAAGCTTTTGCATAATCATTCATTTGTTTGTGTAATAAAGTTAGTAACTTAATGGTATCGCTCATCAAAATTGTTGACTATGAAAAAGTGGCCATTGCTTCTCGCCTGCACAACGCTGTTCGCCGCCGCATCCTTCACACCCTTCCACCACGGCTGGGCAAACTACGATCAAACAAAAACCATCGACTACACCGGCACCGTCCAGGAATTCACTTTCGAAAACCCGCATGCCACCGCCCGCGTAAAAGACAAAAACAAAACCTGGCTGGTGATACTGGCGCCTACCAGCCGCATGGAGTCGCGTGGTGTACCCGTTGATAAAATAACAAAAGGAAGCAAACTGCGTGTTGTAGGCTACCCGCATAAAAAAATAAAAGACGAAATGCGGGCGGAAAGAATTTATGTAGGAGACAATAAATTCGAACTGCGGTAACCGTGGTATTCAAATGGATCGAAGCTTCTGCAATAGCAACGGCCATACGTCAATCAACATGGCTGTACCCCTTTATTGAAATCATACATATCTTAGGCATTGTACTGGTAGCCGGCGGCGCATTGCTGTTCGACATACAAGTTTTGTCAAAAAACAAAATAGAAAACCGGTATTTACTGTCCTGGTCTAAACGCGGACTGCTACTGGCCATACCCTCCGGTATGCTATTATTCTCCACCAATGCCATAGCATTATCCCATGATCCCGTATTTGGCTTGAAATTACTTTTCCTGTTATTCGCCGGCATCAATGCCTACACCGCCCGGCAAACCGCCACCCCTTATCACGCCATCATCTCCATAGCATGCTGGCTAACCATCATCACCTGCGGCCGGTTGCTTGCCTACTAAAAGCTATTTACATTTGTAAGTAAGGTCCCAGACTTCTGGTGTTGGGTTGCCGTTATAATGCACCGCAAAACGGGTGATCTTTCCTTTATCATCAAAAGTATAATCAACATCTACCAATGGGTCGCCATCCTTCGTGATGCCCTTCAGCAAACTGCTGCTGCTGGCAGGCCTGTAATACCAGTCGTAGGTGCTGATCAGCTTATCAAAATTCATGAAATCTCCTGCCTGCGTAGGCTTATCTAAAAAATAGGAATAAATGTATACGCCCGAGTTGCTGGCAAACTTGTGCAGGTTGATGGCCTTGGGATTATTGACAAAATTCCATTCAAAAGCCTCGTCATACGTAGTAGGCGTTCCCGAAAACGAAAGAAAGTCCTTTTGCAACAATGGCTGGGCATCGGTATTATAGGTGAAATTTACCTGCTTCCAGCTTGAATTGGAACCCAGGTCGCGAATACTCAGGATCTTACCTGTAGCATCGCATTGTACCACCGACTCTTCGGCAGGTGTACTTTCATAAAATCGCTTTACCTTAATGGTATGATCGTTTTGGTTATAATGCAAGGTCCTGGTCTCCTCCACTTTTTGTGCATTGCCGATAAGGATTGAATCGATTCTTCCTGCCCCGTCATACACAATACGCCAGGTTTCATTCCTGCTTTCACAACGGTATTTCACTACCCGGCAATCCTGGTCCGGTTCGGGGTCGTTGTTATCATGGCTATCTTTTTTGCAGCTTGCAATCATTAAAACGGCGAGCAGCAGGGCGGCTGTTTGAAGTTTCATGGTCTAAAAATTTAAACCCAAAGTACTTCAGCAGGCAGCCGCCAAACAATCCCAAAAAAGGGGATCAGATCAATCGTTCATTGATGGCCTTGCTTACCGCTTCGGTGGCGGAATGTACCTGTAATTTCCCGTAGATCTTTTTAATATACGTGCGGATGGTTTCAAAACTCAGCTCCAGTTCGGCAGCGATCATTTTGTAGCTGTTGCCTTTACAAAGCAGGGTGAGAATTTCTTTTTCGCGGTTGGTAAAATCGTATTTATTAGGAGCAGCAGCCTGTTGCATGCTGTTGATGATCATTTTGGCTACAGAAGGACTCAGCGAAGCGCCTTCAGATAAAACCTCTTTAATAGCGGGCACCAGTTTCTCAGAAATATTTTTTTTCAGCAGGTAGCCCGAGGCGCCGGCGCAAATGGCATCCAGTATATGGGTATTGTCGTCAAACACCGTGAGCATGATGATCTGTACCTTTTTGTTTACGGCCCGTATTTTTTTAACGGCCTCTATGCCCGTCATGCCGGGCATATCTATATCCATCAGTACAATATCAGGTGCACTTTTTTTGATCTCCTCATCGGCCTTCAGACAGTTCTCATAACTGCCGGTAACAATCAGTTCGCCCGACAGCGAGAGCAGCTCCTCCAGGCTTTGACGCAGCTTGTTGTTATCATCATAGATATGGATGGTAGTAGCCATACAGCAATTTAACTTTTCTTGTTTACTGGCAACCCTCCCAATTTGGGGAGGGGCATTTCAAATACCACCCTGGTGCCTTTATTGATCATGGTTTCCATAAACAAACGGCCGCCACATTCCACCGCCCGGTTGTTCATATTGTTCAGCCCGTTGCCGTGGGTAATGGACGCGCTGTTAAAACCTTTGCCATCATCCTGTATTACCAGTTGCAGGGTGCCGGCTTTTTGCTCAAACCCTATCTTCAGCATATTGCAGGCGCTGTATTTCACCGCATTGTTTACTGCCTCCTTAAAAATGAGGAATATGTTTTTGCGCCGCGACAGGTCAAGCGGCAACTGGCCCAGTTCTTCCGATATGGAGAATTCCAGCGCTATACCCTGGCCTTCGCATATATCTGCCACAAACTCCTTCATCCGGCTCGAGATGTCTTCCAGCTTATTGTTTTTGGGATTGATGGCCCAAACAATATCGCTCATATTGTTCATCGTTTCGGTGGCGGAGTTTTTTATGCGGAACAGGTAATTGCTGATCTCGCTCTCTTGCCGGGCCTTGCTCAGCGCCACCTTGCTCAATACATTGATGGAAGTAAGCGCCGAACCTATTTCATCGTGCAGGTCGCGCGAGATCTTGGCCTGTAATCTTTCCTGTATGATGTATTTCGAGATCTTATCTGAACAAATAGCGGCTACCTCCTGTAGAATGCGCAAGTGGTATTTCGAAAAATAATTCTTTTTGGGGTGCTCTGAATCGATCACACCAAACAGTTCATTGTCTACGATGATAGGAACAGTGATCTCTGAATAACGCCGTTCGTCATCTACAATATACCGGCTGTCTTTGGCCGTATTACGAATGATCTCTGGTTGAAGTGTTTGGGCCACCGTTCCCACAATACCCTGGCCAAGCGGTATCTCCATCGGGTTGGCTATTTCATGCTTTTCGGGGTTCTTGGGTCCGTAGGCCGCTTTCTGCAACAGCACTTTTCGCTGTGGATCGTACAGGTATATCACACAATCTATCAGTTGCAGCCTGCCGGTACAGTTTTTGGCGATATCCCAAAACACATCTTCTACGGTGTTTTGTCCGTAAAGAGAGGTGGCAAAATATTTCAATGTTTGCTGCGCCTTTACCTTTCGTTGCAGGTGATGCACCCATCGGTACACCATATAACCGATAGATAATAACACCAGGCCAATAAACCAGCTTGTTTTCCAGAAGGGCGGTTGTATATAAAAAGAATACGAAGCGATGTTTTCAGAATAGTTACCGGCTGCATCTTTTGCCCGCACCATAAAATGATGCTGTCCCGGCGCCAGGTCGGGAAAACTGGCGGTTCCGTTATTACCAAGCTGTTTCCATTCCTTATCGTTCTTATGCAGCTTGTATTCGTATTGTATGGGATGGTTGGCATAGGTGAGGGCTGCAAATTTAAAATGCCTGGAGCCGTCATCCTCGCCCTTATCAGTGATCACTACGCGAAAAGGTGCAGCTTCCGTCTTTTTCCCGGGATAGTACAACAACAATCCACCGGCTACCGGCACCAAAATTTCGTCATTCCATTTATTATAAAAAATGTTTTTGGAATAAGGCCGGTCGGGCAGGTATTCATTAAAACTGATGGCCGGGTGAGGCGGGGTTCTATACAGGAATTGTCCTTCATTGCTGAAAACGCTCAACCCCTCATTGTCCAGCAGCCACAGCCGTCCTTTGCCATCACTGGCAATGGAGCCATAGGTACTGGCAGGCAATCCGTTTTTATGCGTCACACGTGTGAACGAGTTTTCAAAAGCCTTACCATGTTCGTATTTATACAATCCCGCGCCAAAAGTGGTAAACCACAGATGGCCGCAGGTATCTGCCGCTATATCATATATCAGGTTCAGTTGCATGTAGTCGGGGTTGGCTTCATTTTCGCCATACAGGGTAAACTTTTTACTGTCCAGGTCGTACCGGTACACCCCATGTTCAAATGTGCCTACCCATAGGGCATTTTCTTTCGGGTCGTTATACAGGGCAGTTGTTTTTACCGACCAGAAACCATCGGCATCCCTCATTTTATGAAACTGCCTGTTTGCGGTTTGGTAATGGTATAATCCATCCTGCCAGGTGCAGAACCAGTAATCTCCTTTTTTGTCTTCGATCATATCCCTGAATATCACCGGCTGTCTGTTGTTGGGAGTAGGGAATTCGATCAGCCTTTGTTTTGTTCTGTCATAAGTAAACACACTTGTTTCGGTAAGCAGCCAGATATTATTGTGTTGATCTGTACAAATATTGGTGGCCGGCGAACTGCCAGTGGGCACCAACCTGATGCGGCCATTACTATCGATGATATGAAGTTGCCTCGCGGCTGGTGAAGTAACGAAATAACTTTTTTCAACAGGATCAAACAATGCGGCACCCATATCGCCCTTCCTGTCATCGGTTGGTGCGGTGCTAAGCGGAATGAATTGGGCCACACATAAGCGGCTATTATATTTCCCAATGCCCTGGTTGGTGCCTGCCCACACAATACCGGTATTGTCTTTATACAATGCCGTCACCTGCCCCGGTTGCAGCGAGGAGGGCAGCAATGGCTGGTGCGGAATGATAACGGCCTTTTTAGTTTTTCGATCGATCTCCAGTATACCGTCAGGATGCGCCATCAACAGCTTGGCCGGCAGCTTATGATCTTTCACCCATTGCACGGCAGGGTAGGGCTGTCGCTCCGGCTGTATGGTGGTAAATACATCCTGTTGTTCATCATAACAATACAGTACATCCGATTTGCCTGTCATAAAAACCGTACCTCTTTCCCGGTCGTATTGTATATCCCTTATTTCATCGCGGCATATACCATGCAGCCTGAACTGCCCTGTAACGCTGTTTACCGAACAGAGACCGATATTCGTGGCCAGCCAGTATTCCGATTTATTCCTGGGTTTTATTTTTAGTATGGTGCGGTAAATGGGCATACCGTTGAATACCGGTTGCTGTTTGAATGCAGGCCAGTTGAAATAATTGAATGTTTTGGTGGATGGATCGTACCGTGAGAGCCTCCATACATCCGACACAATCCATATACGGCCTTCTTCGTCTGTACACAGGTCGTGAATAAGATAGGAAGGTATACCCGTACTGGTGCCATCGGGCATGATGGTTTCCCATTTGTCGGCAATGGGATCGTAGATGTTCAATCCGTCCATGGTGGCTATCCATAGTTTACCCGTTTTATCCTGCGCAATGTCATTGATCACCTCATTGGAAATGGAGTTTTGCGAGGAAGGTTTGAACGTTTTGAAGCTGGCGCCATCATAGCGGTTCAATCCGTTTTTGGTGCCTATCCACAAAAAACCCGTGCTGTCTTTCAGGAAACAGGTGATGTGGTTGTTGGAAAGTCCATGGTAGGTGGTGAGTTTTTCGAAATGGTACTGGGCCTGCACATTGCCGTAAAAAAGTGACACAAGCAGTATGAAACGGATGCTTTGCATGGCCGGTTGTTTTGGTACTGTTACCGGTTCTAAGTTACACATATATCGTTTGCTGTCAAAAGCCCGTATAAAAACACGGCAACAACCCATTGTATAACAAGCGCCCTACATATAAATTTTATTTACCAACGATATCGGCCCAATAATTGCCGGTAACAAACCACTTAAAAAACTACCCTATATGAAATCAGCGCTCACCAGCTTATTAGTAGTTGTTCTTTTTATTATTGCGGGCTGTAAAAAAGATAAGGATGCCGGCCCCTTGTCCATCAGCGGTGAATACAAGGTATACCGGGTGATCATCGAAGACCCGGACGACGGTCCGCAGGAAACACCGGTACCGTTGCCCAACGGCGATCACAGCACGGCCATTGTAACGGCCAATGCCGATTCTTCTATGTCGGTAAAAGTTGTTTATCTCAACAAAGACAATGTTACTATAGACGAGGTCACCCTCACCGGCCAGGCCAAAAAGATAGGCAACAGCCTGCGGTTTATGGATGGGAACAACTGGCTGGGCACTTTCCTGGATAATGCCGAAGTGGAGTTATACCCCGATGGCGTTACTACGTTATACGCACGAAAATAAACCTGCATCATAATTTTTAAGCCGTTATAACCTTTTCGATGCTTTCGAAATCGCCTGTTTGTGCAAACGATCGTATGCGGGTAAGCAATTCCTGTTCGTGTATTTTCCCGCCATCAGGTTTAAGATATTCACTACGCGTGATGGCCGTTGCCGGATAGTTTAGATAACCGTCAATCAGAGATATAAAATTGACTCCCAATTGTTTAAAGGTCCGGTTGATATCCTTTTTATCCAGTTGTTTGTATACATTTAAATTTCCCACATAGATAAGAACTAATATAATATTATTTAGGAAATGCGCTTTAAGTACGTCATATCCTACTGATATCCCCCTGTCAGTAAGCGTTCATCCACGGCAATGCTACGGCATACAGGCGGTACAGCAGTGGTATGGTATGCCTGCATTACCAGTTCCCCGGTAAAAAAACTCCCCCTTACCCGTCAAAAATTTTACTTTTGACGGAACCCTTGAACAACTATGTTTTTTTATAATAATTATTTCTACTACATAACCGTCGCACTACAGGTAATTTGTGTACTTCACTGCCTTAAAAAAGGCAACCAGAACAAATGGATCTGGATCATCATATTCCTGCCTGTAGTGGGCTGTCTGATCTACTTTTTTTCAGAAATAGCCACCGGCCGGCAAATCAACCAGGTGTCGTCCGGACTCGGCTCCATGCTCAATCCCACCGGCAGCATCCGTAAACTCGAACAGCAACTCCGCTTTACCGATACCTTCCATAACCGGGTAGCCCTCGCCGATGCCTACCTGGCCCATGGAAGAACCGAAGATGCCATTGCTTTATATGAACAAAGCCTCACGGGCGTATTTACCGAAAACGAACATGTGCTGAAACAACTCATCATCGCCTATGCCAATGTAAAACGATACAAAGACATCATTCCCCTGGCGCAAAAGATCTATCGATCGCCTCAATTTGCTCGTTCCCAGGCTCATATGCTGTACGCCATTGCGCTGGAAAACACCGGCCACACCGAAGCCGCCGAAAAAGAATTCCGTTCCATGAACGGCCGTTTCTCCAATTTCGAACCGCGTTACCAATATGGACTTTTCCTGCGCAGGGCACGCCGTGATGACGAGGCCAAACAGGTGTTTGGTGATATGCTGAACGAAGCCGGTCATTTGAGTTCGAGAGAGCGGCGGTATAACCAGGTATGGTTTAACCAGGCGAGGGAGGAGTTGAAGAAAATGAGTGCCTGATAACATCACACCCACTCGGTAGGCGCCCTCCCAAATTTCTTTTTAAACGAGTGCGAGAAGTGAGAAAGGCTTTCAAATCCCAGATCCAGGTAAATAGAAGATGGTTTTTTATTCTTTTTTTCTATAAGATGCCGCGCCTCCGCCAACCGCCTTTCCTGCAACCATTGCCGTGGCGACATACTAAAGGTTTTTTTGAAATCGCGCTTGAACCCTGCCAGGCTTCTCCCTGTTAACTGTGCAAACTTTTCAACCGGTACATTAAAATGATAATTGCTCAACATGAATTTTTCGAGATCGATCTTATGCGGTTCTGAAAAGTCAAATAAAAACTCCACCAGCGAAGGCATGGTATGTAACAGCAGGTGTACGCCTTCTTTGATTTTTAACATACCCACTGCGGTGGTGATCTTTTCATCGGGGTTGTGTATATAAGGCAGTACCGATTGAAAATATCCCTGCAAATAATCATTGGGCGGAATAAGCACATTGAGCGGCCCGGTATATTTTTTCCGCACCTCTATCTGCTCTTCCAGCGCAATCTTTCTCAGCAAATCTTCCTGTAGGCAAATAACGATCGTTTGATAATCCTCACCCGGCAGCGGTGATTTGGTGATCTGTCCCAGTTGATGTTTACGCATCAGCAACATCTGTCCCCGCCGCATCGAAATTTTCTGGCTCACCGTCTCCAGGGTAAATTGCCCCGATACCTGGAGCACCAGCAAGGTGTGCTTCAGGGAGCCCGCCTTCTCTTTTTGTTTCTTCGACAAAAAAGAGTGAAAGATAACGCCCGGCAATATTTCGGTTGCGTGGTTCATGTTGTAAAATTAGGCAAATTGAGATTAGCCATGCTAGCGCTGTAAATAGGTGCCGCCGGTGATGGCGCCCGGAGCAAAATGGATGTTGAGTGTATCCATTTCTTCCGGTGTAAATTTTATACCCATCGCCTCTATGTTTTCGGAAAGCCGCGACCGGCGGTTCATGCTCACCAATGGCATAAAATCGTCGCCCTGCGCATTTACCCAGGCAATGGCCAATTGCGTAGGCGTATATCCCTTTTTGGCGGCCATTGATTTTAACACCTCCACTTTTTCTAAATTCTTTACCAGGTGCTGTCCCTGGAAACGCGTGAAGTAATGCCTGTAGTCATTGGCTTCAAGCGGCGCTTTCAGGTTACCCGTCAGCAGCCCTTCGGCCGTATTGGCAAAGGCCACCACGGCAATGCCCAGTTCTTTGGCGGTGGGCAGCAGGTCCTTTTCAATTTGCCTGTCGGCCAGCGAATAACCGATCTCCAGTGCGGATACCGGATATACACCATGCGCCTTACGCAATTGCGCCGCAGTTATTTCCGATACACCGAGATAACGCACCTTGCCTTCTTTGATCAGGTCGGCAACAGTACCGATCACATCTTCTACCGGAACCACATTATCTAACCGGCAGGGCTGGTACAGATCAATGGTATCCACACCCAACCGCACCAAAGAATAATTGATGAAATTCCTGATGGATTGCGGACGCAGGTCCAGTCCCACGAGTTTATTGTTATCGATAAGTGCGCCGAACTTTACGCTTATAAAGGCATCGTCTCGTCTGCCTTTGATGGCCTTGCCTACCAGCAGCTCATTGTGGCCGGTGGCATAAAAATCACCTGTGTTCAGGAAGTTGATGCCTTTGTCAAGGGCAGTTTGTATCGTGGCTATACTTTCCTTTTCATCCGGTGCCGAGGCGCCCCAAACGGGTGACATGCGCATACAGCCTAACCCGAGTTTCGATACCATCGGTCCGTTTTTGCCGAGTGCCATTGTTGTTATTGTCGTCATGATTGTATTGTTTAATTACAATACAAAGATCACGGCGAACGGAGGATGGCGGTTTTCTCTTATGGCTCAATTTACTTGCCTGGATGGCTCAATCACTGGCTTACGCCGCTCATGATCTTGTTAACGATCACCCAGTTCCCGTCTACCCGGTGCAGCGACAGGAAGTCGTGGTAAAACATATCGTAGGCTTTTACATGCACCTCTGCAACGGCTACCGAGTTCACCACCCGCACGTTTAATATATCGCCTTTAAACGGTTTACCCGAATCCTTTGGGCTTTGCCGGTTGCCTACCACTTCCAGCCATTCGGGAAATGTTTTGGCATAGGGTTGTCCTTTTACATCGCCAAACAACAGGGCATCCTGGTGAAATATGCGTTGCAGTTTGTTCAGGTCGCCTTCATAGCTTCCGTTGAAATAATAATCTTCCAGTGCCTGCTTTATAGCAGCCACATCTGTTTGTTGACTGATCATATTGATTGGGTATTTAGACGGTGAAGGTAGGAGGCGGTGAGAACAAAATTGTGTGATGTATATCACAATTTTACGAATTGTGCAGCCGGTACAGCGTTTCCCTCGACACACCCAAATAAGCAGCGATCAATCGTTTGGGAACGATATTGTACAGGTCAGGAAATAAGGTTTTCATTTCTTCGTACCGGTACTTTACATCATTATTCATCGTGCTTAATAATCTTTTCTGCGAGGCCACATATTCATTCGTCATCTGTGTTCTGAAAAAATGTTCCACCCGGTGATATTTTTTACAGGCTTCTTCCCGGTGTTTGTTTGAGAGACACAACAGTTCTGTATCCGTAATACAACCGATACTTATAGTAGCTTTGGTGCCGCTGTACAAAGCGCTATAATCAGAAGCCCAGCATCCCGGCATGGCAAACTGCAGCACAAACATTTTATCGTTATCGTTTATATAAAAGGTTTTGATGCAGCCGCGCACTACAAAAAACTCCCGGTTAATGGATTCGCCTGCTTTGATAATGTAAGCGCCTTTTTTATACGATTCGGTGGTAAACAGGGTGAAGAAATCATCGAATTCCTCGTCTGTAAGGCGGGTGGTTTTTGTAATGTGATCTTTTAGTAGTTGTTTGGCATCCATGAACTATAAAGTTACAGGAAACTATATATTTGGTATAAAATAGCCATGAAAATCAAAAATCTTATTGAACTGTTTTCTATTCTTCCCGAGGATGAAAGAATAATAGTAGATGTTTTGCGGCAAATAATTATTGAGTCGCTTCCTGCATATTGCAGGGAGAAGATTTCATACAATGTTCCTTACTTTTATGGTAATAAAGGCATTTGTATTATTTGGCCTGCTACCGTTCCCCGCGGAGGTATTAAGTCTGGTGTGTTGTTGGGGTTTTGGTATGGGAATAAATTAAAAGACAGCGATGGGTTTTTGGAAAGGGGAACGAATAAGCAGATATTTTATAAGATTTATTATAAGCCCGAGGAAATTGATGACAGGCCGGTGAAGAGGTTGTTGAGGGAGGCGGTGAAGTTGGATGGGCGTTTTGGGACGAAGGGATAATTTATGTCTTAACCGATCGCCCAATCCTGTGACAAGCAATATGCATCATAATGTGGTCTGTAAAAAGCGAGTACCTGCAAACAAGGTTTTTTATAATTGCAAAAAGTGGCTTTTTTGCAATTAAAGCCTATTTTTAGTAAATTTGGTTTTAAATCAATCGATTCATATGCCTTCTGAAGCAAGAAAAATACATGTTATTGAGGAGGTGCTAAAAGTGCAAAGTGAAGCTGTTTTGATTGAAATTGAATCTTTACTTAAAAGAAAATCAGGGCAGCAAAAACAAAGTCAGGTAGGCACCAAACGCAAACCTTCCGAATACGCCGGATCACTTTCGAAAGAAAAGGCAGAACTTCTTTTACAGCATTCATTAAAAAGCCGTGATGAATGGGAGAGAGATATTTGATTGATTCGAACGCTCTAATTGAATTTGCCGCAAATCTTCTTCCAGCGCCTTCCCATGCTTTCATGTCAAAAATAATTGACGAAGAATTTAATATATCCTTCATTAGTAAAATCGAAGTATTAGGTCATTCTTCTGCTGATGATAATTTAACGTAGTTAATCAAACTGGCAAATGTTTATGATATTAATTCTGAGTTAATTGATGCGACTATTAACCTACGATCGGCGAGAAAGATAAAAATACCCGACGCAATTATTGCTGCAACCGCACTGATTTACGAACTGATTCTCGTTACCAGGAACGTTAATGATTTTAAGAATATTTCCGGATTAAAGGGTTGTCAACTCCTGGGAGCTTGGGCTATAATCCAATCGTGACCTACCTTTGCCCCATGTTACACCGCTTTCCTCCCACACCAGCCAACGCCGCTACCGATGCCTCCTTTCTCGCACGGCCCAACGAAGTATATGCCAAACTAAAGATCGAATCTCTCCCCGGCAAACGCACGGTATTGATGACCGAGCACACCCTCATCTTCGTGCAACGCGGTGTTAAACTCCTGCATTTCCCCGGTGAAACCGCCAGGGTATCTGCCGGTGAAGTATTTCTGTTGAGAAAAGGGATTTATGTAATGGCAGAATATATCGAAGAAAGTGCAGATTTTGAGGCCATCATGTTATTCCTGCCCGGCAAGCTGCTGCGCACCATGGCCATCCAGGCACAACCCGGGAATAACCGCCATCATAAACCGTATATCGTTTTTACTGCTAACCCTATGTTGAATGGATTCAGGGAAAGCCTGCGTACATACTTCAACGAACCACCTTATCGCCTGGAAAAATTAATGCCCCTGAAACAGGAAGAGGTAGTACAGCTATTGTTATCAGGTCCCCAACAAAAAGAACTGCAGGCATTCATCCGTTCAGCAGTCAGCAGCGAACCCACCGATATGGATTTTGTTGTACGCGAATACCTGCTGCAACCAGTCACCATCCAGGAACTGGCCGGTCTTTGCAACTGCAGCCTGGCGAAATTCAAACGCGACTTCCAGGCACGATATGGCTGCCCGCCGCGCACCTGGATCAATCAACAACGATTACTCCATGCGCGGATGCTGTTACACAATACCCACAAAACCGTCAACGAGATCAGCCTCGACTGCGGCTTTGAAAACACTTCCTACTTTATCCGCCTCTACAAAGAAACCTACGGCCATACACCCGCCGCCGAAAGAGCCAAAATTGCTATCGAATGAGCCATCCGGGTTACCGGCCCAGGCGCTTGTGGACGGACCTTTGGAGAAAATGATAACCATGAAAATTTTACTGGTAGGTGGTGAAGGCACCATCGGCAAAAAATTAGCGGCGGCATTTCGTTCGCGCGCACAGGAACTAATTATTGCAGGAAGAAATAGTGGTGATCTGCGGGTGGATATTACACAACCTTCGACGATTGAAGCCATGTACAAACAGGTGGGACCTGTGGATGCCTGCATTTGCACCGCGGGTACGGGCTATTATGGTCCGTTCAATATCATGACCTCAGACATGATGATGCCAGGTATCCAGGGTAAGCTGCTGGGACAGGTCAACCTGGTATTGATAGGGCAGCATTATCTTAACCCCGGCGGTTCCTTTACCCTCACCACGGGTATTGCCGCTGAACTTCCCGCCCGCAACGGTACCTGTGTAGCTATGATCAATGGCGCGGTTAACAGTTTTGTACTGGGTGCAGCGCAGGAGATGGTGCAGGAAAGAAGGATCAATGCGGTGAGTCCCGGCCTGGTAGAAGATAGCCGCGAGCGGTATGGGGCTTTTTTTCCGGGATATAATCTGGTGCCGATGGAGAAGGTGGTGAATGCGTATGTTTTGAGTGTGGAGGGGGCGGTGAATGGGAAGATCCTGAAGGTGTATGAGTAGGAACCTTTGCAGGAATAAAAAAAGCCGGGTCTTTCGACCCGGCTCGCTCATACTTGCACCTCGCCTGTCTTATGGCTGATACAAGATCTTGACCGTTTCCATAGTTCCGTTATGTACAATTCTTACTAAATAAGTCCCCGCAGGTAATGTCGGAAGCTGCACAGTGCGGAACAGCCCACCGGTCGTAATAGACGCCGGTACCTGTTGCCCATTGATACCTATCACACTGATCTTAGCCTCTTCATAACCCGCCGGCAACGCTACATGAACAGTTCCCCTGGTTACCGTCGGGTACACTTTCAGCTGTCCGTTGCCGCAATTGAACTGCAGACTCTTAATGACAGTGCTGCTGTTCTTACCATCTACATCCACCTGTACAATACGGTAGTAGTTCACACCGCTTGCAGGCTGCAGATCGGTATAGGTGTAGTGTTGGCGCATATTGCTGTTACCCACTGCGGCTACTTCTGCAAGAGCGGTGAATTGACGGCCATCGGTGCTGCGTTCCACCACAAAATGATCGTTGTTCAGCTCCATATCTGTAGCCCAATCCAGCACGGCTGAGCAATCCTGTTTCTTCAAGGTAAATTCACTGAAGATAACAGGCAGCGCATTGGAAATGCTACCCACACCAATGGCCGTAATACCTGCTATCATGGTGCCGGAAAGTGTGGCGCCTTCGGTATTGCCGCTTGCGGTAGGTCCGCCGCTGAGGTCCACCCAGGCACTGCCGTTCCAGCCTACCAAACGCAGATCATTGGCTGATGCGGCCACCAGTCCGGCGGGCAACGACACGGTGATGGTAAGCCCTTCCCCGGTACCGGATAATGGCACCCAGTCCCACTGGCCTGCGGTGCTTACCGAAGAGATGGGGGCAGTGTACACACCGGCGCCATGAAGCTCGTTGCCATTCGACGGGTCGCCCACACCACCGGGGTCACCAGCCAGCCAGGCTACGCTGTACGCATCGGTAGCCGATGCCGGCGCCGATATGGAAAGGGTACGCAAATCGGTACCCGAACCCACCGGGAATGTAAAAGCATCATCACCGGTTTTGGTCACATAGCCGTTTACATGCCGCGCATCGCTCAATGCACCGGTATAGGTGGCATTGTCGGCAAAACGCAAAGCCCCATTGCTGTGACTGGCTTTTACGGTATTGATAGGACCGCCTGTTCCAAAATCGAGCTGGCCTGCAATATCCGCACCCGCTGTATTGGTGAGCGATACGGCGGCGCCGTTCTGGAATTGCAGGTTGTAAAACTGCGGCGCTGTGGTGCCGCTGATGGTAACGGCGCCGGGAACAGCAAAGAGATCGGTGCTGCCCGACTGGCTGCTCCATATACCATCGTTTTGCAATAGTAAGTTGCCATGTTCGTAGGTGGCGCCATTGATGAGCGTAACACCACCACCAGCCAGCACCACGGTGCCATTGGCGGAATAGTCGCTCATATAACCGGCATCGATATTATGCGGCTCCGGCGGGCCATAGGTCGTATATATCTGGGCATCTGCCTGTGCCGCCCACAGGGGTAATGCCAGCGCTATTAGTAGTTTTTTCATACTGTTTGATCTTTTAGGTGAACAATAGTATGTACTACTATTTTAATGCTGTTTGTCCGCTGGAAGATGTATTGTTGGTCAAGACCACCTGCTCCAGTTGTTTGATTCGGTTCAACAGTTCAGATACGGTAGATGCATCGGCGCGAAGCTGTGCATTTTCTGCTTCCAGTTTCTCTACTTTGGTATTCAATTCCTGGATGGCTTTTGTGAGTAAAGGCACTACCGTAGCGTACGACACGGAATACAGGTCGTTGGCAGGGTCTTTTGGTACTATCACTGCTTCGGGCAGTACTTTCTGTAGTTCCTGCGCCAGGAAGCCCACCGATTTGATGGTGCGGTCGTTGCCCGTAGTAACCACAGCGCCATTTTTGATCGCTTTATTGCTGTGAAGATCGTACGATACAGGGTTCAGTTGCATTACTTTTTCCAAACCGTCGTTGATGGTAACGATATTGGATTTTACACGTGCATCAGACGGGGTAGTATAATTACCTGTGCCGGGTTGAATATAGGCGATGTAGTGGTTGGGATAGATGGCCTGGGCGGTTGAACCACCGGGATTAACTTCATAAAAACGAAAACCTCCCAAACCTGTACCACGATAGTTAACAAACTCTGCTTCTCCGGTGTTGGCACGGATGGTGTTCCAGCCAAAAAACGCCCCGTTTGCATGGCTGGGGTTTGCATCCGCAGCAACGAGAAGCGCCCCGCGAGCATGGAGTCTCACTTTAGGTGCACTGGTACCAAAACCTACGTTTTGGTTACTGTCGATGGCCATGGCAACAGCATTGCCGGTAATAAAAGACAATCTTGATTTGTTATTGGTTCCATCGCCCAGGTAGTCAGAAGTAATGAGGTTTTGGGTTTGCTCGCTTCCATTTACACGGGCGCTGAAATAAAAATTACCCAGGTTGTCACCTGGCTGGCTATTGACGGGCGCAGCGGCCGTTCCCCTTGAAGAAAATGTTCCTATCGAAGGGTTGCCACTGGAACCATAGCTTTTGATAACGATGTTGTCGTTTTTGCCCTCGCCGCCGTTGTCATTGATGATTGTTATAGCATCGCGTGACACCTGGCCGGGGCCATTCGAAATGGTAAACGCGCCGGAATTGATGTGCAGTTTCGATTGAGGCGAAGTTGTACCGATGCCAACATTGGTGCTGCTGTCGATGGTCATGGCGTTTGTATTACTTGTACGAATAGTCATCCTTGACTTATTGTTAGTGCCATCTCCCAGGTATTGAGAAACAATGACGTTTTGGTTTTGCTCCACGCCGTTTACACGGGCGCTGAAAAAGAAGTTACCGATGTTATCACCCGCCTGGCTGTTCTCAGGGCTGCTTAACGATCCGCGCGCCGTGGCCGTTCCGATAGATGGTTGATTGACGGCGCCAAACGATCTGATGGTAACGTTGTCGTTGTTGCCAGGGCCTCCTCCATCGTTGATGATCTCAAACGCATCTGTAGCTAATGGCGTAGAGCCATTGGAGATCCTGAATGCCCCGGCGTTCAGGTGCATTTTAGTTTGCGGATCATTGATACCAACGCCCACATCACCCACTGCTGTTACACGCAGTTGTTCGGCGTTGTTGGTGCGAATAACCACTGCCTGGCTGTCGGCAGTACCTATAAAATTATTAGCCGGGTTGCTGCCGGTGTTACCGGTAAGTCCCCAGTTGTTGCCGCCTGCAGTAGCGGTAAGCGTTCCACCGGTAAGGCTCAGACCGTCGCCGATAGTTACATTGCTGATGTCACCATCTGCATTACGACCGGTGATGGTAGTGGCGGTGCCGCTGCTGCCGGTGATGCGTGCAGTACCTTGTACATGCAGCCTTTGTTGCGGGTTAACCGTGCCGATACCTATCCGCGAGTTGCTATCCACGGTCATGGCAGGTTGGGTTTGCGTACGAAAAGTGAGTCTCGATCTGTTGGTAGTTCCATCGCCCAGGTACTGAGACGTAATCACGCTTTGGCTTCGCTCGCCGCCGTTTACATAGGCGTTGAAATAAACGTTACCGATATTATCGCCAGGTTGGCTGTTTTCGGGGCTGTCAAAGGTGCCGCGCGCTGAGGATGTTCCGAACGATGGCTGCGTGGTGGAGCCAAACGATCTGATGGTAATATTATCGTTACGATCGGGGCCTCCTCCATCACTAATGACCTCGATGGCATCTCTCTGTAATTCGGTCGATCCATTCGCAACTCTGAATGAACCGTCATTCACATGCAATTTTACCAGGGCGGAATCTAAACCCAAACCCAGGTTGCCTGCCGACGTAAGCCGCATTCTTTCGGCGTTGTTGGTCCTGAATACCAGGGGCTGGTTGTCGGTAGTGCCAAAAAAATTGGTCAGCGGTGTAGTGCCTGAGTTACCGGTAACGCTCCACCCGTTGGCAGTGGCCGTAGCTGTTGCCCATGTGGGGGCGGCGGGCGTACCGGTATTCACCTGCACTTCCTGCGTGGTGGTATTAAAGATCATAAGGCCGGTGGCGGGATTGTTGATGGCGTTCCGTTGAACGGTGGTCATCCGGGGCAACAACAGGCCTTTATTGCCTGATGGCCCGCTGGTGATCTCCAGCATGGCGCTGGAATCTGGCGCTCCGGGAGCGCCCACTTTCAATTGTGCGAATCCAGGTCCTGCTGCTAACAGAATAAGACCCGTTAAAAGGTAAGACTTTTTCATTATGAGCATTTTTTGTGATTGCCAAAGCGGCATTACGAAGGTCGGCCGGGCAATAATCAGCAGTGGTCGCCAGCGTTATGATGTGTTTGTACAATTTTTTACTACCTTTTCGTCATAATAACCATTAACCTCCTGGTATCCGGGAGCCCCTGACGCCAATGAAAACCGCTTACCTGATTTACTTCCTGATGATCGCCTGTATGCTGCCGGTAGGGCTGCATGCGAATGAACATGAACGCTGGACAGTTACCCACTACAATAACGAGAACGGCCTGCCGCAAAACAGTGTGAAGTTTGCGGAGATGGACAACGACGGCTACCTGTGGCTGGCCACCGAATCGGGCATCGTACGGTACGATGGGCAACGATTCCGCGTATTCGACAACAGCAATTCCGCACTTACGCGCAACCGCTACCTGCAGCTGGGGAAAGATGATGAGGGGCGTATCTACTGCGTAGACGATTACCAGAATATATCCTGGTATAATAATAAAACCGGCTTCACCAGGCCGGTATACATGGGTAACCTGGTTTCGGCCACCTCGCAGGGTGTCATCGACCTCGACCGGCTGCAACAGGGTCAACTGGCGCCTGTATTAAAAAGGTACATAGGCAGGTTCGATGGCGACTTCCTGTTCCATGCAACCGGTAAACAAAAAGGCTTCGTGGTATTGAGTAAAAAATATGCCGCCTATGTGTCGCAGGGCAGGGTACATTGGGCTGACTCCCTGGCAGATTTGAATGACCATATTGTGAACGCCGTTGGTACCATAGGCGATCAACTTTGTTATTTTGATAACAACATGGAACTGGTATTGATAGACTCCAATGGCCTGCGGTCTCATAAAAAGCTACCTGTACCCATTCCCCGGGAAAAACTAATCCTGGAAAACCTGGACCTGTCGTTTTACCGGCAGCAGCATCAACTGCTGCTCGATCTGGCTGGTGATATTTATGAAGTAGCGTTAAACTCACAGGAACTCACCTGTAAGCTCCTGGTGCAGGCAAAACACATCCCGTTCAGGTACTGTGTTCGTTATTACCCGCAACAGGGTCTGCTGATCATCGGATCACGAACCGACGGATTGTACGTGTTTAAAAAACAGCAACTGGCTACTATCAGCAATCAACCCGGCGACCTCCAGGCATTTTATGCCCTGGCGCCTTATGGCAACAACCAGGTACTAACCAGTTATGGTGTATCGCCCGGCTTTCAGCATGTGCCCGGCATGAGCGAAGTGCTCGGCAGGCTGGGCATACTCTTCGACCGCAAAAAACATTACTGGTATTCCGACGGGTATACGGTTTTTGAAACCGACACCCTGTTCAACATACTAAGAAAGGTGCCGATTCCGCATAAGTTTGTATGCGCACAGGAAGATGAAACAGGCAAGGTATGGCTGATACATGGTGAAGTGGGTTTTGGATACATTGAAGCCGACCGTTTTCAACCCTATGACCTCGACAGCATGGAAGGTAAAAGTATTATCAGCTTCGTTCCCGCAGGCAACCAAACCTTCTGGCTGGTAGGCAAGGGGCTTTGTATGTGGCTGGACGTAAAAACCGGCCGGCAGCGCAGGTACCATGCCTTCGACAGTGTAGAGCTAAGAACGGTGCGTTACGACAAACAGGGCAACCTTTGGTTCGGCAGCTACGGACAGGGATATTACCTGTACCGCAATGGCCATTTTACAAAAATGCCGGAAGACGGGGCACAATCCCTGAAGATCGTGCATTGTTTTTTGGAAGACCACAAAGGTTTTATGTGGATGACCACCAACAATGGCCTTTTCCAATGTGCTATCAAAGACCTTTATGATTATGCAGATGGAAAACCGGGTCGTGTATACCACCAGTATTATGGGAAAGAAGCCGGGTTAAAAAGCAGTGAATTTAATGGTGGGTGTACACCCAGCGGACTGGTACTGGGCAACGGGCAATTTGCTTTTCCTTCCATGGATGGTATTGTACTGTTTCATCCGGATAGCATCAACCCCCTGCTACCTGCACGCAACCTGTTTATCGAGCAGGTATTGCTGGATGGTGTAGCCGTGAGCGGCGCCAGTTTGTTGCACATACCGCCTTCCTTCAAGAGGCTGGAATTAACCGTGTCCACGCCTTATTTTGGCAACCCGCGTAACCTCAGCATTCAATACAATATCCATGGTCTCGACGACAAATGGTACCCCGTGGGTGAAAACAATCGCATTGTGCTGAACCAGTTGACCAATGGAAAATATACCCTGCGGCTCCGGAAACTTTCCGGTTTTGGCGCCGGTACGTATGTTACCACCGAACTGCCGCTTACCGTGCATCCCTTCTTTTATCAAACCTGGTGGTTCCTGCTGCTTATGGTGATTGGCCTGGGGTTGCTGGTGTTACTGGTGGTGCGTGTGCGGTATAAATACCTCGTGCTGCAGCGTAACCGCCTCGAAGCAGAAGTAAAAGACAGGACCAGTGCACTGGTATACCATAACAAACTCATGGAAAAGCTGGCGCTGATGATTGCGCATGACCTGAAATCGCCCCTGCATTTTTTATCCAGGGTGAGCGGGCATTTACATAAAAAGATAGAACAGGAAAAACTGGATGATATGGCGCGCTCCAGCAGGGATATTAAAAATACCGCCGAACATGTTTACCAGTTTGTTGATGGCTTCAGTTTGTGGGCTTCATCCTTTGGCGAGGGCTTTACCATTCATACAACCTCCTTTGCCCTGGACGGACTATTGCAGGAATTGAACCTGTTTTTTAAAGAAATGCTGGAGGCCAAAGGCAACCGCCTGTTTATGGCTGTGCCTGCGGATTGTATACTACATACCGATCGTAATTTGCTGAAGGCAATCATCCGCAATATTATAGACAATGCCAATAAACACGGGCAGGATTGTACCATCAGCATCTCCGCACGTAAAACAGGTAATCATACTTGCATAATTATCAAAGATACCGGTGAAGGCATGCGTGAGCCCGTTTTGAAAAGAATACAGGACCGTATTGCACAGGCTTCCACGGCTGCGGGGATAGAGCGCAACAGCCGGCTGGGTTTCCAGATGATCATTGATTTTGCCCACCGTCTTTCAGCAAAGCTGGAGGTGCAAAGCGAACCCGGTAAAGGAACGGCGGTAACGCTGTATATCCCGAATCCCGGTAGCGAGGAAGGATCAGCTAACCAGGTCGAAGGCGCAGGCTAATTTGGTGAGGTCCTTATTGTCTTCCACATTCAGTTTTTCAAAAGCCCGTCTTTTGTGTGTATGTGCGGTGGAATATTGTACCTGCAGCATCTCACAAATATCGTTCAAGGCATAACCCTGCGCCAGGCATATCACCACCTGGAACTCGCGTTGCGAAAGCTGGTCGAAGGGATTGGCGCCGGCGCCATTGAGCATGGTTTGCAACATCGTTTGCGACAATTGCTCACTGATGTATTTATCGCCATTCAGCACCCTGGTCACTGCCTTGATCATTTCATTATCAGGGGCTGTTTTGCTGATAAAACCATCAGCGCCTAGTAGCAGGTAGCGTTTGCCAAATATATGTTCGGGGTTTTGCGATACGATGAGGATCTTTGTGCTGGGGTAAAAGCTCCGTATCCAGTGCATGAGCACCACCGGGTCGGTGGACGGCATCTGGATATCGAGCAGTACCAGGTCGAACGGCTTTTCCTTCATGGTAGCCATGACAGTTTTTGCATCACTTGCTTCGTGTATGGTGGTGGCAACGGCCATACCATCGAGCACCATACGTAGTCCGGAACGGATAAGGGAATGGTCATCGGCAATGAGAATGTTTTTCATAAAACGGTCAGTTGGCACAAAAAATACGATGATTTTTTGGGGTGGAAAATGGTTAATTATTGGTAGTATAATTTTGAGGGCAAAAGGTGCCAAATGAGTGAGGGAAATGAAAAAGCAGGAATAAGGATATTCCTGCTCTATCGAACGTTAGAAAAGTAGTTTATTTTACACTGGCCGCGCCGCTAAAAAGCTCTTCCAGTTTTTTATTCAGCGCCTCGCCCCGCAGCCCCTGCGCAATGATCATACCTTTGGGGTCAATTAAAAAACTGGCAGGCACGGCCCGTATACCATACAACTTAGCCACCTCGTTATTCCAACCGTTCAGGTCCGATACATGTGTCCAGGGCAAACCATCTTTATCGATGGCTTTTTGCCACAGGTTTTTGTCTTTGTCGAGCGATACACCCAGCACATCAAAACCCTTGTCTTTATAAAGTTTGTACTGCTGCACCAGGTTGGGATTTTCGGCACGGCAGGGCCCGCACCAACTGGCCCAGAACTCCAACAGTACATAACGGCCTTTATAATCCGAAAGTTGTACGGCCTTTCCTTTATTGCTTTGCTGGGTAAAGTTCAGGGCCTGTTTGCCGGGCTCCACCTTGCTCAGCAATTCAATCCTGGAGGCAATTTCTTTTCCCATGGCAGTAGCTTTGATAGACTCATCCAAAGCATCGTATAGCTTAATGCTGGCGCCCAGCGTATTGCTGCTTACATAGGCCAGCAGTTCATTGGCGCCTACGTAACTTTTGGGGTGTGTTTCTATATAATTCACCCTGGTCAGAAACTCGGAGCGGTATTGGCTATCGGCCTTTGCCTGTATTTCTTTGGCGGTTGTGCTATCGCCCTTTTGGTTCAGTTCGTATGCTTGTTGAAAAAGCGCAATGGTCGACTTGCGGTTGGCCATAATCACCTGGTTGAAGGCTTCATATTCTTTCACCACCGCAGCGCCGCCGCTTACTTTGGTATTATAGATAGAATCGGCATGACCGGTGATGGTAATGTTCGTATTGTCCAGGAAAAGATCGATACGTACTTTATAGGTGGGTGTAAAGATCATAGCCGGAACGGGCTCGCTCACCTTACCGGTAAAACTGAACTGGCCGTTTTTGATAACGCCTGAGTCAATAGAAGAGGAGCCCAGGGTGCCGTAACTGAGATACACGATGCTGTCTGTACAATTAGCAATAGATCCTTTGATGCTGAACTCCTGTGAAAACGCACTACTGGAAATGAGCAATAAAATGAATGTTCTTAACATGATGTAATTGGTTTGAATGGTTATTGTCTTACAGCTACGTCTATCGGGTTGCCGGGAATGTCTTCGAATTTTTTCAGCACATCCCCGAATTTGCCGGGGCTGATGTCCAGGAAATACACCGTGCCTTCCACACCGGCAATGAGTGTATTGCCGTTATCGGCCACCTTGATCATGGAAACGGCTTGGCCGCCAAAGTTGGTGGTAAGGGCCGTTACATCCTGGTTCAAAGGATTATACCGGTATATCTTATCACCCGAAGTAAAATAAAATACCTCCGAAGGGGCGCCGGCCCATTGTGTGGTGGGTGTAACGAGGTCGGCGCGGGAGAACAGCCTCCTGTATTCGGGCGATAATTGGATAAAGCCCATAAATGCTGCGCCGAATTTTACTTCGTACAGTTTGCCATCGGCAGCCTTGCCAAAGGCGAAGCAGTTGTTGTTGTTGATCTGTTGAAAATGAATCAGGTCAAGCCCCATATCCTTCGGGTCAAATGCTGTTGCATTGGCCACCTGGTAGTCGGTGCCGATATAAGACGGGATGCCGAAATTGGTGAATGCCACCACCTGTTTGCGGTTGATATCATACCCTAAAAAATAGGGCAGGTTGCTGTTGAAGGCTGCACGGGGATACAACTCGTAATCGCCTTCGGGCGGCAAACCGAACATACCGTATACTTCGCTGGCATAATAGGTAAAGGAAGATCCCACATATAATTTGCCGTTCACCACACCCTGCAATACACCCTGAGGAGAAGACTCCAGGTAACCGGGTTTGGCAGTCTGCGGCGGATCGAAGAAATTAAAACGAAGTGTTTTTATTTTAAGCAGCGTGTTGGGATCTAACTGTACACCGGCATCATTGCCTTCGCTGCCGGTAACCCAATAGCTGAGCACGCCTGCGGAAGGAATATCCCGGTGCCGGAGAGTAATTACCTGCTGTGGTCCACCAGCCAGGTCCTCACCATGGGTGGCGCTGTAAATACGCGGGTATACGGTGCTATCGGGTTTTACAAACGACAATTGCGACGTGCTGCCTTCCCGGCTCAGTACTACCATGCCGGTGGTAAAGTCGGTTTTGCCTTGTATGAGAAAATCGCGGAAGTATTGCATGCCGTTGGAACTGTCTGCAATAGTCAGCCGCACGGGATAGAGGTCAGGCTTTAACCCGAAAACTATATTTAATTCCGGACCGGTAAAGCTGGTATCACGGAACTCTTTTGGAATAACAATACGCCAGGTGAGATGCAGATCGGCATTCGGATCTGCACTGGTGATGGTGGGTTTGATAATAAGTGGCTCGCCGATATATACTTCGTACAACGAATCTAGTCCGCTGATAGTGGGCGTTGGTGGAAACTGGTAATCGTAATTACCCTTGTCTTTATAACAACCCGGCAACAGCAGCAGGGCTGTGCAGGCCATGATCAATAATCGTAACATAGGAGATTTTTTAAGTGTTGCATACATATCAGATCACTTCTTTACCTTCTTCATCAATAAAATAATATTTACCGCTGGAGGCATTTTTCCTGTACAGGAACTTCTTGTTGGGTGTGCCCTCATAGTAAAAATCGTAATTACCGTCGGGCCGTTGTTCCAGTATATACCCTTTATCGGGATTGTTGTTTATCCAATTAAAGGGATTGTTCAGCAAACTGTTCAGCTTGTCTACGAAATACAGGTTTTTAGGCGCATCCAGGCCTTCGAGTGTGAGGTCCTCTGTAGTAGCCGCCAGCCTGAACAACTGGTGTTTTACCTGCGAATAATAAGTGCCCAGCCACATATCCCACCAGTTGGGTTTCTCCAGTTTGTTGGAGAACACCAGCCGTGCGGTGATGATATCCTTATGCGCTACGCCAAGGTCATCGGTGTCTGTCAACTGCAGGGTCAGGGAAACCGAACTGGTAACCAGCAGGGTATCGGTGTTGAGCAGGATCACCGGCAGCCACGCGGTGCCTGCACCGGCGGGCACGGTATACGATTCTTTTAAAGGTTCATAGTGTTGGTTGGCAACGGCGGTGGTAGCTGTATCTACGATCTGTACCTTATAACTTCTGTCGCCAGGGATGCGGTTGCCAGAAATACGAACGGGAACCAATACTGTGTCTTTCAACAGCTCGGGCTCATAGGCAAAGGTGTACAGGATACTGTCTTCGTAGCCATATGGACTGAGATCGAAATATATATTGTCGGCGCTGTTATAGGTGATCAGGTCGGCCTTTTTGCATGAGACCAACAAAATCAAAATCGCCACAAGGCTGTTTATTGATTTCTTCATACAGTTTGAATGATTTACCGGTTACCAAACTCAATTTCATAATCGGGTAAGGGCAGCACGAATATGTTATCCGAAGCGGGAATACTGCCACCCAGTTGGGCTGCAATGTTCCGGTTCAGCCTTTTGTACATATAAAAGATCTGCCCCTCGGCATAAAATTCTTTCCGTGCTTCTTTTACCAGTTCCTCCAGCAGTTGCTCTTTGTTCGATATCGTAAGCGGTGTACCCATATTGCGGTTAAACCGAACGGTATTCAGGTATTCCACCGACTTCACCGGGTCTGTATCATAGGCACATTCCGATGCGATGTAATACATTTCACTCAGCCTGATGGCTGGCGCCACCAGAAAGTGAAGGTTCACTTCCGGTTCGCGCATATACTTGGTTAAATGCCGCCGGTTAATAGTGGTGCCGGTGCCGCTTAACAGCCTGAACCATTCCTTGAACCGGTTGTCGTCTCCACCCACGCCACCTGTTTCATACAGCGCCTTGCAGGCATTGTCTTCAATAAAGAAACCGGTGGCTGCGGTGTTAAATTTGTCGTTGAGCTCGCTGCGCATGTTGGGTATGTACCAGGCAAACAGCAGTTCCTTATACAGGATGCGGTCCTTTTTCTCGGGATCGGATTCTATAAAATCATTAGGATTGGTCCAGGGAAATTTTTTGCCATCGATCACTTCCAGCGCATTTTGCAGTGCCTCATCTTTTTTCTCGGCATACAATAACACGCGGGCCAACGTGCCGCAAATAGCATAATAGTTCATGCGGTGGCGGCGCTGCGTCATAAACAGGGTTTGCGAATCGTCTTCGGTTTGATCGTTATCGGCCTCCACCGGGTAGCCTACTACGTAGCCTGCGGTGAGAATGGGATCGTAGGGCCGGATGATCTCTTTGGCCTGTTTCAGATCGTCGATGATCTTTTCAAGCGTTTCCGTTACCGTAGACAGGGGCGTAACCTTGTTGGAGAAGGTGGTTACATAGGGGATGGCATCGGCCGAAGCATTGCTTTTAAACGAGGGCGCAAATAAACGCAATACATCAAAATGCAGGTAGGCCCGCAATGCCAGGGCTTCGCCTTTTAGAATGGCGCGTTTGTCGTTGGTCAATACGCCGTTATTTTTCTCCAGGTTTTCCAGCAGCAGGTTACAGTTTACAATGGCATTGTACAAACCGCGCCAGGCATTGTCTTTTCTTCTTATAAAATCATCTTCTTTATAATTATAAAGGGCGGTTTGCTGGTATTGAAGATAGTCTTCGCCCGTAAGTGTATAATTCTGTGCGAGCACTTCCGGGAAACCGGCATTTAGTTCAAACCCATATAGATCGCTATTGGTACAGCGGCTGTAAATACCGGTGAGCGCTTCTTCAAAACCTGCTTCTGTTTTAAACAGGTCTTCTTCTGCCACCTGCGAAACAGGCTTTACATCCAGCCATTTTTTGCAAGAAGAGAGCGCCAGTATACCGATGAATAAACAGATATATCTCATAATTAAAAACTTGTTTGGATAGAAAAAGTAAAACTGCGTGCAAAAGGATATTCCAGGCCTCTTTCGATACGCATCGACGACCAGCGCCAGGCATCATTCATGGTGAATGCCACCCGCAGGTTACGCATGGCCAGTTTGCTGTATATCGATTTGTCGAAATCGTAAGAGAGATACACCGATTGCAGTTCCAGTACATTGTCTTTTTGAACAAACCTGTCCGACGCAAAGGTGGTTCCCAGGTCGGCAATATTTTTATACAGGGCCTTGTCGCCAGGTTGTTTCCAGCGGTCGTACAACACGCGGCTGTCTACATTATACCGGGGATTGGCATTTTCTACCCGGTCTACCAGGGTTTGGTTGTATTCTTTGCCGCCAAACCGGGTATAGAAAATAAAGTTCAGCAGAAAGCCTTTGTACGATACATTGGCGCCAAAGAAACCATAGGCCGTGGGTGTATTGTCACCTACCGGCACAATGTCCTTCACGCTCCATTCGTAGGTATGCGTGCCGTCGCGTTTGATGAATATCTCCCGGCCGTTTTCGGGATCGATGCCCAGCGATGGTACCGCATAAATGGTGTTCAGCGACTGTCCTTCGTTAAAACGCAAAAGCGGTGTGCCCTTCAGGTTCTCGTTTTCGGTTTGTTCCTGGTCGGCCTTGTCGTTATAAGCTTTTAATGCATTGGAAATTTTCAGGATCTTGTTTTCGTTGCGGGCCATGTTGGCGGTTACATTCACCATCCAGTTACGGTTTTTAAATACCGTATATTTCAGGTTCAGCTCTATGCCGCTGTTTTCCATATCGCCCAGGTTTTCTTTGTAAGAAGCAAAACCGGTAGAAGGCGGCAACATGATATCGGCCATCAAACCATTCGTGAGTTTATAATAATACCTCGAGCTGATAAAAAAGCGGTCGCGGAAAAGACCCAGGTCGATGCCTATATCATAGTTCTCAGTTTTTTGCCATTGCAGGTTTTTATTACCATAGTTGTTCACTACGGCGCCTACGCCGGTAGAATACCAGTTATCGGTATAATATTCATAAGTGGTTTCACCCATATAAGGTGGAAAAGATACCGCGCCGGTAAGACCCGTGCTGGCCCTCAGTTTCAACTGGCTCACCGCCGTGTTTTCGAGGAAATCTTCTTTGTGCACATTCCATCCAAGACCCAGTGCCCAAAAGGGCGCCACTTTGTTCTCGGTGCCAAACTTCGAAGAGCCATCCAAACGTACCGACAGATCGGCGAGGTACTTGTTTTTATAAGAGTAGTTGAGCGAAGCAAAAGAACCAAACAGTCTTTCTACCGTATACACACCGCTGGGTGAAGTGCCTTCGGGGAAATGGTTGGCAAAACTGATATTGGTAAACCGGTCGTTTGAAAAGCCAACCGCCCACATCGACTTAAAGTCGGAGTTAAAGGTGCGCATATTGGCGCCGCCGGCCAGGTTAATGAAATGATCGCCCAGTTGTTTGTTATAGTTGATGGTGATGTTCCCATCGAAAGCATTTTCATCGGTATTGGCGAAATAATACTGTCCGCGTTCATCCAGCATATCGCGACTGTAATGAAAAAAGTCGTTGCTGAGCGGGGAATTAAAGAAGTCGGTATTATAGACCCTTTTGGTAAGGCTCAGCAATGAACGTACACGCAGCGAACGGGTAAGATTCCATTCTGCCGAAAATGCTTCAATGATCTCCGTATACTTTGTTTTGTTGAAACTGTTCAGCGTGCCGTTGTACATCGGGTTCAGCACATGATCGGTTTGAAATTGGCCATTGGGGTCAGACCGCTGCAGATCGATCTCCCAGTTGTCCACTTCCTGCAGTACACGTCCTGCCGAATCCGTTTTAGGATAGTAGGGGTTCATGCGCACATAATTGATGAAATTCCCATAAGGCGATTCTTTGGAATCTACCTGTGTAATGGTGAGCACATTCCTGAACAGCAGTTTTTTATCGGGCGCGTAGGAGAGTACGCTACCGAGGCTGTAGCGGTCGCGGCCAGATCCTTTCATTACGCCGGGCATGGAGTGGTAGCGCAGGTCGATGCCATAACGCACCACCGGTGAGCCGCCCTCTACGTATAGTGAATGTTTTTGTCCGAACGTTGTTTGCAGCGGCTGCGATAACCAATAAGTATTCACCCCCGCCAGCACATTACGTTTCTTTTGAAAATAACGTTCCTGCATTTCATCGCGCGATACACGACCCACACTTTCATATAAACCTGCCAGTCGTTCGTATTCCAGTTTTTCGCCTGCATCCAGCAAATGATAGTCCGTAAGATCGGGCGCCGTCACATTCAGCTCGTAGTTGTACGAAACCTGCAGCTTGCCTTCTTTGGGCGCCTTGGTGGTAATTACCAGTACGCCGTTGGCTGCACGCGAACCATATACCGCCGTGGCCGCTGCATCTTTTAACAGCGTGATGGATTCAATGCGGTTCACATCCAGGTCGTACACCTTTTCTACGCTCACTTCATAACCATCCAGTATAAAAGTGGGCAGGTTCACATTGCCCGCCAGGTTATTCCGGGTCAGTACATCGCCCGTACCCGAGGGCAGGGAGGTAGAACCTCTCACATTCACGCGTGGCAATGCATTGGGATTAGAGCCCAGCAGGTTGTTGGGCGCCACCTGGAAAGAGGGATCATAGGCCTGAATACCTTGCAGAATGTTCTGGGGATTTATTCTTTTGATTTCTTCTCCGGTAACTGTAACTGCATTCCCCGTAAAACTTTCTTTCCTGATTTGCTGGTAACCCGTGATCACAACTCCCGCCAGCGGATCCTTATCTGCCTTGAGCGAGAGCCTTACGGTGATAGAAGTATTGTTTCTAACCGGGATGGCCGCAGTTTGATAACCCACAAAGCTTATTTCCAGAATGGCGCCCGGTGACGCTTCGAGGGAGAAAGCGCCGGCCGCATCGGTGGTCACGCCTTTTTCTGTTCCCTTGATCACCACATTGGCGCCGGATACCGGCTGCCCGTTGGTTTCATCCAGCACCTTACCACGGATGGTGATGGTGGCCGGAACCGTGTCGGTAGCGGGTGGCTGCTGATTAGGCGGCTGCGGCTTTTCACTCACTACCACCGTTTTGTTAATGATGGCATAGGTAACCGGCTGGTTGGCAAAACAGAGGTCGAGCACCTCCCGTAAACCCGCGTTTTTTACTTTGATGGTTACCGGGTGTGTTTTCTGAAGAAGGCGGATATTGCAGAAAAAGGCATAACCCGTTTGCTTTTTAATGTCCCTGAAAATTTGCTGAAGGGGCGCATTTTCTTTGGACAATGTAACGGTTTGCGTAAATCCTGCGGCTGATACCTGCAACAAGCCCACCAATAAAAATACGGCGGTAAGCTTCATAACCAGAATAGTTTTGGACTTTGCCAGCTTACGCACACGAATAGCTTGGCAAAGAATGGTAAAAATCATACTTTTAAAATTGGGTAAACAAATAACAGTTTCAACGCTTTTACATCGTTTGCCCATTCGGCCGGCAATGTGACAGCACTGCCGGCTTCCTTTTGTTATGGCGGTAAAACGAGTGGGTTGATTTTACGTTTTCATCAATGCAGTTGGTTTTGGTTAAGAAATCAGGCTTCGGTTATTTGGATGGTAGAATGATCATCTTTTTTCCTTCTATACGGCAATGCACATTACTCAGCTCCAGCATTTTCACCACATCGCTGATATGGCTGTTGCGCGGGATTTCTCCTTCAAAGCGTTCGGCCGGTATCTTTCCTGCATATTCAATCTCCACATCGTACCAGCGGGCAATTTGCCGCATCACTGTTTGTACATCTGAATTGCTGAACAGGAAGTAACCATTCTTCCAGGCAATGGCCGCTTCGGTGTCTACATTGTTGGCCACTTCCATGTTCCCGTTTTCTGTTACGCGTGCTTGTTGTCCAGGTTGCAGTGTGCGTACATGGTGTTGGCTTTGTACGCGAACTGCACCTTCGAGCAGTGTGGTATTGATGCTGGCCTCATCAGCATAGGCCATGATGTTGAAATGCGTGCCCAGTACTTCTACCGTACCCGGGCGGTTGGTATTGAATGACACCAGGAATGGTGCTGTTTTCATAGGCGCCACTTCAAAATAGGCTTCCCCGTTTAGTTCTACTTTTCGTTCGTTGGCGCTGAAGCTGGCGGGGAAACGCAATGAGGTGGCGGCGTTCAGCCACACCTTACTGCCATCGGGCAATACCACTTCGTACTGTCCGCCGCGTGGCGTGCTGATGGTGTTATAAGCCGTGGTAGCGGATGCTCCCTGCGCCTGATATACCAGCCGGCCATCGCGTTGTTTAAATACCACTGTATTGCCCTGTGTAGACAGGGTGTCGTTGGCTGCCGAATCCAACACGATCACCGAACCATCGGCCAGGGTGAGCAAAGCCTTATTGCCACCGGGTACGATGGTGGCGCTGCTATCCCTGTTATTGGTGGTTTCTGCCACGGCTATTGGCCGCGTTGGTTTCATAAAAAAATAAGTTCCGCTTACTATGCCTATCAAGGCGGCTGCTGCCAGCCAGTACCACCGGTTGGAGCGCCTCGTGGGCGCAAAACCCAGTTCGGTGGTAATTTGATCGTATAACCGGGCGCCTATCGCCTGTTCATCTTCGGGCGATACCGCGTTATACGTTTCGTTGCGCCGGGTATTGTACCAGGCTTCTACCAGTTTTTTTTCTTCCTCGGTACAGGCGCCGGAGCGGTACCGCTGTAACAGGTCGGTAAATTGTTGTGCATTCATGGCATCATTCATTGGGGGTTCGTGCAGATTGCTTGCCGGCTACAACCCGGTGGCAATATGCATTGGCCCAGGTAAGGTTAGGGCGTTGTTTTAGACACGCCATTGTATAAGTCGGAAAAAAAGAGAGGGGGTGGTAGAAAAAACTAAAATTTTTTTCTACTGGCTGATAAAGGCAAAACAAATGAGGGTGGCCAGTGTAGTATCGCCGAGGTGCGAGCGGAGGATCTTTAATGCCAGGTAAATTTGTTTTTTCACCGTTTCTTCTGAAATGTTCAACCTTTGGGCAATTTCCCGGTGGCTGAGTTGTTCCTGCCGGCTGAGCCGATACACTTCCCGCATTTTTGCCGGCATTTTTTGCATCAGTTGTTCGATATTCGCGGCCAGTTCGCGTGCGTATAAATTGTTTTCAACAGAAGGTTCGGCCTGGAAATTGGCCTGGAAGGCGGCGAAGTCGCGGAGGTAACCGCCCTGGATCATGTTTTTTTCAATGTGATCTATACATTTATAACGAACAGCCGTTTGCAGGTAAGCTTTCAGCGACGTATTAACAGCCAGGGCATCGCGGCGTTTCCATAAAGAAATGAATATTTCCTGCACGCAGTCTTCTGCTTCTTTTTGCGAACGCAGTACATTCATGGCCTCCCGGAACAGGCTGTTCCAGTACCGCTGGTAGATGGCGGTAAAAGCAGCCTGGTCGTTTTGCGAAAGCTGCTGCAGCAGTAGCTGGTCGGTATGGGTGGAATAATCGGGACTCTGCATGCGACGGGCAATGAAAAACGATGAAATTAGTGTAAAAACTACTATTTTTCAACAGTACCGTTTTGGGAACTACTTTCAAAAACAGCCTATGAGATCATTATTAGTACTGGCAGTTGTTTGTGGTTTTATGTTTCAAACAACCGCACAGGTAAAAAAAACGATGACCAGCCGTGCCCCTCTGCGGCCAAACCCCTATCACGAACTGCCGCTGGGCGCCATCAAACCCCATGGCTGGCTGAAAGAAATGTTGCTGCGGCAAAAGACCGGCTCCACCGGCCAGCTCGACAAACTGTATGAACCCGTGATGGGCGCACGCAATGGCTGGCGCGGCGGCGATGGCGATCAATGGGAGCGGGGCCCTTACTGGATAGACGGCTTATTGCCCCTGGCCTATATTTTAAACGACAAAGAACTGATAGCCAAAACCAAACCCTGGATAGAATGGACGCTCAACAGCCAGCAGCCCGATGGTTATTTCGGTCCCTCCAAAGACTATGGCCCCGAGCGCGGTTTGCAGCGCGATAACAGTCGCGACTGGTGGCCCAAGATGGTGATGCTAAAAGTGCTGAAACAATACTATTCCGCCACTGGTGATGAGCGGGTGATTCAATTAATGACCAATTATTTCCGGTATCAATTAAAAGAGCTGCCCAACAAACCTCTTGGGCATTGGTCGTTTTGGGCTACTTACCGCGGTGGTGATAATTTGATGATTGTATACTGGCTGTATCATATTACCGGTGATGCCTTTTTGCTGGATTTGGCGGAGATTATTCATAAACAAACCTTCGATTACACTTCGGCATTTTTGAAAAGAGAGATGCTGGCTACCAAAGGCAGTATACATTGTGTGAACCTGGCGCAGGGATTTAAAGAACCGTTGATTTATTATCAGCATCATCCGGAGCAGAAATATTTAAATGCCGTGAATATCGGCTTTGCCGATTTACGCAAATTCAACGGCATGGCGCACGGGTTGTATGGAGGTGATGAAACATTGCATGGTAATAATCCCACGCAGGGATCGGAGTTTTGTTCGGCGGTGGAAATGATGTTCTCACTGGAGAGTATGCTTGAAATTACCGGCCAGGTAAGTTTTGCCGATCACCTGGAGAAGATTGCGTTTAATGCATTGCCTGCACAGGCTACCGATGATTTTATGTACCGCCAGTATTTTCAGCAGGCCAACCAGGTGATGGCTACGCATACAATCCGGAATTTTGAAACGAACCATCATGGAACTGATGTGTGTTATGGGTTGCTTACGGGATATCCTTGTTGTACGGCAAATATGCACCAGGGCTGGCCGAAGTTTACGCAGAATTGTTGGTATGGTACACAGGATGGTGGGCTGGCTGCGTTGGTGTATTCACCGAGTGAGGTGAATACTACGGTGGATGGTACGGGTGTTCGTGTGGTAGAAGAAACGAATTATCCTTTTGGTGAAAATATTAAGTTCACATTTACGCTTGGGAAGAAAGCCAGTTTCCCTTTTCACCTGAGGATACCTGCCTGGTGTAAAAAGGCATCTATTCGTATTAATGGTGCGTTGTGGAAGGAAGTGGATTGTAACCAAATAGTGCCCATTGAGCGTGAGTGGAAGTCGGGTGACGTGGTGGAGCTTGCGTTGCCTATGCATATATTCCGCAATACCTGGTATGAGAATTCTGTTTCCATTGAACGCGGTCCGCTTACATATGGGTTGAAGATAGGGGAGGAGATGAAGCTGGTAAAAAATCCGCGGCCGGAAGGGTATGGCGGTGATTCGTTTTATGAAGTGCGGCCCGCGACGCCGTGGAATTATGGGTTGATTCGAACTGATGATGATAAGTTGCAGGAGCGGTTTAAAGTGGAGGTGAGAGGTAAGGCGAATAGTTATCCCTGGAATTTGGAGAATGCGCCAGTTGTTATTAAGACGAAGGCTAAACGGATTCCTTCGTGGCAGTTGTATAATGATATGGCGGGACCGTTGCCCTATAGTATGACTTACCAAATGGAGGCAGCGGAGAAGGAAGAGGAGATTGAGTTGGTGCCGTATGGGTGTACGAGGTTGAGGGTGTCGGAGTTTCCGGTGGTGGAGTGATGAAAGGTACCCCCTCATTTCTCCAACCTCTCATAATGCGGATACAAATGCTCAAACATAGCCTCTTTAAAATCCTTCCTTGTCCCCTTTTTTAAAATTTCCACCAAATCCATATGCTGCACCGAGCCGGGTTTGAATTTTTTCTTAAGGCTCATTGCATAGGCAAAAACAGGTAATAACAGCAATTGAAACTGTTTCAGGGTTTGGTTGCCCGTCATCTCATATAGCTTGCCGTGAAAGGCGATCTCGTTATTGATGCCAAAGGTTTTCTCGCGCTTTTCACGGCGTGCTATCTCTTCCAGTTCCTCCACACCCTTAGCTGTTTTTCGTACATATAACAGATCGGCCAGGCCCGATTCTATCACCAGCCGAAGCTCGAACAGATCCTGCAGCGTAGCATCGTCGAGTATTTGCGGATGCAATATCTTTCCTATAGTACCTACCAGGTCAGGGTTCGAAATCACCATGCCGGTTTTTTTCTTGCTTTCGATGATCCCCAGCATTTTAAACTTACTCAGCGCTTCCCTGATCACGCTCCGGCTTACCTGTAGGGTATTGGCAAGTTCCTTTTCAGTGGGCATGGGATCTCCTACCTTATACTGGCGCTCCTTGATATAGTTCTGCAAACTCATCTCAACCATTTCAGACATCGAAGTATTCCGAATAGGCTTCAATCCATTAACCATAATGCTTGCTTTATCTTATGTCTGACAAAAATAATATTTTGGTATCAGTAAAACGAAGAATTTCAAGCAGCTCGCTGTAACTGTAATTAAAGGATGGAAATAAAATTTGGAGGATTTGGCGGAATCCCTAATTTTGATATGTCTGACAATAAGACAATTCCTGTTTTTGAGGCCCCAATTGCTTAAAAACCTTTCCAATTCTTTCATTCCATCCTCTGTTGCCAGAGGCAGATAATCCCGTGCGCCTGATCAAATAATTAACGATTAAATACCCAAAACAACTCTAGTTTATGATGCACAAACGAGCGCTTGCCACCCTGTTAGCCTTTTTAGGCTGTACATTTTGGCTCTGTGCCCAACAGCATGTAACTGTAAGGGGCACCATCACCGATGCTTCAACCGGTGAAAAAATACCCAACGCAACGCTAACCGTCGTTGGGTCTAAACAGTTTACCAGGAGTAATGCAGATGGAACATTTGAATTGAATGTTCCCTCGGCCACAGGGACACTCCGGGTTACCCACGCTACCTATTTAACCCAGGATATCCCTTTGAAAAACAAATTGAACCACGACATCTTCCTGCAAAAGAAAACCATCGATCTCGATGAAGTGGTGGTGATCGGTTATGGAACGGTGCAGAAAAAAGATCTGACGGGCTCCGTGGGAAGGGTGGATGTAGAACAGATGGCCAAAGCGCCTGTTGTTTCTATCGACCAGGCGCTGGCCGGAAGGGTAGCGGGCGTTAATGTAACTTCCATCGATGGGCAACCCGGCGACGCCCTAAACATTGTGATCAGGGGCAATAATTCACTTACCTATAATAACAACCCGCTGTATGTGGTGGATGGATTCCCGATGGAAGACTTCAACATTTCCTCACTCAATATGAACGATATTGCATCCATCGACATCTTAAAGGATGCTTCGGCCACGGCCGTTTATGGAGCAAGAGGTTCAAATGGCGTGGTTATCATCACCACAAAAAGCGGCAAAACCGGTAGGCCCGAGGTCAGCTACCAGGGATCATTTGGACAATCTACACCGAATGGCCGCCAAATGGATATGCTCTCTCCCTATGAGTTTTTGAAATTGCAATTAGAGATCGATTCAAGCCGCGCCGCCAACATGTACTACAAGGGCGCAAGAAAAAGCCTGGAAGATTACAGGAATGTAAAGGGAATAAACTGGTTTGACGAAATCGTTCGGCCAGCCAACTTTCAACAGCATAATTTGAGCATCAGCGGAGGAAATGGCAATACCCGTTACCTGGCCTCAGCCTCCTATGTAGACCAGCAGGGTTTGGTGCTGAACAGTGGATTTAAAAGATACCAGGCCAGGTTGAAACTGGATCACAATATCAGTAAAAAGGCACGCTTCGGAATGAACTTCAATTTTGCCAACGAACTCCGAAGCGGCATTCGCCCCAGGGAACAAACGGGTAAGGCGCAAGGATCAGGTACCTCACAACAGGTGAATCTTTTTTATGCCACCTGGACTTACCGTCCCATCACCGGGTTCGACAGCATTGATCTTGCCAACGAGGATGTGGATCCTGAAATAGGCGACCACGTATTTAATCCTTTACTGATGGCAAAAAATGAAAAAGATATCAATAAGGTAAATACCATCAACATAAACGGCTATGTTGAATATGACATCCTGAAATCGCTAAAACTAAAAATAACCGCCGGGGCCAATCTGCTCCACGACAGGAACGAGGTATTCAATAATTCCCAAACCCGCAGCGGAAGCCCGCTTACGGCCATCGGCCGTTCCAATGGACCGAATGGAGCCCTGGGTGAAGGCAGGGTTACCAATCTTTCCACAGAAGGCAGTTTAACCTACGACAAGAAATTCAATTCCAAAAATCGTCTTACGGCAACGGGTGTTTTCTCTGTTCAAGACAGGCGGGCAGAAAGCTTCAGCTTTAAGGCCAATAAAGTGCCCAACGAAGAATTGGGGGTAAACGGCCTCGACGAAGGGATCGTATATGATAAATCTTCGTCTTCTACCCGGTGGGACCTGGTTTCCTTTACCGGCAGGGTCAATTATAACTGGTTGGGAAAATACCTGTTTACAGCCACCATGCGTGCAGATGGATCTTCAAAATTCCCGGGCGATAATAAATGGGGCTATTTTCCTTCGGGTGCTATCGCATGGCGACTGGGCGACGAGCGCTTTATGCAACAGCTGTCTTTTATCAGCGATGCTAAACTGAGAGCCAGTTTTGGATTGACGGGTAACAACAGGGTGCCCGATTTTCCCTACCAGCAACAATATATATTGGGTTCCTATTATTCTTTTGGAAATACACCAGCGAACGCCTACTATTCAAGGAACCTGGCCAACGAAAACTTAAAATGGGAAACAACGAAACAATTCGATGCAGGCCTGGAACTGTCGTTCCTCGGGAACAGGTTGAATTTCGAGGCGGACTACTACCACAAACAAACCTATGACCTGTTATTGAATGCCACTACGGCTACCAGTATCGGTTATTCATCGGCATTGGTGAATATAGGCCGTACGCAGAATACTGGTTGGGAGTTTACGTTAGGTTCCACAAACATCCAGTCAAAAAACTTTAGTTGGCATACCGACCTGAATATTTCGTTCAACAGGAACAAATTGTTGGCATTGGTGGGCGATGAAAAGATCCGGTATACAACGGTGTCGGGTTTCAGCAGCCTGTTTGGAAACCCTGCATGGGTGAGCCAGGTAGACGCCCCTATTGCCATGTTTTATGGTTTTGTATATGATGGCGTTTACCAACATAAAGATTTTGAACAAGGCGCTACGCCGCTTCCCACCGGCGGTATTTTAGGATCCCCGGCCTGGGAGCCAGGTGATGCAAAGTATAAGGATGTGAATGGGGACGGCATTGTAAATGATGAAGACCAGGTGGTGCTTGGAACGCCGTATCCAAAACATGTGGGTGGTTTGAACAATAGTTTTCAATATAAAAACTTCCAGGTAGATGTGTTTTTCCAATGGTCGTATGGAAACGAGGTGTTACACGCCAACCGGGTATTCGTGGAAGGTGTGAACGGCGCCAGTTTCGGCAGAAACCTGGTAGCCGCTTATGCCAACCGGTGGACGCCGGAAAACCAAAATTCCAATATCCCCAAAAGCAAGGCAAAAGGCGTTACAGGAATATGGTCAAGCCGATATATCGAAGATGGATCTTTTTTGAGGTTAAAAACAATTTCATGCGCTTATAACGTCAATCCAAAATGGATAAAACCAATCAGGTCGTTACAGGTATTTGCACGTGCGCAAAACCTATACACCTGGACCAGGTATTCGGGCGGCGATCCGGAAGTATCCACAAAAGGTTTTGGCCTCACCCCGGCTTTTGATTTCTCGGCCTATCCCATTTCGAGAACCTATGTATTTGGTGTAAACCTCAATTTCTAGTAACCGTAAAGCATTAAAAAATGAAACGATCTGCCATCGCAATAATAACAGGGTTTGCTATGATCCTAAGCGCCGGAGCTTGCAAAAAGATCCTTGAACCCAAACCCTCCGACTTTCTCGACGCCACAATATTTTTTCAGAAAAAAGCCAATTTACAGGCTGCACTGAGCGGTGTGTATTCCACCTTAGGCGCAAGCGCCTTATATGGAGAAACCTACCAGGTATTTATTACCACCGGTAGCGAAGAAGCGTTGATCTTTCAATCCTCTACCAGTACACCCAAGGCGGGATACTATAACGAAACACCTGCCGACAACGAAATCACCCGGATGTGGACCGGGTTGTATGCTGGGATCGATCGCGCCAATAATGTGCTGGAAAATATCAATACGCCCACAGACATTACCCAGGAAGAAAAGAATATTATCGAAGGAGAAGCAACTTTTTTAAGGGCCTACTATTACTTTTTGCTGACACAGTGGTATGGTGCTGTACCGTTAAGAACGGTTGCTTCCACGTCGGCCGAACAGGCGCACATGGCTTTCACTTCTTCCAAAGAAATATATGATTTTGTGATTGCGGAAATGGAGAAAGCAGACGGGTTGCTGGCAGGCCAAACCGCCGATAAGGTTACCAACAATGAAAGGGTAACGCAAACAGCTGTTGAAGCAATCCTGGCAAGGGTTTGTTTGTATGCTGCGGGCGAACCCGTAAATGACAAATCAAGGTATGAGGATGCAGCCCTTTGGGCCAGGAAGGTGATCAATTCAAGTTTGCACAAGCTGCATCCCGACTACAGGGAAGTGTTCAAACTGCAGTTGAAAGATCAATATGATAACGTGAACCGTGAAAGTATCTGGGAGGTGGGTTTCTATGTGAATACAGCCGCTCCCGAAACCAATTCAGGCAAATGGGTGCGGGTTGGAATCAGTACTGGTAATGACCTGGTGGGCCGCAGCGATGGATGGGTAGTGGTGCATCCAAGAGCGTTGAAAACCTATGATGCCATCAACCTGGTGGCCGTAGTGGGCACCACGTCGAATGTTACCAACGATACTACGCCGGATTCGCGCAGAGACTGGAATATTGCAAAATTCAAATACTCGGGCGGCTCCGCTACAACGCCACCCAACAAATCGGTTACTTCTCCCACCAATATCTGGGGCAGGTTTCCCGGCAAATGGAGAAGGGAAGAAGAGAACGCTCCGCACGACCCCACCCGCAGCCCGGCGAACATACCCATCATAAGGTACTCCGATGTTCTTTTGATGCTTGCCGAAGCGGAAAACGAACTGAATGGGCCCAATGCAGAAATTATAGACCTTGTACATCAAATCAGGCAACGCGCTTACCAGGAAGATACAAAAGGAAAGATGCTGGCCTCGATCCGCCTTACAAACGGTGGAACCGGTTATACGTCTGCACCAACGGTTACGATAACCGGAGGCGGCGCCACCACCAATGCTACGGCAAGGGCCATCAGATCGGGTTCAAGTATATCCGGTGTATACCTGTCGGGCGCGGGCTCAGGATACAGCTCTTTACCTCAAATAACGATAACTGGCGGTGGCGGCACCGGCGCTACGGCCGAAGCTGTTGCTTTAACGGATTACAGGTTGCAGCCCGAAGAGTATGCAAGCCAGGAGGCATTCCGTAAAACGATCCGCGACGAACGTTTAAGGGAACTGCTGGGTGAATTCCTGAGAAGGCAGGACCTGAAAAGGTGGGGCATACTCGAATCTACCGTAAAACTCATGGCCAACGATGCAGAAGCCGGCAGCGTTTCGCCTGCTATCATCCCTTTCCCGGCCACTCAAAATTCACCGGCAAAAGTGCATTTTATATTACCTGCGGAAAACGTGTCTTCGAAGGATATGTTCTTACCGATACCCCAGCGTGAGTTGTTATACAACAAACTGGCAGAACAGAATGACGGTTTTAACTGATAAAATGAACGGATGAAAAAACTGATAGTGTTTTTAGGGTTGTTGCATGGATCAGCGTTTGTTGGGCATGCAGGCGAAGATAGTTCCAGGTTTTATTTCAAAGATAATTTCGAACGCACCAGCCCCGACTATTGGATAGAAGATAATACTACCAATGACTGGAAAATTGTAAAGACAGGAAATAACCAGGTCTATGCCGTGGGTGCTACACAGGAGACCTCTTACTCGTGGTTGCATGTGTTTGAACGGGATGTGGATTTTACAACCCGCTTTAATATAATCGATGCACAACAGGAAGACGCTTCGCTGGGGTTATCAGTGAGATTCAATGCAAAAGAAGCGCAGGTAATTATACGGTATGCTATCAAAGAAAAATGTTGGTATATCATCGAACAATGCGGGTACGATTTCCCCGAAAGGATACTGGCTAAAAGCCCGGTTATTGCATTAAAACAGCGCACCTGGAATACCGTACGCATCGTTTCCCGGAACCATTCGCTGAAGTTCTACTGGAACGATATGAAACAGCCCTTGCTGGTCACCGATTCGTTATCGCACCTGTCACCGGGAAGGGTGGCGCTTAGCGCCAGGCATGCTTCGGTTTATTTCGATGATGTGGCGCTGGCATTGATCAGCAGGCAGGGCAGGGTGAACAAAGGTGTACTGGAGTATAATCTGAATAAGGAAGATGGAAAATTCCGTGAGGGTGCATCTGTGTTTGAAAAAAAGAACGGTGAATTGATCCTGTTGCACAGGAATGAAGAATATATTTCAACGGATACCGGCCGCACGTTCAAAGGGCCCTTTCCCATTAGCTGGCCTTATAATGGTCATGCGCATCATAGTGTATTACGTTTGAAGTCCGGTACAATACTTAAGATGGTGGCAGAATATAACCAGCCGCAACCGCATGCTTTCGATGCCCCGCTCCGGTTCAGGGCCAAATTGTCAACGGATGAAGGTGCAACATGGTGGGATGGAGGCGTGACCTGGGAGGATTTTATCCCTGATGCGCTGACCATGAACGATAAATTAACACAGATGCCGGATGGAAGAATATTTTTTGTAATTACCAGGCGTACGCATGTAGACCAGCCCACCAGGGGACACAAGTCGGAGATCTATTATAGCGACGACGAAGGCAAAACATGGACCAGATCCAAAAACGATACAAAAACGATTACCAAGCTGGATCATTATTGCGAAAGTAAAGTGATACATACTTCAGACGGCAAACTGAGATTATATACACCCTGGTCTGAAGCGCCCGGCATACATTATGCGGTATCGGATGATAACGGTGTAACCTGGAAGGGCGATCACCCCAATGATTCGCTGAAAAATTCAAAATCATCCTTTGCGTTGATCGAAGACAGCTATGCCCTGAAGCCCACTTTTTATATGATTTGGGTGTATAACGATCTGTACGCTTCACTTATCAGTTTCCTGCCGCGCGACCGGCTGGCCTTGGCGAGGAGCTATGATGGAAAGACCTGGGAATACCTGATGGATGTAGAAAGGTGGATAAGCCCGTTTGTAAAAAAGGGCCGCCGTATTAACATCGTTCAGATCTTAGACCCCAGTTTAACGGCCACCAAAGACTATTTGTTTATCACGATTGGCCGCTCTGAAAAAGAAGGGAAACAGGGCCATAACGAACAGCGATTGCGTGTGTACCGTATTGAAAAGGCCGCATTAAAACCTTATAACGAATGGCCATCCGTGTATTAATGTCTGTGGCAAAACGCCTGGTACTTATCCTCCTGGTGTTTTTTGCATCGTGTAAAGCAGATGAAAAGGAAAAAGCCCCGGATTTCCTGGCATGGACGGCCTTACCACCGTTTCCCGGACTTCAGCTACCGGCGGGGCATTTCTCGGGGATCCATAACGACGTATTGATAATAGCGGGGGGAACTACTGTAGAGAAGAAGATATGGTATGATGATATTTATGTGTTGGAGAAAAATGGTCAATGGCTCCGTTCCGGCGTTACATTACCACGGCCTTTAGCGTATGGGTGTGCAGTAAGCACCAGCGATGGCATCATGTGCATTGGCGGCGCCGATTCTACTGGCTATCACCAGGAGGTGTTTTTGTTGCGATGGAATAAACAAACCCGTAATGTTGAATTGGATACCATGCCTTCGCTGCCTGTTACACTGGCCTATTGTACGGCTGTGCTGGCAGGCAATAGCATATTTGTTGCAGGAGGAAAAAGATCTCCTGATTCTACCAATAGTTTTTATGCCTTTGACCTGTCAAAGAAAAGCTGGGAACAATTGGCTGCCTGGCCGGGACCAGGCCGTATCATTCCTGCCATGGCAGCACAGAGCAACGGAGAAAATAATTGCATATATCTTTTTAGCGGCAGCAATACAGGTGCTTACTGCTATAATCCAATTACAAAAGAATGGAAAAAGATCGCAGGCCTGGCATTAAAACAGGAAGGGCCAGCGCCTGCTGCTGCATTCGGGCTAAACCATATACTGGTATTCAGCGGCGCCGGTGTGATGGCCTATCACACCATTACCGATCGATGGATAAAAGCCGGTGAACTTCCCGACCGGGTAGCCTCACAGGCCGTATGTTGGGGGAATGATATTATTATTACCGGCGATGAAGTGTGGAAAGCCAGTCCCGCAACACAGGTTTCACAAGCCTTATCATTAGCTGATTTTGTGCTGATTGCCCTTTATTTTTCAGGTGTGATCTTTATCGTTGGCCGGCATAGAAAGAAAAACAAAAACACGAACGACTTTTACAAAGCCGGTGGGCGTATTCCCGGTTGGGCATCGGGGGTAGCCATCTTTGGAACTTTATTAAGCTCCATTACTTTTCTCACTACACCTGCCAAAACCTATTCCGGGGATTGGATGTTTTTTTTGCCATCGATCAATACGCTTATTGTAGCGCCGCTCATCGTGTTTGCTATTTTACCTGTTTATCGAAGACTGGATATCACCACCGCCTACGAATACCTGGAAAAAAGATTTGACAAAACACTCAGAATGCTGGGAAGCCTGAGTTTTCTGCTGTTTCGTTCAGCCAAAATAGGTGTCATATTATTACTTCCTTCCCTGGCTATAGCGGCCGTAACAGACATAAGCGTCATAACCTGTATAACCATTGTAGGTTTGTTCTCGACCTTTTATTGTGTTGTGGGCGGTATCGAGGCGGTAGTTTGGACCGAAGTGCTACAGGTGTTTGTATTGTTATTGGGAGCGATTGTGAGCCTTGTTGTTATTTTCTTCCAATTAGACGGGGGACTGCATCAGATGATCACAATGGCAGAAAAGGCCAATAAGTTGTCGTTTATCCGGTGGAATCTGAATGTAAATGATCTTACGTTCCTGGTAATGATCGCTTACTGGATTGGGGGCGGGTTGGTACCTTACACATCGGATCAGGCCATTATTCAAAAATACCTTACTACAAAGGATGAAAAAAGTGCGGCCCGGGGTGTATGGACGAACGCCGCATTGGTAGTAGCATCTTCTTTATTGTTCTTCGCGATAGGCACGGCACTTTTTGCCTTTTACAATCAATACCCGCAGAAATTAAACCCTCAGTTGGCCTCTTCCGAAGCTGTTTTTCCCTGGTTTATCGTCAATGAACTGCCAACGGGTATAAGAGGGTTGGTAACGGCGGGTGTGTTTGCAGCAGCTATGTCAAGTCTTAACAGTAGCATGAACAGTATGTCTGCTGCAGTGGTAACTGATTACAGGGAATGGAAAAAGGATCTAAGCGCTAAAAGGGCCTTGCTGTTGGCAAAGGTATTTACGGCTTTTTTTGGGCTTTTAGGAACCGCTATCGCGCTGTTTATGTTCATCTGGGAAGTGGGTTCGCTTTGGGATTTGATTCGCAAATTAACCGGGCTGCTTACCGGGGGATTGGCGGGGCTGTTTATTCTTGGCATTTTTACCACCAGGGCCAATGCCCGTGGCGCCCTGATAGGTTTAATGGGGAGCTCGATTATTCAATACTATATCAGTAATTTTTCAAAGCTGCATTTTATGGTATACAGCTTTACCGGTATTGCCTCCTGTTTTGTGATCGGGTACCTTGCCAGCTTTTTGTTTTCATCATCGGCTAAAAATCTTGATGGACTCACTGTATTTACTTTGCGGAAACGTAACAGAACTATAAAAGAGATATCAGACAACGAATCATTAATAGCATCGAAACAATGAGTGATAAGCAAAAAGTTTTTGAGCCTTCCAAAGAGTTGCCTGTTATAAAAGACGTGGATGTAGTGGTTTGTGGCGGCGGGCCGTCGGGATTTATAGCCGCTATTGCGGCAGCCAGGAACGGCGCCAAAACATTATTATTGGAAACTTATGGGTTTTTAGGCGGGATGGCTACCGCCGGTATGGTTGGGCCCATCAGCAAATTCAATTTCAACGGTGAAAGAATTATTGGCGGTATTCCCAATGAATTTATCAGCCATATGTACGCCAGGGGCGGTGCTATTGTTGATTTACCAAGTGGTAACATCCCCTATGATCCGGAAGTGTATAAATATGTTTCGCAACAAATGGTGCTCGACGCGGGTGTAGAAATATTATTTCATACACAAGCGGTAGACTGTATTTGTAGCGGGGAGCGCCCCACGAAGGTGACACATGTTATTATAGAAAATAAATCCGGGCGGCAGGCCATTGCAACGAAGTATGTGATAGACTGTACCGGAACGGGTGATGTAATGGCCCGCACCCCTTTGCCCTGGGAGATCAGGGGCAGGGAAGATGGCGAATTGCAACCAATGACCTTGTATTTTCGCCTGGGTGGAGTAGATACGGATGCAGTAAACCTATTGATGGCCCACGATAATATGAAATACGCCAATGCCGAGTTGAGGAACTATCTCCAAAAAAGTTTAGAACAGGGAGAATTGGGGAATTTCGGCGGTCCGTGGGCGCTGCATGGAAGCACCATCAGGAAAGGGGAAGTGTCGGTAAACGCTACCCGGATATCGGGCAATGCGGCAATAGGCAAGGAACTCTCCGATGCTGCCATCAACTTGCGCGAAGATGTATTTACAATCATTAAGATCTTTAAAGAAAACTCCGACGCATTTAAAAACTGCTACCTGATAGATACAGCGCCACAGGTGGGCATCCGTGAAACAAGAACAATTGTAGGGGAATACACGATGACTACTGAAGATATTTTAACTCCCCGGGCTTTTTCTGATACTGTAGCAAAAGGCGGGCACCCGGTTGACGTGCATCGTGCCGGCACTTCGCAACAGGACGTTCGTTTTATTGAAGCGCCTTATGATATTTGTTTTAGAAGTTTGATTCCAAAGGGGTCGGTCAATGTATTGGTGGGCGGCGGCTGTATTGCTGCCACACGACAGGCTTTTGCATCCATCAGGGTGCAGGCGCAATGTATGGCGCTGGGACAGGCAGCTGGTACGGCGACAGCTTTATGTGCTAAAATGAATAATGCGGCAATTGGTGAATTGGATGGCAGCGTGTTGAGAAAAGTACTGGCTGAACAGGGTGCGATTGTTTAGACTAAATCAGAGATCCGCTATTTACCCGCAGATTCACTTTTCCTGCCACCGTAATAAGGATAACTGTCGAAAACTTCTGTTGAGTTATCCAATAACGGATCGCCGGTTTGTTTACGCCACGCATCGAGCCGGGTGGAGAGCTCTTTTTTAATTTTTGTATACTTTTTATCGAATGCCACGTTGATAAGCTGTGCGCTATCGTCCTTTAAAATATACAGTTCCTCTGCAGGTCTTTTTTCGAGCGAGGCGGCCACCCATATTGCAAAAGCAGGATGGTGCCGGTTGTTAACCAGTAGTTGTTTGGAGTAGCCCGCATCTATGTCGCCAAATGATTTATTCCCTAATTCCGGGTCGCCGGCCGGCCAGCGTTCGGGCCTTAGATTCCTGATGTATAAAAAATCCCTGGTGCGAATAGCCCGTACGGGGTAGCCAACGTTATTCTTTCTTACATTAGCGTGACGTTCCCTTTCGATAAAAACAGCATCGAAACGCCTGGAACTTTTATTTTCCAAAAGAAGCGGTAAAAGCGACTGGCCCGAAAAAGATGGGCTTCTTTTTATTCCTGCCGCTTCCACTATCGTTGGCGCAATGTCTACCAGGGAAACAAGCTCCGTATACATTTTTCCTTTTTGAAGTTTGTTGCCCCAGCACATAATAAGCGGAATATTTGAACCGGAATCATACACCGTGGCTTTAGCCCTCGGAAAAGGCATCCCATTATCTGAAGTGATTATAATAAGTGTATTATCCAATAATCCATTTGCTTTCAGTAAGGCAATAGCGTCACCCACCTTTTTATCAAATCTTTTCGCTTCCGCAAGATAGTCTTTCAGATCTTTGCGTACTTCCGGGTTATCGGGCAGCCACGCAGGCACTGTAAGATGTGAAGTATCGAAATCGGTTCGCCTGGTCAACATGGAATCGTAGGGGCGGTGCGGGTCGCCGCTGCCCAGCCAGAAGCAAAAAGATGAGTTCTTCGGGACGGTTCTTAAAAACTCATCAAAACTTTTGAAGTTTTTGCCCGCGGGATTATTTGTATAGCCGCCATACGCTTCTGCGCCCGGTCCCCATCCTTTGCCATTCTTCCCGGTAAAATAACCGGCATTTTCCAACATTTTTACATAGGTGGGAAACTCAGCGGGTAAGGTTCCCCATAAATTGGCTCCATCCTTCAACTGGTGCGGATACCTGCCTGTTAGCACGCTGGCGCGTGAAGGGCTACAGGAAGAGGCTGTACAAAATGCGTTTTTAAAATAAATACCATTGGCAGCAACGGCATCCATGTTGGGTGTGGCAATCGCTTGCTCACCATAAACGCCTACAGTTGTAGAAAGGTCGTCAGCAATGATCAGCAGGATATTCGGACGCTCCTGGGAATATAGAAAACCTGGAGTTAAGCAAAACAGGGCCTGGAAAATGAATCTCAACTTCATGAATTAAATGTAAAGAGAAAACTTTTACATTTGTAGGACATATTGGACATTTTTTAAAAAATTCAGCAATGTTGAATGACCTTGGCAAAAATTTCACGTCTGTAAAAGCCAACACCATGGCAGACGTGGTGGAGGCGCAGTTACGTGCTTATTTAAAAAAAATGTCATTCAAACCCGGGGACGCACTGCCAAAAGAAACTGAATTGGCCGATGCGTTGGGCGTGAGCCGGAATGTGCTGCGCGAGGCATTGAGCCGACTGCGCATGTTGGGCATGATCGAATCGCGCAAGCGCAGGGGAATGGTACTGGTGAGTCCTGATATTTTACAAGCCTTCGAAAGAGTATTGGATCCGCCCATCATAGACAATACCACCCTGGAAGATATTTTCGAATTGCGGCTGGTCATTGAAATGGGGCTGGCCGATCTGCTATTTACGCGGATGCAGGCCGCTGATATCGACGAGTTGGAAGCTATTGCAGAAAATGAAGTACAACACAAGTCTTTCCTGATTCAAAATGAAATAGCTTTTCACGGTAAGTTGTACGACATGACCGGAAATACCACACTCAAACGTTTCCAGATCATGTTGCTGCCTGTATTTGCCCATGTTACGATGCATGTTGATAAACACGTGGCCGGCAAAGTAGACCATAAGGGCTTGGTCAAAATTCTCAAAAAAGGATCAAAGGAAGATTTCAAAAAAGCGATGTACGAACATCTCAAACCTCATTTCGATCGTTTGAAATAAGCCCGAGGGGTATGCCGACAGTTTGTTTTTTAAGTATATTTACATACAAACCGTCACTATGAAAACTTCACTGCCTTGCATCCTGGCCATCGGCCTGCTGGTAACCTCTTCTGTTTCATTGCATGCCCAAAATGCTGAGTCGATCGAAATCCTGGAAGGAAAGTGGAAACTGGAAATGAAGCGCGATTCATTGGGTGATGCGGTCGAGATGGCCAACACAAGAGACCCGGAATCTGAGCCGGACATCTATTCTACCATCGAAATTAAAAACAAAAAGAAAGCGATCCTTTCGTCGCCGAATTTCACCTTTACCACCTCCTGGGAGATCAATGGCAAGCTCATTAGCTTCTACCTTAGGAAAAAGGACATATGGGTGACCTTTCCAATACGGTCACTTAATAGTAATGCGATGGTATTGATCATTACTATCCCTACAGAGGATGGACCTATGAAGATAGAGGCGTATTATAGGAAGATGTAAGTGTATAACGCAGCTAGTTAAAAGCATTCCTGAACGCTAACGGCGTAAGACTCGTCTTATTCTTGAACAACTTGCTGAAACTTTGCGGATGTTCAAACCCGAGTTCATACGCAATTTCACTCACCGTCATTTTCGTAATTGATAATTTTTCTTTCGCTTTTTCTATCAACTTGTTATGAATATGCTGCTGCGCATTTTGACCTGTTAACGATCGCAACATGTCGCTCAGGTAACCTGGCGATATATTTAACTGATCCGATAAATACTGCACAGTAGGAATGCCCTGCTTCAGCGAAGTGTCGGTTTCAAAATAGGTATTCAGCAACTCCTCCACTTTTTGAAGCACGTCGTTCCCCATGGCTTTCCTGGTGATAAACTGTCTTTTGTAAAAACGATTTGCATAGTGAAGCAATAATTCTACCTGGGCTATGATCACATCCTGACTCAATTCGTCAATCCTGCCTTCTAATTCTCCCTCGATATTTTTGAAGAGCGCTATGATCACTTCTTTTTCTTTGCCTGACAAGTGCAGGGTTTCGTTAGTGGAATAAGAAAAGAAATTGTACTGCTTGATTTTTTTGGCCAGTGGATAGTTCCATAAAAAGTCCGGATGGATCAGCAGGGTCATATGACACGAATCGCTCAACTCCCCGTCTTTATCGCCGCCTATGATCTGGTTGGGCGATGCAAACAAGAGCCCACCCCCATCGAAATCATAATAGCTCTGGCCATACCGTAATCTTCCCTTCACGTTTGGCTTGAAACCTATTTTGTAAAAGCCAAGCACATGGCCATGCGGCGGCGTCACTATGGTTAGTTGGTGGTCGATGGTATTGACAACGCTTATCAATGGATGTTGCGGATCGGGAAGTCCGAACGCACGATGCGCCTGGGTCAACGAATCAAAACGCAGCAATGGTGATTCTTCTTTTTTCATAGTAAACCAATTATATAACCGGCATTGAGTTTATGCCGGTTATTGTGAACAATCTATTCGTTATGCAGTCACCGCCTTTCCCTGGGCAGAAGCTGAAACAGTTTGCCATGCTTCCCATTCGGCCAATCTTTCCGCGTAAGCGGCGCGCACGCCTTCCAGGTTGTTGCTGCCTAAAAAGAATCTCAATGGCGGCTCGGCAGCATCCACCATTTTGAAAAGCGCTTGTGGAGTGGCCTTCGGATCGCCGCGTTCATACTTCAGTATCGTTTCGAAAAACTTCGATTTAAATTCCGTGTAAATGTCCATGTCCTCCGTATGCTTCAGCGACTCCCGGCTTCCAAATTCGGTGGCATAAGCGCCTGGTTCAACGATGGTAACCTTAATGCCAAATTGTTTTACTTCTGCGGCCAGGCTTTCATGTACCGCCTCAAAAGCCCATTTTGATGAACAGTAATAGCCAATTACGGGGATCGTTAGATGACCTAAATTACTGGATACTCCAATGATATGACCGCCACCCTGCTTTCTGAACAAGGGCAGGGCTGCCTGGATAACAGCCACCGGACCAAGAATGTTCGTTTCGTAAAGTGCACGGATTTCCTCGGGTTTTGCTTCTTCGATCATACCCACAAGGGAATAACCCGCATTGTTTAAAACGATATCCAGTTTACCGAAGTGACGATGCGCATCGTTCACGGCGGCTTTCACCTGCGACGCATTGGTAACATCCATTTCCAGCGTTAACACGTTGTCGCCATATTTTTTATCGAGGTCCGCGATACTTGGGCGTTTACGGGCCGTAGCCACCACCTTATCACCGCGCTCCAGAGCGGCGTCGGCCCATATACGGCCAAAACCACGCGATGCACCGGTGATAAACCATATTTTCCTCGTTTCTCTGTCTGAATGTTGATTTTGAAGTGCCATAAAATTTAATTTGTTTTTACACTTCAAAGGTGGAGAGCCGGTCATTGATGGATGTAGCCTAATCGGGGAAGTTTGTAGTTAAACCGGGGATCGTGTGATTTGCCTAAAAAACACCCTACATAAAAAAAGAGGCGAAATTTTCGCCTCTTTTTTGTTGGCCATCCTGTACAATTTTCGAACCGGTTTGTAGAAGATTTTAAAAGGTTGGCGCGGGTTACAAATCTATAATCATATGCTTTATTGATATAATCGAATGATATTCAAGTTGTTGAAACTGTCTAGTGCTTTGGTCTTGCCAATTCCATTCTGCAAGCCATACCAGAATCCCCGGGATAACTATGCCATACACTATTTCAAAGATCTTCAATATTGTCTGCTGATATTCCGATGCTGCCGCCGAGGGACGGAGACACCGAGGCACATAACCTCCCTCACCTTTCGAGGTTACTGACAATCGAACTAATCGCCTGCTCGTAAATTTATCTTCAGCGTCACCCTTTGGGACTATAATTCTGGCCGACAATATAAGTCCTAAGCGGTAAGCCAGATTACTGGTACCTTTTTCCTTTGTCTTTGCAGGCATTATTACACACACCGCTATTGTCACGGTTATTGACAATTGATACGATACGAACCATCACTTCTTTAGATACTGATCGCGTCGTCCATGGTCCTATTAAAGAACCTGGTTAGTCAGCAAAATGAAAATTTTGCGTGAACAATCAACATACGTAGCATTGTGCGGTAGGTACTGGCACTTGACAACTTGCCACCGCCTTTGAAATAGTCCCATATACCCCCGGTATTCGTTAGTATCTATTTTCCGAGTTAGGTAGAATAATCGATCCTATTTGTTTAACTATTGTGATAGTTCGTGCTATGTCCCCTTTATAGCATTTCGACTATCAGCAATTGATATAGCAAAGATGCACTCAAAAAGAAAGGAAATTACAGAGTCTGGATGTAGGTAGGTAAGGATTTTTTGGGCCTACAGGCAAAGGGCTGGGGAACGCTCATTGACGTCATTCAGCTACCCAGATTGTTAATGAAGAGTGAGTGAACGATGACATGTGTGTTGCCGTCGGAAGACACTGAATGCCGGCCTGGCGAGTTTCCGGCAGGAATTAACGTTCACCGGGAAAGGCGCTCAACGGTATACCCTGCCTCTGTAAAATACACTTCCAACCGGGCAATCAATCTTTATACGGCGGGAAAGGTTCCAGGCATCCTATTATTTCTGGACTGAATGTTAGAATGCTATCCCCGGCCAATCTTATTAGCCGGGGACGGCAGAATACACATCAACAACAGCGCGGCACTGCATGTTTCAAAAGAACGGCTGCTAACGATCATCAAGGAAGCTACCCGCCTGTAGAAAGCAAACAGTGGCAGGTGTCAGGCATACTAGCGCCGATATCCAGATCATCACAAATAAATGGGCAGCCCGCGAATTGTAAATACAGTTGGAATAAAACAGAGTTAACTATTTTCTTGTCGCTTCAAAAAAAATCCTGGAACTCAGGTTGTGCTTCCTGCACTTTTAAAAGTCACGGCCATAGCCATTCTGTCAATTTAAAACACGGTTGACAAAATCGTTGACTATAAGTCCAGCACAATTTACAGTGCCTACGAGATGCCACCAGGCGGCTTTATTTTATTAAAAGCAGTATTTTTTAAGTAGCCGCTTTTCTGTTTTATACTTCCTACATATTGTATTTCAAATTTTTATTCTATGTTTGAACTCGTTGTCCAAACTTTAAAGAATTGAAAAACATTGGTTTATATGACGATAAAAAAGTTTTTGCCCTGCTGGGACAGGGCGATGCTACCGCATTCAAAGTCATTTTTGACAGGTACTTTGAAAAGCTAAGGGTGCGTGCGTTCGCAATATTGAAATCTGAATTTTGGGCTGAAGAAATCGTGCAGGAAACATTTCTGCAATGTTGGAACCGGAGAGAAAGCCTTGGTTCGATGGACAATCCTTCCGGCTACCTGTATACCATGGTCAGTAATAAGTGTTTTGACCGGATCAGGCGGCAGCAGTTGGAGATTGAGATGCAGTATGTTGTGAGCCAGGTGTTACATGGAAACACTGTTCAGGCCGGTCATAGTGCATATGATCTTACTTTACTCAGGCGCTTTATCAGGGAAGCGGTTCAGCAACTGCCTGAGCAGCGCAAACTCATCTATGAACTTCAGCAGGAACAGGGGCTTACCTACCAGGAAATTGCCGACAAACTGGATCTAAGCCGTAATACTGTCCGCAACCAAATGTCGAGGGCTCTTCATTCCATCCGGGAATACCTTTTGAAAAAAGGTTTTTTTTTGATGATCCTGTTTGCCAGTTGGCGTCTACTTTAAAAAAAAATTTTCAATAGCGATGGTACTGGTTCGTGACCTGTACGTTTTCTAAAATTATAACGTATGAATCAGCAAGAGGAAAATATCAGGCGTTTGTGGCAATTATATATTTCCAATGAAGCCACTCCTGAACAAATGCGCACTTTGTTCGAATACGTGGCAAATGCTGACCGTGATCAGAAAAATGCGCTTTTTTTTGAAGAAGCATTCTCTAGTCACCAGGTAAATCTGCCTCCTGACCCTGTTGCTCAGCAAAAGGTTTTTGATCTTTTGTTGCAAATGGATGCTGAGCTGAAAGCAGGAATGGAATTTATTTCTGCCACATCTGAGAAATCTCAGCCTGAGCGCCGGCAAACTCGCCCCGTTCACCGCGTGCATTTGCTTCGCCGTGGATGGTTCCGGTATGCTGCTGCGGCAATATTGGTATTGACGATCGGCGCTTATCTCTGGTTCAACAATTCTAACAAACCCTTAAATGTTGCCGCTACGCAACCAGTTCCAGCAAAAAATGACGTGGCGCCCGGGCGTGATGGAGCGATTTTAACGCTCGCCGATGGCAGACAGGTGGTGCTGGATAGCATGGGAAACGGCGTCATTGCTGAACAAAGTGGTGTGCAGGTAGTATTGCAAGATGGACAACTAGCTTACGATCAATCGGCAAAACCTGTTGAAGATATCGCCTACAATACAATGAGCACTCCAAAAGGACGGCAATTCAGGGTGACGCTGCCCGACGGTACAAAAGTATGGTTGAATTCAGCCAGTTCAATTCGTTATCCAACCGTCTTTTCAGGAGATGACAGAAAAGTTGATATTACGGGTGAGGTGTATTTCGAGGTGGCAAAAAATGCAAATAAGCCTTTTAAGGTGAAAGTGAATGACAATACGGAGATTCAAGTGTTGGGAACAAGTTTCACTATTAATGCTTACGACAATGAAGCAGCCATTAAAACAACCTTACTCGAAGGATCGGTTCGTATAAATGCTTACAAACAAGTACAAACACTTAAACCGGGACAGCAGGCGCAGATAACAACAGATAAAAAGTTAAAGGTTGTCAATGATGCAGATGTCGAGAAAGTCATCGCCTGGAAGAATGGATACTTCAATTTTAACGATGCGGACCTATATGAAGTAATGAGGCAACTGGAAAGGTGGTATGATATTGAAGTGGTGTATGCAAAACCGGTTCGCCGGATAGAATTTAGTGGAAAATTGCCAAGGACACTCAGCTTGGCTCAGGTACTGAAAATTCTCGGAGAAATGCAGGTGAAGTTCAAGATAGAAGAAGGCCGGAAATTAATTATTGCGCCTTAGAAACGCAAACTAAACCACATCCTCTAAAATTACACTCTTTAAACGCCACCTATAGCGCAAATTTTCACTCATATCGTTTGGATGATATCGCAATATAGTCAGATAACCAGGTGCTTGTAAATATAATTGGATTTTGAGCCACCAAAGGAAATATTAGATGTCGTTATCGACAACTGACCCACGATTTCATGTCCTATTAAACCATAAAACCAAAACTCAATTGTTAATGCTCAAATGTTAAAAACATGGTTACATGAAGAATTGATAAGGATAACTCAATAAAAAAACCGAAGGCGCTTCCAACACCTTCGGCATTATGTTCGGGTTAATCCCAATAAACAATTATCTGTCTTTCATACTGCTTATTTTTCATCAACCCAAAACATTGCGAAGTTATGATGTGCCTCGAAATTGACCAATCAAAAGGTCGAGTAGCTTTTAAAGCGATGGAGGGCGGCCCTCCGCGTGCTGTGACAGACACCGCACGCAAACCACTTACTGGTGCTGTATTCCGAAAGGATATGGTGCTGAACGAGTAAGCAAAAGGCGGGAATAACCCGTCAGGTAAGTAACAGGGAGCTGAACGCAAATGAATCGCCGTATTAAAGTATCGTTAGCATAATAGCCGCTGCCAAAACCGATGGTTTCATATTGACCCGGGACGAGCATGAGATGTAGTAATCTGGAGCTGATCATGCGGCAGCCGGTACAGAGGCGGCAGGACCCTGTTACAGGCGCCTTAAAGGAACGAGGGAACTCAACGGTCGGAAGACGTTAAGAGGGAAAGCACAAGCGGTAACACCGTGAGGCAAATACCGAGTCAGACAGTTGGGGGCGGACCGGGCCGTAGTAGCGAAGACGCCTGGTGAAAACCAGGAACAGCGAAGGGCGAAGTCAGTATAACCGGACAAGTTCGTTTTGTAATAATAAACAACTGTAAAAGGGATGATCGATTATTATGAGACAAAGGCGCATCCGATCACGCGCAAAATGGTAATGGACGCGTACGTAAAGATCAAAGACAATGGTAGAGGAACAGGAGTGGACGGGGTAAGCCTGTCGGAATATGCAATGAATCTGGAAAGCAACCTGTACAAGTTGTGGAACCGTTTGACATCTGGAAGCTATTTTCCTCAAATGACGCGTGAAAAGCTGATCCCGAAAAAGGGAGGCGGCAAGCGAAGTTTAGGAATAGCGACGGTGGAAGACCGGATAGCGCAGCAGGTAGTAAGGGCGTACATAGAACCGAAGATGGAAGGGAGCTTCCATGATGACAGCTATGGATATCGCCCCGGCCGTCACGCACACGATGCGATTACAAAGGCCACGAGCCGCTGCTTTACACACAACTGGCTGTTGGACATAGATATCAAAGGGTATTTTGACAGCATAGACCATGGGTTGTTACTGAATGCCGTGCGAAAGTATACAGAAGAAAGATGGGTGCTGCTGTACATAAAACGGTGGCTGAAAGCCGGCACACTGAAAGAAGACGGCAGCATGGAAGAAAGGCATGAAGGAACCGCTCAGGGCTCAGTGCTCAGTCCGTTGTTGTCGAACGTGTTTCTTCACTTTGTGTTCGATAAGTGGATGGAGCTTCATTATCCACGGGTACGGTTCGAGCGGTACAGCGACGATATCGTAGTTCACTGCAAGAGCGAGAAGCAGGCACTGTTCCTGAAAGGGAAGATCGTCGAAAGGTTCATGTCATGCAGGCTTACGATCAATGAGGAGAAGACGAGAGTGGTGTTTTGCAAGAACCCGAACAACAAAGGCGAACGAAAACACCACCACGAGAGCTTTGCCTTTTTAGGCTTTACGTACAAACCCAGACTAATGAAAACCCAAAACGGGATGCTGTTACTATGCATGCCGGTAATGAGCAGCAAATCAAAGCGGAGTGTGCTTAGCCAGCTAAAGTCGATGCGGTTGCACAAACAGCAGTTGAGTTTGCGGGAAGTAGCCAGAACGGTGAATGAGAAAGTACGAGGGTGGTTCGGGTACTACTGCAAGATAGAAAAATGGTCGACACGGCTGGTGTGGTGGCATCCAAACCGCAAGCTGTTGAAGTGGGTGATGTGGAAACGGGGCTTCGGATTCCAACGTGCATTGGGATGGCCGCAACTAACATACAAAGCGCAGCCAGGCCTGTTCAAACATTGGGAATTAGTGAAACCATAATTAAACGCGATCGGATAAACAAATCAGAAACTATTATGAGACAACCACTCAAAACCAAAACTTACAATGTTTACGAAAGTAAATGCCCATCTGATCGATCGCCCAACTTGTATGAGCCGTGATAATGCGAGAGTATTACGTCCGGTTCTTAGAGGGACTAAGGGTGCAAATCCCTTGCGTCTACTCGACCAAAATGCTCTTTGCAATCGTTGTAATTGGATGAACAGTCCTTTGCTGCGGTTACTAACCAAAACGCTTCTTTTGATTTTCCGGCTGGCCGCCGTTGTCGTATCTGACCGGCAACAGAAGTCCAGGTGGAGGGCGCAAATGATTTTAGCTATGAAATTATCTTTCATACTACTCACAACTGCCATGGTTTCTGTTCACGCCTCTGGCCTGTCGCAAAAAATTACGCTCGCTGTAAAGCAAGCACCGCTACAGCAGGTTTTTCAACAGGTTGAGAAAAAAACCAACTACGTTTTCTTCTTTAAGAAAGAGGACCTGGCCGACGCGAGGCCCGTTTCGATAGAAGCCTATGATTTAGCCATAGAAGCGTTTATGGAAAAACTGCTCGTTCATCAACCGTTAAAATTTTTTATAGAAGATAATGCTATAATAATATCCCGGAAAAATAACCCCGTACAAACGCCTAATAAGAACTTAGATAAGTTAATAGAATCCCCAACGCCCATCACCGGCATTGTACGAGGGCCGGATGGAAAGCCGTTATCCGGTGCAACCATTAGAATAAAAGGAAGGAACGCAACTGCGGTGACAGATGAAAATGGCGCCTTTCAATTGGAAGCCGAGAAGGGCAATGTGTTAATTATTAGCTACATAGGATTTAGTGAAAAACTAGTAAAGATAGAGCGTGGAGATCCCTTATCAATTTGGCTGCAGCGCGCTGTAAGCAGCCTGGATACTGCAGAAGTGGTGCTCAGCACAGGTTACCAGTATATACCCAAAGAACGGGCTACAGGATCGTTCGCACATATCGGCAACAAGCTGCTGAACAGGCGGGTTAGTACGGATATCATTAGTCGGCTGGAAGATGTTACCTCCGGATTACTTTTCGACCGCAGAGGCAGCGGACAGCCGAAACTGGATATCCGCGGCCGCAGCACCATTTTTGCCAACGACCAGCCACTGATCGTTGTAGATAATTTTCCGTACGAAGGAGATCTGAATAGTATCAATCCAAATGATATTGCCCATATCACGGTATTGAAAGATGCCGGGGCTGCTTCCATATGGGGCGCAAGGGCCGGCAACGGCGTGATCGTGATTACCACCAAAAAACCGGCCTATTCCCAAAAGATGCGCGTAGCCTTCAATAGTAATCTGAATGTGGCGGAACGCCCCAGGTTGCACGATCTTCCCTGGATCAGCAGCGCAGACTATATAGATCTTGAGCAGGACCTTTTTGAAAGGGGATATTATGTGGCAGACGAAAATTCGGTAAACAAGCCACCCATCAGTCCCGTGGTAGAAATGTTGATAGCCGTTCGCGACGGAAAGATGGACCGCCAGGAACTCGACCGGCAACTGGCATTGCTGAAAACTTATGATGTGCGGAACGACATGCGTAATTTACTTTACCGTAACCGCATCGATCAGCAATATGCGCTTTCGGTAGATGGCGGGTCCGACAAAATGCGTTTCCTGGTATCAGCGGGTTACGACCACAACAGGCCACAGGAGATCAATAACCGGTATAGCAGAGCTTCGCTGCGTTCGGCCGTCTTTATGAAGCCTCTTCCGAAACTGGAGGTCGGCGCCGGCTTTAATTATTCCGGTTCAGTTGATCAATCGAATAACAGCGGCTATACGGCGGTAAACATTGGCAATGCCCGTGGTATTTATCCTTATGCACGACTGGCCGATGATGAAGGCAAACCGCTTGCCATTGTACATCAGCACCGTACGGCCTTTTTGAACGAAGCTGCTGCAAGTGGGCTGAAAGACTGGTCATTTGTTCCTTTAAACGATATCTATGAAAGGGATTACACTACGCAACTACACGATCTGCGGCTAACGGCAGACCTGCGGTATAACCTAACCGGCTGGCTGAATGCAGAGGTGAAATACCAGTACCAGCGCGTTACGCGGGAAATAAACTATATCAACAGCCAGCATTCTTATATGGTAAGAAACCTGGTAAACAGTTATACGCAGTTCAATGCAAACGGATCTTTTTCCCACCCGGTACCAGACGGAGCTATCGCAGACCGTGGAATGCGCACCATTTCCGCGCATTCTTTGAGAAGCCAGCTCAATATCAATAAAAGCTGGAACAGGATGTCGTTTACGGGCCTGGCAGGCATGGAGTTCAGGGAAGTGAGCACAGAAGGCTATTCAAACCGCTATTATGGATTTAACGAGGATATACTCACCGTCAATACCATCGTAGACTATAATACATATTATAGAATGTACCCAACGGCAAACCAGCAGCGCATTCCCAATCCTTCTGGTGTTAGCGGCCTTTTCGACGTCAATATCTCTTACAATGCCAATGGGGCGTTTACCTATCTAGACCGTTACACGATATCGTTCGGCAGCCGCATAGACCAAAGTAATTTATTCGGTGTAAAAACAAACCAGAAAAGCGTTCCTTTATGGTCGGCAGGAGTAAGCTGGAACCTGGACAAAGAACAGTTTTATCAACTACACTGGCTCCCTCAACTGAAACTAAGAGCTACTTATGGTTTTAATGGAAATATTGACAGAACTGTTACCGCCTTTACCACAGCCAGGTATGTGAATGGTGCTTCATATACCGGTTTGCCATATGCTATCGTCAGCAATCCACCTAATGCCGAACTACGATGGGAGAAGATCGGTATATTGAACATCGGTGCAGATTTCGGCTTCATTGGCAACAGAATTTCAGGAGCGATAGAATACTTCAATAAGACCGGACGGGACCTGATGGGTTTTTCGCCGCTTGATCCAACTACCGGGATGAGTGAAATAAAAGGTAATGTGGCAAGTATGAGAGGCAGTGGTTGGGACCTTACCCTTAACAGCCTGAATATTAACCGCCGGTTTAAGTGGAACAGCACCCTCTTATTGAGCCGGGCGGTAGATAAAGTTACTTCCTATGAACCGGAGCAAACCAGTGCTATTAACTATGTAAGCGATGCCAGCATCAACCGGTTTGGTATGAACCCTGTAGTGGGCCGGCCAGTATTTGGACTGTACAGCTTCAGGTGGGCCGGTCTGGACGGGCAGAACGGGAACCCTCTCGGTTATTTGCCGGATGGCACTGTTTCGGGCGATTACGGAAAAATATTAGCTTCCACATCGGTGAACGATCTTGTGTTTCACGGATACACACGCCCGCCGGTATACGGAAGTTTAAGAAATACGTTCACCTTCAATAATCTTTCACTATCATTCAATATTTCATTCAAATTCGGTCACTGGTTCCGTGCTCCCTCTGTTTCCTATAATGCATTGTATACTAACTGGAATGGGCATAAGGATTTTGCGAACCGGTGGAGAAAGCCCGGCGATGAAGCATTTACCCATGTTCCATCCATGCCTTACCCCGCCAACCAGTCGAGAGATAATTTCTACAATGCTACAGAAGTACTGGCAGACAGGGCCGATCTGATCCGTTTCCAGGACCTGGGATTGAATTATGTAATAGATAAAAAATTATGGCAAAACAATCCGTTCTCTAACCTGGAGGTGTATATGTATGCCAATAACCCAGGGCTTATATGGAAGGCGAACAGCTTTGATGTAGATCCTGATTTTCTTGCCATGCGGCCATCCCGCAGTATTGCTTTTGGCCTGCGTGCTTCTTTTTAACTCAATACAAAAAAACATGAAGACAAATATATATATCGCACTTGCCGGCTTTTTGATGTTGGTCTCCTGCAGAAAATCGAGCCTTGAAAGAAAGCCGGATCAACAGTTGGTAGTTCCTTCCACGCTAAATGATTTTGAGGCGCTCCTGAACAATACCACCACTGTATTTGGCGTGAACTATTTAACAAGCGCCGAAATTTCGGCCGCGGATTACGATATTACCGATGACGACTATAATGCGCTTAGTTCGGCGAGAACAAGAAATCTTTATGCGTGGAAACCGGATATTTATGAAGGTTCGCAAAATGTGCCGGAGTGGGATAAGCCGTATCAGCAGGTGTTTTATTGTAACATAGTGCTCGATGGGCTGTCTGCCATCGACGTTAATTCGCAGATCAAGGCGGCATTTGATAATGTTAAAGGGAAAGCGCTTTTTAACAGGGGATATGCATTTTACAACCTGCTTCAAGTATTTGCACCCGGTTACACGTCGGAAGCGAAAAATATGCCTGGCATACCATTACGTGTAACCGCAGATATTAATGTAAAAACAACCCGGGCCTCCCTTGAAGCAAGCTATATGCAGGCCATTGCAGATCTAAAAGTATCCCTGGATCTGCTTCCCGAAAAACAGCCTTATCTTACACAACCATCCAAAGCCGCCGCTGCGGCACTTCTTGCTAAAATGTATTTAACAATAGGAAATTATCAGGCCGCTGAAGAATTTGCAGACAGGGCCCTGGCAATGTCGCCGGTATTGCTTGATCTGAATCACATCAACGTAGTTGCTGCATTTCCGTTCGACCTGATGAACAACGAAACCCTCTTCTTCAGGGGTATACCTGCAGACGCAACATTTAATGCACCCATGTGTAAGATCAGATCGTCGCTTTATGAACAGTACCAAGAAGGTGATTTGAGAAAGCAGGCATTTTTTCAGAAAAACCCCGACCAAACGGTATCGTTTAAAGGCAACTATACAGGATCCAGGGGATTATTCACCGGGCTGGCCTGGGATGAAGTGTATTTAATAAAAGCCGAAGCCGCGGCGCGTAACAAGGATTCCGAAGCTGCCATGCGCGCACTGAATACCTTGTTAAAAACCAGGTGGGAAACAGGTAAGTTCACTGAATACCAGATCGATGACCCTGACGAAGCGTTAATGATTATTTTAAAAGAAAGAAGAAAGGAATTACTGATGAGGGGCATACGCTGGTCAGACTTAAAGCGGTTGAATGCACATGGTGGGCAGCAGATCATTCTGGAAAGAACCATTAATGGCCGGCTGCAACGGCTGATGCCTGGTGATCCGAAATACAACATGCCGATTCCTGACCAGGTAATTGCATTAACAGGTATATCACAAAATGAAAGATAAAAGGGTTATGGGTATTCTTAAGTGTACTGTACTGTTTCCTGTGCTATTTCTCCTGGTACCATCCCTGGGAGCGGGTGCGCAGGAGGTGAACCAGTTGAATGTGGGTGATACTGTTCCCGGGCGATTCTGGCATCAACCCGTGAAGATGGTTTTGACAGCAGAAAAAGACAACCAATCCGTTTCGTTCGGCCAATACCGCGGAAAGTTGATCATACTTGATTTTTGGGCTACCTGGTGTGCCCCATGCGTAGCAGCTTTTCCCAAAATGGATTCGCTTCGAACCCGTTTTAAAGATCAACTGGCGATCCTTCCGGTTACTTCACAGCCTTCACGAACGGTTGCTGCATTCTTCGGTAATATGGAGAAGGCTACCAGCCGGGAAGGCTTTTCAATTGTTGACGACACCAGTTTACGGTCGTTTTTTCCATACAGATCCCTTCCGCATTATGTATGGATAGACGGGAATGGTGTTGTAAGAGCCATTACAGGAGGAGAGCAGGTTACCGTAGAACGGATATCCTCACTGTTGCATAACGATATTCCTCCTTCGGATATAAAAAAGGATGTGAGGAAAGTGTACAACTACAATTCTTCCCTCCATGAACAAATAGAAAGCGAATCATTATTAAAGCACAGCACGTTTTCGAAGTATATCGAGGGATATGGCAGCCGCCATTCTATCGACAAAAAACAAGCAAAGATCACGCTGCTCAATTCTACTATTGCATGGTTATACCGGATCGCATATAGTGAATTCAATCCTGAGCTTCTTAATCCATCCCGGTTTGTGCTGGAAGTAAAGGATAGTATTAAAGTTACATCCGGCGGACTAAAGGGCAGGCTATTGAAGGAATGGTGTGCAGATAATGCCTACTGTTATGAGCTTACATGGCCAGGGCAGGAGGCATCGCGGCTTTTTGAGCAGATGAGAGCCGATCTCAACAGCTTCTTTCCTTATGCATGCAATATAGAGAACCGGCCGATCCGCTGTTTAGTATTGACGAAAGGCAGCGGAAAAGATAGAGTTGCCACAAAAGGCGGAAAACCTGAATTGAAGAATGATGCGTATTCGCTTTTTATGCGCAACCTTTTGTGGAAGAACTTTACGAGCCTGTTGAATATGTATTACCTCCAAAAATCGAAAATGCCCTTGATCGATGAAACCGGCATCAACGGTTATGTAGATCTGGATATAAAAGCGCGGATGGCAGATCCTGGCGCACTGGCCGTTGCGTTAAGCAAATACGGTCTTCATTTAAAAGAAGAGGTAAGGGAGCTGCCGGTAATCGTACTTCGGAACAAAGGAACATTGTAAGTATACGCGGTAATGGAGCAGATCAAGAAGCTATATGAGCGGCTTTAAGCTGACGAAGTGGAAAAGGCGACATTTTCTGGAAAGTTGCTTGAGCAGGGAAATAAATTGCATAACATTTTTGTTTGAAGCTGCTTTAAGGCAGCTTTTTTCATGCTTATGTTTATTCAGGTTGAATTCGGTCTAAAATACATGCGCGTGCAGACTTTTGTAGTCCGGAAATTGTCTAATCTGCACGCCTTTGCGAAACTGTAATTTTGCCCAGATTGCTTCCGGCAATCATGAGGCCTATGCAACATTTCTCGAACGCCATGAGGACAACTGCAGGTTGCACAGAACAAATTGTTTTTTCTAATAGATTTAATAACTTCGGCACTCGTTCCCGATACAGTCAATACCATTCTCCATCCTATACACGTATCGCCAAACGATGGCGATATGTTACATACCTAAACATTTTTAAGTATTGGATAGCAGAGAAGTATACGAAGAGAACCTGTTGCTGGCAGCCGTAGCGAAGGGTGATGGAACTGCTTTCAACCAGTTGGTTCAAACGCACGCAGGATTTTTATACAATTACCTGTTCAAACTGTGCAAACAAAAGGAACTGGTTGAAGAAGTGTTGCAGGACATATTTACCCAGCTATGGATTACCAGGGAGTCATTACAACATGTCAACAATTTCAGAGCCTATGTGCTCACCATTTCCCGCAACCACGCCATTGCGCTGTTGAAAAAAGCCTTACGCGAGCAGGAAACCATTTCCCATTATTGGAACTATCACGCTAACAGCCAGGAAGACGCTGCCTTAAGCGAATACAAATTCAGGCTGATAGAAGAAGCTGTTGCTACCTTACCGCCCCGGCAAAGGGAAGTGTGGGTATTAAGCAGAAGGGAAGGGAAGAAGTATGCAGACATTGCCGCCGAGTTACAGCTATCCAAAGAAACGGTAAAGAAACATCTTCAATTCGCCAATGCGGCCATCCAGCAGTACGTGCAGGGAAAACTGCTGTTGATGCTGGCTATGTTCATTGGCCTGAATTCATAGGAAAAAATTTTTTTTCCGGCTGACTACCCCTTTTTTTCATTTTTCACCTCATAATTATATATGCCGCAACACAGGGACAGATTAGAAGAATTATTGCAAAAATGGACGGAAGGCCAGGCTACGCGCGAGGATAGGCAGGCGTTATTGTCTTTGCTGGAAACATTGCCGGCTTCAGAACCGCGGCTCACAGCCTTTCTTGAACAGCTATGCCACACCAATACCTATTCGAACGACTATACACCGGAGCAGCGGACTGCGCTGGCTGCCCGCATCCTGGAACAATATCCCCCTGAACAAAAACCGGTGGTAAAGCTATCTGTTCGTCGTTGGCTGATGCCTGCTGCAGCAGCAGTTCTTTTATTGGCTATAGGCGCCTGGTATTTTATTCAATCCAGGAACCTGGCGCCGGCCACTCCACAACCTGTTGTTCAACAGGATATCGCTCCCGGAGGTAACCGGGCTGTATTAACGCTGGGCGATGGAAGAAAGATCCTGCTCGACAGTGCAGCCAATGGTCAAATAGCCAGTGAGGGCGGAACAGAAGTGGTGAAACTGGAAAACGGACAGATATCTTATCAATTCAGTAAGCAGCCGGCCGGTGAAGTGGTGTTTAATACGATTGCTACCCCCAGGGGCGGGCAATATCAAATAACATTACCCGATAAAACAAAGGTGTGGTTGAATGCCTCATCGTCTGTATCGTTTCCCACCGCATTTTCCGGCGCAACGCGCCCGGTAAAGATTACGGGAGAAGTATATTTTGAGGTAGCGGAAAATAAACAACAACCATTTGTGGTGGATGTTGATGGGCGTGCATCGATAGAAGTGTTAGGTACACACTTTAACATCAATGCTTATAAAAACGAAAAGGATATCAATACTACGTTGCTGGAAGGGGTTGTGCGCATAAGGGCTTTCAACCGGTGGCAAATACTTAAACCCGGGCAGCAAACTCAGGTTAGGCCGAATGGAGAGACCAGGTTAGTCAGCAACCCGGATATAGCAAAAATAATGGCCTGGAAGAATGGCATTTTCAATTTCGAAGATGCTTCGTTACAGGACGTGATGCGTCAACTGGAACGTTGGTATGATATAGATGTGAAATACGTTGGCGAACCACCAAATCTAACCTTTGGAGGCGAGTTATCCAGGGATATTACCTTGTCCCAGGTTATAGAGGCGCTCCGGGAAATGAATGTGAGATTTAAAATTGAAGGGCGCACCCTGCTGGTGATGCCTAAAGAATAGTTTATCCTAAATCAGGAATAATGAATTGACTGTAAAGCGAAAGGGTGACCAAAACAAAAGCCAGAAATGGTAGCAACATTTCTGGCGGCGTTTGGGTGACCCATAAAAACAAGTACGCTTAATACTGCTTATTTCATCACCCAAAACAATTGCAAGTTATGAAAATCAACGCATGGCTCAATGCCATTGCCTTGACTTCTTCCTGCGATCGCGGGATCGCTTTGCCAGGCTCCGGCCGGCAACGGAAGTTCAACAGCTCCGGCCCTTCCCTACATGGCCGCCGGAACATTACCAAAACACTGTTAGTTATGAAACTAACCACTTTATTTTTGACCTTAGGCTTTCTTCAGCTAAGTGCTAAAGGTATGTCGCAATCGGTTACCCTTTCTGTGAAGCAGGTTCAACTTGAACAGGTATTCGCTGCTGTGAAAAAGCAAACCGGGTACTTTTTCTTTTATGATAAAGACCTGGTAAAGGAATTGGCGCCGGTTTCCGTGGAAGTTAAGAATATGGAGCTTAACCAGTTCCTTTCTGAGCTCTTAAAAAATATTCCTTTAAAGTATTCGATTAAAAATAAGAATATTATTGTCAGCAGGAAATGGCCGCAGACCGGTTACCCCCCGAAAATAAATCCACCAGGCTTACACGAAACGAACACCGGTAAAAATACACCGCTTCATGGAATAGTAAGGGGGGCGGATGGTAAACCGCTGGCCGGCGCCACGGTTCGGGTAAAGGGGAAAAACCTGACGGCTGTAACAGATGAAAGCGGTTCGTTTGAGTTACAGGCTGCAACCGGCGATGTGTTAATTATCAGCTACATAGGCTTTGAAGAAAGGGTCGTAAAAGTAAACAACGCAGAGCCGTTATTAATAGTATTGAACCAGGTTGAAAGAAGTTTAGACACTGCAGAAGTTGTATTGAATACCGGTTACCAGCAACTGCTTAAGGAAAGAGCGACAGGCTCTTTTGTGTTTGTCGAGCGTAAAATGATAGAAAGAACTGTTTCTACCAACATGCTCGATCGTCTTACCGGCATCACAAGCGGTCTGTTGATGAAAACAGGCCTGGGATTTACGGACGATAACAGGTTAAGCGCAGTACAAATCAGGGGAAAGGCTACGCTGGGGGCCTATTCTCCATTGCTGGTAGTCGACAATTTTGTTTATGATGGGGAGATCACGAATATAAATCCCAACGATATTGAGAGTATTACGATACTTAAAGATGCTGCCGCTGCTGCTGTTTGGGGCGCCAGGGCAGGTAATGGGGTGATTGTAATTACCACTAAAACGGGCCGACTAAATTCCCGTCCCCGTGTGTCTGTAACGAGTAATGTACAGGTTAGTGAAAAGCCCGATCTTTATGCCGCATCGCTTCCTCAAATAACAAATGAACAATATATAGAGGCAGAACAACTGCTGTTTCGCCAGGGTGCTTATAATTCCATGATCAATGCGGGCTTCCAGGCTTTGTCGCCTGCCATCGAAATTTTTTTGAAAAGACGCAATGGTTTGATTAGCGCAGGTGATTCACTTGAACAGATTAATCAATTGAAAACCTACGATTCCCGGCAACAACTGCTCGACTATTATTATCAAAGACAGGTTAACCAGCAGTACCAGGCGAGTATCAGCGGAGGCGGTAGTAATAATAAATATTTTTTTTCAGCAGGTTATGATGTCAACCAGGGAAACACGGTCAATAATAAATTCGAGCGCCTTACATTGAATGCTACCAATTCTTATTATCTCCTTAATAACAAACTCGAATTTAATACCAATATCATGTTTACCTCTTCCAGGGCGGTACGCAGTTATTCAACATTGGATAATATTAAACCATATGTACGCCTGGCAGATGAGGCCGGAAACCCGTTGCCCATTGAATACTATCAGTCGGCACATTGCGTATGGCCTATACCGATACAGCCGGCGGCGGACAACTGTTCGACTGGCAATACCGGCCGCTGGAAGAATTAAGAAAGGGATACGGCATGTATAGCAGTTCGAATACCGACTACAAAATCACCGCGGCGATCAGCTATAAGATCCTGAAGGGCTTGTCGGCCTCCCTGCGTTATGGATATGAAAGAGGCGTAATGGATAATTTGGTTCGACGGGAACTGGAATCTTTTTATACCAGGAATCTCATCAATACGTATTCGCAAATCGATCCTGTCACAAAAGAGGTAACTTATGGCATGCCCGTAGGAGAAATCCGGGATGTTTCCGGTAATTCAATCCAGGCTCATAACGGGCGGGCGCAAATCGATTACCAGTATCAAAAAGGCCCTCACATGGTCAGTGCACTTGCGGGCACTGAATTTAAAGATTATGATCGGGTAACAAATTCTTCTACCTTGTATGGTTATGATCCTGCCACACTCGTTAACCAGAATACAACTATTAATCCCGACTACTACTATCCCTATTATTATTCCAATAACAGCGGCAGGATCAACACTGCTATTTATAATTCAGGTAATACGGATCATTATTTATCCTATTACATGAATGCATCCTATTCCTATGACGGCAGGTATATCGTGTCGGGCAGCGCCAGGAAGGATGAATCGAATCTTTTCGGCGTAAAGTCGAATCAAAAGGGCATTCCTCTCTGGTCAACCGGCCTGGCCTGGGTTGCGAGTAAAGAAAAGTTTTATACAAACAACTGGCTGCCTTTTCTGAAACTACGTTTCACCTTTGGTTATACGGGCAATGTCAACAATTCATTGTCGGCATTACTCACAGCAAGAAAAAGATCGTCAAACATCAATGCATATAATGCCTTATTTGCTTCTATAGATAACCCACCTAATGCCGATCTCCGTTGGGAAAAAGTGCGGAATGTGAATCTCGGGCTTGACTTTATGTTTAAAGAAAACCGTATTTCCGGTAGCATAGATCTTTGGAGAAAAAAGGGTATGGACCTGATAGGCGGAAGTCCCATTGCCGCTCAAACCGGTCTTATGACCTTTACCGGAAATACGGCTAACACCTTAACAAGGGGAATCGACATCCAAATCAATTCCATTAATCTTACCGGTTCCGTAAAATGGCAATCCATGCTGCTTTTTAATTACAGTAAAGATGAGGTAACCAGGTACCTGTTGGCCACCGGTTCAAATTCAAGCGTTGTAATTTCCAATACCTTACATCCACTGGTTGGCTTTCCGCAAAATGCAGTGTTCAGTTACCGCTATGCGGGATTAGATGAATATGGCGATCCGCAGGGGTATCTCGACGGAAAAATCAGTAAGGATTATTCAGCTATCATGAATTCCACCAATCGCGGGGACCTTCGTTATCACGGACCTAATGTTCCCGTTTTTTTTGGCAGCGTATTAAACACGTTCAGTTGGCATGGCCTGGAGTTTTCTTTCAATATCGCCGGTAGTTTTGGCCACTATTTCAGGAGAACATCGCTCGATGAATCAATGTTATTCAGTACAACCAACATGAGCGCCCGGCATGCCGACTATGATAAACGCTGGCAGCAGCCCGGAGATGAGATGAAAACCAATGTGCCGGCCCTGAAATACCCGCTTAATTATAACCGGTCGGCTATTTACAAAAATTCGGAGGTGTTGGTCGAAAAAGGCGACCATCTCCGGTTGAGGGACCTGCGGTTCGCCTATACCTTTAATCGCAGAAGCGATACCTGGTTTCCAGGCATCCAGGTATTTGCTATGGCCGGCAACGTTTGCATATTGTGGCGAGCCAACAGGTATGGTATCGACCCGGAGGCTTATAATTTTCTGCCGGCGGCGCGTAGTTTTTCTTTCGGAGTAAAGGCAGACCTATAACCCGCATCAAATTTTAAAGCATGAAAAAAAACACATTATATATTTTTGTTTGGGCAATATTCATCGTCTCGAACGGATGTAGCAAGTCGGATTTTTTGAATGAAAAATCGCGTAGTGATATTGTGCAGCCAAAAACCGTAGCGGATTTTCAACAACTGCTCGATTATCCTACTATACAACAACATATAAGCGCATTACCTGCCCTGGCAGATGATGATTATGCTGTGAATGCTGCTGATTGGGAATCGAGCATTACACAAACCGAACGCAACTCCTATGTGTGGGCCCGTGATCTGTACGGAGGTGATGAAGATATGCGGGACTGGTGGCTGAATTACCAGCTTATATTTTATTGTAACAATGTATTGGAGGGATTGGCCGAAATTGAGAACCAGGATGATCCAGGGCTTCTGTATGTAAAGGGGCAGGCCTTGTTTAAAAGGGCTTATGCTTTCTATGACCTGGCGCGTAATTATTGTAATGTATACGACGAAGCTACAGCCGGCGCCGATCTGGGTATACCCCTGCGTACAAACGCCGGCATTTCAGAGTTAACTCCCCGTTCTACATTACAGGAAACTTACGACAGGATACTGGGCGATTTGCAAACCGCGTATACTATGTTGCCTGCAGACCGTGGAAATAATCTTTTCCGTCCTACGAAGGTGGCCGTTGATGCATTGCTGGCCCGTATTTACCTTGACATGAGAAAGTACGACAAGGCTGAAAGCCATGTAACGGCAAGTCTCGGCGCTTATGGAAAACTACTGGATTTCAATGATATTTCTATAACTGATACCAGGCCATTTACCAGAGACAATGTGGAGTTGATCTATAATAGTATGACCGTGGGCTTTTATTATTTTACTTCCAATGCAACTGGTTCGCCCTCTTTTGTTACTCCGGAATTAATTGAATTGTATAATGCAGACGATCTGCGGTTACAATTGTTTTATGCGCCTCATACCAACGGAACTTATAAAAGAAAGAATGGTTATTTCGGTTCCGGCAGTTATCCCTTCACCGGGCTGGCTACCGATGAAATGTACCTGATAAAGGCAGAATGCCTGGCCAGGCGTGGTGAAACAACTGCTGCCATGGATACCCTCAACAATTTTTTGAGAACCAGGTTTCGTGCAACGGTTCCATACGTTCCGGTAACGGCATCCAATGCTGCAGAGGCGCTGCAATATACTTTGCAGGAGAGACGCAAAGAGTTGGTTGGGCGTTGCCTGAGGTGGCAGGACCTGAAGCGGCTGAATAAAGAAGGCGCCAATATTACGCTCACACGGTCCATTAATGGTGTTGTTTATACATTGCCTCCTAACGACCCGCGGTATATATTTCCTATTCATCCTAAGGAAATAGCGCTGAGTGGAATAGTACAAAACCCGCGCTGACACTTATACCAATAATTGCCTAAAGCGGAGTGCCATCTCCTTAATTAAAAAGAGTAAAAAATATGTGTATGAAACTTGAAAATATTTTCGGTAATGCCATTGTATGCGCTTGCTGCAATTTAATGATCGCGATCTTCTGTGTTGGCAGTAATACTGCCATTGCGCAATCTGCAGGGAGCAACTATAAATATAAAGCAGTAATAGATGTTGTTGTGGAGGATACCATTTTATGGCGCGATGCCCACATGGAGGTTTCCATGTTCAAAAATGGTGTAAATAGCGACCGTACATTGGACGTGGATATTTATAAAGTGCCAACGATCAATAGGCTGGTGACAAGGATAGAAATACCTTTATCTACAACGGTAAATTACGGTAAACTGCTTTATGAAATAAAGGGAAAAGAAGGCTACTTAAGCCCCTTTGAACTGACTGTAGCAAACAATCTTTTCCTGTTTTGCGACAAAGATACCGTGGCGCTTCACCTATATCCCAGGGCCGGCATGCGTAAACTGCATTTCTCAGGAAAAAATGCCGGTCGGTACAACTGCATCTGGGAATTGAATACAAAAAATGAAACTAGCCAATCTCAACATGACCGGTTGAACGATCTTGCTGCTGCCAAAAAAACTGAAGAATATATCCGGACCGCCATCTTTTACCGCGATAGTTTGTTTAACGCGGGCATAGCTATTACCAGGGCAAGGTTGAACCTTTTATTGAAAAACTTTTGGAAATGGATATACGGGCGAATTTTGATAACGAACTCTGCAGCCGTTTTGAACGTTATGCCAAATGGGATGCTAAAACTTCAATGCATAAGCTGCGTGAGGCGCTCAGGCAATTGTATCCCCCCGGCTATGCCAGCAGGTTCGAAGATACAGTTGCGGCCTTCTCACACAGGATGGCTTCTTTCCTTTGGCAGAAAATGGAAATGCTCGACAAAATGTACAACTTAGTCAACGATGATGCCAGGTTTGGAGGTTTTTATAATCAAATTACAACCTGTTACAGAGGCATGCTGAGAGATAAGCTTATCCTTCATGGTTTTTTAATGCGGGAAAACAGGTATCAGGACATTGCGGATTACTATGAAAAATCATTGGCGGTGATGGGAAATAACCAGTACTCCGCCGCCTTGCGAAAGGGGCTTCGTTATAATGTAGGTACCGATTTTTATCCTTTTGAGCTTCCTGATGCCCGGGGTGATATAATTAAGCTGAGTGATTTCAGGGGCAAAAGGTTGTTGATTGATTTCTGGTTTACTCAATGTATAGCATGCAAGCGTATGGCCAAACTGCTGAAACCGTTGAAAGAAGAGTACAAAAAGGATACTACACTTGTATTCATGACCATTAATATAGATAATCAAAAGGATATGTGGTTGCGGAGCCTGGAAAAAGGAGACTTTGGTACAAAAGACGCTGTGAACCTTTATGCCGGAGGCATGGGGCACCAGCATCCGTTGCTGAAAGCCTATAATATGATAGGGCTTCCTCAACTAATGCTGATTTCGGCCAACAAAGGGCCTATGGTTATACTTATGATAAAGCCAACCGGATCTTAGGCGCTGATTTCACACAACTTGGAGCCAATGGTTATGACAACGACCCCATCGTGAATTTTGATATGGTGATGGGAGACGGTACTGCGGCAAATCATCACCTGGCCTACGATGCCAACGGTAACATTAAATTGATGAAGCAATGGGGGTTAAAAGTGAATGGAAGCAGCGTGATCGATGACCTGGTATATACCTATTACGGCAACAGCAATAAACTAAGCAGTGTGAGTGAGCAGGGGGCTGGCGCCACGGTACACAAACTCGGCGACTTTACAGATAAGAATACCAATGGTAATGATTATGGTTATGATCTAAATGGCAATATGGTCACCGACCTGAACAAGCGCATGAACGGCAACACCGGTCAAACTATAACCAGTGGTGGCGCTATCATTTACAACCACCTGAACCTGCCCTGGCAAATACCCGTGAAAGATGATAACGGTAATGAAAAAGGAACCATTACTTATACCTATGACGCCACGGGAAATAAATTAAAGAAGGTGGTGGAAGATAAAAGCACAGCCGGTAAAATTATTACCACTACTACATCCTATGTGGGAGGATTGATTTATGAAAGCAAAACTACCGTACCCGCTGATGCCGGAGACTATGCCGATCAACTGTAGTTCGTAAATCATGAAGAAGGAAGAATAAGATACATAGCCGCTGAAAGCCCCGACCCAGTTAAGTTCGAGTATGATTACTTTGTAAAAGACCACCTGGGTAATGTGCGTATGGTGCTCACCGAGGAAAAGCAAAACGCCGTTTATCCACCTGTAACCTTTGAAGATGCGAATGTAAATAATGAACAGACTTATTATGAGAAGGTGAATGTAGAACGAGTGACCAGGTCGGGCAACGGTAGTGATAAAGAGCAGTTGTTAAGAAAGAATACCCAATCTATCGGAGCCGGTAAGTTATTGAAGGTAATGGTTAATGATAAACTGCAAATAAAAGTAGATTATTTTACACCCAATGATGCCACCGACAATACGAATGCCAACGGCCTACAGTCGGTAATTACGCAATTGCTATCGATATTGAACAGCACTGCGCCAGCTCCTGTACACGGTAATGGAGGTCTTATTACCAACGATCTGCAAAATAGCATTCCGTTTACGGATTTCCTGCAACCACAAATTGGTAGCGACGCGACTCCAATGCCCAAAGCCTACCTGAATATTTTGTTCTTCGACGAGCAGTTTAAATTTGTTCCTGAGAACAGTGAAATAGTACCGGTGACTGCCAAAGGTGTGGAGCAACAGCTACTAAGAGTACAGAATAATGCTAAAGTTGTACCCAAAAACGGATATGCGTATATTTATGTGAGCAATGAAAGTAATAATCTGGTATATTTTGATAACTTGCAGATTATTCATGAAAAAGGAGCGCTTTTGGAGGAGACGCATTATTATCCGTTTGGGTTGACGATGGCGGGGATTAGTTCCAAAGCCTTTAAGGCAAACTACTCTGAGAATAGGCGAAAGTTTAATTATGGAAGCGAATTGGCGAGTGAAGAATTTAGTGATGGTAGTGGTCTTGAATGGTATGAAACAAATTTTAGGTCATTAGACCCACAAATTGGAAGATGGTGGCAAATAGATCCTCATGCGGAATATCATCTTAGCACAACTTCTTATGGATATGTTCTTAATAATCCTCTTCTTTATAATGATCCTTTTGGATTAGATACAGTAAGAGTTAAAGGTGAAGGATCACATAAGATTAAAGTTCGGCAAGGAGATGTGTTGGCCTGGACTATTGGGGAAACAACTTCATACTATACTTATGATCCCGGTAATGAAAATGCTGTAAATGGATTTGTGGGGGCAGGTATAGATAACAGGGAGGAACAATTGCCGGAAGTTACTGTAACGGCGACTAAAAAGGATGAGAGTTATAAACTTGGTAATCTGTGGTTGCCAGGTTTAAGTACAGGTGTAGCTGTTGGTAGTTATAAAATGTATAATGACAAAACCTGGTATAGTTTAAAGAAATTTAAAACTTACAATCAAACTTTTAATGGGAATGGGGCAACAGGGGGTAAGATAAAACATGCGAAATCTATAAGTACTAAACTGGGTCGTGTTGGTTATGGGTTGGGGTTTTATAATGCTTATGATATTAACGTGCAGTATAACAACGGGGAAATAAGTCAAGGTCAAATGATAGCAGAGCAGACGTCAAATACTATATCCACGTTTGGTGGCATTTACGGAGCAGCCTGGGGTGTGGGTTGGGAAGCTGGTAGGTATGTGACTTCAATACCCTGGTACAGGGCAAACATAAGGCCTGTAATTCAGGATGCACTTGGAATAAAACGGAATGAAATTCCTAAGGCCCGAGATATACCATTTCCAGGCGAAACAGAAAATGAGTAGTGTATATGCATTTTTTAAACATACTTTATTATAATTACTTTCTATTTTATAAGAAGGTAATCAAGGATCCCGAACCACATTTTGCAACGGTATTAGCGTTAAGTTTTAGTCAATCATTATTAGTTAATGGCATTTTAGATGCAATAGCTTTAAATGGGTTTTGCTATAAAATTGGGAAATGGGTTATGATAGGGATTGGAGTTTTAATTATTATATCGAATTACATATACTATCATAAAAATGGAAAAGGTAAAGAGGTTATAGAAGAAAAGCCGATAATGGCAGATAACAGAAGTTTATCAATTGCAATTACCTGGTTGTTTTTTTTAATTACAGCATCCTGGATGTTTTGGGGGCCAATTTATGGAAAGTACCTTTTAAGCCAGTGCAGGTAATTGTGTAAAAGTATGAAGCTCTGAATATCAGCGTAGGTAACCCCTATGCTTTCCTACTGCAGTGCAGTTTTAATTTTCTATTAGAGATAAACGAATCAAGGAACTCAAAAACGAGTTCCTTGTCTTTTTGAGAGAGTTTATTGATATCCTGGATGCGGTGTAACCATTCGGTCCTCGACATTACCGGAGCAATTGCTGCAGGGCTTATTTTTGCACTAGTTCTTTGAAGTAATTGTGATAGGAGACCTGGGAAGAGAAGGCTTCGTTAAGGCGTTTGTACTTTTTGCTCCGGTTGCTGAACGTATGTTTTTAACTCCTCCAGTTCTGTAGTCAGTTTGTTGTTTTCTTCGTAAGCATTCGGCAGTCGCCCTTCTCCAAATAAAAAACGTCTCGTCTACCTTTGTTGCTTGAAAAATCAAATCAATGGAACGAGAACCAGTCAAAACACCTTCCCGTAAAGCCAGGCGGACAGCAGCAGAAATCAGAACGTTGATATCCGAATATGAAAAAAGTGGATTATCGGCCAATGGGTTTTCAGATCAGCATAAAATAAGAAGGGCTTACTTTAATAAGTGGTTGAAGCGATACAGGAAGCAAAAGCCTTCCAAAGGATTTGTTCCCGTACAGGGGGTAAAAGAAGAACCGCCTTTTCCCCAGGCAGCATTGTTTGCAGAATACCGGGGTATCCGGTTTTACCAGGCGGTTGATCCATCCTATCTTAAATCACTTGTAAGCTAAGCAGTATGTTATCAGTAACAGGATACCGGCTGATGCTTTTGACACAGCCTACCGATATGAGAATGGGATCCAATAGTTTGTCAGGTATTGTATGCAACGAAATAAAAGAAGACCCATTCCGGAGCGGTACCATATACATATTCTTCAATGCCCGCCGCACCACCATGAAATTACTAGTCTATGAAGGAGATGGTTTTGCGATGTATTATAAAAGGCTATCGCGTGGCACTTTTGGGGCGCCGGTGTATGACCCGGCTACGCGGGCAATGGTCATCGAACGTAAAGACCTGTTGTTGATCCTGGAAGGCGTAGAAGTAAGATATCGTAAACGATATGCGGGCGCCGGCATAAGGAATGTCTGAGCTGCTATTGTTGAATCATTTATGTAAATATATTTTGCGTATGTATTTATGCGTTATTATATTTGCATGATTGAAGCCTGAGATCATTTATACACTCCCCGATGCACTTAAGCAAATAACTACGCTGCGGCAACAGTGCGATGATCTGGGCGATACGCTTACCCAGGAAAGAAGGGTCTTCACCAGGATCATCCAGGAACTCACCTCCCAGGTTGAACAGCTAACGCAGGATAAAAAAAGTTTAAGCCGCCAGTTGGATGCAGCCCATGAAATATCCCTGGATAAGGATGCTCAAATGTTGCAGAAAGACGAGTTGATCACCAAATTGACCGGGGAACTGGAAGGTTTGCGGGATCAGAAAGAAGAGAACCTTCGTAAAAATTGGCAGTTACAGGACCTGCAGCAGATGCTGTTTGGCAAGCGAAGTGAAAAGTTCATACCTGAAACGGGTAACACCCAAACAGCCATACAACAAACGCTGGGCGCTGATTTTGACGGTGTTGAAGTGGAATCGATCATTGCTCAGGCAGGTAAGCCGGCAGGCGATGAACAGCCGGACGCCTCAGTTCAAAAAACGAACCGGCATAAGAAGCGTTACAAACCCCAGGCAGGCAGGAAAAGAAGGTTTGCTACTCATATTGAAACGCAGGTTACGGTAGTAGATTACCCGGGCGATAAAACCGGGTTCAGGAAGATGGGCAGGAAAACCACCACCTATTATGACTTTGAGCCCGGCAAGATCATCAAGCGTGTGGAAGAGCGCCTGCAATACATCAGCGAAGATGGAGAGAAGATGGTTGCCCCTGAAGTAACACCCCGGATGGTGGAAAAAGGCATTGTGGGCAACACGCTGCTGGCCCATATGCACACCGAGCGTTTTACATATTATAATCCTTATTACCGGCAGTTGCAGCGTTTTGAACGGACGGCCAAGTCTAGTTTAATAATGAGTAAAGCAGCAAATTGAGTAAGAGAAAAACAAAAAGTAAATCATTCAAAACAATCCAGAATTGAAACTAAGTCCCTGAATCTTTTGGTAACAACTGAGTGGAAGTGGGAGAAGGCAGCTTGCACAATACTTAAAATTATCTGTAAAATAATCCGTACTACCTGGGTAATGAAATTGACTTTAAATTATTTGATAGGCAAAATATGGAGTAATTATTAGGAATGACTATGGATCTGGGATATAGAATATTGAAATCCTGAAATGTGTGCGGTTCGAATCCAGTACGCTACCCGTCCTGGATGTTCGAACCAGTTTTAAGGTTTTTAGCATTAATTTTCTTTGAAACCCTTGCCTGTAAAGGATTTGCAGAAAAATTTTCTGAAAGTCATTGTTGACCTCATTTTTTTAATGACCCCAGAAATATTTTTGAAGGAAAGAGTAGGGTACATCCTGTAAAACTCAATACTGGCACCACTTTCCACCCCATACATAAAAAAAGAGGCGAAACTCGCCTCTCACTCCGATTTGTTGGCCCACCTGGATTCGAACCAAGACAAACAGAACCAAAATCTGTCGTACTACCATTATACTATGGGCCAATCTGAACCGCTTTTTCAAACGGATGGCAAAAGTAAGGCTCCCATTTCTTTTTCCCAAATGAAACTGGCAATTATTCACTATTTTTCACTCAATTGCAACAATCGGCACCAATACCGCACGTATATGAGAAATTTTAACCGCCGTTCCTTCCTACAGGTCCTCAAAGCCTTATCCGCAGGCAGCTTGCTGCCCGCCACCTCCTGGAGCCAAAACCTGCATAAAGCCCTGAAAACAGCCGAAAATACACCACCCGAAACCCTGGCCGCCGATGAAGACTTCTGGCAATACATCCGCCAATCCTACACCGGCTCCCCTTATTGGATCGACCTCAACAGCGCCGGCCTCTCGGCCTCGCCGAAAATGGTGCAGGAAGCCCTGAAATCCTATGCCGATCTCTGCAACGAAATACCCAGCTACAACCTCCGCCGTGTGCTCGACGCGGGTAAGGAAGTGCTCCGCCGCAAACTGGCCACCCTCTGCGGCTGCCCGCCCGAAGAACTGGCCATACAGCGCAATGCCACGGAAGCATTGGAAACCATCATATTTGGGTTGGCCCTAAAGGCAGGCGACGAGGTGGTACTCTGCCGGCAGGATTATTCCACGGTCATTGCGGCCTGGAAACAACGCGAACAGCGCGATGGCATCAAACTGGTATGGGTAAACCTGCAAATGCCCAGCGAAGACAATGCCTACCTGGCCAACGCTTATATCCGGGCATTTACCCCCAAAACCAAAGTGGTGAATATCACGCACATGATCAACTGGAACGGGCAGATACTACCGGTAAAAACCATTGCAGATGCCGCCCATCAACGAAACATCGAAGTGATGGTAGACGGCGCCCAAAGCCTGGCCCAGTTCAAATTCACCATTCCCGAACTGGGCGCAGATTATTTTGGCGCCAGCCTGCACAAATGGCTGGGGGCGCCCATCGGCACGGGTCTGCTGTATGTAAAAAAAGAAAAGATCAAAAACCTCTATGCCCTGTTTGCCCCCTCCAACCTGCAAAGCACCGATATGGAAAAGTTCGAACACAGCGGCACCCGGCCCACCGCCACGGAACAGGCCATTCAAAAAGCCATCGATTTTCACGAAATGATAGGGCAGGAGCGCAAGGAACAACGGCTGCAATACCTGAAAAATTACTGGATGACCAAAGTGCAACACCTGCCGGGCGTAGAGTTATGCACCTCCATGCAACCGGACTTTGCCTGCGCCATCGGTATGATCAATATAAAAGGCAAAAACCCAGGCGACCTGATGGCCTACCTGGGTAAAAACTATTTAATACATGTGATTGCGGTGGATTTGGAAGGTATAAAAGGGGTGCGTATTTCACCTAATGTATTTACCACTACCAGGGAACTGGACCAGTTGGTAGAAGGTATAAGGGCTTACACAGCCTTCACCAAATAATAATGCTTCTTCCCCTTTTGCACCAGCAAATACGTATCGTGCAGCAATAGGTTGGCCGATACGGTAAGCCCGATACTATCCACCTTATTCCTGTTAATACTTACCCCGCCATTCTGCACGGTCTTTCTGGCCTCGCCCTTGCTGGGAAAGATCCCCGACTCGGCCAGGAAGGTTACTACATCCACACCGCCCTGTATCTTCGTCCGCTGGTAATCGAATTTCTGCACACCCTCCATGCCTTCCAGATCTTCTATGCTCAATGCACTGGCAGGCGCAGATTGTTGGGCAAACAGCTTTTCGGTGGTTTCGATAGCTTTATTGTATTCCTCCTCGCCATGTACAAAAATGGTCACTTCCTTAGCCAGGGTTTTCTGCAGCAGGTGGGCCGATTCGTTACCCTTGTGCCTTAGCAGCACATCCTCTATGGTTTCCTTAGGTAAAAACGTAAATATCCTGATCCATTTCTCCGCATCGGCATCCGATGCATTCAGCCAAAACTGGTAAAACTGGTAGGGGGTGGTTTTCCAGGGATCCAGCCATACATTGCCCTTCTCCGTCTTCCCAAACTTACCGCCATCGGCCTTGGTGATCAGCGGGCAGGTGAAGGCAAAAGCCTCGCCACCGGCCTTACGCCTGATGAACTCGGTTCCGGTAGTAATATTACCCCATTGATCGCTGCCACCCATCTGCAGCTTGCAGTTCTTGTTGGTGTATAACCAGTAAAAATCATAACCCTGCATCAGCTGGTAGGCAAATTCGGTATAGCTCATACCTACCTCGCCCTCGATGCGCTTGCGCACACTATCCTTGGCCATCATATAGTTCACGGTAATATGTTTACCGGCATCGCGCAGGAACTGTATGAATGAAATATTCCTGAACCAGTCGTAGTTATTCGCCATCTCGGCGGCATTAGGCAGGGAGGGGTCAAAGTTCAAAAACTGCTGTAGTTGTTTCCGGATGCCATCCAGGTTTTTTTGCAACTGCTCCTCGCTCAACAGGTTCCTTTCCTCGCTTTTACCCGATGGATCGCCCACCATACCGGTGGCGCCGCCTACCAGGGCAATGGGTTTATGCCCCGCCTTTTGCAGGTGCACCAGCAGTAAAATGGGTACCAGGCTGCCGATATGCAAACTATCTGCAGTAGGGTCGAAACCCACATAACCGGTGGTCATTTCTTTGTTAAGCTGCTCTTCCGTGCCGGGCATAATATCCTGTATCATGCCCCGCCAGTGTAATTCTTCAACCAGATTCATTGTATATTATATTGACATTAAACGAGTAATAAAAATTCCGGGAACCTGCCAAATCCTTTACTTTTGCAGTGCCCGCCGGTAAACCGTTGATTCGTAGCAATGCCGTAGTAAATCAATAGTTTATGCAAATGTAAGAATTCAGGCAACTTTGATTTCAACATGCAATATTTAAATCGTAAAAACGTTTTGAGATGTTAGCCCCGGCCTGTCAAAATGCTTCATTTCCAATAGCACAGTTACGAACGCTTTTTTTGCACGGGTGCAGCCAATATCCATATGTAATAGTCATAAAATGAAATTGCTTATCCCGAAAATTGGATTAATGAAAACGACCCGTTTTTGTGTTACCCTGTCGCTATGTATTGTATTACAGCAATTTTCTTTCGCGCAGTTCCGTAAATATTCCAACGAGTTTTTAAATATCGGTGCAGGCGCCCGCGGCCTGGCCATGGGCAGCGCCCAAATAGCCAGCGTAAATGATGGTACGGCCGGTTACTGGAACCCGGCAGGCCTGGTATACGTGAAAGACCAGCCGCAGTTGAACCTCATGCACGCCGAATACTTCGCCGGTATTGGTAAATACGATTACGGCAGCCTGGCCATCCCCCTGAAAGATAACAAGCGGGTGCTGGGTTTATCCCTGTTACGATTTGCAGTAGACGATATCCCCAATACCATCTTCCTGGTAGAAGCCGATGGCACCATCAACTTCAGCAATATCCAAACATTTTCATCGGCCGACTATGCCTTTCTGGTATCACTGGCCCAACAGGTGAAATCAACCGGCAACAGCAAGATCAATGCTGGCATCAACGCCAAGATCATTCACCGCAAAGCCGGCGATTTTGCCTCGGCCTGGGGTTTTGGCTTCGATGCCGGCGTACAGATCGTCAACAACAAATGGAAGATCGGTATCATGGCCCGCGACGTGACCACCACCTTTAATGCCTGGTCGTTTAGCCTCAACGATAAAATGCGCGAGGTGTTTTACCTTACGCAAAACGATATACCGGTAAAGTCTACCGAATTAACCGCCCCCAAACTCATCATCGGGGGCAATTATAATTTTAAACTGGGCAGTAAGCTCAACCTGATGGCGGAGGCCAATGTAGACCTTACATTCGACGGCCGCCGCAACACGGTGATCAGCTCCGATGCCGTGAGTGTGGATCCCAGGCTGGGGCTGGAGGTATCGTGGAAAAACGTATTCTTTGTACGTGGCGGCATCAACAATTTTCAACGCGCGCTCGACGACGACGATATTACCAACCAGCAAAAAGTGTGGGTATACCAGCCGGGCGTAGGCGCCGGTTTTAAAGTATCGAACGTACAGATCGATTATGCGTTCACTAATCTTGCCAACCAATCGAATCCCTTATATACCCATGTGTTTTCGCTGAAGGTGGACCTGAAGAAAAAGGTAAACAAATAATCCAACGTACCGTATTGAGAATTCGAAACAGAAATACTTATGAGGAAGTTATTAACCCCGATGCTGTTATTAGCCTGCTTTTGCAGCAATGGGCAACAGTTCAATAATGAATGGATACGTTTTGAACAAGCGTACTACAAAATAAAAGTTGCCACAGCTGGGCTGTACCGTGTTCCCAAAACAGTACTCGATGATGCAGGGATCGGCAATACGCAGGTGCAGAATTTTGAATTATGGCGCAATGGCGAGCGGGTGCCTTTTTACACGTCTGTGTCTAACGGTACGCTGCCTGCAAACGGGTATATTGAATTCTGGGGCGAACCAAACGATGGCAAACCCGATAAACCATTGTATCGGGATCCGGCTTACCAGCATACTGATGTACGAAGCCTTCAAACAGATACTGCCATTTATTTTTTGAGCGTCAATACTAATCAGTCTGGTTTTAAGGTAGTAGACGTAACGAACAACGTGCAAGGTAATACCTTGCCCGAAGAGCCGTTCTTTATGAGTACCGTAACCAGGGTGTTCAATCGCAACGACAGCCTGCCCAACATGGGGCTTGCCGCTGTGGTGGGTACTTATGTATACTCGTCGTCTTATGACAAAGGCGAATTTTTTTCAACCAGGGATATCACCCCATCATCCGGATTTACCACTACCATATCATCATTGAATGTACATAATAGCGGGCCGGGAAGCACTATCAGGTTTGGAGCAGCAGGAAATGCACTCAACCAACGTTCCGTTCGGCTCCGTGTTAATAACACAGACGTGGTCACGCAAGAAATGGATTTTTTTAACGACCTGATCACCGCTGCGCCTTTACCTACTGCGTTGATTAGTTCCGGGTCGGCCAAGTTGGATTTTTTAAATACATCCGGCGTTTCTTCCGACAGGTATGTTGTATCATTTGTTGAACTGACCTATCCCCGCACCTTCAATTTCGGAGGCGTCAAAAATTTCAAGTTTACACTACCGGCACGCAGCAGCGGTTATTTTTTGCGTATCAGCAATTTTAATCATACAGGCGTTGACCCTGTTTTGTACGATATCACAAACGGTGAACGGTTTATAGGCGACCGGTCAGCTTCGGGTTTTGTACAATTTGCGCTACCCGGCACCGCAAACGACAGAACGCTTGTGCTGGCCAGCCAGGATGCTGCAAATGTCAAAACGGTAACCGCGGTCAGCCGGCGTGTTTTTAACCATTATAAGGAAAACGCCCACCAGGGAGATTATCTCATCATCTCCAATTCAAGTCTGTTTACCGGCACCGGTGGTAATAACCCGGTGGCCGATTATAAAGCTTACCGTGAATCTACTGCCGGAGGCGGATTTAAAGTGCAGATCGCAGATATCGACGAACTGGTTGACCAGTTTGCGTTCGGAATTAAAAAACATCCGCTTTCGATACGCAATTATTTACGTTACTGCAGGACCTATTTTGCCCAGCCTCCTAAATTTGTTCTCCTTATTGGCAGGGGAATGAACTATGCAGAATATCAACGTGCTTCCCGCCAGCCCGGCAAATACCCTCTTGCAGAAGAATTGAATCTTGTACCAACCTTTGGTAACCCGGCTTCGGATAACCTGCTCAGTGCAGATGATATAAACGTTCCTGTAGCTACCACTCCCATCGGACGCCTGCCGGTAATTTCTGGCAGGGAAATAGAAGACTACCTGGAAAAATTGAAGGAGTACGAGCAGGCACAAAAATCGGCGCCGGCTACCATAGAAGGCAGAAAGTGGATGAAGAATGTTGTACATGTGACAGGCTCCAGCGATGCCTTCCTGGGCACGGTACTTTGTAACTATATGAATGTGTACGAGCAAATTATCGAAGACACACTTTTTGGAGGTAAGGTGTCTTCGTTCTGTAAACAATCTACCAACCCGGTAGAACAGTTGTCGAATGAAAAGCTCAATGCATTGTTTTCCGAGGGGGTATCCATGCTCACTTATTTTGGCCACTCTTCTGCAACGACGCTGGAGTTCAATATAGATAACCCGCAAGCGTATAGTAACAGGGGTAAATACCCTGTTTTCTTTGTAAATGGTTGCAACGCCGGTAACTTTTACACTTATTTCCCGCAGCGTATGCAGGTTAATGAAACGCTGTCTGAAAAATTTGTGCTGGCCAAGCAATGTGGTTCTATAGGTTTTGTTGCCAGTACACACTATGGAATTGTTAACTATCTGAATCTTTTCTTAATTAATTTATACAAGGAGATATCTGGAAGTAGTTACGGGCATACACTGGGCGAAACAAACCGGAATGCCCTGCAAAAAATGATCTTGTCAACAGGTCCAACCGATTTTTATGCCCGTTTCCATGCTGAGACAATATCCCTGAATGGCGATCCCGCTGTGTATTTGAATACGCAGCCTAAGCCGGATTATGCCATTGATCAATCTCTGGTAGTGGTCAATCCGTCCTTTATTTCTGTTGCCGAACGGACTTTTAAATTAAAGGTTAAAGTGGCGAACCTGGGCCGGGCGTTAAGTGATTCCATCGTACTTGAAGTGAAACAGCAATACCCTGATGGTACTACCGCCATACTGTACAGGGAAAGAATACCTGGCGTGCGGGAGACCGATTCAATTATGCTTGATGTTCCAATTGTATCGACCCGCGACAAGGGCCAAAATAAGATCTTTGTAAGTGTTGACGCAGATAGCGAGGTCGATGAAATATCGGAGAATAACAATACGGTATCGAGAGACATTTTTATATTTGAAGACGAAGCCAGGCCTGTTTATCCCTACAATTATGCCATCATCAGCGACGCAACACAAAAACTGTATGCTTCCACGGCGAACCCGTTAAGCACTCCAAAAACCTACCTGATGGAGTTAGATACGAGTGGCGCCTTCAGCTCTTCGTCAAAAGTGAGGAAAACGGTTACGGCAGCCGGTGGTATCATAGAGTTTGATCATGGCCTGCACTTTATTGACAGCACGGTATATTATTGGCGTATTTCTCCCAATGCCGCCAATGAAGCAGACCTGCACTGGAACAATGCATCCTTCATGTACATTAATGGAAGCGACGATGGCTTTAACCAATCCACTTATTTCCAAAACAGGGAATCAGAGCTTCAAAACATCATCCTGGATTCTGCCAGCAACAAGTGGAAGTTTGGTACACATGATAACAGCATCTTTATCAACAATGGGGTATTCCCTTCCGCAGCAAGGGAAGCCCAGGATTTTTCTATTTCTGTAAATGGCTCCAGTTATATATTGAGTGTTTGTGGCGTTTCGGGTCTGTATTTCAGTGTGTTCGACTCCACCAGCCTGCAGCCATGGTATAATGGGAATACAGGGCAGCCGGGAAGGTTTGGTAGCGATGTGATCTGTGGCGACGAAAGGCGTTGGCAATTCCAATACAATTACACGCCCGGCGATACTGCCAAACGCAGAAAAATTGTCGAATTTATGGATGCTATCCCGCCGGGAAGTTATGTTGTTGTAAAGAATATTTTTGACAGTGTATCGTCAAAGAATACATATATTTCCCGGTTGATGGCTGATACTGCCAATTTAGGTAGTAACAATTCCCTCTATCATAAATTGCTGGAACAGGGTTTTACGGGTATCGACTCCATGTACAAAAACCGCTCATTTATATTTTTGTATCAAAAAGACAGGCAAAGATTCTTTACACCCCGTTGGGTGGTGAGTAATGGTATCAACGACCGTATAACTTTATCTGCAACTATTACCACGCCGGATACGGTCGGTATTATCAAATCTCCTAAATATGGTCCCGCCAAAAAATGGCAACAGGTATTATGGGATGGAAACCATTTGGAAAATCCCTCTCACGACAACCCTGTTATAAATGTAGTTGGGGTGGACAATAATAATGTAGAAACTGTTTTATATACACTTGACCGGAATGTACATAGTTTCGATCTGTCGAATGTAGATGTTGAGCAATACCCCTATATACAACTTCAGATGCGTAATATCGATTCCGTGGATCTCACACCTTTCCAGTTGAAATACTGGCGCGTATTGTACGACCCGGCGCCCGAGGGCGGAATTGCCTCCAATATCTTCCTGTTGACGAAAGACACGGTGGAAGTTGGAGAGCCCATGAAAATAGGAGTGGCCTTTAAAAATATAAGCAAAACGGCATTTGACAGCCTGCGTGTAAAAGCCAGCATTCTCGATGCTAACAATACATCGCATGAAATTCCCCTGTCGAAATATAAGCCGGTTATCAGTGGCGATACGATTACCATCCAATTTGATGTGGAAACCCGGTCGTACCCCGGCCATAACAATGTGGTTATTGAAGTGAACCCGGAAAACGACCAGCCGGAACAATACCATTTTAATAACATACTCTATCATCAGTTTTATGTAAAACCAGACGTTACCAACCCGGTGCTGGATGTTACCTTCGATGGTGTGCATATTCTGAACAGGGACATCGTTTCGGCCAAACCCCATATCCAGATTAAACTGAAGGATGAGGCTAAACACATGTTGCTCGACGATACAACTGTGAGCAGTGTTGAAGTGCGATATCCCAATGGAGTGATCCGCACGTTTAATTTCGATGGAGATACCTTACGGTTCATACCGGCCACCAGCGGGTCGGATAATACAGCAGTTATTGATTTTACACCCGCGTTTTTAGATCAAACAAACCCCGAAGGAGATGAATACGAGTTGATCGTAAACGGGAAAGATAAGAGCCAGAACCGGGCAGGAGATATTGCTTACCGGGTTGCATTCAAAGTGATAGCCAAGCCGATGATCTCCAACCTGCTGAACTATCCCAACCCCTTCAGTACGTCAACGGCCTTTGTGTTCACATTAACCGGTAGTGAAATACCACAGAATATCAGGATACAAATATTGACCGTGACGGGTAAGATAGTCCGGGAAATCACTATGAACGAACTGGGGCCCATCAGGATTGGCCGTAACATCACCGAGTTTAAATGGGATGGTACAGATCAATATGGACAAAAACTGGCGAATGGCGTGTACCTGTACCGGGTTATTACATCCATGAATGGCAAACCCATGGAGAAGTACAAGGCCCAGGGCGATAATACAGATAAATATTTCAATAACGGGTACGGTAAAATGTACCTGATGCGATAAAAGTATTAGCGTCTCTTTTAATAGAGGCTGACTTACTTCGGTGATGTCAGCCTTTTTATTAAATTATGTATTGCGGGCAAACCCAGTATCAATACATAAAATGAGATGGACAGGAAAAACCGGTTATGCCAGTCATCACAGGTGATCATCACAGAGCTCCAGGTCACTACAATCATACCTGTCAGGAATAACAGCATATACGGTCTATTGGTATACCACCATTTGCAACCTGGTATGGCGGCTATGTATAAAGGATAAAATAAAACGGCCAGTAAAATATTGTGGGCATTGCTGTAATACGGGCGGAACAAGCCCAAAAATGCAACCGTTTTAAGACAGGCCAATTTGATAAACTGCCCCATATTATTCGCCACATAGTATACAATTCCATAAAGAGAATTACTGTTGGACGTGGTCTTGATACCGGCAGGCTGGTCTATCGTGGGTAATCCGCATATGATATGCTCATATTGATAGGGAAGCATAAAATCAAACTCGCCGCCGCTACCCAGGGCATTGTTCAGCAGGAAAAGAAATCCTATAAAAAGGACTGAAGCAATGCTTAATTGAAGCTTTTTATAACGTGAGCGGTTAAACCGTACAAATAGATACAGGAAGGTAGGTGGGATGATCAATAATCCTGTTGGACGTGTTATAGACAACAGGGCAATTGAAAGCAATATAAAGATGGCGTGCTTATATGTAAAGTTTTGGATGCTTAGGAGATATAAGCTGAACAGGATGGTGAAACTGTAAAATAATGATTCTGTTTGTAAATAAACATTGAATTCCTGTAATGGAATGTTCAGTAAAAAAAGGATGGCGCAAAAGAATCCTGTCTTCTCCGAAAATACTTTGCTTACAAATGTATAGATCATAAGCGTGGCGCCCAGGTTGACAATAAGGTGAACGGCGATTACTAACCCATAACCCACGGTTGACTTAATGGCGAGGGCGATAAGTAGTATTTCAACAAAATAAAGCCGGAAGTTGGAGGAACTCAGGCTCCCTGTATTAAGAAAATGATTCGCTTCGTTGATATATTTTGATGGCTCACCGTTCAACGCTATTCCATGACTTAGCAGAAATGCCGCTTGTATGATCAGCCAAATTATACCTGCCGATACCAAATACAATGTATGGTTTCTGTTTGCGGTCATTTTTTACGTTTTAGAAAATAACCTTCAAAACTATAAAAGCTTATCAGGCTAAGCGCAAAGCTTAAAACCATACATAGAACTTTTGAAAGTAAGCCTGCCCACGCGCCACCACCTAAGACAACGAGAACTGGCCAGTGAATTACATAAAAACCATAGGATATTTTGCCGGTTTTTCTTAGAAATGCATTGTTGAAAATCCTGCCCATAATAGAGGAGGGGTGTATGACGATACGGTACAAAATAAAAGCATAGAGAATGGCCAATGCAGTATAGCCTACAGTTCCAAAAAAAGCACCATGATTTTTGATGTTTTCTGCTGTGAGCAGGCCTACGATTAAAATTGCCAGTGATAGTATGGGCAAGGTCTTAAACAACCACAGGTTATTTATTTGTTTTTTTGTTAAGAAATAGGTGTATGCGCCTATCAGGATGGCATCCATCCTGAGAAACGTGTTATGATAATAACGAAGAATGGGCATGGGGTTCGGGTTGATGGCATACAATAAACATCTGCTAATCAGTATCAAAACCACAGTAACCACTAAGGCAGGTTGTAAGTGTTTCTTTTGATAAAATGTATATAAAACAACCGGCCAAAATAAATAAAACTGTTCTTCTACTGCCAGGGACCAGAAATGGACAAGATGTTCTTCCAGGGGCGTTCCCTTGATGATCAAAGTCCAGTTTTGCAGAAAAAAAACAAAGCTCGCCCATGAATCTATGTAGTAGTCGAACCGGTGCACATGAACCTCTTTGACCAGGAAGAATATGGCTATGAAAAAACAAAACAGTACCAGGTAATACAATGGCATAATACGCAGCGCCCTGTTCACATAGAATCTCGAAAAACGGTCGGGTTGGTCTTTGTTTTCCATCAGACGTTTCGTTATCAGAAAGCCGGATAACACAAAAAAAAGATCTACGCCCGACCAACCTAGCGAAAAAACAGCATACTCGCCAAAATAATGATAAGTAACAACAAGTAATATCGCCAGGCCCCTTAGCCCGTCCAGGCCGGGTATCAACTGATTGTTTCGTGGCAATTATGAATAATTAGGTTCATTTAATTTTTGGCAAGCTGCATCATCCTGTTCACATATTTACCTATGACATCGAATTCAAGGTTAACGGCAGTTCCAGGTAAGATATATTTAATATTGGTATGTTCAAAAGTATAGGGAATTACAGCGATGGAAAATTCAGAAACGGACACATCAAAAACGGTCAGGGAAATGCCATTTAAACAAATCGATCCCTTTTCAATCACCAGCGAAGCAAATTGTTCCGGAAACCGGAACCTGAATACCCAACTGCCGCCCTGTTCCTGGCGATGAATACAGGTGCCGGTAACGTCTACATGGCCTTGTACGATATGGCCGTCGAGCCGCCCGTTCATAGGCATACAACGCTCGATATTCACCAGGTGGCCTTTTTGCCATTCGCCCAGGTTGGTTTTTTGCAGGGTTTCGGCAATGGCGGTAACCCTGTGGCGGTTGCCCAGAACCTCTTCTACAGTAAGACAGACCCCGTTATGGCTTACGCTCTGGTCGGGTTTAAACTCACCGGAAAGGGTAGAGGCTATCCAAAAGGTCTTATTAGTTCCCTCACTGATAATGTCTTCTATCTGGCCTACTGATTCGATAATACCTGTAAACATGCGGCAAAATTCGGATTTTCAGACTTATCTTTCAATTTTTCGGAATTTTGGTTATATTTGCAGCCCAAAAAGCCTTAAAGGAGGTATAATAATATGCTGATTATTGATTCAAAAGATTGCGAAAATATCGACAAAGCGCTCAAAAAGTACAAGAAGAAGTTTGAGAAAGCTAAGATCTTGGTACAATTAAGAGAACGTCAATCGTATACCAAGCCATCTGTAAAGCGTCGCAACGAAGTGTTGAAGGCTGTGTACAAGCAGAAGGTGGCAAATGGTCAAATCGAAAGTTAGTATCTGATTAAATCAGGTATTCGAACTATATTAAAAGGCCCCTCCATGGTGGCCTTTTTTTGATATTATATATACTTGATTGTCAATGTTTTTAACGTTGTGATGCAATTGCCGTCGTACACCCTTCCAATTTTGAAATATGCAGGTGTCGCAAAAGTTTAAAACTTTTCCATATCATATTATTGGCGTCATTTTATTCTTCTTAACACATGTTGTAGTGAATACGTAGGCTTGATTCCCTTTTTAGACATTGTAAGCCTTTTTTTGTTGTTACTACTCGCGGCAGGGGCAATTTTCAAGTTGTTTCAATGGAAATTGAAGGGATATGTAAAACCGGGTTTATTGACCACTTTTGTTCTTGCCTTTTACCTTTTTTATGGCGCTGTTTCCGATGCTTTTAAACAAACTGCTTTTTTATCTGACCTCTCTCGTTACCGGTATTTGATCCCCTTATTTCTGGCAACCTGTTATTTTTATTTTGGTATCTCAAGCGCTCAGCCGGCAGTTATCAAAAACTTACCCTGTATTTAAATTCCGTTTTTATCGTATTCATTTTGTATGACCTGATGAATATTTCGATAGAGGTCTCTAATGTAAACCAATTCCGCGCAGTCTTTAATACTGTTTTCGACATGAAATTCCCCCTGTTGCCAGATCCCTGCAGTTGTAATTGATTTTGATCTTATAGTTATTGTGCCTAACTTTCCTTAACCACAAATACCCTTTATGCAAAACGGGACTGTTATCAGCGGGTTCCTGGACTACCTCAAGTTTGAAAAAAGGTATTCGCCACACACCATCAGCGCTTACCAGGACGACCTGCTGCAGTTCTTTACCTATCTGCAGGAACAGTTTGCCATAAGCGATCCGGCGTTACCCGACATATCGCCCTCGTTTATACGAAGCTGGCTGGCCTCGCTGAAGGAGAACAAACAATCGGCCAGGACCATCAACCGGAAAATATCTTCACTGAAATCTTTTTTCAAATACCATATACGTACCGGCAGTCTGGAACAAACGCCCATGACCACCATCATATCGCCCCGGGCGCCCAAACGGCTGCCCGCTTTTGTAGCGCAGAAAGATACCGTTACGTTGTTTCAGCATGTTGAGTTCCCTGATACCTGGAAGGGTTTTACCGACCGGTTATTGCTGGCCATGTTGTACAATACCGGTATGCGTTTATCGGAGTTGGTGAATTTGAAGGAAAGCCAGTTAAATACCGCTGCCAACAATATCAAGGTGCTCGGTAAGGGCAACAAGGAAAGGGTGATTCCCGTAAGCCCCCGGCTTATTGCCGATATAAAGGTGTATATAGAACAAAAACGGTCGGTGCTGGAAAAGGCCGATACCGTGTACCTGCTGGTAAACGAAAAGGGCCGCAAACTGTACCCCAAATATGTATACCTGGCCGTTAAACATTACCTCGGGGTGGTTACCACCATCGAGAAAAAGAGCCCCCACGTATTGCGGCATACCTTTGCCACCCATTTGACCAATAACGGCGCCGACCTGAATGCTGTTAAGGAATTGCTGGGGCATGCAAGCCTGGCAGCCACCCAGATCTACACGCATAATACCATCGAAAAGCTAAAGGATATCTATAAAAAAGCGCACCCGAAAGCCTAAGGGCCGGGTGGGGGAAAACGCCCTAAAAAATCGAATTAGGCGCCATTTTTTAATTTGGAAATGCCCCCTTCATGTGTTATCTTCATAGAGATTAAATAACCTTGCTTATGTAGTATAAATAACACCACACGATTATGATGTAAAGCCGTCACATCGTACTCCCGCTCTCCCGTTATTCAGATGGCTTTTGGATTAGATCTTTTATTTATTGTTTCACTGTTAAAATGCGATTGTTATGAACGTAAACATTCAGACTGTGCGGTTTAGTGCCGATGCAAAACTGATAGAGTATGTTAAACGTAAACTTCAAAAAATTAACACATTTCATGACCGCGTTATCAGGGTAGAAGTATACCTCAAGCTGGATAATGTGGTTCACAATATAAAGGATAAGATCGCAGAAATAAGAGTTCAGGTACCCCGTCATCAATTTTTTGTAAAAGCCTCCTCCAAATCGTTTGAAGAATCATTTGATAACGCCCTGGATTCGCTGGTGAACCAGCTTAAGAGAAAAAAAGAAAAACAAGCCGCCTAGATAAAAACATTCAACCTCCCTTAGGGGAGGTTTTTTTTTGACTGTATGCGAACGGCCTTATCTTCGCGCTCGCGAACGGTTTACAAATCGTTGAAAACAAGCAAAAAAAATTGAGTTCAAAATTTTTGATTTTGACAAATTCAATTACCTTTGCCCTCCTCATAAAATGAGCGGAAAACGCGTGTGTGATGAAAGGGAGTTCTTTACAGGCTTGAATTTCAATTTATTTTTGTGAAGTGTGGTAGCTGTGCGGACTACAGAGTTTATAGGTAACGTGAATTTTATTTGGCTGATACGGGCATCCCGAAGGGGTGAGCGGCAGCATGCAAATAAAGCAGTAAGATTGAAATAATTAGGTTGAAATAATTAGCCACTTTAGCTCAGCTGGTAGAGCAACTGATTTGTAATCAGTAGGTCGTTGGTTCGATTCCGACAAGTGGCTCTGAGTTAATACCATTAGTGACTAAACTAATAATAAGGGCAGGTTCCAGAGCGGCCAAATGGGGCGGACTGTAAATCCGCTGTCTTTCGACTTCAGTGGTTCGAATCCACTCCTGCCCACAGCGCCCGCCGAAGCTTTAGCGAAGGCGGGCATTGTCGATAAATGAGTTCTTTATTAGCAGTCCACCCTCGCTAATGCTACGGTGGATAAACGCGGAAGTAGCTCAGTTGGTAGAGCGACAGCCTTCCAAGCTGTAGGTCGCGGGTTCGAACCTCGTCTTCCGCTCTCAGTCGCCGAAGCCCTGGCGTTGGCGACTCCAGTTCTTTAAACAATCGGTGTATGTGAGAGTTACTCACAACTTTACCAGCCGTTGTAGCTCAGTGGTAGAGCACTTCCTTGGTAAGGAAGAGGTCGTGAGTTCAATTCTCATCAACGGCTCTTTTCGAATTCTTTAGTGCAACGGTACGTGAGATTTGTTGAGAAGAATTCCAGGTGTTGAAGTGTGCGACGCAACAAAAGCCCTGCCTGCCGGTAGGCAAGGTTCATATGCTTTTTGTTGCCGGTTACATAAAATCCCCGCTAAAACAACGGGGAGCGTATTTAATTATTTAAACCACAACTAAAAACAGATAACGATGTCAAAAGAGACTTTTAAGAGGGACAAACCTCACGTTAACGTTGGTACCATCGGTCATATCGACCACGGCAAAACTACTTTAACTGCCGCCATCACGACTATCCTGTCAAAATCAGGTTTGGCGCAGGCGAGAAAATATGACGAGATCGACGCAGCTCCCGAAGAAAAGGAGAGGGGTATTACGATCAATACCGCTCACGTGGAATACCAGACTGCCAATCGTCACTATGCTCACGTGGATTGCCCTGGTCACGCTGACTATGTGAAGAACATGATTACCGGTGCTGCCCAGATGGATGGTGCTATCCTGGTTGTGGCTGCTACAGACGGTCCTATGCCCCAAACAAAAGAACACATCCTCCTGGCTCGTCAGGTAGGTGTTCCCCGTATGGTGGTATTTATGAATAAAGTTGACCTGGTTGACGATCCGGAACTGTTGGAGCTGGTTGAAATGGAAATCCGCGAGCTGTTGACTTTCTACGGTTTCGACGGTGACAATACCCCCATCATCAAAGGTTCTGCTACAGGCGCCCTGGCTGGTGAAGAAAAATGGGTAAAAGCTGTTGAAGAGCTGATGGAAGCTGTTGATGCTTATATCCCGCTGCCTCCCCGTCCGGTTGATCAGCCGTTCCTGATGTCGGTTGAAGACGTGTTCTCTATCACTGGTCGTGGTACAGTAGCTACCGGCCGTATCGAAAGAGGCCGTATTAAAGTAGGTGAAGGTGTTGAGATCGTAGGTTTGATCGAAAAACCCCTCACTTCTACTGTAACAGGTGTGGAAATGTTCCGCAAACTGCTGGACGAAGGTGAAGCTGGTGATAATGCCGGTCTGCTGTTGCGTGGTATTGAAAAGAAAGATATCCGCCGCGGTATGGTAATCGTAAAACCCGGTTCTATCACGCCTCACACCGAGTTTAAAGGCGAAGTATACGTACTGAGCAAAGAAGAAGGTGGCCGTCATACGCCTTTCTTCAACAAATACCGTCCTCAGTTCTACTTCCGTACTACAGACGTAACTGGTGAAGTAGAATTACCTTCTGGTACTGAAATGGTTATGCCTGGTGACAACACCACTTTGCAGGTGAAACTGATCCAGCCCATCGCCATGGAAAAAGGTCTGAAATTCGCGATCCGCGAAGGTGGCCGTACAGTAGGCGCCGGACAGGTTACTGAAATCCTGAAATAAGCGTA
>Ga0065721_10048678_pt1 | contig 172943 bp, 162 predicted proteins | sample Mesricmetagenome_FD_59108 | JGI IMG/M metagenome (GOLD analysis project Ga0065721, IMG submission 59108) | Mesophilic microbial community from rice straw/compost enrichment Sample: eDNA_1 v2 (version 2) | ecosystem: Engineered > Solid waste > Grass > Composting > Bioreactor | place: USA... | reverse complement strand
GCTTTATTGGCTTATGCCTATTAAGACTTCATAGGAGAGCTACAGAAAGGAATGGGGCATAGCATGAATAAGCTGCAGCGATTGAAGTTGACACAAACGTTGACCGTATTGGACAAGTACATATCTCCGGCCTCGCTGGCGGCGTTTGGCGTTGCGCTTATTGTGCTGATTGAGCTTTTTATCCCGCCTTATATCGGCATGGCTGATAACGGGGATTATTACCGGATCTTGTACAGCAACGGATTATATTTCAATGTGCCGGATTATACGAGCCAAACTCTCGGATATTTTGTCAAAAATTTCGGAATTTTCCAACACTATAACGAAAATAGCGCGCTGCTGTGGTCCTCGCAGACGTTGTTTGTCCGCCTGGCGCTAATGATCAGCGAATGGCTTGGTTATGATCAGCAGTTCGATATCCGGATTCAGGCCTCGCTGTACGGCGTGCTGTATGTTGGCGCCGTGTATTTGCTTGTGAAGGCCGCAACATGGAGGGCGTCAAGCCGCGCGGGCTACGGGCTGGCGGCTGCCGCGATTTTTATATTCGGGGACATTGGGTATGTAGCGTATTTCAACTCCTTCTACAGTGAGAGCGTTGTGCTGATCATGCTGCTGTTGTTGTTCAGCTCGTGCATGCTGCTGTACCAGCGGCAGTACAACGATTATATCCTGCTATTCCTGTTTGGAGCCAGCGCGTTAATCCTGACGACGAGCAAGCAGCAGAATGCGCCGATCGGTCTGATTGTCGCGATAATTGCAATATTGTTCGTCTTCCTGCGGCGCGGGAGGGTCTTTCGCATGTTCGCCGGATTGCAGGCAGCTGTTCTGCTTCTTACGGCAATAGGTACGTATGCCCTCATTCCGGAGCAATTCGTCAACATTAACAAATACCACGCGATGACGCGGGGTGTCCTGATGACCGCGGATAATCCGGAAGAAGCGTTGGATTTCTTCGGCATCGACAAGCAGTTCGCTGTGCTTACCGGTGCGATTTATTATGATCAGTTCTCGCCCATGCCCGTCGAATCGGAAGAGATGCAGGTCCAGTTTCTGGACAAGTATGGCTTTCCTTCTATCGCACGTTATTATTTGACCCATCCCGGCGCAGCGAGCAAGATTTTTGAGACCGCTGCGCATAACGCTTTTTCAAACCGGACGAAGCTTGGCAACTACGAGAAGGCGGCGGGCAAGCCGTTTGGGGCGCGTACGGCAGCTTTTTCCGGATACAGCTATCTGAAAGAACTGGCCGCTCCGAAGACATCGGGCTTTGTTGTCTTATGGATGATTGTGATCGCCGGGCTGTATGCTCCTTCATTCTATAAAGCTGTTAAGGCGCGTTCGCTTCGGAGAGCCCTCCGGCTCCCGGTCGTCCTTATGATGATGGCATCGGGACTATGTGCGATGGGGGTAGCCGTGATTGGCGCCGGTGATGCGGACATTGCAAAGCATGAGTTCTTATTCGCGGTTGCGTTTGATCTGGTTACCTTTTGGACCATTGCAGATCTCGTTTGCAGGCGGCTATGGGGACCGCATGCGTTGAAAAATTCGGGTGAGGAAGATGAAGAAGGATCGCTCGCGCAGCAGGGGGGACAGCAATGAGCAGATGGACAGGAGTAAAGCTTTGGTTGTTGTTCGCGTTATGTCTCTGCTTGCCGGCAGGCGTGTTAGCTCCAGTCCCTGCAGCTGCGCAAGAAGAGGCCAAGCCCGCGAACGTGCTGCTTATTTATGACAGTCTGGCGCTTAACACCCCAGCGGCTGGCAATGTAGAAGCCTTGCAGCGTCTGCTTCTCTCATTTGGGGCAACGGTGCGGACAATCGGGTCAGACGCTTACAAGCCAGGGATGGCAGCGGAATTCCAGAAGCTGATTACATTATGCAACACGGAAGATTTATGCGATGCAATCGCGCATGAAACGGAGAACTATACCGGTGACTGGCTGCATATCGGAGCAAACCCCCCGGAAGTTATTCGCGGGAAGCTCGCCTTGCAGACGGAGACGGCCGCGAGACAATCGCTCAAACTGTCGGTTGGCGGACTTTCGGAGGAGCATGTCTTTGTTCATCATCTGTCCTTCATTGCGAAGGGGGATGGCGAGACTTTTGGCCGAATAACCTCCTCGGACGGCGCTGTTGACGCTCCATTCGGCATAACAGCCGGCGGGAGCGCTTATGTTCCTTATTTCGAGCCGGGCAATTTGAGCGAGATGGCGCTCGCGTATGCTTTGCGGACATGGCTTGGCACAGAAGCACCGGCGCAGAGCTATTTGCTTATTCGCGGCATTACGCCGTTTATCGATCTGGACAGGCTGGAGACGCTCTCGAAGCAGCTCTATGATGCCGGTATTCCGTTCCTTGTAAGCGTAAGCCCGTTGTTCAACAATACGGATTATCCGGCAATGAAGCGATACATGGCCGCCCTGCAGACTGTGCAATCCTATAACGGCAGCGTGCTTGTAAACGTTCCGGCGCCTACGTCTGCGGGACAGGAGGCTTCGATTTTGAAGGAGCAGCTGGACGGCTTTTTGAATCATTTGGCCGATGCAGGCATCGCTCCTCTCGGGATGACGGGAGAAGTGAAGAGAGCACAGGAGCAAGCCGGGCGCGAGGCAGGCTTTGCATTCTCCGGTACAACCATCTTGTTCCCAAATGGAGCAGGGACCGGATTAATACCGGATCAACCGGAGGCGGTTCTGCCTTTTGCTTCTTCGCCATACAGCCTTAAGGCAGATGCACTGCTCCAGCTTAGCCGCGGCGGTAAAGTCTGGCCGGCATTTCCGGTGGAGCTGGCGGTTACGCTCGATTGGCTCGACAGTGAAGCCAAGCAGGAGGAGGTTGTCCAATCTATAACCGGCAGCTGGCTGCCGTTCGCCGATTTCAAGTCCGGTATGCATAGCCTCAGCAGCAGCTCCCATAAGGCGGAATCCTTGCAGGGCGCATTGCTCCTGGACGGCAAGCCGGCTGATCTGCAGGACCAGTTGGCTCCGGCCGAGGAGGCCCTTCAGGTTAAGCAGCCCGTACAAGAGGAGAGCTTCCGATTGTTGTTTTCGGTGCAGAGCAGGATTCTGATTGTACTGATTGTTACGACCTTAATGCTGTTCGCTGTATTCCTCGCGGTTGGATACCGTCTGTATAAGAGAAAATACTACAAGTCGGGAGGGAGTTTATGACGATACCGGATATATTAATGGTTATATGCGTTTTATGTATCTGGTCCCTGCTGCTCGTTAATATTGCGCTGATCATCGCAGGCTACTTTTATTACATGAGATTGGAGCAGGAGAAGCCTCCGGAGCTCTTGGGAGAAGCGCCCTTCGTATCGATAATGGTACCTGCTCATAATGAAGGCAAGGTGATTGTCAAGACCGTAGAGTCATTGCTTGCGCTTGATTACCCGCATGACCTTTATGAAATTATTGTCATTAATGATAATTCTTCCGATAACAGCAGCAGTCTGCTTGGTCAGCTGCAGGAGAAATATGAGGGCCGCAATCTGATTATTATTAATACCGACAACATAACCGGAGGCAAAGGCAAATCCAATGCGCTTAATATCGGCTTTACCCGCAGCCGCGGGGAGCTGATCGCCATTTACGATGCCGACAATACCCCGGAGCGGACAGCGCTTCGTTATCTTGTCGCCGAAATCGTGAATGACTCTAAGCTTGGAGCGGTTATCGGCAAATTCCGGACGCGGAACCGGGATGAGAATCTGCTTACCCGCTTTATTAATATCGAGACATTATCCTTTCAATGGATGGCTCAAGCCGGCAGGTGGAAGCTGTTCAAGCTATGTACGATACCAGGCACCAACTTTATTATGCGCAGACATATCATTGAGGCCATTGGAGGCTGGGATACGAAGGCAATCGCAGAAGATACCGAGATCAGCTTCCGTATTTACATGATGGGCTATCGGATCAAGTTCCAGCCCAAATCGGTGACCTGGGAGCAGGAGCCGCAGACGCTTAAGGTATGGTTCAAGCAGCGAACGCGTTGGGCGAAGGGCAACATTTATGTCATCGTCAAAAATATTCCGCTGCTCTTCCGGCCGGAAGCGCGCAGAATCCGCTTTGATATCCTGTATTTCCTGGCCATCTATTTCTTGCTTGTCACATCGCTTTTAACGTCAGACCTGCTGCTCGTCCTGCATGCCCTGGGCTATGTCCATACGACGATTTCGGGACTAAGCTTCTACTTGTGGATGCTGGCGATTACGCTGTTTGTGGCAGGGACGTTTGTAACGCTCATTACGGAAAAGGGCGAAATGCGGCCCTCGAATCTCGGCATCATTCTGCTTATGTACGTCAGCTATTGCCAGCTATGGATGCTCGTCGCAGCCAATGGGCTGTATCAATATATAAAGGATGTCATCTTTAAACGCGAAGCCAAATGGTACAAAACGGAACGGTTCTGAAAAAAAGGAAGTGATCAGATGAACAGAAGAGCTGGAATGGCAGCATTGGCAATCGCATTGATTGTCGCACTGCTTATTCCCGGTGCAGGGACGCTGTCTGCAGCGGCTGCGCAGGTGCAGAAGAGTTACGAAGCGCCCATGTCGGAAACATCGCTTATAGGCACTAATGCGTATGCGCAGCAGTTTTTTCAGGTGCCGGATTACTGGAATGTCGAAAGCGCCTCGTTCAGGCTGGATTATAAGGTATCACAGCTTACGATTAATGATCTGTCGGTTGTTACGCTCAAGCTGAACGGCAAGCCCTTCTACACGTTGCGGCCAGGGACTGAAACGAACAAGAAGGTGACCCGGGCAATCGGTCTTCCGCTTGAGTACCTGAAGAGCGGCGTTAACGAGCTGACGATTGAAGGCGTTATTCAGACTAAAACTAACGCAGACCAGATGTGCATTCCGGCGCAGGATCAAGGCAGCTGGCTGCAAATTTTCGACAGCTCGGGTGTTGAGATAAAGTACGGGCTGAAGCCGGTAGGTGCAAGCATCAGCGATTTCAGCCGCCATTTCAGCGGCATGGATACGGTGCACGATGGACTAGCTGCTGTATTCGTACCGGAGGAAGGCGATCTGAATGAAACGGAAGCTGCCGTATACGCATTGTCCGGATTGACCGGCGTAAGCGGGGACAACTCGCCTATCATTCCCCTCTTGCCGTACCGTGCGGATAATGTGAGCAATAAACCGTTTGGCATTCTCGTAGGTCTTGCGAAGAATCTTCCGCCGGACGTGCGCGCGAAGCTGAATGAGACATCGCTGCAGGATAAGGCGCTGATTCAGCTTATTCAGAATGACACCTCATCTCTGCTTGTCGCTACATCGGATAACGAGGAATTGCTGAAAAAAGCCGGGCGGTTTATCGGCAATTCGGCCCTGATGGAGCAATTGCAAGGATCATCGAAGCTTGTGGATGAGGAGACGGAGGTCAATACGCCGGCCTTAAATATCAGCCGTTATTTCCCGCTGACTGATTCAGGAGACAAGGTGACCGGTCCATCGCATCGGGAGAAAAATTATTTCATTACGCTGCCCAGCAATCGCGCTGTTGCGGAGGCCAGCAAGCTGAGTCTGGATTTCCGTTATGCCAGCAATTTGGATTTTGACCGTTCGATGGTCACTGTTCTGGTTAATAATGTTCCAATCGGCAGCAAGAAGCTGACCGCCGAGCGAGCGGGAGGCGATAATCTCGAGCTGACCATTCCGAAGAATCTTGGTATTTCCGGCAACTTCACCATCACGACCGCATTTGATTTGGAGATCAAGAATGCGGTTTGTACCGGCAATCAGGACCAGATGCCATGGGCATTCGTCTCCAAAGATTCCGTGCTCCAACTGAACACCAAGGACCGCACGGACATGCTGTTCAACAATTACCCTTATCCATTCCTTCGGGACGGCAGCTTTAACCGGGTTGCCGTTGTGCTGCCGCAAACCCGCGACAACTACACGTACGCGGCGATCTCCAATCTGTTTAATCTGATGGGACAATTCGCAACCTCCAATTCCGGGGAAATCCGGTTTTATACCGATGATGTGGCGGAGAGCGAGCTGAAGGACCGGCAAATTATCGCGATTGGCTCCTATGCGGATAACCGTTACATTCGGGATAACAATGATAAGCTGTATTTCCAATATGACGGGAAAGGCGAAGGGTTCCAGTCTAATGAGAAGATAAGTATTGAAGAAGGCTACGGGAAGAGAGTCGGGACGCTGCAGCTTATCGACTCGCCGTATGGCAAGGGACATGGCTTCCTGGCTGTAACGGGAAGCAGTTCGGAATACGTCTACTTGGCATCAAAGCTGGTCGGCAACTCGGCTAATTTATACAAGATTTTTGGTGACGGGGCCATGGTTGACAAGGACGGACAGATCAATGCTTTCCGGTTCAAGAAGGAGGCGGCGCCGCAGGAGCCAACGGTAATCTCCCAAGTTATTGACCGCGGTGATGTTGTCAGCTTTATGATCGCCATCATGCTTGTGCTTGTCCTGGTGCTCGTATCGCTTGTGTTTCTGGTTCGCAAGCATCGGAAGACGAAGCGGAGGAGGGGATAGGAATGATGAAGCGCAACTCCAGCCTGTTATCGGACGGAGGCTTCCTGCTGCTGTTCATCGCATGCTTTGTCAGCATCATGTTTACGGCGCGTGATCCGAATCTTTATCTGTATAACATTATCTTCTTGAATGTGGCGTTCCTGATCGCGATCGTCACCTATTTTACGACGATCATGACCGGGCTTATTTTGAACATCCTGTTTGTATTCGGGTACGGCACGTTTACGATCTATCGGACGGTGGTACAGGGAGATGTCGTATCGGTTCAAAGCTATTTCTGGCTTTTCATGACACCGCTGTTCACTGTCATTACCTGGATGTTCACTCAGGCGAGCAAACAGCTTCAGGAGCAGAACGATATGCTGACGAAGAAAAATGCTTCTCTGGCGACGATGGATGAGAATACGAACTTGAAAAATATGCTGTCCTTCCAGAAGGATACGACGGTATTTATGGCGTTGTCCGACCGTTACAAGATTCCGCTAACCCTGCTTGTCCTGAACGTTAAATACTGGCATGAGCTGAGGCGCATGATCGGCGAGGAAGAGCTGAATGCTGCCGTGTACAATATTACAACGATCAGTCAGACCAGCATCCGGGCTAATGATTCGCTGTATATGCTAACTCAAGACAACCCGACTTGGGGGCTCTTGCTGTTCACGGATCGCGAAGGGGCGGATATTGTAATGAACCGGCTTCGGAGCAAGCTTATGGAGATGAACGAGTCGGAGAGATCGAAACGCAATCGCTTTGAGCTTAACCTTAGAATGGGTGCTTTTGAATACAATTCGGAAGAAACGCCAACTCCTCTGGACTGGATTGCCCGGGCTCGGAAGGAATTGGAATATGATGTATAGCGGAGCCTGAGGGCTCTGATTTATTAGGAATAAGGCAGCTGCGATGAAGGACATCGCATGCTGCCTTTATTTCATTTAATATAGAGGAAGCGAGTATACAGATGAAAAGGAGCTTGAATATGATCAAAGTTGCTTATCTGGGGCCTAATGGAACCTTTTCTGAAGAGGCTGCCTTGAAGTTTTTTAGAGAGACGGATACGGAATGGGTGATGCTGGACTCGATTCCTGATGTGCTGGAGGCAGTCAGCCGGGACGAGGTGGATAAATGCATTGTGCCGATTGAGAATTCAATAGCGGGCAATATTCATATGACAATCGACGGCCTGTTGCAATATCACCTGAGCATTGAGGCGGATGTCGTCTTTACGGTATCGCTCCATTTAATCGGGCATTCCGGCAGCAGGCTCAGCGATATTCATACCGTAAGATCAATTATGCCTGCGATCAACCAATGCCGGCAATTTGTTAAACAACATGCTCTGAAGCTTGAATACTCAGACAGTACGGCTCAGGCGGTCTTGTCGGTCAAAGAATCAGGCGGTGCCGGAACAGCGGCGATCGGCTCTGCGGCCGTTGCCGAGAAGTATGGACTTCAAATTCTTCAAAGCAATGTGCAGGACCATTCGGCAAATCATACCCGCTTTATCGTTGTGAGCAAGAGGCCTTCCGAGGCTGCCGGGCAAAAGAAAACGATGATGCTCATTACTCCAAACGAAGAATATCCGGGCGTATTGTCTTCGATCCTGAATGTGTTCTCCGCGCTTGCGATTAACCTGTCATGGATTGAGTCCAGGCCAACCGGCAGGAAGCTTGGGGAGTACAGATTCCTGATTGAGACGGAAGCCGGGGACAACGAGCAGCGTATGGATAAAGCGATTAAGATTATCCAAACCTTCGGGCATGATGTACATATTCTGGGCAGCTATGCGACAACAATCTTATAGAGATGCCCGTCATGCTCTTGTACAGGCAGGAGCAATGTTACCGGGCTACCGTCTTGAAATAGCGATAAATCCGTTCGAGCTTTTGCTCTTGCTTGCCTTGCGGCTTCTCCATGCCGCCAAATTCGAAGAACTTCACTTTCTTAATGCCTACATAGCGGAAGAGTGCTTTGCGCATAAGCACTTTATGTGCATTGTTCAGCCAGAACAGGGGATACAAAGAAGGTCCTTTCATCGTCGAGACACATACGACCGACTTGCCCTTCAAGAGGCCCTCTGGCAGGAGGCCTCCATTCTCGCGGTAAGCGAAATTTGAAGCGAACATCCGGTCAATATAACCAAGCAGCATCGCAGGTGGACGGCCCCACCAGATCGGATAGACCAACACGATTTTTTCCGCCCAGAGCAGTTGATTGCGATGCTTCTCCAGCTGCGGATCGGCATGCATGTCGCGTCTTCGTTTGTGCTCGTTGAATACAAGCAGCGGATCGAAGGATTCGGCGTACAGATCCAGTACCTGGATTTCCTCTACATATGCGTTTTCCTGTAAGCCCTGGATTGTTTTCTGAAGAAAAGAGTAGCTGAGGCTATGGTGGTTCGGATGTGTATAGATAATAAGGGTTTTCATCGGACACCTTCTTTGTTATCATTTGATAAGAAGTTATCATGCTTCGTAAATTGTTGTCAATAGATAATTATTATTTGATAATTAATTTGATGTGATCCAGGATATAAGGAGAGGGTCCAACATGGTGTCCAAGGATAGGGTTTTTCGGCAGATGGTGTCCCATATTGCTGCCTCCCATCAATTGCATTACGATATGACGAAGGGTTTGCCGATGGAGGATATCACGCCTCTGCAATATGAGATATTGGAGTTTCTGTCGGTGAAGCAGCCGATTACATTAAGTGAAATAAGCGAATGCAAGGGGATCTCGATGCCAAACACAAGCCGGGAGCTCCGGAAGCTCACGGAGAAAGGGCTGTGCGAGAAGATTGAGGACCGGGAGGATCGCAGAAAGCAATACATCCGGCTCTCTGACTCGGGCATGGAAAGAATGGCCGCGGCGCTCGAGCATATGAGGGGGCTGTTTATGCAGCGGGTGGAGCAGGTGTCGGATGAGGATCTGTCTCGTATAGCAGAAGCGCTGGATGTGCTTGGAGCTACGATTTTTCGTGCCGAATAACGAGATCTTGATGGAGCGGTTAACTTCAACCGTCCCAGGTTGTCTGATTAAAAGGTAAGAGGTGATTATGACCATGTTTATCTTGGCTGCTGTGCTCGTTATCATTATTCTGCTTGTTCTGTTCTTGAGTATTTATCCTGTGTTTGGCGGCAAGCCGGGAGAGCAGACATTAGCGCGAATGAAGCAATCCCCCCATTATGCAAAAGGTAAATTTGTAAATACCTTGCCTTCAGCAATGTCCATGTCGCTGCGGGAAAACCTCGCGCTCCTGATGGAATTTGCGAGGGGCAATAAGGAAGCCAAGCCGGAGAGGGCGTTAGCGGTTGAGCCGATTGATGCTCATTCGCTTCGGGAGACAGAGGGAACATCAGCGGATGTCAGAGCCAAAGTCACCTGGTTTGGCCACTCGGCGCTGATGCTGGAGCTGGACGGCAAAAGGCTGCTGCTTGATCCGATGCTTGGCCGTTCTCCGTCCCCCGTTCCGTGGATAGGGGGCAGACGGTTCAGTAATGACTTGCCGATTGAAATCGAAGAGCTTCCGGCTATCGATGCTGTCCTGCTTTCCCATGATCACTATGACCATCTGGATTATGGCTCGATTAAGCGTCTGAAGGACAAGGTAGGCCGCTTTTTTGTTCCGCTTGGCGTTGCCGCTCATCTTGAGCGCTGGGGCGTGGCACCTGATCGGATAGAGGAGTTCAATTGGTGGGAGGAAGCTGTCTGGGAAGGAATCAGACTCGCGTGTACGCCTGCCCGCCACTTTTCCGGCCGGGGAATAACGGGACGCAACGGAACCTTATGGTGTTCATGGGTTCTGCACGGCCAATCCGCACGAATCTTCTTCAGCGGAGACAGCGGTTATGGCCCGCATTTCCGCCAGATTGGGGACAAGTTTGGTCCTTTCGATCTTACCTTGATGGAATGCGGGCAATATGACGAGAGATGGGCTGCTATTCATATGCTGCCTGAAGAATCGGTGCAGGCGCATCAGGATGTGAACGGCGAGGTAATGATACCTATTCATTGGGGGGCCTTCCGCCTGGCCTTGCATGATTGGCGGGATCCGGTGGAGCGCGTCATCAAGAAAGCAAAGGAGCAGAGCATCAAGATTGCTACTCCGCGGATAGGCGAACCCGTTCAGATCGGAACGGGGATATACCCGACCAACGAATGGTGGCGCTCCTATTAAGGGCAGCCTGATTCAATAATCGAGCGCATAATAAGAGGCTGTCCCGAGTCATTAGTAGACATTGGGACAGCTTTTTTTTCTACACTGTGCTTATATTTCTTTCGCGAAACATGCTGCCCCTCCTAAGAACGGCTCAGCCGTTTACGCTTGTGGAGTGATATAGTCCCTTTACCCCTCTGTATCCGACAGAGTAGAGCTACATTGGATTCCGTACAGTATAAAGGGGCGTATTGATCGAACAATCGAGCTACATTGGATCGGGTACAGTATAATTTGCTCAGTTGGCTGATCGTGGCTCATTCAAGTCCCCTTATACTGGAGTAAATCCAACGTAGCTTCTGGAAGCTTTCCATTTAACCTGATTTCACTGGAGTAAATCCAACGTACGGCGCAGCCGTCTGCGATTAGGCTTTATCCGGAGTCAGGCGTTTCAAGCTGCGCTGCGCCGTTAAGATACTCATCATGAGGGCGAATATTTCTCCATAGGTTGCAGAGTAGGCCGGGTCAGCAAGGTTTCTTGTCTCTAGCGGGTCGTCGGTCAGCGAATACAGCTCGTATTCCTCAGGCGCCGGTGCGGTTTTAACCCGTGCTGTCCAAGCGATGTCCGCTCCGTTATGTCCCGCTTTGACAGGTATGCAGGTTCTATCCCGGATGCCGGGCTCGCTCCAGAATTGAGGATTATCATAATAGCGCGAGAGCTTCCAATATTCCTTGTGCCCATTCCGGTAAAGCGGTGCGATAACGGTCTCAATATGGTTGGGCTGTGCCACAGCGGGATAAGGGATGCCCAAGAGGCTGATCTGATGCTGCCCCCGCATAATATCATCTTCGGTCATGAAGTAAACGGGAGCTTCAGCTTCCGGCTGTGTGTTAAACGCTCTGGATAATTTACGTCCAACAAACGGCCGCGCTTCACTGAACCGGCTTTCCAGACGTCTCCGTATTTCATCCTCGTTAATACCGGCCAGCCCTAGGAGGGTGGGCAGCAGATCAAGATGACTGGTAAGCGAGTGGACGGACCGGGCATCGGGAATCCGCGTTTTGTTATAGAACAGAAGGGGAACCCGGAGAGCCTCTTCGTAGGCGCAATACATCTTCTGATGAAGTCCTCCATGCGAGCCAAGCAAATCCCCGTGATCAAAGGTAAGGACGATAATCGTATTTTCATAGAAAGATGTCCCGGCTAGCGCTTCGACCACCTTCCGCAGCTGCTCATCGGCGTTTTTCTGAAGCTGATAATACAGCTTGCGATAGAAAGGACCATTCGTAATCGGCTGAAGGGCAACCGGGTATAAATCTCTGTAACTGGCCTGACAGCGCGGCTTGGTATGCAGGCTCTCGTGCAGGGTTGGAGGCGGATCGACCTCCGGCATCGGATCGACCCCGAACTGGAAAGCCGGGATTTGGGCAGTCAGGTCCCCATATAAGGTAATATCATGCGGATTGACCAGGGAGGTGACGATGAGCCAAGGCGGATCATCAACCCTGTCAAGCTTCTGCTGTTCCAGAGCCTGAATGAGTGCAACCGTCTCCGCCGCATAAAATTCATCCCTTCCGCTGGCGCCGCTGCCCGCCGAAGATCCGGAATCTCTGGGGTTCCGGCCATGAGGCTCGGGGCCGATCCATCCGGAGAAGCCAAACGCCTCCAATCTGTCTGCATTTTCGTACAAATCCTGATTCTGATTCGGGTAACCTGTAGACGGATCATAACTGGGCAGCCCTTGATGGGTGCCCGGGATGATTATATCCTCGTACGACACATGCCATTTTCCTTTATAAAAGGTTCTGTAACCAGCCTCCCGAAAATAATCCCCCATTGTTGGCACAGTATTCCGGTCCAGCCAGAACATATCGGAATCAGCGGCCTGCTTGGCGATTCCGTTCGTTTGCGTGACCCCATGCAAGGACGGATATTGACCGGTAAACAGCGTTGTCCGGCTAGGCGCGCAAGCGGCGCTCCCGATGTAATGCCTGTGAAACTCCAGTCCGTTATTCCGTAACCATTGCTGTGTAACGAGATTTTGCTCACGCCATAACTTTATGTCTGCACTCTCGTAAGGAGGAGGATAACGCATCTCATCAACAAGCAGGAGCAAAATGTTAGGCTTCTCCATCATAGGTGCTGCACCTCACCACATTCGTAATTGCTACAACGTATGCGGTCTAATAGCTGCCTAGAATGGAATCGTTTATTTCGATTGAGAGGCACTCGCCTGTTTGCGATTCCATCGGAAGAGACGATTCAGTACGTTAAATATGATTTTGTTCTCCTTCGTGAGGAGCGGCCCAAGGATGGCCAGAATAAGAACATACAAGGCGGCAAATGGCTGAATAACTGCCATAAGCGCCCCTGCTTTGGCGAGATTGGCCATAATGATAGAAAATTCTCCGCGTGATACGATGGTCAGCCCGATATTCACCGAAGCTTTGGGAGACAGCCCCGCACTGCGTCCGGCCAGCATCCCTGCCGTCAGATTGCCAATCAGCGTGACCGCAACCGCAGCCAGCGACAGCCATACGGCTCCGCCCAAGGCGGTTGGATCTATCGTCAGCCCAAAGCTGAAGAAGAAGACAGCGCCGAAGAAATCCCGGAAGGGGAGAATCAGCTTCTCGATCCGCTTCATATGCTCGGTCTCGGCCAGCACAAGGCCAAACAATAAAGCGCCAATCGCTTCGGCGACATGAATGGTCTCGGAGAGACCGGCTACCAGGAACAACCCGGCGAAGATCACAAGCGCAAACAGCTCATTGGACCGGATATTCAGCAGCTTATTCAGCATCGGTGCCGCTTTGCGGCCGAGGGTAAGAAGGGCAAGCATAAAGACCAGGGCAATAACCGTGGATAAAATAATGCCGCCAATCGAGGTTGAACCGCTTAAGACGAGGCCGGACAGAATGGAGATATAGACAGCCAGGAATACATCCTCGAACATGATAATCCCCAGGATCATCTCCGTTTCGGGATTGGCGGTACGCTTCAGGTCAACCAGGACCTTGGCGACAATAGCGCTTGAGGATATGGTAGTAATGCCGGCAATAACAAGCGTCTCTTGAAAAGGAAACCCGCAGAGCCATCCAAACAGGAGGCCTAACGTGAAGTTTATGGCGATATAGATCGTGCCGCCAACCGCGATTGAGCGGCCGGATTTGATTAAGCGTCCAACAGAGAACTCCAATCCAAGATAGAAGAGCAGGAACAGGACACCAAGCCTGCCCATAAACTCGATCAGCGGAGCGCTTTCGATAAAGCGGAAGTCGAAATGCCAGAATTCAACCGAATGCGGACCAACAGCCATGCCAATGAGAATATAGAACGGAATGACGGAAAACCGGATTTTTGCCGACAGCAAACCAGCCACAGCGATAAGCGCAATAGCGAGGCCAACCTCTAATATGATGTGATCCATAGGCATTAATCACATCCATTCATGAGGATTTTTTTCAATTCTTTATGCTGCGCGCGTTCTCCGGCAACAACGATTGTAATGTCAGCAGCCAGAATAACCTCAGGTCCCGGATTGATCTGCTTGGCATGATGTGCAGATAACAGGGCAATAACCGTTGTTCCCGTATTTCTACGGATATCCAGCTCTCCGATTGTTTTGCCGATGCAGGCATAATGGGCTTCTAATTTGTACCATTCAATAATCAGCTCATCGAGTGCTACCTCGATTGTCTCGAGCATCTTTGGTTTATACGTCATACCGCCAATCATGGCAGCAGCCATGCGGGCTTCGTCGTCATCCAGAGTAATCATGGAGATGCTGGATTCCGGATTGTCATGGTGAAAATGGTAGCATTCCCGGCGGCCGTCGTTATGCACGATGATCACAAGCTGATCGCCGCTGCGGGTATTCATTTGAAATTTTTTCCCGATGCCGGGCAAGTCGATTTCACGGATATTCATAAGGGTGTACCTCCTCGAGTATGATCGAAATTCTATTCGTTGGTTTAATGGGCAGCACAAATCAGGCCTCCGCTTTTGGAGTCAACGGAAGACGCGCGTGGATTGTCCTTAAACGATCAAATAGGATGTCGTCAGCTTGAGGGGCATGAGCAGGCGTTTGAGCCGCTGCAAGAACAAGAAGGGGAGAAGAAAGACGGGTTTGATCTGCGGGAACAGGCGTGGATAACTAACCCAGCAATAAATCACGGCCAGCAATGCGACCATCTGGAAAAGCTTGCTGGCGGGAGACACCGTAACCCGCTTGATCGCTTTCATGCTGTTCGGAAGGCTGTGCTCGATGTGGGCTTTGTTTGTTTCCGAGGCATCGAATTTGCCCAACAACATGGTTGGCATGCTGAACAGAACAAAAGCACCAAGCAGGAAGAGAAGCAGCGTCAGACGACCAGTGGAACGGTATGTTTTCATGAATGACGCCTCCCTTTACGAATTGTTCTGCTCTGCCGTTATTGAGCTCAGCTGTAGCAGGCTCTACATGTTTTACGCATAAGGAGCGATTATGGTTTCAAACACCGGATAAAAAAAGCCGTTTCCGAGAAGATGAAAGCCTTCATCAGAAACGGCCGGTCGGGTAAAACGATTATTGACGGTAGATCGGAGCCCCTAGCGGAGCTCCGTCGGCGCCGCCGTCGACCTGAAGCTGAGCAGCTTGAACAAAGGAGGCTTCATCTGAAGCGAGGAAGAGTACGGCATTGGCAATCTCCTCAGGCTCGCCAAGACGGTTAAGCGGAATAGAACGTGAGAGACCGGCTTCCAGCTTCGCCATCTGCTCCGGCTCGGAAGCTTTCCAGATTGGGGTTTTCGTAGCCCCCGGAACAACCGTGTTCACCCGGATGCCGCGCGGCGACAGCTCGGAGGCGAATACTCTGGCCATGCTGGTAACGGCCCCTTTGCTGGCAGCGTAAGCTGCCAGGCCTAATCCGCCCGTGGTGGCAAGTACGGAGCCTACAAGAATAACAGAGGCGCCTGCTTGCAAATGAGGCACCGCAGCCTGCACCGTGGTGAAGACACCGGTCACATTCACCTTCAGAATCTGCTCGAACTGTTCCAGCTTTGTATCGCCAAGCGGAGTGCCGCCGGAAATACCCGCATTTGCGAAGACGATGTCCAGCTTGCCGAAGCGCTCGATAGCTGCTGCAACCGCTTGTTCCGAGCCGGCCGGGTCTGCAGCTTCGGCCCGTACAGCAATTGCATTTTCCTCGCCAAGTTCATTTACAGCAGCCGTGAGAGACTCTGGATTGCGTCCCGTAATGACGACCTTGGCCCCCTCCTGAACAAATCTCTTTGCTGTGGCTAGTCCGATCCCGCTGTTGCCGCCTGTTATTAAAGCTACTTTACCGTTTAGTCTTGCCATTGTAATCACTGCTCCTTATTTGTTTATTTTTTAATTTGAGAATGATCGTTCTAAAATATTCAAAAAAATTTAGTCTAAAATAGACATGGTTGTAGCAATAATCTGTTTTAATTTCTCTCTATTGTATTGCGTCTTTGCCATTACCCGCAGCCCGATAAGCGAATTGTTGAGGTAAGGGGCAAGCAGCTCCGCATCAAGCGAGGCTGACAGCTCTCCGGCTTGCTGGCCTTGGATAATCAGATTACGAAAGAGCTCTTCCGTGCCGGACCAGCTTTGGTTAACGCATGCTTCAAGCTCGGGATCATGCAAGGCCAGCTCCACAGCGGTATTAACCATCAGGCAGCCTGGCGGCCGTTCCTCGTTCCGGTCGACAGCGGCCTCCATTACGGAGCGGATGGCAGCTTGTGCAGACTGGGAAGACTGCGCCCGTTGTTCAATGGAATTCCAGACGGTATCGCTGTAGCGCTTCAAGGCCCTTAAATACAAGGCATGCTTATCGCCAAACGTATCATAAATGCTTCTTCTGTGAATGCCCATCTGCTCGACAAGATCCTGCATGGAGGTCTTCTCGTAGCCTTGCGCCCAGAATAGCTTCATCGCCTTTAGCAGAACAGCATCTTCATCAAATTCTTTGCTTCTGGCCAATCGTTCACAGCCTCCTTTCTGAACACAGCGTATCATATTGAGAACGATCGGTAAAGAATTATTTTTTACTGATCGTTCTAGAATAGGGCTGGCTCCTGTCATTCAGCCTATTTATTGCAAAACCTCGTATTTTAGCTTCATACTGTCTTTATAAGGAGGAGGATTATGGTGAACTACAAGGCGGAGTGCCTGTTGGACGAGCGGAACGAGCTAGGGGAAGGCCCGGTGTGGGATGAGAGGCTGCAGGAGCTATTATGGGTAGATATAGAAGGCTGTCAGTTGCACCGGTATCGTCCAAGTGACGGAAGGAAGCTGCAGGTTCAGACGGAGAAAAAGATCAGCGCGGCAGTCCCGGCGGAAGACGGCACATGGTTAGTTGCATTGGCGGATGGTTTCTACCGATTAAATCTTGAGACAGGCAGCATAGCCTTGATTGCCCGCACGGAGGAAGAGACGGCAACCAACCGGCTGAATGACGGAAAGTGTGATCCGGCAGGACGGTTCTGGGCAGGTACCATAAGCTCCTGGCAGAACCGGAATGGTCATCTCTATACTCTGGAGGACGGCCATCTGACGAAGCAGCTGTCTGAGATCGGCTGCTCCAATGGGCTGGCATGGACTGCAGATGGAACGGTGATGTACTACATTGATACTTTTGAGAATTATGTCTATGCCTTCGATTACGATATTGCAACCGGCGAGATCTCGAACAAGCGCACCGTCATCACGTTTCCGGAAGGCGAAGGCAGTCCGGACGGAATGAGCATTGATTCGGAAGGGATGCTGTGGGTCGGACATTGGGGCGGCTGGCAGATCGGACGATGGAATCCGCTGACCGGTGAGAAGCTTGCCGCAATTCCGATTCCTGTTCGGAACGTCACCTCTTGCGCATTTGGCGGCGAGAATCTGGATGAGCTGTATATTACGACAGCCAGGCAGGGCAATGATGAGGAGCAGCTGAGCAAACAGCCTCTGGCAGGAGCTTTATTTCGCGTCAAGCTGGATGTGAAGGGATTGCCCGTACAGCGGGCGAAAATATAAGAATTAGTCAGAAAAGCCGGAGCTCTCGTCAATCGAGTGCTCCGGCTTTTTGCCATTCTAACGCTTGAATATTTTTGCAAGGCCGCCAACAAGCAGACCCCATATCGCATTCGTTGCGAAGACGCCGACAATCGCCAGCGGATTGGTCAGAGGGCCTTTTAATTCTCCGTCAAGTATAGGGGACAGGATACCGCTTAGGATAATTGCGAATAAGGCATAACTTAAGCCCGCACAGATAAGAATCGCAACAGGGTTAGGAACTTTTCTGACCAGAACGATAATCATCCACGCCGCCGATATTAGAATGTATCTCACAATAATTGTACAGGATTCGAGTACTGGCATTTCTCCTGAACATCTGCCGCATTTATTCGACCGTTTCTATCGTACCGACGAAGCCCGCACAAGAGACGATGGTGGAGCCGGCTTAGGACTTGCCATCGTGAAGCAGTTCGTTTTGTCTCATGAGGGAACTATTGAAGTGGAAAGTGAGCTCCATCAGGGAACTACATTCAGGATAAAGCTGTCCTATTGAAACAGACGCAGACGGCCCATTTGATGATGAGATCATAACAAGGAATATGAAGTCAGTCCCTTCCTGAAAGGAACTCCGCATTGAAGAGAAAGGTACAGCAAAATGAGACAGCAACATTACAAAACCGCTCCTATGATACAACTAATGATGTAAAACATAGGAGGAGTTGAATAGAGCATGAGCAGATTAAATGGGAAAATTGCTTTGGTGACAGGTGCAAGCAGAGGGATTGGCCGTGCTGTCGCGCTGAGACTTGCCAAGGAGGGAGCGATGGTAGCGGTTCACTATGGTACTAATCGTGATGCGGCGGCTGATGTTGTACGGCAAATCGAGCAAAGCGGAGGGGAAGCTTTTTCAGTAGGACAGGAGTTTGTTACAGCCGCTAATGCTGCTGAGCTTTATGAGGGATTGGATCAAGTCTTGGAGCAGCGCACGGGGCAGAGATGCTTTGATATTCTCGTTAATAATGCAGGTGTGGGGCTGGTTGCTGCTATCGAGGAGACAACCGAGAATGCCTTCGACCAGGTTATGAATACCAATGTAAAGGCCACATTCTTTCTTATTCAGCAAGCGTTGCCTCGCCTAAGAGATGATGGGAGAATCATTAACTTGTCCTCTGCGACAACGAGAATTTCCCTGCCTGGGGTTGCGGCGTACAGTATGACCAAAGGGGCCATTAATACGCTGACGTTATCATTATCTACCCAGCTTGCGCATCGAGGGATTACCGTTAATGCCCTCCAGCCCGGTTTTATCGCGACAGATATGAATAAGGCTTTGCTGCAGGATGAGTCAGGCTATAAATTTGGGGCTGAATATTCGAGCTTTGGCAGATGGGGAGAACCTTCCGATATCGCGGATGTCACGGCTTTCCTAGCTTCCTCAGACAGCCGCTGGATTACGGGGCAATGTATAGATGTAAGCGGCGGATCGCATTTATAGGATTCATTAAGGCAAAAACAAGAATACACCGTGAAGTCCTTAGGGGCTTAACGGTGTATTTTCGTATGTGGCGTATGTGAGGCCGTAACTAACTGGTCAGGCTTCGAAAGATGCTGTTTCGCCCATTTCTTTTGGCCGCGTATAGTGCCTGATCACATTTTGTATACATAGATTCCAATTGAGTGTGAGGGTCCGGAACGATAGTGAGCACTCCTATACTGATGGTATAAGCGACAGGCAGGTTGCTTGGAGCGGTTTCCAGCATTTTTTTGATACGCTCGGCTAGTTCGCTTGATGCAGACTCGTCTTTACCAGGTAAAAGAATACCAAATTCGTCTCCGCCATAACGCACGAACAGATCGTTCTCATCTAATTGCTGCCCGATTCGTTTCGTTACATCTTTCAGCACGAGATCACCCACATGATGACCGTATTTATCGTTAATGTCCTTAAAATTGTCGATATCAAACAGCAGATACGATACAGCTTCTTTTTTTCTGGCGCAGCGGATCAGGAAGGATTGGGCACGGGACATAAATGTTCTTCGATTCAAAGCACCGGTCAGATCATCGTAGCTGGCGTAATGAATCAGCTCTTGGTTGGTCTTCTCCTTCCATAGCAATAAAAATCCCATAATGCTCAAGATTGTAAGGATATAACTCATCACCAGGTAGAACAATTGGTAAATTCCCGGTGTGTAAAAGCTTGCAGGTATATCTGTAAAAAGTGCGGTGGCTCCTCTGATCAGATTGGAAGCAACAACGAATAGATAAATATAACCGATTATTTTCATTAAAGGGGAAGGCCCTTTGATCAACCGGTATAAGGGTGCCAGCAGGACCGCCATGATGAGGGAAGAATAGGCAATCCGCATATCCTCTTTGCTATGGATGAGTACGACAAGTTGAAACCCGACGATGCTAAGGAGGACGGAGAGCCTATACAGATGCCGGAAGCCTCCGCGCCATTCGTTCCTTAATCGTAATAAGGAGATACTTTCGAGGGATGCCCCGATAAACATGAGTGAGTTCGCTACGGAGATGGTCAGAAAGTCCGGGATATCCCCGCGTAATACGACAAGGAACCAGGAGCAGGATTGCAGGCATTTGCCCAGAAAGAAGGTTCTGACCGGCAAAGCTCTGATAACATCCCGCGAGTAAGCGCTTATAAGAATAAAGGTTAATAAATATCCGATCCCAAGAAAAAATATTATGGTTTTAGAATTCAACAGTATATTTATAGTTGTCACCAGCCTGACGAGAAGAATATCTATTCCTTGCGATTATATCAGGATATAGGAAACGGTTGGAAGGATCAATTTACAAAAAATTAGGTCAATTTGCATAAGGTCCATTTCAGATTGATTTAAGGAATGGAAGATAGACTGACGGCAATAGAAAATTGATGCAGTAAGGAGGCTACATATTATGGCGAATCCCAAATGGGTGAAATGGGCTGTCGGCATCTCCAGCGTAGCATTATTTACGGGTATGGTGGGCATTATTAATCACTCTTCAGCAACTTTAGCAACAGCTCCGGGCAGTAATGACATCGTAAACAGCAGTCCAGCAGGCGGGAGTATCCAAGGCGATGACAATACAGGTATCTTCCAGCAAAGGCCGATCACCGGCCGGGGCCGGAGCGGCGGCTTCAGCTCTGGAACTGGATCAACAACAGATGAAGGCATGCGGACGCACGCTTCGTAGGGAGGGAACAGCTTATGAGCTTACATCGGTTCCATGCGATGAATTCGCAGTTTTTTACCAAAGGGCTGTCTGAGGGTGCACAACAGATGGCGGAGAACTGGACGGCCATTGTAGAAGAGAAGCTCAGCCGGTTTAGCCTGCGCAGCGAGCTGTCCGCACTCAATCGCTCGGCGGGACAACCTTTTCTCGCTTCCACGATGCTGTATGAAGTCATAGCCGAAGCCAACCGTTATTATGAAGCAACAGATGGATTATTTAATCCCTACTTGGGACATGTCATCCAACAGCTTGGCTATTCCTCAACGTTTGAAGCCTTGGCTGGGACAGCCAGGCCTATGGAGCCATTGTCCAGGATGAGGCCATTTCATTGCGAGCATCCGGTGATTCTGGATTCGGATAACAGAGCGATTACCCTCCACCCAGAGCTTTCGATCGACCTTGGCGGATTTGCCAAAGGATGGAGCGCGCATCAGCTTTCTCTCATGATTCAGCATGCAGGTATCCTCTCCGGTGCTATTGGAGCCGGGGGAGATATTACGCTATGGGGGGTGCCGGATGAAGGATGGTTAGTCAGCATCGGTGATCCGTGGAAGGAGGACCGGAATTTGTTAACCTTGAAGATGCGATACCCGGCGGGGATTGCCACCAGCAGTACCGTCAAGCGGCAGTGGAAGGACGGTGCAGGACAAAGCCGCCACCATATTATTCATCCGCATACAGGAGTGCCTGCAGCGTCTGATCTGGCTCAAGTCACTCTGTTCGCCCCGAATCTGGTGGATGCGGAGGTTTACGCGAAGTGCGTGCTTATTCTTGGCTTGAAACAGGGCTTTGAATGGCTGGCAAGCCGCCATCCTGCTTGTGCGGCCGTGGGCGTTCTGCATGATGGAACGATTCAGACGGCGGGTGCAATCGCTGAGTATGCGGAAGAGAGGGGGCTTAACGTATGAATGGAGCTATTGACGCCTTTAGCGTATGGACGACGACGCGGGCGTCCGGTATGACTTCTTATTTGTTCCTGTTTCTTTCAACCGTTGCCGGTATAATGATGGGTTCGCGCCTTATTAACAATAAAGCCAAGCCGATTGTGCTGAACGTTCATCAGACCGCCGGCTGGTTTGGCTTCTTGTTCGGGATGATTCACGGCTCGGTGCTGTTGTTTGACGATTATGTAGGCTATTCTCTCAGCGAGCTGTTAATCCCGTTCACGGCGGACTCGCATCCCATTCTGACGGGTCTTGGCACGTTATCCTTCTACACGGCCTTCCTTGTGATTCTGTCTTCCGACCTGATGAAGAAGCTGGGCAGGAAGGTGTGGAAGCTGACCCACCTGCTTGCTTTTCCCGGGTATTTCATGTCTCTTGTGCATGGTCTTCTGATCGGCTCGGATTCCCAATATCCATGGGCTCAGGCGATGTATGGGACGACAGGAATTATGGTTGGAGCACTTACAGGGTATAGGATGTACACGGGATGGAAGGTGAAAAAGGAGAAGCGGGAGGCTCCGAAGAGCGGCCGGCTGACTTATCCGTAGGCAGGGTACAGGGACGGACAATGCCATGCGCTCTTTAGACAGCGTTACAGCCTTTTATTTTTTATTTCGAGAATATCCGATGATACAGGCCATTGAAGGAGACAACATTCGAGGTTCCTGCATAAAATGTAAGCGTATCACATTCCTCTAATTCGGAGGTGATGAAAAGTGCTAGGATCGTTGACACTTTGGATGGAAGTCGCACTGTGGGTCGTGATGGGCTCGATGGCTGCAAACGTATTGGTTGATTTGTTCAAAATGGTAACAGGCGGCAAGTTCTCGACAGACTTCGTATTAGGCTATTTGAAAGACATGATGTACTACGTACTTCCGCTGCTCCTTCTTGCAGGACTTTCCTTAATGGATGTAACAGGCTGGATCGTTCTGGTCGGCTATTACTTGGGCGCGCTCGCTGTACTCTTGAAGTATCTGATGGACTTGAAAGGTAAATTATAAACCCACTTAGATGCAGCAGTCCGCCAGCCGTTAGACAGGATTGAGCATCTTCGGATAGGATAGGCCGGAGCCTCCTTAGGGAGTACCCGGCCTTTGTGTTTTCGGGTACTCCGCTTCGCTAACGAATCCTCATCACGCTACTAGCCCCAAATGCGGCAGTTTGAATTGTAACGAATCCAGGTAACGCTATTCCTTGCTGTCAGGCATTATTTTGCCTTCAGAAGGCCCAATAACGTTACCAGAATTCGTTAGATTCGGTTAGCTGCTTTTTTTCGACGAATAAGCGGATGAGGATTCGTTAGCTGAAGGTTAAGGCGGCATATTTTCTTTGCATGCGGGCTAGGTGTGTTTTTCTATGGCAATAAGGAAAGAAAGGTTTTTGTGGCTGCGGACAGAGGGACTCCTCTTAGTGTTGCAAGGCCAATATGACGGCCAGGTGTCGGCTGGGCAAGAGGGATTTCTACCAGCTCGCCTCGCTCTAGTTCCTCCTGGACATAATTGCGAATGACAAAGGCAAGGCCAAATCCGCTTCTTGCGAATTGGACGAGCAGATCCACGCTGCCAAGCTCGAATTCAGGAGCGAATGTCAGACCAAGTGATGCCGCATAGTCATCCAGATAACTTCTCGTACTGCTTCCGGCCTCAAGCAACAGCAATGGATATTGACTTAGTTGTTCCCAGGAAAGCGGCGGACCGTCAGTGAGGGGCCGATAGCCTTTGCCTCCAACAAAACAATCCTGAAGATGCGTGCTTTCACGAATATCAATCTGCTTATCGGTTACGGGCAAGCTTACGATGCCGAAGTCAATCTTGCCTTCTTTTAGCAGCTCCAGCGTTTCAGGGGTCGTCCGATTCGTAACCCGGATACGGATTCCGGGATACTGCTCATGGAATTGCTCCAGATACGGAAGCAAATAATGCTTGCATAGCGTGTCGCTGGCGCCTATAGCGATTTCTCCCGTATTCAGGTTATTCATTTCCGCTATTGCCTTTTCACCAATCTGAACAGATTGGAATGCCTGCTCAATATATTGCAGTAACACGGCGCCTTCCGCAGTTAAGGTAACTCCCCTTGGCGTTCGAAAGAATAGCTGCCCTCCGAGTGCACTCTCAAGCTGCTTGACGGTGTGACTTACTGCAGGCTGCGTAATATGAAGCTGTTCGGCTGCTTTCGATAAACTGCCGGTCTTCGCAATCCAATAAAAGACGCGGTACCACTCCAAATTCACTTCCATAGGTATTCCTCACATTTATATCGGATATTAGTTATATGAATTATTCTAATACACTTCTTAGGCTTTATCATTAGTTTTGTAAGTCAAATGATAAAGCGGAGGTCATGATGATGACAGTAACGGCAATCGTAGGTGCAAATTGGGGGGACGAAGGAAAAGGGAAGATGACCGATGTATTAGCGGTACAATCCTCCTATGTCGTCCGTTTCCAGGGAGGGAGTAATGCGGGGCATACGATTATTAATGATTTTGGGAAGTTTGCGCTGCATATGCTTCCTTCCGGCGTGTTTAATCCGAAGGTTACGAATGTCATTGGACCAGGTACAGCACTGGATATCGGTGTTTTGCTAGATGAATTGAAAGCTTTATCGGAACGCGGGGTTCCAAGTCCTAAGTTAATGATTTCGGGAAGAGCCCAGATTGTGCTGCCGGTACATCGGTTGTTTGATGAGCTTGAAGAAATACGGCTTGGGAGTAACAGCTTTGGTTCGACGAGACGCGGAATTGCTCCTTTTTATGCAGATAAGTACACTAAGCTTGGTATTCAGGCTGCAGATTTACTTGACCCTGCGCGGCTGCGCCAGCGTATCGAGCGTATGCTGGAGAGTAAAAATGTGCTTCTGCAGCATCTTTACGGTCAGCCGCGGATTCAGGCGGAAGATTGGATGCCTGAGCTGCTTGAGCAAGCCAAGCTGTTGGCGCCTTATATAGGGGATACAACCTCATTGCTTCATAAAGCCTATCACAATGGAGAAAATATTCTGCTTGAGGGACAATTAGGGGCTCTTCGTGATCCGGATCATGGTATTTATCCGTTCACTACATCCTCTTCGACGCTGGCGGGTTACGGAGCGGTTGGCGCAGGATTGCCTCCATATGCGATTTCGAATGTGATTGCCGTTACCAAGGCCTATTCCAGCTGTGTAGGAGCAGGACCATTTGTGACCGAGCTGAATGGGGCTGAAGCGGAGGAGCTTAGACTGCGCGGCGGAGATGCAGGGGAATTCGGGGTGACAACCGGAAGACCAAGAAGAGTGGGCTGGTTCGATGCCGTAGCAACACGCTATGGCTGCAGACTGCAAGGGGCTACATCCGTTGTTCTGACGAATCTGGATGTTCTGGGTTATTTAGAGGAGATCCCTGTCTGCGTCGGCTATGAGACATTGGAGGGAATCATTGATTATTTCCCAATCTCATCGAGGTTGGAGGGCGCAAAGCCCGTATATAAGCAAATGCCCGGTTGGAAATGTAATATATCCGAAATTAAGCAATATGATGAATTGCCGGCTGCAGCCAGACAATATATTTCGTTCATAGAGTCGGAGATTGGGGTTCCTATCGAAACTATATCCGTGGGACCAAGACGTGATCAGGTGATTAAGCTGTAATTGGATGCATATTCCATTCCTCCTCCGCTCATACTGTAATGAGTTTGAAGCAGAGGAGGAATATACATTGGATATTAATCGTGCAAAGGAAATTGCCGCTTCTCCGATTATGGCGGATGTGAGATTCAACGGTGTTCCGGTCTATATTCAGCATGTTGACGATGCTAATGAAACAGCCCGGATCTATCCGCTCGATCAACCTGATCAAGAGACGAGTGTAGCCGTACGCAGCTTGTCAGAGCCTTCTTCAATGATGGGGATGGAAGTAGAGCAGGTAGCATGCAGAGCATCCGATACGGGCCATGAAGCATAAGAAGATAACTCGCTAGAGTTTTCTGAATATGGACACTAATGTATGTCTGAGAATTCAGACATACATTAGTGGATCATAACTCAAAAAATCTATAACCTTTTTAAGATCTGGGGTTAGCCGTCTTGGTTATCTCTTTTCGAGGGATTGACAAGGTTAAGGAGCAGGACGGATAATGATTAAGAGGAGAGTGGATATTATGCAACTTAATCATAACCCAATTCAAATTAACCAGAAAACAGCCAAACTTATCTTAGGAAACATGAACCAGAGCAACTCCTCTTCTTTGAAAAAGGCTTTCGTGAAAGAGAGCATTCGCGTTGCCAGCCAAGTGAAATCTTATGCCGTAAGGATAAACGGTTAACATATATGATTAAAATCTCCCCCGCTGATCTAACAATAATACCCTTGGACAAGGTCCCTTTGGATAGCGTTCAGGGGTTTTCTTGTGGAAATCCACTTATTGATGCTTATCTTAAAACTGAGTTTAAAGCGCTTTACGACCATAAAATCGGTATAGCTTCCACTAATATTGTTCTATTTGAAGACATTGTGGTTGGTTTCTTTACGGCTTCTTGCACCCAGGTTAAAGTTCCGGAAGTTGACAACTCCATTGGTATATCCACATTGTATGTACCTGCTATAGAAGTGAAGTTTTTGGCAGTCTCGGAAAATTATCATAGGCGTGGCATCGGGAAGATTATCTTAAGTCTCATCGTTTCACAAGCATATGAGTTTTCAACTATTTTTGCTTGTCGCTACATCTTCCTATGGTCGGTTCCGGAACCTGGAGCGCTAAACCTATATACGAGTCACTTTTTTATAGATACCGGAACAGAGAACAACGACGGTTCTCATCTGATGATGTTCCAACTGCCTGAAGATATCGAAGTGGACGAGTATTAATCCCCCTTTTATTGACTATAAAGGAATTAAGCTTTGTCTTGATATCTGGTATAGGAGTGATTTTATGAAGTTAAACAATACGGATTTAAGTCCGAATGCAAGGAATATTATTACAAATGACCTCAGTAAATCACGAAAAGCCAGTAAAGAGGTTAAAAACTTCGTTAAAGATAGCATTGAGGTAGCCAGACAAATTAAACGTAGAAACAAATAAAAACGCCCTTATCTACGGAGAGGCGTTTTTTATTTGTTCAGTTCTATTGTTTATTTGTTGTAAGGCTGTATTTATATCTTCGTGCACTATATAGTTAAATATAGAATCAAATCGTGTTGGCTCTTTGTTTATTATAACTTTTTTAATTCCTTTTGCGTTCTGCATGTAACCAGGGATATCTCTTACAGGATATACCGTTAATGAAGTGCCCATCGTGAGGAAGAGATTTGTTTCTGAAGCACTCTCATATGCTTTTTCCATGTGCCTTACTTTTCCGCCAAACAACACGACATCTGGTTTTAAAATTGTGTAGTCATTGGAGCATTTCGGAATATCTTCTTTAACTATATAATATAGTGAATATTCTCGCTTACAGAACGGACAAAAAGCCTTCTCTATCGTTCCGTGAAGCTCGTATACATTTTTACTTCCAGCTTTACGATGCAACCCATCAACATTTTGAGTCAGTATTGTGACCTCTTTCTGCTGCTTCTCTAATTCCTGAAGATACAAATGTCCAAAATTAGGTTTATAGTGCTGCGTAAGTTTAACCCTGAATATTTTTTTATAATATCCCCAGAACTTTTCCGGGTTCATTTGAAATTGTTGTTCAGATAAAATTGTATCGATATCAATATTATTGTCATATAATCCATTCCTTGAACGAAAGTCAGGTATGCCGCTTGCGGTGCTAATTCCGGCTCCTGTCAGAACCGTGATTTTTTGTGCTTCAAGTATCGCTTTTGCTACCTCAGTGTAAATATCCATTTTATCACCGCCTTATGATTATTATACATCTTTTAAAATGGTGATTGAAATAGATGATGAAGCAATTAGTCACCTGGGAGAGACATCATTAATGAGACAACATCAGCAATTGAAATCCAATTTATTATTATTACTCGCGGCTTTGATATGGGGATTCGCGTTCGTCGCACAGCGGCAGGGAATGGAGCATACAGGTCCGTTTACCTTCAACGCGGTCAGGTTCGTGCTTGGAGCTCTGTCTTTAGTGCCGCTTATTTGGGTAATGGATCGACAATCCGGCCAGTCCCGGGAGCAGATCCGTACTTCCTTCCGAAGTGCGTCTGTCTATGGGCTCTGCACGGGAATTATCCTGTTCGCCGGTGCATCCTTGCAGCAAATCGGACTCTTGTATACGACAGCGGGAAAAGCAGCCTTTGTTACTGGGCTATACATCGTCATCGTCCCATTTTTCGGCTTGTTCCTGAAGCAGCGTCTTGGCTTGAATAGCGGAATAGGTGCCGTGCTGGCTGTCATTGGCCTCTACTTATTATGTATCACGAATGATCTGAAGCTTGGAAAAGGTGATTTGTACGAGCTGGCAGGGGCCTTGTTCTGGTCCGTCCATATTCTAATGATCGACCGGTTCTCCCGCAAAACGGATGTGCTCAAGCTGTCATTGGTGCAGATAATAACCTGCTCGTTGTTAAGCTTTATCGTAGCTGTCTCTACGGAGCAGATTGAGTTGTCCGGGCTGTCCGATGCGATCATTCCGCTGCTGTACGGCGGGATCTGTTCGGTTGGTATAGCGTATACGCTGCAGATCGTTGGCCAGAAAAATGCCCGTCCTGCTCAGGCGGCGATTATTCTAAGCCTGGAAACGGTATTTGCAGCTATTGGCGGCTATCTGCTGCTTGATGAAAGGCTTGGTGTCCGGGCAGGACTTGGCTGTTTATTTATGTTGATTGGCATGATAGTGCCGCAGCTGCCGCAGCTGAAGCGGGATGTTATGGTAACAAGCGGGAGAAAGAAGAAGAGTGCGTGATGATACGCACTCTTCTTTAGGTTGATTAGCGAAAGAAGTCATTCACCTCATTAATGAATTCAGTGAATAGCGGATGCTGCTGTTCGTCTTTGGTTTTAGCGAATGCGTCAGCGAGGCCTTTGTAATACCAGGCCTGCTCTTTTTTGCCGCGTTTGAATCTTGTCCATAGCTCCGGTCCTAACGTTTGGGAGTCCCGTTTCATGCTCCGGAGATTATGCAGCTTATCTGCACAGGCAACCAGACGTACTTCAAGCGGTTCGTTAGGGATGTTGTCAATGGTATGGGTCTTCCGTTCCTCCCAGCTTAACGATTTATCCGGTTCCGAGCAGGCTTTCACAATGACAGTGACTTCTGGGCCAAACTGCTCGATTAACTGCTGCTCGGTCACATCCGTGTCTTCCAGCACATCATGCAGCAGAGCGGCAATAATCGCATTCTCGCTGCAGCTATAGGAGGACAGAATCATTGCTACCCCGTAAGGATGTGAAATATAAGGTGTAGGTGTTCCTTTGCGATACTGGGTTTGATGGGCAGTTGCGGCAAACTCGATAGCAATATCTAACCTATTCATAAGCTCAGCTCCTATACGGTTATGGCTTCCAGGAAGGTGGATCAGATTATAGCATTTACCTTCCAATCGGACAAGGTATGAAGCAGTTATAGAATAAAATAAGGCCCTCCCAATCCGTCATCGAGGATGACGAAGGGGAGGGCCTTATTTTTTACCTACCAGTTATTCCCCGACACCTTCGTGACGGTAAAGTTCGGGCTTGCGGCTTCGCCGTAGATCGCGGCGATCCCCGGATTGTTGACCTTTACATTGGTGAAGCTTGCTCCGCCGTAAGCAGGGCCTTGGCCTTGCTCGGCACGTACAACAAGCTTGATGCCATAGCGGGTCGGATTGTTAATGTTGACGTTCTCGACACGAATATTTTGCATCACCATATTGTTTGGTGTCATGGATTGGAACATGAGGCCGAAGTAGACCGGATTGTTGATATCTACGTTTTTGATCAGAATGTTCTTGATTGCCCGGTCTCCGCCGTAAATCCAGATGGCACCAAAGTTCTGGTAATCGTTGATCTTGTCATCGGCGCCAACGCTGGTCCAGAAGTCTCCTCCAGTGCGGTCCAGTGTTGCTCCGTCAATGACTGTGTCCTGATCGCCAAAGCCAAGCGTGTTATAGCCGAAGCTGTAGCTGCTGATCGTGATGCCCGGATATGTCAGCGTATCAGCGCCGTACAGGTTCTGGAACAGGTTATCCGAACCGCCGTATACGGCAAAAGCAGCCGCGCGGCGCACGTTAGTCGCCGTCAGGTTCGTATACTTGTTGCCCACGTTGTAAGAGCCGCCGGAATCCGTAGCGCTGAACAGAGCGAAGGAATCATCGCCTGTACCACGCGCATAGTTATTGTCGATCACGTTGTAGGAGGAACCGTTAGTCATGTTGATGCCGTCCGCAAACGTGTTTTTGATCCGGTTGTTCTTGAACGTGTTGTAGGAGGAGTTAACTCCCCAGTACAGGCAGATAAAATGCTCGACCCACACGTTCTGAACCGTTACGTTCTGCATGCCGTTGCCATCGATGAATTTGCCCGGTCCATCCACCCGGTTAATGTAGTTGCCCCAAGCCGACAGGTCGCGGATTGTTGAACCGTTAGCCGCAGCGCTGATGTTGAAGCCTACATCCGTATTGGATTGATTCTGAGGCGCAATCAGCTTGGTGTACCACGGACCGGCCCCAACAATTTCCGTTGCTCGGCCGTAGAGGAAAATCTTGCTGTTAATTGGCCATTCGCCGGCAGGGATGTAGATGCCCTTCTTCGTATTATCCTGCCGGAATTCATTTAAGGCCTGCTCTATCGATTTGGACGCGGATACCGCGACATATTTGGTTGGATCGGGGTTCGCCTGCGGAGGGGCGACATTCTCGGTCTCAAGCAAATCGACATAGATCCAGGATACATCGCCCGCATCCTTTTGAATCTTGATCTTCGTTCCTGCAGGATATACCTGATCCAGCATGAGCTGCGCATCCTCATAGAGCCAGTAGGCGGTGAGACCCGCGCCAGGCGCATTGTCATAGCCTAGACGGCCAAGCGTGCTAGGTGTGGCGTACAGGTAAGAGAACTTGGAAGAGACATTAAATTTCCCTTTGCTTACGCCGTCCGCATAGATGCTGACCGTTCCGGTTGTATTCTCTGCAACAGCGTTGCGGAGTACAAAAGCGTTCGCCGGAGAGGTAAGAGTGAACTCAACATATTCGCCGTTAGCATCCAACTGAACGGCCGATCGGCCGGAAGCTTCACCTGCATAGTCGCCAGGCTTGAAGTTAGGAGCCAGCTTGGTGCCGTTTGTTGTGTTGGAGGAGGATTCCGCTTCAATAATGGTAAACGGCATGTTCGCGCCGCGGCCCGAATACAGGCTGACGGTGTTGGTATTGTTCGTTTGTTTGGTGCTGATTTCGCTGCCATCAGCAGCAACTGTCGTTGTGACCGAATAACTGCCGTTTACTGCCGTCCAGGTACCCAGCGTAACATTGACAGATTGGCCTGCAGCAAGCGATCCCGTATATGTGCCGCTCCATGACTGAACGGTTGCGCCCGCAGTGTTCTTCAATACGACCGTAATGGGATGTGCGCCGCCGCTAGATGCAATATTGCCCTGGTTTTTCAGATTTGTTGTAAAAGTAACCGTGTTGCCCGCGCTTGGATTGCTTGGATTCCAGGTTGTCGATACGATCAGGTCGGAGCTTTGGACAGCGGCAACGGTGATGCCCGCCGAGTTGCTGTAGCTGTTGTTGTTATTGTTTTGCTCAATTACGGTATTGCTCTCATCGACCTTCGCGCTGGCCGGATAATTGCCGGCATTTCTTGCTCCGGCATTAACCGATACCGTAGCTGTTGCATTGGCAGCCAAAGCAGCTACAGGAGCTGTGCCAACAAGCTCGCTGCCCAAATAGAAATTGACCGAAGAGGCAGGGGAGCTGGCATTGCCGATATTTTTCACCGTTGCGTTAAGGGAAATGACATCTGTCTCTACCGGATTGGACGGGGTCCAGGTCATGCCTGTAATCGTCAGATCCGGATTCGGAGCCGGTGTGCCATAAATCTCGAATTCGGCAACTTGTCCGGCAGGTGCTCCGGAGTTGGCCGTAATGCTTAATTGAACCCTGCTTGCCGTAGCGGTGACCGGAATCGTTACTGAATTGCCTGAAGCAGGGTTGAATGTATAGGACTGCGCGGATACCAGATTGCTAAAAGCGGTTGTATTCTGGTTAGCACTCAATACCTGAATGGTTTGGGTACGGGTGCTCCATTCAGTTGCGGGATTAAGCTTCACAACGATCGAGGTAAGATCATGGTTGGCGCCCAGATCAACAGTTAATTGGCTAGGACTGCTTCCGCCTTCCCAATATGTAGCTGTGCTGCCGTCATTGCCGTTAGCGGCTACATACGTGAAGACAGAAGAGGAAGCTGTAATTGTCTTGCCTAATGCTACATTCGAAGAGCCGGCAGGAGGTGTAGGAGTCGGTGTTGGCGTTGGTGTCGGCGTTGGCGTAGGAGTCGGTGTTGGCGTAGGAGTCGGCGTTGGTGTAGGGGTCGGCGTTGGGGTCGGCGTTGGGGTCGGCGTTGGGGTCGGCGTAGGAGTCGGTGTTGGTGTAGGTGTCGCCGAAGCTGCCACGGAAATCTGATCCAGATTAACATTGCCGGAATCGGTTGCATCATATTTGTAGGCAATTGCATTGTCGCCTGCATTCAGAGTCAGTGTTTCCGTCTTGGTTCCCCAAGTATCCCAGTTCGTCAGGCTGTTCAGTGTTGTCTGGCGGATCTTAGTGCCGTTTACGTATATGCTGAGCGTACGTGAAGCGCCTTGGGCATTTGCATATTTGAGGGAGACATCATAGCTGCCTGCCGAAGCGGCATTTACAGTGAAGGTGGTTGCTGCTCCTTGTGTCCAGTAGCCGTCAACAAAGCCGGAACCGGAGTAACCGGTGTGATCGGTGTTCACTTTGGCGCCGCCCGACAGCACTGCGCTTTCAGCTTGGTAAGTACCTGATGGCGGCGGTGTAACCGTTGCGCCATAGATCTCGAACTCCGAGATTTGACCGGCCTGCCAGCCTGTATTGGCTGTAAGGTTCAGGCGGACGTAGCGTGTGCTGGCAGCCGTGAAATTAATCGTTACCGAGTTGTTGTTCACGGCAGGATTAAAGACATAACTTGCCGAGCCCACAATATTGGTAAATGTGGAGCCGTTGGTGCTGCCTTGTACAGCAAGGGTTTGGGTACGGGTGCTCCAGCCTGCAGGGATCTTGAGCACGACCTGATCAATACTGGTGCTGGCGCCAAGATCCACTTGAATCCATTGCGGGAAGGCGTTGTTCGTGCTCTCCCAATAGGTGGCTTGGTTGCCGTCAGCTACATTGCCTGCGACATATACATCGGCATAGCCGCTTGCCGTTACGGTCTTGCCTATAGCAAGGTTGGAACCGCCTGCCGCTGAAGAAATAGAAGGGTAGAGCGTGAACTGGGATAACAGAACGGCGAATGCTAATGAGAACATGAGGAACGGATTACGGCGCAGCCTTTTACTTAATGCGAACATAAAAAACCTCCTAAAAAGAATGATCACACAAACAGCCAGGAATATGCCGTTTGTGATGATTCTTGCTTTTGAAAGCATTAGCTAGTCAGATATGTTGCGGGATTAATAATTAATGCGCTTACATTTTGGCGCAAAGCTGCATCTAATCACCTCCTAAAAAGAATTGTCATGGTGGGCATGAACTGCCCGCCAAGACAATTCTTACATCGAAAGCATAAGCTTAAAGAATTGTCATGGTGGGCATGAACTGCCCGCTAAGACAATTCTTGCATCGAAAGCATAAGCTTAAAGAATTGTCATGGTGGGCATGAACTGCCCGCCAAGACAATTCTTGCATCGAAAGCATGAATCCATGCAGAAACAAAAAACCAATACCGTAAAATCCTATTGGTTCGCGGTACTGGCCATATCGGGGTCTGTTCATGAAGTGTTGTCCGAACTTATGAGCATAGCATAATGCAGTTGCCGGTTTTGCTGAAGATGTATTCCTACGATGAACATGTGCAATTCTATGAACCCTGTGCGGGACAGCTGCTAACTAAAAAACCGGCACCGCTATATTAGCGGTACCGGTTCCTCGTTAATTATCCTGTTCCTTCAAATAGGCCAGCGCAGAGCGCATCTTCTCGATATAGGCAGCTTCTCCGCCGGTACACATGAACTGTACATGACCGCTGCCGCGTCCAGTCCCGATTCCGTAGCGGCTCAGCATCGCGGACAACCGCCGGACCGTTCCTGTATTGCCGTTAACAATCTGAATATGAGGCGGCAGAATATCCCGCAGAATTGACGTGTAGAACGGAAAATGCGTGCAGCCCAGCACCAATATGCCGTATTCCTTCAGATCGTAGGGAGCCAGCTTCGTGAGAAAATAATCCTTGAGCACGCCGGGATCAAATTGAAGCGATTCGCAATATTGCACCAGCTCGGGCATCGGAAGGGAATCGACAATGCCTTCTTCATCAACGCGGGAGACCAGCGCATAATATTTCGGCATTCGGAGCGTCAGAGGTGTTGCCCAGACGAGCACCTTTTTCCCCGTTGCCCGATTCATCTCAACAGCAGGCTTAACGGCAGGCTCCATTCCGATAATGGGAAAAGAATACCGCTCCCGCAGCTCATTAATCGCAATGCTGGTCGCTGTATTACAGGCGACAACAAGCGCATCAATGCCTTGCGCCACCATTTCCTCAACGGTCCGAAGCACGAAGGAGCGGACTTCTTCCTCGGACTTTGTGCCGTACGGGACATGCAGCGTATCAGCCATATAAAGATAATTCTCGGCAGGAAGACGCTTCAGCGCTTCTGCCAATACTGTAAGTCCTCCGAGTCCGGAGTCAAAAATACCGATCGTCATAGATTCCCAAGTTCCTATCCCCATATGATTACACCCAGCATAACGCGATCAAGGGATTAGGGCAAGACTACAATCGGATTATTTTGACGCCGGCTAGCCTGTCATCACCCGCTCTACGGGATAACGGTATTTCGAGTCCGTCTGCTGACCGCCAATCATATAGAGAAAGGACGTCAGACCAATTCTTCCGATAAACATAAGCAGCATAAGAATACATTTGGCAAAGATGCTTAAGTCCGGCGTAATACCCGTGGACAAGCCAACTGTGCCGAAGGCGGAGCATACCTCCAGAATAATGGCCGCAAGCTGATGCTGCCTGTCGGAGAAGCTGATCGCAATGACGGAGAGGGAGCACATCACAATAGCAAGCAGGGAGATTGCCAGAGATTTCATAATATCGTCCTGATGAAGCTCGCGTTTGAAAACCTTGAAATCCCGGCGTCCTCTGGCAAAGTGGTAAATAAACAGCATGTTAAGAGCGAAGGTTGTTGTCCGGATTCCGCCGCCAACCGAGTTGGGCGAACCCCCGATAAACATATAGACGCACATGATCAGGAGAGTTGGCATCGTTAAATGAGTAATATCCATTGTGGTGAGTCCTGCGCTTCGGGTTGTGGCCGTCTGGAAAAAGGCATAAAAGAAGCTTTCATGCCAGGATAAGCCTTTGAAATAATGCTGTGACTCGAACAGCAGGATCAGAATTGTACCGACTGCAAGCAGAATGAAGTAAGTGAAGGTTGTGAGCTTGGTAAATAACGAGAAACGGAAAGGCTGGCGCAGGTCCAGCTTGTTCCGGGACAGGAACGCTTTTAATTCAATTAAGACAGGGAACCCGATTGCGCCAAAAATAATAAGCAGGATTGTGACCAGCTGCACAAAATAATCATCTTTGAACGGGATAAGCGACTGGCCGGTAATGTCCATTCCGGCATTGGTCGTTGCACTGACGGATGCAAACAAGCCTTGCAGGAAAGCCTCCTGCCAGGTGGGAAAGTAGCGAAGGAAACGCAAGCCGAAGATAATGGCTCCAATCAGCTCGGTCAGAAGGGTGATGCGCAATATTTCCTTGACCAGTTGAACCAGGCCGGATAAGGCGAATTGATTATTATCGACCATAATCAGGCGGCGCTCCCGCAGGCCGATTTTGCGCCCGATAAGCAGCCAGAAGAATGTGCTCATCGCCATGATGCCGATTCCCCCGAATTGAAGGACAATCATAATGACGAAGTAGCCAAATACGCTGTAGGTCTCAGCGACGTTAAATACGCTAAGCCCGGTGTCGCTTACAACGCTGACGGCGGTGAAGACGGTATCGAAGAAGGAGACTTCCGCTCCCGGTTTATGGACTGCAGGAATACTGAATAGAAGAATGGATAATAACACGGCCAGGATATAGTAGCCGGTGATGACTTGAGCGGGCGAACGCCTGCCCATCCAGTCCTTTGATTTGTTCAACATACAGCTTCTCTCCATCATTCAGGCATATCCGTAATATGCTTGGATTCATATGGAAATATGCGGGCAGGAGCTTTTACAAACTCTTAACCAAATTTTAAAATTCCCATTATAAAGCCCCCCTAGAATGTAGACATGTATACAACTGATATACAACTAAAATACAACCGAATCTTAGGGGGAGCTTCCTATATGAAAGCAAGCAAAGTTTACGCAGCAACGGTATTAGCCGCATCTCTTGTGTTGGGTGCCGTAGCTGCACCAGCAGCAAGCTTCGCGGCACCTGTTGCCGCATCGCAGAAGACAGTCCAAGGCGTGTTCACGCAAGCAAGCGTGGAGCGTACGGCTGACGGCAAGCTGAGCATCCGCTGGAAATCAAATATAGACCTTGGCGCTGCCAAGATCCTCTGGAGTACATCACCGGACAATATCGAGAAGAACGGCAAGCAGCTGAAGAGAATCAATGCCAACTATAACGGGTATGCAGCGGCTGATCCAAAGCCGGGCTCCCGCGTATATTTCTACATCAAGACAAGCAGCGGGGCCAGCGTTACGGTTGCAGAGCGCAAAGTTAATCTGCAGGGCGCCTTTAACTTCCGCGATCTTGGCGGTTACAAAACGACAGACGGCAAAACCGTAAAATGGGGCAAGCTGTTCCGAGGTGAAGAGCTTGGACATTTGACGGATGCTGATATCAAGACGGTTCAAGGAATGGGTATCCAATCAAATGTTGATTACCGGACGGATGCGGAAGTGAATGCAATGCCGGATCCGGTCATCCCGGGCATCAAGAATATCCGTACCGATGCAGGCAACGCCGGTTCTACAGCAGACCTGACTTCCATGATTTCTTCCGGTCAGATGAAGGACGAAGCTACAGCGGTTCAAATGATGGCCGGCTTCAACAAGCAGATGGTTGATAGCCCGAAATTCTATGTCCAGCTGATGGAATTGCTTAATGACCCGGACAATATCGGATTGCTTCAGCACTGCACCGCGGGTAAGGACCGTACGGGTCTTGGCTCCGCGATTATTCTCCTGACGCTTGGCGTTGACGAGAAGACGGTTATGGAGGACTATCTTTTGAGCAATGTGTATCGCGCAGAAGCGAACAAGAAAACGATTGAGGCCTTAAAAGCCCAAGTGCAGGATGAGAATGTTGTCGCAGCGGTTACTGCATTGATGGGTGTTCAGAAGGAATTCCTGCAAGCAGCTATTGATGAAATGAAAGCCAAATACGGCTCGATTGACGCCTTCCTTGAGAAAGGCCTTGGCATTACCACAGCGGAGCGCGCGAAGCTGAAAGCCATGTACACCGAATAATCGATAAGAGTCCGCCGGCCATGAACGCTGGCGGACTTTTTTCTCACTATGAGAAAGAAAGGGGTATAATAAGGGGAAAAAGAAATGGAGAACGAGATGATGGACAAAATCGGATGGAACTTCGACAACAGCTACGCTGGCTTGCCGGACTTATTATATACCAGACAAAATCCTGTTCCCGTACGCGCCCCGCATTTAATCAAGTTAAATGAATCGCTTGCTGCAGAGCTTGGTCTTGCTGCCGATGTACTGCAGGAAAGTGAAGGGGTGGCGGTGTTTGCCGGCAACCGGATTCCGGAGGGAGCAGCACCTCTTGCGCAGGCTTATGCCGGGCATCAATTCGCTTATTTCAACAGGCTGGGAGACGGCCGGGCCGTGCTGCTTGGCGAGCAGATCACTCCGCAAGGTGAGCGGCTTGATATCCAGCTGAAGGGCTCCGGAAGGACGCCTTATTCCCGGGGCGGAGACGGCCGTGCCGCGATTGGCCCGATGCTTCGGGAATACATCATCAGCGAAGCGATGCATGCGCTTGGCATTCCGACGACCCGCAGCCTAGCGGTCGTTGCGACGGGTGAAGAGATTGTGCGTGAGAGCCTGCTGCCCGGTGCCGTTCTGACCCGGGTCGCGGCCAGCCATATCCGTGTCGGCACCTTCCAGTTTGCTGCGCAATGGGGGACGCAGGAGGAATTGCAGACCCTTGCAGATTACACGATTCAGAGGCATTATCCCGACATGGAGGATGGAGAGAACCGTTATATCAGCTTCCTAAAGGAAGTGATCAAGCGTCAGGCAGCGCTGATTGCCAAATGGCAGCTGGTTGGTTTTATTCATGGGGTTATGAATACCGACAATATGGCGATAAGCGGAGAAACGATAGATTACGGGCCATGTGCCTTTATGGATACGTATGATCCGGCTACGGTCTTCAGCTCCATTGACCGGGAGGGCCGTTATGCTTATGGCAATCAGCCGTATATCGGCTCTTGGAATCTGGCCCGCCTGGCCGAAGCTTTACTGCCATTAATGGACGAGGACGAAGAAGGGGCCATCGAGCTGGCTCAAGATGCGTTGTCTGATTTCAGCGGGCTGTATCATGAGCATTGGCTTCAAGGCATGCGGGCGAAGCTTGGGATCTTTAACGAGATGCCAGAGGATGAAGCGTTAATTGAAGCCTTTCTGCTGCTGATGCAGCGGAACAAGGCGGATTACACGAATACCTTCCGGGCATTATCTCTGGATAAGCCGGAGGATACGGTGCTGCAAGGGAGACCGGAATTTGTGGAATGGCAGGAGCAATGGCGGGCAAGGCTTGGCAGACAAGAAGAGTCCAAGGAGGAGTCTCTGCAGCTGATGAGGTGCAGCAATCCCGCTGTCATTCCCCGCAATCATCGGGTAGAAGAAGCGCTGGAGGCGGCAGAGCAGGGGAATCTATGCGTGTTGGATCATTTGCTTGCAGTGCTTGCGAAGCCTTATGCTTACTCGGATGAGCAAGCAGCTTATGCCTCGCTGCCTGAAGAGTCGCCGCGTCCTTACCGGACATTCTGCGGGACCTGATCAAGGGGGATTAACGACATGAAATTTGAACTGGGTCGCTGTCTGTTGCAGGAGCGATTGGATGAGCGGGGAATGAGCCGAGAGACATTAGCCGGGGCATTGCTCTATAGACCTGAGCGGCTGGCCGATTATATCGATAATAAGCGGTTAATGCCGTTAAAGACAGCGATCTCCATTGCCGACACGGTCGGTTGTGAGGTGAATGAGCTGTATGAGCTTATTCCCGGTCATTAGTACCTTCACCTCTCTGTGTCCGATAAAGTAGAGCTGCATTGGAATCCGTACAGTATAAGGCTTGCCAAAGTTAAAACAGGAGCCCCCTATCGGGACAGTTCCTTCCGCGTAAATGGCTGCTCCTAATGAAGGGGCAGCCGTTTACGTTTAGTATCTCAATTAGCGGAGCCGCTGCAGGGCATCGGCATATTTCAAATACCAGTGCTCCCAATCCTCCCGGCGGTTAACCAGAGGCCTTCCATTGTCCAGCAAGGACGTAATAACATCGAGACAGACATGCCAGCCGGCGAGATCTTTCGGCGTATGCTCGGACGGTTCATAGACATTCTCGATCAGCCAAAGCCGGCAGCCCCCGTCTTCCTCATGGAACTCGAATCTTACCGCCATATCCTCACCCCAAGTAAAGGCAAGCACAGATTGAGGCTCGCAGGCTGTGATGGTCATCTTCTCATAGCTGCCGTCGCCCATATTGAAGCTGAGATGCCCGCCCTCCCGCAGATCCTCGGCACGAAGCTCGGAGAACCACTTTGGAAGCTTGTCGTTATCGGTAAAATAAGACCATACTTCTTCCTTGGGATGATTCAGTCTGCGTTCGAATGTTACGGTGTAACCTATGCCGTCTTGCGAAATGGTGGCCAGCATAATATGGAATCCCTCGCCTTCCTGCTTGGTATGTAACCGGGTAATGCCAAGGTTAGCACTCTCAGATTAACAGATGGCTTCGCAGGATTCAAAAAGACTTAGAGACAGACAATTCCGGCTACTCCCGCCGCTGCAATTACGGTTAACGGATGCCATTTATATTTGACCAGGAGCCATATGCATCCTGCGCAGATGAGTAAAGCAAACACCGTCATGGAGCTGTATTCTCCTGGCTTATCAAACCCGCCGAAGTGAATAGCGGCGTATGCGATTAACCCCGTGATTACGGGACGCAGGCCATAAAAGATGGATTTGACCGTCTTGTTATGCTGAAGCGGGAAGAAGAAGGAGGACAAGACAATAACAACGATAAGGGAAGGAAGGACAATGCCGGCACATGCTGCAATAGCGCCGAGTATTCCCGCTGTATTATAGCCGATTAACGTGACGGCATTGGTGGCGATTGGCCCTGGCGCCATACCGGCCAGCGAGACAGCTTTCTGAAATTCCGCGATTGTCATCCAATCCTGCGATACCACCTTATTTTGGATCGCTGGAATAACGGTATACCCGCCGCCAAATGAGATAAATCCAATTTTGAAGAAAGTAAGGAACAAGTCCCAGATCATGCTAAACTCTCCCTTGTGATGGTCAAATATAATACTCCGGATACATAAGCTCCTGATCGGAATGGCTGGAGGAGGTTTTTTCCGTATCGGCTTTGAGACCAATCTTCTCCTTGGCCCGGATCAAGATGATGCCCATGACGATACCGGCAGCAACAATAATCAACGGTGTTACGGGAAATACAAGCAGCGTAAGGACTGCAAGCGCCGCTAACACGGCAGTCGCCTTGTCGAATATAGCAGCTTTAGCCATCCGGTAGGCAGCCATCACGATTAGCGCAACAACAGCGCCATGCACGCCTTTCAGGGCAGCCTCGAGCTTGGGATTGTCTTGAAACTTCAGATAGAACAAGCTAAGTACAATGACGATAATAAAGGTTGGCAAAGTAACTCCAACGACAGCCATAGCGGCTCCGGGAATTCCGGCTTTCCGGTACCCGATGAATGCTGCTGCATTCACTCCAACGCCGCCTGGTGCTGAACCTGCTAATGATACGATATCAGCCAGATCCTTCTCGGCAATCCATTTGCGTTTCTCAACAACCTCTCGTTCAATGACGGGCATCATGGCATAGCCGCCGCCAAAGGTGGAAGGACCGATTCGGACAAATACCGAGAATAGCTGTGCCAAAATATGGAGTCGTTCTTTCCAGTTTGTCTGCATATAACTCTCTCCTTTGGACTGTAACATAGCTATTATAACAGCTTTATTTCATTTTGAATTAAAGTAATTGTTTTATTCCTCATAAGAAATGTTTATACCGATAAAAACGAGTGGAATTCCAGTAGAACTATGTTTAGTTTATTTCAAAATATAAGAAAGTATAAGTTGTTCTGTACTGTGCTTATATTTCATTCGCAAAACGTATGCTGTCCCTCCTAAGGACGGCACAGCCGTTTATGCTTGATGTTGGATAAAGTTATCGGAAATAGCTCTGCATAGCCCCTATTAATCATCTGGGGTATAATTGCAGATAGACATGTCAATCTATTAGAAAGGATGAAACGATGAGTTATTCTCCGCGTTCCGTCCCCTCTCATAAACAGCTGATTTACGATTACATCGCTAATCTCGGACCCGTTGCGAAAGCAGAGCTGTTGGAAGTTCATGACCTCACCAGCAGTACGATGACTCGTTTATTGGATGAAATGGCCAAGGAGGGCCTTATACTCGTTACCGGTCTAGGTCCGTCGAAAGGCGGAAGGAAGCCGCTGCTTTATCAAGTAAATCCGGATTACGCCTATACATTTGGATTGGAAATATCCAGGTTTACGTCTACGCTGGGTTTATTTGATATGAATATGAACCAGAAATCGGTTGTCCGCTGGCGGATGGATGTGACGATGACGCCTGAACGTCTGGTTGCTCATGCGGTCAGCATGATGCAGGCTTTTATGAAGGATCATGCTATTGCGCCGGAGCGAATTCTGGGACTCGGCATTGGTGCGGTTGGACCGCTCGACCCGGGCAGCGGCATTATAATAAATCCGCAATATTTTCCGGCCGAAGGATGGGAGCAAGTGCCGATATGCGCTATGTTTGAAGAAGCCGTTCATCTGCCGACGATGCTGGAGAATGGGGCTAACACGGCGCTTGTTGGAGAGCATTGGTCCATGCGGCATGAGAATGTGGAGCATGTGCTGTACGTCTCCGCCGGAGTCAGCTTACGCTCAGCTATGATGTCCTATGGGCGGATCATATACGGAAAGGTGGATACGGAGGGTTCAATCGGGCAAATGATTATCGATGTTGACGGGCCAAGATTAGGGGATACCGGCAATTACGGTTCTCTTGAAACCTTTGCATCTGTTCAGGCATTGGAGAGGCAGGTGCGAACCAGGCTGAAATTAGGCGGAAGCTTGCTGCCCAATCATTCCGCTGTTGCGCCTGAGCAGGTTAATCTGGATACAATCACATCCGGTTTGAATGCCGGCGATCCCTTTATTCAGGAAATATTCCAGCAATCCGCCTCTTACTTCGGGGTAGGGCTCGCGAATCTGATTAATATGTTCCACCCGGAGCTGATCATTCTCGGGGGAGCTTTGATCAACGCAAATCCGATGTACTATCGGGTAGCGACGGAAGTAGCCGTTAAGAAAACCTATTACAGCGAAGCTTACTTGCCGCAATTTTCGCTGGGCCAGTTGAAAGAAGATGCGGTTGTAACGGGTGCTGCCTTAATGGTAAGAAGCCGGATGAAGTTATAAGCTCCTGCCCAAGCCATCCCATGCTTACCTACTTATAATACATAAACTGTTATGTAGGTTTTTGGGGAGGAGATACATGTGAAATTGCATAGCCGGGGTAAAAAAGAATCTGTACCGCTGCTGCTGTATATGCCGCAGAAGCAGTCAGGCTTTCTATGTCCCCCTGATCGAATCAGGCAGACGGCGAAAATAAGGAAGAAGCGGCAGAAATCTGTGAAATCCGCAGCAACGAAGCCTAAAGTGATGGCTGCCCCGCAGTCACGTTACAAAAGACAGCCGTTACGGAAGCCGAGAGGGCGGGAAGTGGCGGGATGGCTCGACAGGCTGGATGAGGAGCTCGTGTACGAACCTGCGCCTGCATTTGAACCAAAAGCGAAATCTGAACGTCTGTCTCCTGCTGCGCCTGCGTCAATGCAAGCTCCGGCTGAAGTTACAGCGCTGGTGCCGGTCCCGCCTCCAACATCGGTTCCAGTTCCGGCACCAGCCCCTATGAGAGGGAATATGATTTATATTTTCATGCATGATGAGGATCGGATTCTTGTTATGGATGGGGAGACGGAGATTATTGTAGACCAGCTTCCGCTGCCAGCTGGCAGCCCTGATCATGATATTTCGATCATTCGCGGCTGGACGAATACCAGATTGTTTCCGGATGTACCGATTGGGCATGAACCGGGCCTGGCAGCCATTCACCCGGAAACCAATCTGATCTATGTGCCGAATTGCAAGAGCAATAGCGTGACGGTTATTGATGGAGGAACAAACGCGGTAGTTGCAACGATTACCGAAGGAATCGGCGATAAACCTTATGCTGCGGGAGTGGATAGCTTCGCCAATCTGGTGTACGTATCGAACTCCGGCAGTGACAGCGTCTCGGTTATTGATGCAGCCCGTCGCGCGGTAGTGGAGACGATTCCGGTGGGAGGCTGTCCGAAAGCCATTGCCGTCAATACAAGAACAAACCGGATTTATGTAGCCGTAATGAATGGAGTTGCTGTTATTGACGGAGAGACGTATGAAGTTGTGAATACAATCGCAACAGCCGCTGCTCCAAGTGATCAGGTCCTCTATGAATAAGTAAGCCGGGATGTACTTCATGTGAAGTGCATCCCGGCTTTTGTTGTGACGGCTATACCGTTGCCGTTGTTTTATAAACTTCCCTGATCGCGTCTTCTACATTGGGCTCTTTGACGCTAATATCCTGGATCGGGAGCTTCTGTGAGAGGGCCGCGATAAGCTCTGAGGCGGAGATGCTCTCCTTCTCGAACTGGTACCAGATTTTGAGCCCCTCTTGCTTGATAACTGTAGCATGCGGAGTAGTAAGATCCTGACAGGGCTCCTGCAGCTCCACGACAAGCATACGGTGAGGGGTAAGCTTATGAATGATGGAGCCGATGGGTCCATCCTCTACAATCTTGCCGTTATTGACGACAATAATCCGGCTGCAGAGCTGCTCCACATCATCCAGATCATGAGTCGTCAGAATGACGGTAACTCCCCGTGTTCGATTAATCTCCTTAATGAAGTTGCGGATCGCATGCTTCGCATCCGCATCAAGCCCGATTGTAGGCTCATCCAGGAATAAGACCGACGGTGAATGAAGCATGGATGCTGCAATATCGCCGCGCATACGCTGGCCAAGCGAAAGCTGGCGCACCGGCGTATTCATGAAATCATGCAGCTTGAGCACATCGGTCAGTACCGCCAGATTTTCTTCATACGATACCTGATCAATCTGGTAAATCCGGCGAAGCAGCTCGAAGGATTCTCCAAGCCGCAAATCCCAATACAGCTGCGTCCGCTGGCCGAATACGACGCCAAGCTTGCGGACAACGGCTTTCCGGTCGGCTTGCGGAGAGATGCCGCATACTTTGATGGAGCCTGCGGTGGGATGGAGAATGCCGGTCAGCATTTTAATTGTCGTGCTTTTGCCGGCACCGTTTGGCCCGATGTAGCCGACAATCTCGCCTGGAGAGATGGAGAAGCTGATGCCGTTTACGCCGTTAAATTTTGTTTTCTTAGGAAAGAGAAGACTTTTGATAGAGCCGCGCAGACCGCTTTCTTTCTTCACGATAATATATTCTTTCACGAGATCCTTAACCTCAATAACAGCATCCATTCTTGTCAGATCCCCCAATGTGTTAAGAGCCTGCGCTCTCGTAATTTTTCATGCCGAATTTGAAGATGCCGCCCGCAATCAGGAAGCAAATGATTCCAACCACCGGAGTCCACAGCGCAAAGCTAAGCGGAAGGTCTATTCCGCCGCTGTCTGCATGAAGGAACTCCGCAGCAGGGTAGAAGCTGATGAAGCCGATCGGGATGAGGAAGGTGAACAAGGCTTGCAGGAAATAGGGATACATGCTGAGCGGATACATCGTTGCTCTCTCCAGCATGGTCAGGGCAAAGCCGACCATCGAGCCATTGCGCTTCGTCCAGAAGGCAATCGTCCCAAGACTGGTGAACAATGCCGCACGAATCAGAATCCCGCCGATCAGCACGAGAATCAGCTTGCCGATATTAACCAGCGACCACTCAAACCCGGCAATTTCGGCGCCATAGACAAAGATGATAATCCCCGGTATGCAATCAATTAATCCGATAAAATTCACATAGCTCGCAACCAGTTGGAAGAAGACATTCATTGGGCGGAGCAAGAGACGGTCAAAGCCGCCGTTAATGACCATATGGTCAATGCTCCAGGTGTTGATGAAGAAGACAACAAAGATGCCGTGACTGATCAGGCCAAGCCCGTAGAGAAAGGTCAGCTGGGGGAAGTCCCAGCCGTTCAGCGCCTGGAAGCGGTCGACGATAATCTTGAGCATCCAGATGCCGGAGAAGTATTGAATCGGGATCATAAGCAGCCAGCTGAACAGGAACAGCGGATACTCCAGCTGCCGCTGAATGGCTAGACGTGCCCAGCATGAAGCGACAGATACATAATGCTTGATCGTAGATACCATAAGGGCGTCTTCAGCCTCCCTGAATTAGAGTTTTTTTCTTCGTTCGTGCCCACCCGGCTGCCAGGATGAGATATAAGATAGCAATCCATGCTGCTTGTACCGCCATAGAGGTCAAGGCTTCAGTGATGCTTGTATTGCCGATATAAATGCCAAGCGGAGTCTGATAGGTGTATTGGAAAGGCAGGAATTTGGAGATGGTCTGGACGGACTCCGGGAAGAACCACAGCGGTACGATGCTGCCGGATAATACACGGACGATGCTGTCTTTGACATTCCCCATGTTGCCAAGCTCCATTACCCAGAAGGCAATCAGTCCAACAAGCGCGCTGAGCAGCCATAGAATGGCATAGCTTAACAGACAGCTTGGAAGGAAAATCAAGAAGTTCTGGAAGGAAGAGGGCCATGGAATGCCGAAAAAGATGGAAGCAAATACAACAAGCGGAAGGGCTCTATTTAACAGGGAGCTAAACATCTCACCGATATCTTCGGCCAGATAGCAGGCAAGAAGGGGAATCGGACGGTAGAAGTCAGTGACGATCTGACCTTCCCGTATTTTGTAATACACCGTGTTCTGCACATCGCACACGAAGATAGTGGAGATTGTGATCGAGAGAATGGTGTAGGTTGTTATATCCTGCAGGCTGAGCGCCTCGGCAGATCCGGCACCGCCTTTGTAAGCCGTTTGCCATAAGAATACGGAGGCCAGCATCAGAATAAGATTTGTTGCTACGGAAGTGAACACTTCAAACCGGTAAGTCAGATTGGTAAGCAGCTTCATCTTTGTTATGTACCAATAAGCCTGAAGCATATTAACCCCCTTAAAAGTGACTTCATATGCAAAATATGACAAATGCAATAACGTTAATATATTAATCGATTTCAATACGGTTAGCTACGGATATTTTTAATATAGTTATTTAAGAGAGAAGGTGATTTGGGGATGGCCATGGTTGTTATAGTTGTTGTGACAGCTATTTATTTAACCTTGTTAAACTTTAAACGCCTTAGAGAGCTTACCAGATGGATAAAACGGCTGGTAATTGGTTTGTTTCTGGTGTATGGGGGTTGCGGACTGTATTTGATATTTACGGAGGATAGTCCCGGCGAGGTGATGAAAACCTTTATTCCTTATTTCGGTATATCTTTGCTGGTTGCAGGAATTCGTTATTTCTCCAAGAAGAGACGTGCCCGCCAAAAGAATTGGTCAGTGGATGACTATCCAATCGTATATGACGTATATCCTGTAATGGCGAGTCAAGATCGAATGGTTGCTTTAGAGCTGGAGGCAGTCGTTTTTTTCAAAACAATCTTCGGATGGGATTATTATGATTTATTTATTTCAGATAAATCATCGCTGTATGATCTATGTTTGCGGGATGAGTTTGAGAGAATACAGGTGCAAATTAAGGAAGCGTTTGGTATAGAAGTGGGCGATAGTAAAATGAAAATTGTTGATATTCTTGAGCAAATAAGGACAAATCAGCCGTTAGAAGGAGAGTAATTATTATGTTAAATAAAAGAATAACCGACAGCGATATTGGGGGAGGCAGCCCGGAATATCTGGAGACCGTCTCCCGTTATGCCGCAAGGGGAATATTAATCAATAACGAGAATCAGATTGCCATGATGTACATGTCTGCGCTTGATCTTTACAAGCTGCCGGGCGGCGGAATAGAAGAGGGAGAATCAGCCGGTACGGCTTTCCTGCGGGAGATCCGGGAGGAGACCGGCTATGAGGCCGAGATGCTCAAGGAGCTTGGTTTTGTCGAGGAGCATAAGAACCGTAACGGCTTTCTGCAATATTCCTATTGTTATCTTGCGAAGGCATGTCCCGGCATGGGGACAGCATCTCTGACGGAAGCCGAACGGCAGCTTGGCATGTCCATTCAATGGATGACCATCGAACAGGCCATGGCGGTGATGGAAAAGGCTGTGAGCAATAGTAAGGATAATTATTCCAGTTATTTTATGCTGATACGCGAGCAAAGCATCCTTCAAGAAGCGGCAGAAATACTGAAGGAAGAGGGTTTATTTTAAGCCTTTTTTCCAATTTATACATTATTGAAAATGCCTATGAAGATTATTGTTTTTATATATTATTCAAATAGGCTTCTTGGTTATATGATGGATTAAATAAAAACAGGGAGAGAGGAATAAAGATGAACAAGTCCATCTATGACTTTCAAGTTAATGAGATTAATGGGGAGCCTATTCATCTGTCTGCTTATAGTGGCAGGGTTCTTCTGATCGTTAACACGGCAAGCCAATGCGGCTATTCCAAGCAGTTCGACGGACTGCAGCAGTTGTATGAGAAATACTGGATGCATGGGTTTGAAATCCTGGGCTTCCCGTGCAATCAGTTCAATGGCAAAGAGCCCGGCAGCCATACGGAAGTAGAGGAGCATTGCCGGCGCAATGTCGGAGTAACCTTCTCTTTGTTCGAAAAGGTAGAGCTGCGGGGAGAAAATGTCCATCCGCTGTTTCAATATCTGACAGAGCAGGCGCCCTTCCAAGGCTATGATCCGGATAATGCTGCCGAGATGTGGATGAAGGATTTCCTTCAGCAGAATCATCCCGATTTATATGCTGGAGACGGCGTAAAGTGGAACTTCTCCAAGTTTCTTATTAACCGGGAAGGGCAAGTTATCTCCCGCTTCGAGCCAACCACACAGCCGACCGACATGGAGCTTGCAATTGAGGAGGCATTATCCTCCGAGTAGTGTATGACCGTGACTAATTTAGGGGGAGTTGACATTGTACAAGCATTTGAAGTTGGCTGTGGCGGTTATGGCTGTTTCTATGCTGCTCATACAGCCGGTTTCAGCAGCAGACAAAACAACCAAATTTAAAGTGACACTTGTCAGCGTGGAGTTAGTGGAGAATAATCATGTTGGTAACGAGTGGGAGACAGCGGCTTATGTGAACGGGAAGGAAGTACAGAAGGGTAAAAGCATTACCCTGAGTTTAAAGGCGACAGACAGCATTAAGCTGAAGGCGTATGCCGAGGAGCAGGACAAAATTCCTGAGAGCAATTCAGCCAATGTTGCCGTAAAGGTATCGTCTATAACGAAAACAACAAATAAAACCTTGAAGGTAGTTGTTACAGAAAACCGCGGCAGGTATTCGGAGAATACGGCCGAGTGGAAATTTACCTATAAAATTCAAAAGTAATCTAAAGACGCTGCTCTAATAAAAAGGCAAGCAAGGGCTACACTGGATTTCATCCAGCATAACAGGACGTTTTTGCCTGGTAACTCGACCTACATTGGATTGTCTACAGCAAAATCAGTCCAATGTGGACGATACGGGCTCATTCTCTACCTTTTAATGGAGTAAATCCAACGTAGCCCTGCAATTCTCCTGTATAACCTGATTTTACTGTAGGAAATCCAACGTACGGTGATTGAGGGTGCTTTCTTATGTAATTCGCAGCATCCGTCATGAAATGCGGCTGTTTATCCGGTGAGCAACCCCTCTTGCTAACTCTTAAACCTTGCATTAAAGGCAGTTTGGTTTCCGTTAAAGACGTTGATATCGACGTAGGCATCAATGCCGGAGATATGGCCTCGATTATGGTATTGCCAGAAGATCCACGGACGATCATTCCGCAGGCCTGGATGCCGGACCACATCCCTGATCCAAATCTCATAATCCTCAAAGCTGCCCGCAATGTAGGTATTAAAGGTATCGTAAGTCACATACAGAATAGGCTGTTTCTTATAATGCTGCTCCAATTGATCGGCCAGGGCTGTTAATTCGCTTTGGATATGCGGGACATCCTTGTCCGGACTGATCTCAATATCGATGACGGGAGGCAGAGTGGAGGCAACATTTGGAACCTCTTCGATAAAATGCGCCGCTTGTTCAGCCCCGGTGCTTTGCGTGGTGAAAAAATGATAAGCGCCGATGAGCATCCCCTCATTCCGGGCCTGCTCCCAATTCGACTTGAAGTAAGCATCCGTCATATCTTTTCCTTCCGTTGCTTTGATATAGACGAATTGCCACTTTCCGCTGCCGGCGACCTTGTCCCAATCAATCTCTCCTTGATAATGGGATACATCGATCCCTCTAACCTTATATTTGGCGGCAAACAGGCTGTTATGCCAGATGATGCCCTTGTATTCCAGGACACCGGCAATGATGACTAGCACCAGTATCCCTGCGCTTATTGACTGCCATTTCTGTAGCTTCATAGACACCTATCCTTCAATTATACTGTTCCTCCGAAACATTCCAGAATAACAGACGGTATCCTGCCTGTAATTGTTTCTAAATTCTCTCTTGCTTCTTTCTAATGATCGGCATACTATAAAAGTAAATATCTGGTATGCGCGACTGGCGTAAACGTGGAGTACCACGAGGGAGCACATATGTCATTAGCCGTACGCCTGGGCAGAGTATTTGTTCCCGTATTTTTAGGGGGCAAATACTTTTTTGTTTTGGCCTGTGTTTTTGAAGTAATCATTTATTTTAGGGGGATGAGAATATGGAGCAGAAGCAGCGGAAAAGGAATGTAGCGATTCTGATTTATGACAATGTGGAAGTGCTGGATTTTACAGGGCCGTTTGAGGTATTTATCAATGGAAGCAACCGCGGTCAGGATTTTCATGTCTTCACGGTAGCCGAGTTTAATCGTCCTGTTATGGCTTTAGGCAATCTCAGTGTGAATCCGGCGTATACCATTCATGACTGCCCGAAGCCCGATATCGTTCTCATCCCCGGCGGCTGGGGTTCCCGGAAAGAAATGCACAACCAGGTTCTGACGGACTGGATCAGGCAATGCGCAGATGAAGCTGAACTGCTGCTATCCGTATGCACTGGCGCGCTGCTTCTCGCCAAGGCGGGGGTATTGGATGGGCTGAAGCTGACGACCTATCATCTGGCGATGGAGGAACTGAGGCAGGCGGCGCCTGAGTCGGCGGAAATTCTGGAGAATGTCAGGTATGTCGATAATGGGAGGATCATTCTGTCTGCCGGAATCTCAGCCGGTATAGATATGTCCTTATACGTTGTCAACAAGCTGCTTGGCGAAGAGAGGGCGCGGCATGCAGCCTGGCTGATGGAATATGATTGGGTGCAACAAGAGCATTCCTGATCAAATCTGGCGACCGGTTTCCTGATAGGATAGCTGTAACGATGAGTGAAGGGGCAGGGAAATTAATCTAATGGAACATTATAAGCAAGTTCAGCATGCCGTAACGTTTATAGAGGAGCAGCTGCAGGAGCCGCTGAGTCTGGAGATCATCGCCGCAGAAGCGGGCTTTTCCCAGTATTATTTTCAGAGGCTCTTTCATGCGATTACAGGATTTACGGTACAGGAATATATCCGGAAAAGAAGGCTAAGTGCGGCTGCTGCAGAGCTGCTGTCCACCCGGCATACGGTGCTGGACATCTCGGTGTCGTACCAATACGGCTCGCAGGAGGCATTTACGCGCGCCTTCGTCAGCTGCTTTGGTGTAGCGCCGGCTCAATACCGCAGGCTGCGGCAGCCGCTTGTTTTACAGCCTCCCATTGATCTCATCGCTCTAACGGCTAATATCCGAGGAGGGCTAACCATGTACAAACCAGAGATTGTCGAGCTTCCCGCGACCCGAATTATCGGGTACAATTACTCGACGAATTTGAACAACGAGCTGTATTTCGAGGAGATACCGGGCTTTTACGGACATTTTGGCAGCAATGAATACTTTATGCGTATTCCGAACAAGGCGAGGCCGGCTTTTGCCTATGGCATCTCCCACTCCTTCCAGGAGAATGGCGCGTTTTCCTTTCTGATTGGCGAGGAGGTCACATCATTTGCTGAGGTAGAGGAGGGCTTTGCTTGCCTGGAGCTTCCTGCGGGGAAGTACGCTGCATTCCGCAGCAGCAGCCTGCCGGAGCTAGGTCAGAATACATGGAAATATATTTACGGGACATGGCTGCCTAACAGCAATTATGAGCGCGGAGAGGGTCCGGACTTTGAGGTGACGGATGTATGGAATTCCACGCCGGAGAAAATTAGGATAACGGTCTATATTCCGATCCGGTAACCGGGGCGAACCACACAGCACTTGTCAATCTGCTTATCTCTCCCCTATACTTGACAATGATATTCACTTTCATGAATTAAACCAGTACTGGAGAGAAGTATGATGGCCGTAGTGCTTAGCCAGAATGATATTCATACATTAACGAATAATTATCGCATGACCGTAGAACCGTCTGAGGATCGTGAATTGTCGCTGTCGGCTGCGGATTTGCTGGATCCGGAGAAAAGTCGGCTCTATATGGAGCGTGTAGCTCCTTGTTTCCGCTCATCCTTAAGTACAGCCTCTGTATCGATGTTTATGAAGAGATACGCCTTTCTTATGGCAGCTCCTGTGTTATATGCCATGAGTCTCTTGAATAAAGGGCTGAATGGCTCCGCAGAGAACAGCCATCTGGAATCTTTTCATCAGGATGATATATGGCTTCCCAAGCTGCGTTTGTCGAATACGATGGTCTCTCTGCCTGAAGAGGGCAAACGCGAGGAATGGCGTGATTTCATTATTGAGCAGCTTTTTGCAGACAATATCTCAAAGGTGCTGCGCTCCTTAATGAAGCTGGTTCCGGTCTCATCCGCCGTATTATGGGAGAATGCCGCAATCTATATTTTCTGGCTGTATGAGAAACGTATGGGTGAGGGGGCAACAGCCGAGCAGCAGGCGCAAATGGAAGAAGACTTCCGTTATTTGGTGCAGGAGGCGCCAGCTCGTTTGTTTGGCGAAGCGCGCCATAATCCGTTAACCCGGTTCTATACGGAGAAGAGACGGACAAAGGCGTATGAGGACCCTTTTCGCATAAGAAAAACCTGCTGCTACTATTACCAGACGACTCCGGAGGAAAATGACTTCTGCGGCGGTTGTCCAAAGGTTAAGCATGAATTCGTGTAATGCTGCGGGTCAGAACTATACAAGGGACAGGTCGGATATTCCGGCTTGTCCCTTTTTGGCATGTGTGCAGCTAATTGTAGAATGTTAAAACTATATTGACAGTCGATATATCGATTGTTAATATATATTCACAAGATATATCGTCAGTCGATATATTGGAGGAGACAGGGAAGGGCTGAGTGCTGTGAAAGAGATGCTGCCGCTTACGGAGGCGTTTTATTTTATCCTGATTGTTCTGTATACGGAGCCATCGCATGGATACGGGATTATGCAGGATACCGAGAGGATGAGTAACGGACGGGTGAAGATTGGTGCGGGCACCTTATATACGGCGCTTAACACCTTGCTGGGTAAAGGGCTGATTGATCATTATCCTGTCCCTGAGGGCATTGATGCCCGGCGCAAAATGTATGCCATCACGGAGACGGGCAAGCAGGTTATAGAGGCAGAGGTAGCCAGGCTGGAGGAGCTTCTGCAAGTAGGGCGGCAAGCCCTGATCATGAAGAAGGGGTGAGGTAGTTGGGCGACAAGCTGGAGAAGCGTCATCGGCTGACGATGAGCTGGAGTTATGAGAAGGAAGAGCAATGGATTAACGAGTTATCCCGCCAAGGATTGCATTTCAAGAAGGCCAGAATGATAAGCAGCTTCTTCACACGGGATGAATCGGTCCGCTATACGTATCGGCTGGATTATCAGACGGGACAAACGAATGGCGGTGCCAAATTTCAGGAGTATCTGGATTTGTATCAGGATGCGGGATGGGAATATGTCAGCTCCTACGGTTCGACATGGCATTACTTCCGAAAGGAATGGCAGCCTGGAGAAGAGCCCCGGCTCTATACGGACCGTGAGTCGTTAATGATGCTGTATAAAAGGCTGCAGCGGGTTATGGGGGTTATGTTGTTCCTTAATCTCTTCATCATGATTTTGAACATGGTCAACCTGAATGCCTTCTTTACGGAACGGTTGTGGACGATAGGCATTCCGCTGATGATCCTCTATCTTGCCCTGTTTGGAGTGTTAGGATATGGTTGCTGGAGGATGCAGCAGAAAGTCAATCAGCTTAAGCTGCATAGATAGTTTGAAGGCTGCAGACCTTGAGGTTTGCGGCTTTTTTTAACCAGCTGGAGATAAAACCTACCTCTAAACGCGGTCGCCCTTCTTCGAAAGGCCTCGATAGAGGTTTTCTCATATTTGACCGGGTTCTGGAAAAGCACGGAGATTCCTATTATGATGAAGAAGATGCAAGGATATTAAGGATCTGTTTACATAAGGCGTCGTTAAAATAAAGGAGTGAAGCAGAAATGAAGCAAAATCGGTTAGGCAGCTCGGAGCTGGTCGTTGGTGAGATCGGACTTGGCTGTATGTCGCTTGGAACGGATGAGGAGAAGGCGTCAGCCCTTATTCATGAAGCATTGGAGCGGGGCGTCACTCTGCTGGATACAGCGGATTTGTATGACAGCGGACGGAATGAAGAGCTTGTTGGCAAAGCCATTCGCGGACGCCGCGGGCAGGTTGTGCTGGCAACCAAGGTCGGCAATCGGAGAATTCCAGGTCAAGAGGGCTGGAGCTGGGACCCGTCCAAGGCGTATATTTTATCTGCGGTAAAAGAGAGCCTGAGAAGGCTTGGTACGGACTATATTGATCTGTACCAGCTGCATGGCGGAACAATGGAGGACCCGATTGACGAGACTATCGAAGCGTTCGAGCAATTGAAGCGAGAGGGCGTTATCCGGGAATACGGCATTTCGTCGATCCGTCCGAATGTCATTCGGGAATATGCAGCGCGGTCTGCCATTGTTAGTGTGATGAATCAATATAGTATTGTAGACCGGCGGGCTGAGGAAACTGTGCTGCCGCTTCTAGAAGAGAAGGGAATCAGCATGATAGCACGCGGGCCTGTTGCGAGCGGCGCGCTTGCGGCGAATCGACAGCCGTCCAAAGGTATGCCGGATTATGAGCTGGAAGAGCTGCTTGAGCTTCGCAGGCAGCTGGAGCAGTTGACCGGGGCAAGCCGAAGCCTCTCGCAGCTGGCGATCCGCTACTCCCTAAGTCATCCGGCGGCGGCTGTAGCGATTCCGGGGGCAAGCTCCCGTGAACAGCTGCTGCAAAATATCGCGGCCTCCGAGATCCCGGCCTTATCAGAGGAAGAAGTGCAGTTGATTCGCCGTTTGAGCAAGGCAGGCGTGTACAAGCTTCACCGGTAACCCCAATTTCAAGGAGCGGAGGTTGTTGTAGGCATATGGAAAATGCGAATAAGTACAGACTAAGTGACCAGGAGCTCGGAGCGGTGGTACGACAAGTCTTTGGACAAACCTTCACTTCCGCAAGAGAGCTTACAGACGGCTGGGCCAATATGGCCTACTCCATTCAGCTGGAGGATGGTCGTAAAACCGTGTTGAAGATTGCTCCTTCTCAAGACAAGCTGGTCATGCGGTATGAGAGGAACATCATGAAGACAGAAGTGGAGTCGATGAGACTTGTCGCGGACAATCCGGCGCTGCCTGTCCCCTGTATTTATGCGTATGATCCGACCTGCGAGCTGATTCAGGCGGAGTATTTCTTCATGGAGTATGTAGAAGGAACCGCATTAAATACAATACGAGACTCCCTTACAACAGAAGAGCGGGAGAACATCATACGCCAGCTTGGCGGCTACAGCCGATCGATTAATGCTTATAAGAACAGCTTTTTTGGCTCGCTTCAGCCTGACGGCAGGAGAAGGGACAGTTGGGCGGAAGTGTTCATGGGCATGCTGGAGGATGTGCTGGCCGACGGGAAGGATGCAGATGTTACGCTTCCTGTATCCTATACGGAGATCGAGAGGGAGATTGCCCGGTCGAGCGAGTCATTGACGGACGTAAAAGAAGCCTGCCTGGTCCATTGGGATTTGTGGGATGGCAATGTATTTGTGAAGGACGGGGCTATCTCCGGTCTTATCGATTTCGAACGGGCATTCTGGGGCGATCCGTTATGCGAATATTATTTTGGACGGCTTGCGCAAGGTTCGTCGAAGGCTTTTTATGCAGGATACGGTATGAATGGTCTATCTGAATCCGAGCGGAGAAGACGGGTGTTATACGATTTCTATCTGGATCTGATTCTTGTTATTGAATGCACCTACCGCAAATACGAGAATCAGGGCCATATCAATTGGACGTACGATAATTTCAAAGAGGGCTTCAAGCATCTGCAGGCCTTATAGAATAGAACAAGCTGATGACGATTTAAGGGCCGTTATCAGCTTATTTTGTATATCGCTTCCACAGCGCTTAGGGCTACAGTGGATTTCGTACAGTATAATGGAGCATTTTTGCCTGGTCACTTGAGCTAGATTGGAGTTTCTACAGTCTAATGCAGCTCAAGCGGACGATGGCGGCTCATTCTGGCTCCTTATACTGGAGTGAATCCAACGTAGCTTTCATAAGCTTTCCATTATCCCGATTTCATTGGAGGAAATCCAGCGTACGGTGTGAAGGCATAAAGACGATACCCCATGACTGGGGAGATGCTTGCTGAGGGGCTGCTAACAGCCTTTCAGCACTGTCAGTAGGCGAGGCTTGGCGTTATTTTTGCGGAGGAAAGAACTCTCTGGAAATCTATAAATTCATCTAGTAATATATGGATGCTGCAATCAACTGCTAATGCCTTCCCCATAATCGGATTGCTGTTGCCAGCATAGCAAGGACTCCCAAACAGCCTAATATGATCATAGAGGTATTAACAAAAGGGTTCTGATCATTCAGAAAGACTGGAAACAGCCGGTTGGCTAGAACCAGAGTAAAAACAAAAAACTCAAAAATGAAAAAGGGAATAAACCTCTTATGTCCGGTTTTGCTATACAGATAGACAAGCAGCAGAAAGATCAGGTAATTGTAAAGAGATAGAGAATCAGAATGGAAGTTTAAGCAGAGCAAAGCGAATCCGATAATGCCGTCAACTGTAATTAGGGCCTTTACATATTTAGCAGCCAAATAATTCACCTCATTAGGAGAATAAACAGATACTGTGGAGCAGGAGGAGATTCGCTGATTGTCCGCCAACTGCAGCAAAGCGACCAATAGAGTATTATCCATATTTTAGACGAATGCCATTGCAGTATCCACCATTTGTTATTGCAAGGTACCCTGCGAGGTGGGCAGATTATTTTGCCTTATCCCATCCCGAAGCAGTAGGTGTTGTCATGAGGTTGTTTTATAAAGTTATTGAACGAGGAGGATACAGACATGGAGCATCTATATCAGAATTATCGGTTTAGCGATGACAAGTCGCTGCTTAATGTAGATACGATTCAGGCTTTCCTCGCGAAGAGCTATTGGGCAAACCAAAGGCCGAAGGAAACGATTGAAAAGTCTATTCAGAACTCCACCTGTTACGGTATTTATTATGAGGACAGGCAGGTAGGATTCGCCCGGATCGTTACAGATTGGGCTACGGTTTATTATTTGGCTGATGTATTTATCGATGAGGAGCATCGCGGGCATGGATTAGGCAAGGAGTTAGTTGGCTGGATTGTCGGGCAGTACGAGGGGCTGTCGGGGCTGCTTGGTACTTTGGACGCCCATGGGCTGTATGAACAATTCGGGTTTAAAAGGAACCCGGATCGGTTTATGATCAGGAGGCCTTTATGAAATAGCAAAGGGATCGCCGTAACTACTGATCATGGAGAGTGGAAACATATCTCGACCGCTTAATCCCCATGCAAAAAGACGATGCAGGAAATTCTCTGCATCGTCTTTTGATCGCCAGCAACTATTTCTTATCCGAGCTTAGATCCAGCCAATCCATCTCTTCGCGGGTCAGCTTGATACGCGAGCCTTCGTCGCAGGAGCGGAGTTCCTCAAGCGATTGGGCGCCGATGAGGGCGCAGGTCGGGAAGGCCTGGTTAAGCACATAAGCCAGCGCGATCTGAATCTGCGTGACATTCTTTTGCTCGGCCAGCTGCTTCGCACGTTCATAACGTTCCCAGTTGTCATCGCTGTAGAAGACGCGGACCAGATCGGCATTGCTGCGGTCTTCAGGAGTGAATCGGCCTGTGAAGAAGCCGCGTGCCTGGGAGGACCAGGAGAACAGCGGAATCTGGTTGGCTTCATGCCATGCGATGGTCTCTGCATCAGCGGATACACAGCCTGCCCAGAACGGTTCGTTTGCTTTGGCAAGACTCAGGTTAGGGCTGCTGAACGAAAAGCCAACGAGTCCTTTTGCCGCTGCATAGTCATTCGCCTCTTGAATCCGCTGCCAGGTCCAGTTGGATACGCCAATGGTTTGCACAGCGCCGGATTTAATATGCTCATTCAGGATTTCAATAACTTCACCGGCAGGGACGTTTGGATCATCGCGGTGAAGGCCGTACATATCGATTGTATCGACTTGCAGACGTTCAAGGCTTGTCATCAGGTCGCTGCGGATCGCTTCACGGCTGACGCGTGGACCATTCTTGTCATGATGGGCGCCCTTGGTCAGAATCACCCATTGATCGCGGTTGCCGCGTTCCTTCAGATAACGTCCGATTACTTCCTCGCTTTGTCCTCCGCAATAAATATGGGCAGAGTCAAGGGAGTTGCCGCCGATGGCGAAGTAAGCGTCCAGGTTGGCAGCAGCTTTCTCATAAGAGTCGTGGTAGAAATAGTCTGTGCCTTTCATTAAACGTGATACCGGTTTGTCTAATCCTTGTACCTTTAAGAATTCCATATGAAGTTGGCCTCCTTCGATTATAAAGTTACTCTTGTCCGTTCACGGGCAGAGAGCAAGCAAGCATCAATGACTTTCATATTGCTGATTGCATCAGAAGTTGGGAATTGCAGCGGGGCACCGTTTGTGATGGAGCGGTACAATGAATCCGCCTGCTCCGTATACGAATTCACATACGGGATCTCAATCTGGCGGCGTTCGCCGTTTGTCGTCAGGTAAATATGGCTGCTTTCCGGTGTTGGTGTAACAAAGGCAGAAGGAACCTCAATAATCCCGTCCGTACCCAGCACCTCCAGCGGATTGCGGAAGGCTGCCCACATACCGCAGTCGAATGTGAGCGCTACATCGCCCTCAAACTCAACAAGTCCGGAAGCCATCATATCCACATCATCATGCTCAGGAGAGAAGAAAGCGTTAACCGTAACCGCTTGCGGTTCTTTATCAAGCAGGAGCCGGGCTGCATTTAGCGGATAGCAACCTACATCATAGATCGAGCCGCCGCCCCAGTCCTTCCGGAAGCGAACATTTTTGGAGTCATTCGGATTATTAAAAGTAAACGCACTGCGAATTCCGCGGATCTGACCGATGGCACCGGATGCGATCAATTCTTTGATCTGCTGGTAACGCGGATGATAGCGGTACATAAACGCCTCAGACAGAAAGACACCCGCTTGATCTGCTGCTTCAGCCATTTCTGCTGCTTCATGCGCGTTTATAGCCAGAGGCTTCTCGCATAAAATATGTTTGCCTGCTTGGGCTGCACGAATGGCCCATTCCTTGTGAAGATGGTTCGGCAGCGGAATATAAATAACGTCAATCGAGCTGTCGGCGAGCAATGCCTCGTAGCTGTCATAGGCAGTTGGAATATTTAACTCTTCAGCCGTTTGTTTGGCTTTGTCCCCGTCACGGCTCGCAATTGCGGCCGCTTCATTCAACTCGGATAAATGAAGACCTGGAATAACCGCACGTTTTGCAATTCCGGCGCATCCCAGGATGCCCCATTTCAACTTTTTGCTCATGCTTCACCCTCGCTTCGTCTAATTAATTTATGACTATATTGCGATTATAGGAGAAGATAATTAAAATTAAAATAATATTATTTTGTATACCATTAAAACAATATTGTCATAAGAGGTGCCCAATATGAAACGCCAAAGCCTGCTGCTTACGCTTCCGAATATGCCTTACTTTTGCATGCCGGAATCGGTCGGCAATTACCGGTTTGATCCGGATCACAGCACAACACGGGAAGCAGGGGCTCTGAATAATTTCAATATTCATTATGCCGTTGCAGGCAAAGGCTATGCGGAAATTGACGGCGTTGTTCATGAGCTGCGCGCGGGGGAAGCGGTACTGTATTTTCCCCTGCAGAAGCAGCGTTATTACAGCAGTCAGGATGAGCCATGGGACGTGCGTTGGTTTCATTTTTACGGGGGGACGGGCCTAAGGGATTATCTGATCGAGCAGGGCTTTCACAAAAGCCCGCTCTGGAAGCTCCGTCAGCCGCAAGTCTGGGAACAGGCTCATGAAGAGCTGCTGCATGAAGCGGAGACGTACCGGATGCTGCGGCCTGCGCATCTGTCGATGCTGACCTATATGCTGCTGACGATCTTTGTTGAGCAGGCGGTGGCCTTGCACGGGAATAAGACAGGGACTTCAAGCGAACGGATTATGGAGCTGCTTCCGCTTATGCAGCAGGAGGCGGTAAAGCCTTTTATTCTGGAGGAGTGGGCAGACCGGGTAGGGGTTACGCCCTATTATTTCTGCAAGCTGTTCCGGAGTGCGACGCGCATGACGCCGATGGACTTTATTACCCGCTGCCGTCTGCAGGCGGCGAAGCAGTGGCTGCTTGAGAGGAAAGACGATAACATCGGGCAGATCGCGGAGGAAGCGGGTTATCCAAGTGTCAGCTATTTCAACAAGCGGTTTATGGAGCATGAAGGGATGACGCCTACGGCGTACAGGAGATTGTACGGGGTATGAAAAATGCCAGCGGCCTTAAAACAGGCTGCCGGCATTTCATTTACAGCTTAGCCTTTCGGCATCTTGCTCTCATCCATATACAGCAAATTCCACCGGTGCCCGTCCAGGTCGGCAAAGCCTGCGCCATACATCCAGCCATCCTGCTCGCTCGGCTTGCCAAAGACGGTTCCGCCGGCAAGCTCTACTTTTCGGATAAATTCATCCACTGCTTCCCGGCTATCAGCACCTAAGGAAAATATGACTTCTGCATATTGGGAGGTATCCGCTATTTTTGCACCAGTAAATTGCTCAAACGTTGCATTGGGGAACAGCAATATCGTTGTACTCCCAATGGTAAGCTTTGCTCTTTCGCTGCCTGCGTTAGCCGCTTGAAATCCAATTTGATTAAAAAAGGCAGTGGATCTCTCGACATCCTTGACGGGCAGGTTGATCCAAATCTCTTGTGACATGGCCATATCCTCCTGAAATATATTTCCAGCTGTTTATACTATACTCTAACTCTGCTGGCGGAAGCGAGTCCAATCAAGGAAATCCAACGTACGGTGAGAAGAAACAAGGACCGTACCCAACGTCATGAAATGACGATGGTACAGCCCCTTATTAAAGCTTATTTACTCGTCTGCTCCAGCATCGTTTGCGACAAAGTATCGATCTGGCCCAGAATGGACTTCGCATCGAAATAGAAATAGGTTTTGTAATCCAGCGGGATCACATTGCCATTCTTCACAGCCGGGAGCCCCTGCCAGATTTTGCTTTGAGTCAGCGTCTTGAGCTGTTCATCAGAGGTTTCGGTGTAGGTGGATAGGAAAATATAATCGGCATTCGCGATATCCGGAAGCTTCTCCATCGAAATTTCCTGGTATTGTGTGCCGTTATCGATGACGTTCTTCTGAACCCATTCCGGTGCCTTGAATTGCAGCGCATTATAGATCACTTCGCCGCCGCGGCCGTAATTATCTCCCATTACTGCAATTGTTCCGCCGTCAATTTCCATCAGAACGGCTGTCATACCCGGCTCCAGCTTGCCGGCAAGCTTCTCGCGTGCCTGAGCTGCTTTCTCCTGGTATTCCGCTTCCCATGCAGCCGCTTCTTTCTCCCGATTCAGCAGAACGCCAAATTGTTTTACTTCATCATGAACATTCTTGATGGAGTTATACGGAATGAAGAGGGTTGGGGCGATTTTGGACAAGTCGTCATAGCCTTCTTCAAGAGTATCGTTAATCAGAATGAGATCCGGCTGAAGGGCAAGAACCTTTTCCGCCGAAGCTGGTGAACCGATATCGGTAATCTTCGCTTCCTGTTCCTTCAGGAACGGGCTGCCCATCCACCATTCCTTGCTGGCGCCAATCGGCTGAATGCCAAGCGAGAGCAGGGTACCATGATAATAGCCGGCTACAATTCGCTGCGGATTGGTTGGAATTTCAATATCGCCCTTAACGGTTTTGACAATACGAGTTGCTGCTTGCTCTTCCGTACCTGCCGTATTATTGGCATCTGCAGCCGGCGAGCTGTCGACGGTTGGTGATGCGGATGAATTGGCAGTATTTGAATTGTTCGATGAATTGCTGCCGCAGGCTCCAAGTATGGCAAAAATACAAAGCAGCACGACAGCGGTAATAGATAAACTTTTTGTCTTGTGAGACATGTTACGATCTTCCTCCCTGATAGTAATAATCATTATTACTTAAATGATAACAATTCTCGATAGGGATCGTCCATGCACGCAGGTGACTAATAATCAGACCTATTGTGATACGAGGAGCCGCAGCACCTCTTCGAGCTGCAGTTCCAGAGATAAAGGATCATAACCGTAGAAAAGATCAGGATTGGGCATATACACCCGGCCATGCCGAACGGCTTCAAGCTGCTGCCATGCAGCCGATTGGAGCGAGGCCGGCTTGTCCGGATACCAGATGGAACGATAGTCAAATAAGAAAATATGATCGGCAGCAAAGCCTGACAGCTCCTGCGCAGTTACCTCTTTGTTCGGCAGACTTTTATCTATGAGCTGTTCACTCACCATAGAGGGCGGTGTTAAGCCAAGCTCATTATAGAGGAAAAGTCCCCCCATACTGGTTGTTCTTCCGTACACATACAGCTTATCGGATACGATTTTGAAAATAGCTACCGTCTCCTTACGCTCTATGAGCGGAGCCAGCAGGCGTCTGGCCTCTGCGGATTTTTGCTCGAATCCGGCTATCCAGGCCGATGCTTCACTGGTCTTGCCGACCGCATTCGCCAGAAATAACAGCGGGGAACGCCAATTATCATCCGCATCCGGAATCACGCATACGGGACCATAATCCCTTAGAAACTCCTCCTGTTTCTGATGAGTTTCGATAAGAATGAGATCAGGCTTGGCCGAAGCGAGCTTGTCCAGAGTGTCTTGATCAGCTGTGATGGGGGAATCAATAAAAGCCATATTCAGGCTGCCGCCAAGTCGCTCTTTCATCCAGGGCTCCAGAACACCAAGTCCCGGGTGCATACCAAGAGTGAGTAAAGAGGCAGATATATAGGCAGACAAAGCAGCGCAGCTCTTCGGAAGGAAGCGGTAGGCCGAAGGGGCTGCTCCAATGATCTGCTTGAACTTGCGGCTGAAGTAATGCTCACTGTGGAAGCCCGTCAGCGAAGCGATCTCGCCCATCATCTTCTGGGGATGCAGCTGCAGAAGCTCCTGCGCTTTGCGGATTCGAATCCGGCAGACATAATCGGTAAAGCTATGACCGGTTTCCCGCTTGAATAAACGGGAGAAATGCTCAGGACTGACGCCATACCTGGAAGCCAACTGATCCCGCGTCAGCTCCTCCCAGTAATGATCACGGATATAATCAATGGCTGACTCCATCCAGTCATTGTCAGGATCCGCATGCTGTGCGGTTGGCTCCAGCTTCACGAGAGCGGCAAGCCATTGGTAGAAGGCGAGCGTGGTCCGAATCGCCTTGTGAGGTCCGGATGATGAGGCTGCCGCAGACAATTCATCGGCTAATCGAAACAATCGCCCGGAAGCAGCGAGCGGGATTATCCCTTCATCATGAAGCGGAGTCTGGCCGCGGGTGTACGACCAACTGCCGGACCCATGCGGGGTAAGCGCAAGAAAGACAATCCGGTCCATGATGAGCGGCTGCTCAGAGCCGTTCATAATATGCATGCCGCAGCCAGCCGGGCTATATAAGGCCATACCCGCCTGCAAGTCATATTTTCCTGTGTGGGTATGAATATCTGCGCTTCCTTCCCGGATAAGCAGGACCATATCGGCGGCGGTTACGTTCCATTCTTTTGGAGCACGTGGAGCATAGGTCAACCTGTGTATGGATTGAAACATGTAGGTCATATCGAAGGAAGTCTCTTGGACTGAAGGAAGGGCGGCCCTATACTTCTTCTGGGTTTGCAGCTCCTGGCGGATTTGGTCCGCTTCCTCATCGCTTAAGGCACCTAAATATTTCTCCGTCCGATGCTTACGGCGTCCTTGTCCATCGACATAAGAAGTGACAATGCGGTAATAGGTATAGGTTTTACCCAGCTTGCGGACAAGTTGTTTTTTCAGAAACATGGCTTTGTGTTCTCCTATTGGGTTGAGGACTATAGTAGGGACTAACTAAGTCTAGTTTGCCATACAGAAGGCGGGTGGAGTCAAGAAAATCATGAACGAATATTTCTTAAGTGGTATGACATTTTATGTCATACCACTTGTTCTATAATGGGCACATCACAAAGAAATGAGGTTATGAATAATGGCAAAAACAAAACGAGGCCGTGTATTATGGAGCCTGCCATCCCGCGGCAGAGGAATTTGTCCCGTATGCGGCAGAACGAGAATCAAGCTTTTGTATACACAGACGACATCGGAAGGGAAAGCTTTGAAGGTATGCAAGCGATGCATTAATGCATCACAAGAGAGAGTAGACGCAGCAGCGTTATAAAACATTCCGGTTGCAGTCTGTCTCTAGATAATGCTGTAATAAATAGAAATAACGAAGGGAGGCTGTAAGCGGATGAGCAATATGCATCGCATCGGTTGGTTCGATCAACAAGTACGTGCAGGACAATATCCCAATAGCAGCCTTCTAGCCAAGCATTTCGAAATTTCCAAGAGACAAGCGGCCAGAGATATTGAGTATATGGAAATGTCTCTTCGGGCCCCGCTTAAGTATGTGGCCAAGCATCGGGGTTATTGCTATGAGGATGAGGCATTTGTTCTGCCGCATCTGTATTTGTCAGAAGAGGAGCAGAAGATACTGAAATATCTGGCGCTTCGTTACAGGAACTATAATTATGACAATGCGGAGTCCGTCAAGCGTGTAGCGGATTTGTTAAGCAGATTCGAAGCTGCCGACAACTTCGACGGAATTAAGCTGCCGATATTTGATGCAAGTCCACGGGCTATTCAGGTCATGGAGCTGCTCTCTGAGGCTATAACAGGCCAAAAGTCTGTTCACTTGCTCTACAAGGATGAAGAGGGCGAGCGTCAACTGCATGTCCGTCCGATCCGGTTCGTCTCCCGTTACCATGCGGATTATGTTGCCGTATATAGCGAGGTGGATGTGCGTCCGGTTCTTCTCCGATTGGACGGTATTCTGCAGCTTTCCATTGCGGATGCGGCATTTGAATGTGAGGGCAGGGAGGCATTTAACCATGTAGAACAGGGCAGCAAGCCGGCCCGTGCTCCTTATTTGGCGAAGATCAGATTGAGTTCCCCTCTTGGCGGCAATAGCTGGAGGGGCTTTACCATACAGGCGAGGGAAGAACTTGTTTGTACAGTTGCCTTTTATGATACGGATAGCTTTCTCCAGCATCTGCTTGTCGCAGAATGGGAGGAACTGATCGCCCCAAGCTGGCTCAAGCATAAGCTGCACAGCAAGTGTAAGCAGATCGAGCAACGATTGAATGAAACGAGATAACTCAGATAGGAGGCTGGACCTTGCCAAGCGGACGATTGCATCTCGATATGAAACGGGAATCCAAGTCTTATATTGACAGTCTCTATGCGGTATTAACGGCTGCCGGATTGTTCGAAGGACCGAAATACCGGCTTTCCGGCCTGACGGGAATGGCGTTCAAATTTACGGTTCATGAGCGGCTGCTGCCGCTGTCGGTATCTGCATATGGAGAATGGATAAACGAGCATAAACCAGGTATGGATAACCTCGGTATTTATACTGTGCTTGATGCCGGAAGGACGAGACATCCAACCTTCCGCCATTACCAGCAGGATGCAATAAAGTGGGTGAAGGACAGTATCGATAAAGGTATAGGGATTATTTATTGGATACCGGAGTTTGGTGTTATTGACGGCTATGATGAAGAGGACCGGGTATTCTTCGTGAAGGATGGCTGGTCGGAAGAGCCGCATATTGTCTTGTATGACAATCTGGGTCTTAATTTTACTGAATTCTGGTATTGTCAGGCGGTTGGCGGAAAGGTAGACATTCCCCGCGAGTTGATGATACTTGAATCGCTTCGGCTGGCCATCTATGACTGGGATACCCCTTATAAAACATTGCCGAATACCGATATCGCCTCCGGCAAGCTTGCTTATGATTTCTTGATTCAAGCCCTTCAGCAAGGAGGGTATGATGAGGGCGGGGCGGTCTATATTCTCGATTCCTATTGCTATTCCAGGGAGGAGATTTACTCCTATTTGCAAGAGGCGCGAGGGCTTTGGCCTGAAATAGACGAAGCCTCGCGGTTGTATGAGCAGCTAAACGGGCTGCTCCCAATGATTCGTAACGCGATGATCAGAACCAATGATTCCCGGCATGTAGACCATAGTCAAGCCGATGCCCTAATGGGGTATATTGCCGCTGCGAAGCAGTTGGAGGATCAGGCGGTAAATGAATTCCGCCAAATATCAAGCCGTTACCCCGATCCGCGAAGGTCCATTGTCCCAAGATGGGGGATTCATACGCCCAAATGATCTTATTTGATAAGAGGTGAGCCAAGATGGTTATCCTTCATGATCTAAAAATGAAAGTGGAATCAGAATCATATATTGATGCGATGTACGCAGTTCTGAAACATAAGGGATGGATATCCTGCCCGAAGGCTATGTTGGCAGGAATGACATCCGCCGCTTTCCGTTTTACCGTAAATCGGCGTTTATCGGCGGAAGCGCCTACAGCTTATAATTGGGTGGCTGAGAACTTTCTCGCGGCAGACTTTATTGGCATTGGGTCTTCACAAAATGCTGGTTTCAGCTTTGATGCCACCTTCCCCTTCTATAGGGAGGAAGCTTTGCTTCAGATCAAGAAAGCCATAGACAGCGGAATTGGCGCCGTAATCTGGAAGGATCAATTTGTTCTGGCTGCCGGCTATGATGATGAACAGCAAACGCTTATTCTCTCAAGCGGAAGGGATGATGAGGTTGAATATCTGCCGTATGATTCCTTCGGCCTTAATAAGTCGCCATATTGGTATTACCAGGTGTTCGAGAACAGGATTCGGTTAGACCATATGGAGATTTGCCGGGAATCGCTGATGCAGGCGATATACCGCTGGGAGACGCATGATCCGCTGCTGCCCGAGACGGAATATGCATGCGGCCGGTCTGCGTACGAGGCAATAGCAGCCGCTTTGCGAAGCGGAGATTATGACCGTGAGGGATGGCGGGTAACAGTACGAAGTTATGCAGCGTCCAAGCGGGATATCCGCAGCTATTTCTCTGTACTGGAGACCTATTGGCCCAAGCTGGGAACGGCATCGGAGCAGTATGCTCATGCAGCGGAGGCTTTCGAGGAAGCGGAGCGTCTGGTAGATGATGACAGCCTGCCGGAGCTGTGCATCCCCCTGCTTTTACAGGCATGCCAGGCCGAGGAAAAGGCCATCGAAGCAATCAAAGTATTTATGCGGGAGACGATCGATATCCGCAGAGGCGATATTGCCTTAAGGTAATTTTTAATAGGCTTAAGCAGGTTAATCATTCACTTGCTTAAGCCTTTTTGTTTGTTTTTTTATAAAAACGAGTAAACGAAGTGCAAAGATTTGGCGCGGCTCCCCTTGTATGATTTGTCTATCAACATATTCATCTCAATCAATCGAGAGGGGATAGACAGAAATGAAAAAGATGTTATCGATCTTGATGTTAACGGCATTAATCGTTGTGCTTGCGGCTTGCGGAGCAAACAGCAGCAGCGGCAGCAATAACGGAGGCGACAAAGCAACGAACAACACGCCCGGAAGTTAAGCTGCTGATTCTGGATGAGCCATCGAGGGGAATCGACGTTGGCGCAAGGCACGTTGAATATGGGGTACTGGTCGCTGATGCAGCTGTTCCATCTTCGCAACGGAATTGTCAATCCGATGGAGGGCAACGGGGGTTCGAGCATTCCGCCTCTGCCAACGAATATTGATACGGGTATTACGGTGGTGACACCTGCCGATGTCGACCAGCTTTATGCCAAATGACGGATGCTGTTAAGCCGCGGAAAAGGGGAGCGCCAAGTATGGTATTCCAACAACTTCAGAAGAGCTTCCAGCTGAACAACTGGTCGATCCGATATAAGCTTATCTTGCATTTTTTGCTGATCAGTATTCTGCCGTCTCTTGTCATTGGATTATTACGCGGGCAATATTCAGAATATCTCCTATTTTATTTCGATGAATCCGGAAATCCAGGCTTTTCTCAGTGAAGGCAATGCCGCGATTGATGATGATCGTGATGAATACCGGCTGTCCAAATTTCGGCCAGCTACGGACTGAGAAATGTTCAGGAGCGAATCCGGTTAAGCTTTGGCGAGACGTACGGCATTACCATTGAGAGCAAAGAGAAAGCCGGTACCACGGTAGTCATTAGGCATCCTATTATTCATCGGAAGGGGCAGAATACACATGACACGTAAATGGAAGGTGTTGATCGCGGATGATGAGTCGATTATCCGGGAAGGCATCCGCAGCTCCATACCGTGGGAGGAACTGCAGCTGGAGGTCGTTGGCGAAGCCGAGGACGGGGAGGAAGCATTGGAGCTTGCCGTAGAGAGGCACGTGCATATTTTGCTCGTCGACCTGAGCATGCCCATTATGAACGGACTCACCCTGATCAGCCGAATCCGGGAGGAGCTTCCCAAATGCAAGATTGTCATCATTACCGGTCATGATGAATTCAATTATGCTTATGAAGCGATCAAGCTGGAGGTTGATGATTATATTCTTAAGCCGGTTAATCCGGAGATGTTGGGGGAAGTGCTGGCAAGGGTCGTTCAGAAGCAGGAGGAGACTACGGTTAATGAAGAGCTTTTGCAAATGGCCTCCAAGCAGATCGATAAGAATTTTACGCTGCTGAGAGAAAGATTTTGCCTCGAATGGATTCAAGGGGAGCTGGGAGAAGCAGAGATCAAGGAGCAGCTGTCATTCCTGCGGATGCCGGCCGAGGAGCCGGACTATGTGGGCGTCATCCGGTGGCAGGAGCAGTCCAAGGGCAAGGCATTCTTCTCCGAGAAGGATCGTCAGCTTTTATTGTTTGCAATCGAAAATATTATAGAGGAGCATCTCGAGCCGTTTACTTCCGTCCATTTCCGGGATAAAGTAGGGTTAATTGTTCTGCTCGTCTGGGGCAAACCGCAGGATGCCGTATTCAGACAGATTGAAGCGGATGTGGCGGGTTATTTGAAGATTGAGATTGTCACCAGCTACCTGCACCGCTCATCCGGGGAAGTGCCGTCGCTATATATGGAGGCACGGGCCAACGTCAATCGGGAGACTCGGCTAAGTCCATTCGTCCGGCGGACGAAAGAGATCATTGCGGATCGGTATGACGATCAGAACCTGTCGCTTGAAGGAATTGCAAGTGAGCTGAACGTATCGTCGGTGTACTTGAGCCGAATTTTCAAGCAGGAAATGGGAGCTTCTTTTATCAGCATGCTGACAACGGCTAGGATGAAGGAGGCGATTCGGCTGCTGAATGAAACGGATATGGCCATTCATGAAATAGCCGAGAGGACGGGTTATGAATCCCAGCATTATTTCAGTACCGCCTTTAAGAAAACAACGGGGCTGCCCCCGAATCAATACCGTAAACATGTACTGTGAGCGAAGTTAAATAACAGGAGAAGAGGTATTCAGGATGGAGCTTACCTATTTGAAAACCTTTTGTGAAGTTGCCAAATGGGGGAGCTTCACCCGTACAGCCGAGCAGCTCGGTTATGCCCAATCGAGTATTACAACACAGATTCAGCGGCTGGAGGAATCCTACGGAGCGGTGCTCTTGGAACGGTTCGGCAGAAGCATGAGGCTTACAATAGCGGGAGAAGCGCTGCTTCCTTATGCGAAGGAAGTGATTCGGCTGCATGAGGAATCCAAGGAGGTTGTCTCCAAGCAGTCCAAAGGAACGCTTAACATTGGAACCATCGAGACATTGGCCGCCTATTACTTGCCGCCCTATTTGCAGACCTACCGCCAGCAATATCCGGACATCAGTATTATGATTCAGCCAGCCAATGAGCCGTATATTATTGAGCAGGTCAAAGAAGGGACGCTGGATGTCGGGATTATTCTGGACCCGCCTTTTTCCGATCCGGAGCTCCATACGCAAGTGCTCCGGGAAGAGGAGCTTGTTATTATTGCGAGCCCTGAGCACCGGTTCTCGGGTCTAAGCGAGATTCAGGTAGAAGATCTGGCGGGTGAACAGCTGATTCTGACCGAGGATGGCTGCACGTACCGGGCGCTGCTGCTCAAAGTATTGCGCAGCAGCGAGATCGACTTCAAGTCCTCTTATGAATTCGGAAATCTGGAAGCGATCAAGCAATGCGTCGTGTATGGCCTGGGCGTTGCGTTATTGCCGCGTATTGCGGCAGCTGATGAGATTCAGAAGCAGCAATTGATAGCGTTGCCTTTTGCCCATCCGGAATGCAAGTTCTATACCCAGCTCATCTACTCGAAGAAGAAGTGGCAGTCGAAAGCGTTCTTGGGCTTGGTAGACTTAATTGGCGGGGGCAATCATCAGAATAATTGAAGTTAGCCATCGAAAACCATCGATAACTCCGTTAGCAGGGGATATGTTACATTGTTCTCAAGAAGCCAAGGCACTTGGCGAATCCCCTAATTGGAGTGAAGGATTATGACGAACCAGCTTTTTTCTCTCGTTCTTGAAACCCCTGCTGCCACACCGGAAGATACGCATCGCCACTATATGAACAAGCTGTCTGTTGAGACGGATGTTGCGGATGTATATTCTGATATGAAGCATGGTCTGAATGACTTCCTGCTGATTGATGTGCGCAGTGCAAAGGCTTATGCGGAGTGCCACATTCCCGGGGCGCTTAACCTGCCTGCGAGAGAAATGTCGGCGGAGACAACGGCTTCGTTCTCGAAGGAGCAGCTCATCGTGGTTTACTGCTGGAGCCCGGCATGCAATGGAGGCGCCAAAGGCGCTGCGCGCCTCTCCGGCCTAGGCTTCCAAGTAAAAGAGATGCTCGGCGGTATCGAGTACTGGCGTAAGGAAGGCAACCCTGTAGAAGGTACGCTTGCCGAGACTGCACCGCTGGTGGGCTAGTGAATGAGTGGCTGACGAACGTCGTCCGATCCCGGTCACGCCGCTCGTCCCCACTGACGAACGTCGTCCGATCCCGATCCCGTCACGCCGCTCGATCCCGCGTATTCCCGCTAACGAAACTACAGATGCTTATTTGGCTCAAAACACCATGATTTCAAATCTAACGAAACGTGGTAACGCTATTGGGCCGATTTTGAGCTAAAAGAGGCACTTATACAGGGAATAACAATATGTAGTTTCATTAGAATTTCAAAAGGCCCCATTTTGCTGAAATAGCGTTCTCCAGTTTCGTTAGAGTTACAATAGGCTACCCTTGTTCAATTGTACTTAAAAAAGGTTACTTAGAGAGTGCTATCTGACACCACGTATCCCGCTTGTTCCCGCTGACGAACGTCGTCCGATCCTGGGTGACGCCGCTCGTCCCCACTGACGAACGTCGTCCGATCCCGATCCCCGTCACGCCGCTCGATCCCGCGCATTCCCGCTAACGAAACTACAGATGCTTATTTGGCTCAAAACACCATGATTTCAAATCTAACGAAACGTGGTAACGCTATTGGGGCGATTTTGAGTTAAAAGAGGAACTTACACAGGGAATAACAATATGTGGTTTCGTTAGAATTCCAAAAGGCTCCATTTTGCTGAAATAGCGTTCTCCAGTTTCGTTAGAGTTTGCTGCCAGCAGTCAGCCGGGCTGGTTAGTTTAGATATTTTTCCTTTTGCTAAAGCCAAATGAAACGCTCATGCGTCTAATTTATAGAGAAGAGAGGTTAAAGCAAAGTAGGTGAGGGGCATTATTGATCTGGTGAGAAAGGCGCAGCGCGGCGACGGGGCCGCGTACTTGGAGCTTTTTCAGCAGTTTGAAGAGGATTTGTATAGGGCGGCTTATGTGCATGTGGGGAATGAAGAAGATGCCTTGGATGTTATTCAGGAGACGGCGTACCGGTCGTTCAAGGGGATACGCAGGCTGAAGGAGCCTGTTTATTTCAAAACCTGGCTCATTAAGATTGCGATAAGCTGCTCGATTGATCTGCTGCGCAAACGGAAGAGACAAATTCAATGGAGGCCGGAGTATCTGGATTCGATAACCGTCAGCGATGAGGAAGATTTTACGTTGTCGTTCACGTTAAAGGAACTGGTGGAGGCTTTGGAGCCGGAGGAGAAAAGTGTCGTTATTCTAAGATTTTATTACGATCTGACCATCCGGGAGGCTGCGGAAGTGCTGGATATTCCGCTGGGCACCGGCAAGACGTTATTATATCGGGCGTTGAAGAAGCTAAGGAAACGGGTTGAGGAGGATGGAGATTATGGATTTGGATTCCGATAAAGTGAAGCAGCAGATGCAGACCATACCCATCCCTTCGGAGCAGCTTCGTCAACGAGTACATTCAGGTATAGAACAAGCAGCCCTTGAGCAGCGGAGAACAACGCGATTACAGCGGGGATGGCTCTCTATAGCAGCCGTAGTGATTGTTCTTCTGTTATCCACGGCTTTAGTTAACCATACGAAAGTATGGGCAGCTATTCAGAATGCCTTACAGTTTGTACCTGGTATGGGGATGGTAAAAGAGGAGAAGTCCTCGGTGGAGCGTTATGTGCTGAGCAAGCCAATTACCTTGAAGGTTGGAGAAGACGGTTCCATCATCATTACTGGCATTATGTCCGATTCCGAGATGACCTACATCACGATGACTGGACAGAATACAGCCAGAATTAAAAATGTTACCCTGGTAAATGCACAAGGAGAGGCAACCCTTATTGATAGTTCGATGGCCTCTTGGGGCGGCTCGATCTGGACATCGTCCTTCTGGCATAAAGGAAAACTGGATGTGCAAGGCGATGTGAAGTTAATTATTAATCAAGAGGCGCCTATAGAAGTGCCTATCTATCTTGCAGAGGCCGAATCTTTTGCCAGCTATGCTGACTTGGGTCAAACATCTGTGATAAACGGGCTGTCCATTACGGCGGTTACAGATAAAGTAGATGGAAAAGCAAGGATATCCTTGGTCACTCCGCCAAGGCAGGATTATCGGATTGAGGACTACGGACTATTTGGCGTTTATATGCATGATGAAAGCCTGAAACTGCATGTCGTCAATAAAGCGGATCAAAAGTTGGATATTAGTTCCGTTCAGGGGTTGAGCAGCCCCCGCAGTGAATTTTATTTTCCGCTTGTTAATAAAGAGGATGAACAATATACACTCACGATACCGGAAATAAACGTCGAATATCATGATGAGACTACGGTTAAAGTGCCGGCAGAAACAACAGATAACCTTAACCAAACCTTTGAGATCGCAGGTTATCCGGTAACGGTCACCCGTGTAGAAAAGACTTCCGCCACTTCGCTTAGGGTATATACGGACTTCCATTATGACGAGCAGGCGCCTGCCTCGCTTTATATGGTTGGAGCCGAGGAAAGTGGTGGCGCCCAGCTCAGGGAAGGAACGGGGGAAGTGGTGTACCTGGAGTGCACGATAAAACCCGGCAGCAAACAGCTTACCCTGCATATTAACCGGCCTGATGTCGTCCTTCGGGGGCCATGGGTGTTTCATTTTCAACCAAGTGATTTCTCTGGGTAGACGCTGTGACTATCATTTTGGAATGGAGGCTTCAAGATGTTATTTGATCTAAAGGGTGAGCCGGGAATGGCCTATATAGTAGGGATGTTGTATTCGGCTGTAAAAGAAAATAGCGGGAGGCTGAAGCTCATTACTGCCGGTATGCCGCAAGACGAGGTAGATTACAGGGGGCCGGATAACGCCTCCAATAGTACTGCTCAATTAATCAGGCATATCACTTATGTGGATTTGAATTGGGTCTATCGAATAAAGGGAGAGCCGCTTCCCCAAGCTTTGCAAGAACAATACGGCCCTATGATAGATGTTAATCATAAGCTTCCAATGGTGAAAGGTAAGTCTTTGAACATACTGATCTCTGACTATGACGGGGTATTGGCAAAGCTGAAGGAGGTTTGTACACAACGAGAGGATACAGATCTTGATACCGTCGTTGCTTTTGGTCATAACAATGAAAAGCAGGCAACGATAAGATGGGGATTATGGCATATAGCCGATCATTGCCGTTATCATCAGGCCCATATTAATCTGCTTAGAAAATGGTATAAAGGATAGCTGTAAAAATACCGTACGAGACAACGGACACCGCTGCCCCGTACGGTATTTTTCAACCTTAGAACGAATCCGGAGCGGGAGCCCGGTACCTGCCTGTCACCTCATCGTAGAAGTGGGCTTGCGTAACACTGATGTAAGGACACAGCCATAGATAGCCGATGCCAAAAGGAATCGCGGCCAGAATAGCCCAGCCGATGAAAGTAAGCTGCAGCACGAAGTAGCGCCATTTGTTGCCGAGCATCAGCTGTTTGCTTTCACGGATGGCATCCATGATGCCAATGTCCGGATTATCTCGCAGGATAAAATAGGCTTGTGAGTACCGCAGTGCAGCGATGATACCCGGAATAATGAATAGCAGCGTCCATAGGAAGGTGAATAAACCAACCATAAAGTACAGGCAGAACGCTTTAATAAATTGGGCGAAGCCGCTAAAGACTTCCGATACAGGCGGATTTTCTTTCCTGGCAATGCCCAGATAGAAGCTGATGAGTCCAAGTGAGATGGCGCCGCTGATCAGGAAGCTAATCACATTGCCGAGTGCCGGAATCAAGTAGTTGATCAGACCAATAACGGCTGCCAGCAGTATGGTCAGCACAAAGCCTCCAATCGCTTTTCCCCAATTGCCTCTCAAGCTGTCCCTCGCTCTGGCCCGCAGTTCCGAGTACGATGCGTTCATATGTACCTCCTAAAAAGAATTATCACTCAAACAGCCTATTTAAGGCTGTTATGATGATTCTTGCGACGAAAGTAGAATTTTAAGTATTGAGATGGATAGCCATATAAATATACGGGGGGACCGGAGCGAAAATTCCTGTGGACAAGCAAAAAGGATATTTATTCCGTCTAGTGAATTATTAGGGGCATGTAGATTGCAGGGGGAAAAGAATGAAGAGGTTCTTGGTTATTTGTCAGATCATCTATTTGCTATTTTTAATTCCTGGGCCATTCATGGACGTTTCAAGCGGGCGGCTATTATAACGAACAGCGTGCCGATGTTATGGGTCGGCAGCGTCGGAATACTGCTTATATATGTTGCTTTATCATAGAAAAAAAGCCCCCTCAACCCGGCAAGCAGCCGACTTGAGGGGGCTTTCGTTATCCTATCTAATCTTAATACGTTTTCACCGCATCGATATTAATCGTGCTGCTGCCGGTGCTGCCGGAGCCTTGATTAATGTAGAAGTTAATCTCGGCGATGGAGCCAAGATCGCGCGTGCTGTTGCCGCCGCTGTACCAGCTTGGGCGGGCAAAGCTGCTGAACGGAACTTGAATGGTTGCAGCCGTCGTGCCCGAGAGCACATAAGTCGTCTCCCACGGCTCGCCGCTCGCTTCTTTGAATTGCACGGTCAGCGTACGGTTTGAGCCATCGGGCTTCACCCATAGCGCAATTCCCGTTTTGCCGGTCCAGCTGGCGGAGATCGGGTGAATGACGCCGGAATAGTTGGCTGCCGTCGTAATGTTGTAGCTCAGCTTCATGCTGTTCGTACCGTCGCTTTTCACGGATGTATCAAGGGTTGGTGTAATGGCGCTTCCGGACGAGTTCATTGTGTAGACAGCCTGCAGCGCGCTGTTCGAAGCGTAGCTGTCAAAGCTGTCGATAGCATCGCTTGGAGGCTGCGTGCCTCCGCCGACCTGACCCGCCGTCACGGAGTCGATATAGATCGAGCTGCTGCCCGTTGAACCGGAGCCCTGATTCACGTAGATGCTGTATTCCTTAATCGTATTTAAGTCCTTCACGCCGTTGCCGCCGCTGTACCAGCCTGGATGGTTGAAGGAGCTGAACGGCAGATTGACGATTCCCGCGGTTGTGCCGGACAACGTATAGTACGTTTCCCACAGCTCGCCGCTAGTCTCCTTGAACTGAATTGTCAGGGTCCTGTTCGACCCGTCCGGCTTGAGCCAAAGCGATAATCCGGTTGCTCCGGACCAGTCGGCCGTGCCAAGCTGCTTCGTTGCCCCTGCAAAGTTGGCAGGGGAGGCTGCGATGGTGTAGGCAAATTTCATGCCGTAGGTACCGTCGTTTTTATTAGCGGTATCCCGGGTCACCGTCAAGGCACCGCCGTCCGTATTACGGACATAGGCGCTTTGCAGCGCGCTGTCCGAGCTGTACGAATCGAAGGCATCAATCGCAACCGACGTTGATTGAGCCGCCGTCGTAAAGGTTAAGCCCGCATTTGATGCCACCGTGGATCCGGTGCCGTTCACGGCCGTAACTTTCCAGTAGTACGTTTTGTTGTAGGCAAGCGCGGAACCCGGCGTATAAGAGGTAGAAGTAAGTCCGCTGGCGTTAATAACCGGGCTCGTATAGGAGCTGTTATCCGCGACAACAAGCGTATAGCTTGCGGCGTTGCTGGAGGCATTCCATCCGAATGCCGGCAGCACGCTTTGGCCTGTTGCGCCGCTTGCCGGAGACGACAATGTGAAAGCGCCAGGAGCAGGCAAAGCCGTACCGCCGGTAGCATAAACAGGCGAATAGCTGCCGGCAACCCCCGAAAGATTATGGGCTTTTACTCTATACCAATAAGCCGTGCCCGAGACGGAGGTCGAATCGGTCCATGGCGTATCATTGTCCGTCGCGCATTGATTGCAGATTACGGTCCATGGTCCGCTTGCACCGGCCGTTGCGCGTTCGACGGTATATTTGTCCGCCGCCGCTGCGCCTCTCCATTTCAACTGAACCTTTCCGCCGCTTGCCTGATGTCCCGTAATGAGAGGTGCGTCAGGGACGCCTGCAGCAGGAACGGTAATGCCTCGCATCGCGTAAGCGTGGTTGCGCAACTGCTGGGCTTTGGTCCGCATATCCGTTGTGGTACCCGGATAGTAGATGGTAAATCCATCGTTATGAACTTTGTAGCCGTAGTCGTCGTTTTGCCCGAATAGCGCCCAATAGTTGCTGCCGGCGATCGCCGGTTGGGCCTCGATGGCGGAGAGGAAGTTCGCAAGCGTACCGTAAGTTTCCAGGTTCCAAGCGAATTCGCCTACAACCATCGCTTTGCCGGCGGTTTGAACCTTATTAGCCTGCGTATTCAGATCGGTGACTGACAAGCCTTTGCAGCAAGCGCCAACGGCCGGCCATTGGTAGAAGTGATCGCTGTAGATGTCCACGCTCGAGATCGAGAGATGAGCATCCTTTACGCCATAGGTGCCGTCCATGACGAGATGGTTGCCGTCAATGCTTTTCAGATAGTCGGCAATGCTCTGCGTCCAGTTCTTCATCGCCGTCGGATTGTCGTACCACCCCAGCTCATTGCCGGTTTCCCATGCCATAATGGTTGGATCGTCTTTGTATTTGACGCCAGTGTACGTATTAGTGCGGTTGAGGAGAACGCTTAGATGCTGCTTGAAGGCGCTGATAATCTCCGGCTTGTTGTAGAACTCGTAGCCGGTATAGCTGATGCCGTCGTCGGGATAGCCGAACCAACGCGTCCATGATTTTTTGCCGCCGTGGTAGTAATCGTATTGGTCGATGAGAGGGAGAACTAGGCGAAGTCCGGCATCGCCGGCCGCTTTAATCGCGTAGTCTAGCTTCTGGAAGGCGGTCTCGTTGTATGTACCTAGCGATGGCATAATACACTTCGGACAGCCGAAGGATATAGCGGCATGCGAACGGACGACGGTTGCGCCCATTTCTTTTGCCGTCTGCAGGGCATTGTTTACGCGGAATTCTGTCGGATACTCGACGGGGTTCTCGTCAAGGGCAAGCCAATAGATGTTGGGACCGCTGTAGCGGAACGGCTGACCGTTCAGCATCAGCTGGCTGCCGGAGCGGGTGACGAAGCCGGAGACGGCAGCGGAAGCTTTTTTCGCAGGAGGGCCAACAAGAGCTAACAAAGACATAAAGGCAAGAAGCAGGGCAAGGGAGTAGGAGAGCATACGGAATCTAGTGGTGATCACACGATAACCTCCTCAAATAATGGGCTAATGAAAAGGGCTGGCACGCATGGCCTGGGACAAAATGTAAACGCTTTACCTCCTTTCCGCATGGAAGACGCAGGCCGCGTGCTACTAATCTAACGCCATCGGCCGTCCCCTGACTATTGGCTAATTTTTAGGTTTATTGCATTCTGTTTAGGCCTTCCCGATTTACACGAAGAAAAGGTTGCCTGTTTCTTGGGCTCTGTGTCAGAATCACAGTAAACGCTTACATACTTGAGTGACGGGAGCCGGCGCAAATGAACATTGGACGTGGCTTTTTCCATTTTAACGGATTTAGCAGCATGACCATGCAGAAGAAGCTGATTATCGTATTCGTGGTTCTGATTATTATTCCTATCTCGGCTACGGGGTTTATTTCCTATCAGAATTACATCCAATCTATTAATAAGAATACAAAAAACTACGTCACCGAGCTGATCAGCAACATGCAGGCGAATCTGGACAGCCATCTGGAAGACATGATGACCGTCAGCAAAATTCCGCTCTACTCGGTCGAGATGCAGCAATACATGAGCCATCAGGAGATGACGCTCGAGAAGCAGCGCCAGATGGACTTCTATATCGGCCTGCTCGACAGCATGAGGAAAAATCTCTATTCCGCCTATCTCTACGATAATTACGGCAACGTGTTCTACCGGATCAAGACGGATGCCATCCGCGAGGATATGATGAGCCATTACGAGGAATGGAAACGGCTCGCCATTCAGGGAAACGGCAATCCCGTCATTATTCCGACCCAGCGGGTGATGCGCGCTAACGGCACTCCGCAATATTTGTTCACGGTGCTCCGGAGCCTCCGCGATATCGGCACGCTGGAGACAATCGGCTATGTAGCGGTGGATGCCGATATTCACGTCATTGAGGATGTCGTGCAGGAGCTGAATACGGTAACGAACGGGAAGACGCTTATCATTGACGGCCAGAACAACGTAGCTTATGACAGCGATCATGTGCTGACGGCTACCAATATTACGGGCAACGAGGTTATTCAGAAAGCCGTTGGCGACCAGGGCAGCTTTAATGTCGTGGTCGACGGAAGCTCCTACATATGCAGTTACTCCGTATCCAAGGATACCGGGTGGAAAATATTCGCGTTTGTTCCGGTGAACTATCTGCATCACGATGCCCAGCTGACGCGGAACGTCACGCTTACGACAACCATCGGGATTATCAGCTTTGCGCTGCTTGTCTCGGTTATATTGGCTTTTATGATGACCAGATCCCTCCGTCAGATGACGGACCTGATGCGCACGGTGCGCGGCGGCAACCTGGACGTCAGCTTTGACGTGAAGCAGAAGGATGAGGTGGGTATTCTCGGCACGGAGTTTAACCGCATGCTCAGGCGGATGAAGGAGCTGATCTCCGAAATTTACGTGATCCAGTCCCGCAAAAAAGAAGCCGATCTGGAGGCGCTGCAAAGCCAGATTAATCCCCATTTTATATACAACACGTTAGAGACCATCCGGATGACCGCCGAGATTAACGATGACGAAGAGGTCGCGGAGATGACCTTTACGCTTGGCAAGCTGTTAAGATACAGCATTAACCGGGGGAGGGAGACGGTCGAGTTAAGGGAAGAGCTGCAGCATTTGGAGCGGTATCTTCAATTATTGCGCTACCGGTTCAGCAACCGGTTTGTCGTTGCCTTCGACATTCCGCAGGAGCTGATGAGCTTCCCCGTCATGAAGTTGACCTTCCAGCCGATTGTCGAGAATGCGATTCTCCATGGCATGGAGGGTAAGCCCAACGAAGTTACGATCCGCTTGTCGGCGGAGCTGAAGGATCAGATTCTTATTTTTTTGATCAAAGACGAAGGAGCGGGGATGGACGGCATGACGCTGGATCTGCTCCGCCAATCGATGAACGGTGCACGCGAAGCGGGAAGCTCCAAGACCGGGGTAGGCCTGCGCAATGTCAACGAACGGATTAAGCTGCATTACGGCGAGACGTATGGGCTGGAAATCGAGAGCAAGTGGGGAGAAGGAACAACCGTATATTTAAAACTTCCGAGAAAGCATGGTGAATAACAAATGCTGAGCATTATGATTATCGACGATGAGGATCTGATCCGCCGCGGGCTGGAGAAGATTGTTTCTAAGCTGAACGAGGAATATCTGGTTGTCGGCAGCTTTTCGAACGGCTTTGAGGCCTCCCAGGAGCTGGACCGTCTCTCTCCGGATGTTGTCATTACCGATATTAAAATGCCCTATATGGACGGGCTGCAGTTTATAGAGGAATTAAGACGCCGTCTTCCGGATGCGCGTTGTCTGATTTTGAGCGGCTATAATGACTTCGATTATGCGCGTACCGCCATGCAGTATGGCGTAAAAGACTATCTAATTAAGCCGGTGGATAAGGAAGAGCTGCTGGCGAACCTGTCTCATATTCATGAAGAGCTGAAGGCGGCGAAGCAGGAAAAAGAAAAGGAGCAGCTGCTAAGCAAAAAAGCGCAAATGAGCGACCTTTTGCTGCGGGAGCAGCACCTGCGCCGGCTGCTGGGCGGCGATAAGGATGCTCCTGTATCCACCGTTGCAGATGAGCTTTCCGTGCCGGTCTTATTCGAGCGCCCTTACGCGATGCTTGCCGTCCGGGCTTCGAATCAAGGCATGAAGGAGCAGCTGCTGGAATGGGGAAGAACGATGGCGGCTGAAGGCATAGAGAGCGTAGCTATGGAGGTCCAGATTGTTGCCCTGTTGGTACCTTCGCCCAAGGAGGAGGAAACGGGCAGGCTTGCTCATAAAACGGCGCTTCGTTTGATGAACGACCTGCAGTTTGCCGCCAAAGGCAAGTTTGCGATCGGAATCAGCGGCGGATATAGAGGGATCGATGCGGCGGCGTCTGCTTATCAAGAGGCGCTGGCTCTGTCTTATGCCGGCATTTACAAGCGTGAAGCGTTTGCCGTTATGACGGGCAAGGAAGGACCAAATGCTCCAGCGGATCCTGCTTTTTTCACCGGGCTGCTGACGGGCAGCTTTACCCAGGCGCTGGAGCGGCTTGATGCGGAAGGCATCGGGGCGGCGGTTCAGCGGATGTTCGCGGAGATCGAGCGGGTGCGGCCGCCTTATGCGGATCTCGTCCAGTTTATGGCGAATCTGCTGTATATTGCCGTGCAGAAAGTAGACGGCCTGCTTGACGAGCTGGTCAAGCTAACGCCGCCGGGCGTGGGCGTCTACCAGTCGGTTGCGGACTTTTTTAACCTGACGGAGCTGAAGGAACGGATCCAGCATTTGCTGGAGCTTTCCCTGTACCGGCTTGCTTCCGCGCGCAAGGAGGGCGGCAACCGGGTGATCGAGACGGTTAAGCAACTGATCCAACAGGATTATGATAAAGACCTCGAACTGACCGAGCTGTCCGAGAAGGTTTTCCTTAACCCGAGTTATCTCAGCACGTTGTTCAAGCAGGAGACGGGATTGACCATCACGCAATACGTGCTGCAGCTGCGCATGATGAAGGCGAAGGAGCTGCTGAAGAAGCGGCTGGACCTGAAGGTCTATGAGGTGGGAGAGCAGGTCGGTTATCCGGACTCTATCTATTTCAATAAGGTGTTTAAGAAAATGGTAGGCATTACGCCGAAGGAGTACCGGAATTTATAGAAGTCGATGCTTCCGAAGCAACTCTACGAAACGAGGCAGCTAATACTTCGAAGTCATTTTCGTAGAAAAGTTGAAGACCCAAATAAAAGACCATAAACAAAAAACCGCGACATTAAAATGCGAAGGCGCTTTCTCTATAATCGGTTTTGTAAGTAAGCGCATTCACCACATATTCGAGGGGGAGTCGGGTTTGAAAAAGCAGCAGTTAATTTCCACCATGGCCGTGTTAGGCCTTGCCATGACAATGGCAGCAGGATGCGGCTCAAATAACGGGAACAACGAAGGAACGGCAGCGCCAAGCAACAATAAAGCGGATAATACCGCCGCAACAAACACGGCCGATAACGCAGCCGCAACAAACGCCGCAGCCAGCGAAGAGCCAGCTGCTCCGAAGATCGAGGGCAAGGTCGTATTCACAACCAACCGGACGGACCTTGTGGATACGGAGCTCAAGAGCTACGCGGACAAATTCCACGAGAAATATCCGGACGCGACGGTTGAGATCGAAGCGATCAAGGATTATGACCAAACCACCAAGATCCGCATGGCGTCGAACGAACTGGCCGACATCAGCCTGATCCCCGGCACGGTGAAAAACTCGGATTTGCCGAACTTTTATCTTCCCCTTGATGATCTCGGACTGAACGACCGCATTTATTTCAAAGACAACCGCAGCCAGGACGGCAAGCTTTACGGCATCTCCTCCGGCAGCGCCGCGATGGGCGTCACGTACAACAAAAAAGCTTTTGCGCAAGCCGGCATTACCGAAGTGCCTAAGACGCTCGACGAGCTGTACGCCGCAGCCGAAAAGCTGAAAGCGGCGGGCATCATCCCGCTCGCGACTAACTTCAAGGACAAATGGCCGTTGTACGGCTGGGATCAAGAGGCGTTTATTTTCGCCAATGACCCGTCCCTGCACAACACGATGGCAACGCAGGATGAACCTTTCGCGGTGGACGGCCCGCACTGGCAGGCGTTCTCCATCCTGAAGAAAATGGTGGACGGCGGTTACGTCGAGAAGGACCTGATGTCGACGAACTGGGAAGGCTCCAAGAAGGATGTCGCTTCCGGCAAAATCGCCATGTTCCTGCTTGGCAACTGGGTAGTGCCGCAAGTGGTGGACAACGGCGCTGCCGCGGAAGACGTAGGTTTCTTCCCGCTGCCGCTCGACAACAGCGGCGAAGCGAAGGTGATTCTGGCTTCCGACTACTACTACGGCATCGATAAAAACAGCGAAAATTCGGATACGGCAAAAGCCTTCCTCAAATTCCTGATCGAAGAATCCGGTTATGACGATTACGCGGGCTTTATCCCCGTTCTGAAAGACAAGAAGCCTAAGCTGGCTCAGTTGAACGAATTTATGGCGACTAATCCGAAGGTGATCGAGATGGCGGCCGAGAACGACGACTACCTCGCGATTGCGAACAAAATGCAGTTCGACACAAGCGCCTTTGCTCAAGACGCGATCATGGGCAAAGACATGAAAACCGTATTTGATTCCTACAACAAGAAGTGGAAAGATGCCAAGAAAGCCTTAGGCAAATAAGGTTCATAGCGGTTTAACGGGAAGAGAAGATGCTTATCGGCGGAATCGATAACGTTTTCTCTTCCTCCTTATCAAGGAGTAAAGAAGGGTTGCCGATGTTTGCAATGAGTTACAAGGTACAGCGCTATGTCATACTGATCTCCTTCCTCACGCTTCCGCTGCTGCTGCTTGCGGTATTTTCCTTCTATCCGGCGCTTTATCTAGCTTGGCTGAGCTTTACCTCGTGGGACGGCTACAGCCCGGAGAAGGCTTGGGTGGGCATAAGCAATTATAAGGAGATTTTTACGAACGCGGATATTTTCAAGGTTCTCTCCCATAACTTCGTATACTTTATCGGGGGGATCGTCCAGAACATTGTGGCGTTATTCTTTGCCGTGCTTCTCAATTCGCGGTTAAGAGGACGCAACGCGTTCCGGGTGCTGCTCTTCCTGCCGTACATTATGAACAGCGTGGCCATCGCCTATATGTTCACCTACGTCTATGATGCGCAGAACGGTTCGCTGAATGCGCTGCTGACTTCCATCGGTCTGGAATCCTGGATTCGGAGCTGGCTGGGAGACGCCGCGATCGTCAACTACTCGCTTGCTTTTATCTCGGCATGGAAGTTCATGGGCTTTAACATGGTTATTTATTTAGGCGCTTTGCAATCGATTCCCGGCGATCTGTACGAGGCGGCGAAGATTGACGGGGCGGGGCCGTTCAAGTCGTTCCTCTACATTACCTGGCCGAGCATCATCAAAATCGTGGAGCTCAGCATGCTGCTGACGGTCAGCGGCGCGCTTGAAGTGTTTGATCTGCCGTTTGTCATGACGAAGGGCGGACCGGCCGGCTCCAGCCAGACCTTTGTTACCCAAACCGTCGAGACCGCCTTTAACTTCAGCAATTACGGGCTTGCTTCGGCGATGGGGATGGTGCTGCTGTTTATCGTTGTGCTGGTGATATTCGTACAGCGGAAGCTGATTTTGCGAGGGGGGGACTAGAGCATGAGCTTGGAGACACCATTGAAAAAACGTGCCGGCACCGTAACCGCGCGACCGGCCACGGTCTCGCCCTCCCGCGCGATTGCCGCAGCTTTGAAATACGCGGTGCTGCTTGCAGCCGTGTTTGTTATTTTGTTCCCGCCGTATGTCGTCATCTTGAACGCGTTCAAGGGCAATGAGGAGTATGCCAAGTCCGGCGTCTTTGATTTCCCGAGCTCGTTCCTTAACCTTGATAACTTCTCCACGGTGTTCCACCGCGGGGATATGCTTAACGCTTTTATGAATACGGGCACGATTCTCGGCTTGTCCGTTCTGGGCAACGTGCTGATGGGGACGATGGTAGCCTTTGCGCTTGGGCGGTTTAATTTCAAGCTGAAATCCTGGATTCTAGGCGCTTACGTCGCAGCCACGCTTATTCCGTCCGTTACCACGCAGGTGGCTACCTTCGGCATTATCAAGGAGCTTGGCTTGTTCAACTCCCTGTACGGTCCGGTGCTTCTGTATATCGGGACGGATGTGGTGCAGATCTACCTGTACCTGCAGTTTATCCGCTATATTCCATACGACCTCGACGAAAATGCCATGATCGAAGGCGCGTCGCTGTTCCGGATTTACCGCTCGATTATTTTCCCTCTGCTCGCGCCGGCGACGGCGACGGCGGTTATTCTGAAGAGCATCTCGATCTACAACGATATGTATATTCCGTATCTGTACATGCCATCGCAGAAGCTGCGGGTCGTCTCGACGGGGCTGATGAACTTCGTGGGCGTCAACAGCGCGCAGTGGAACGTGGTATGCGCGGCTCTGCTTATTATTCTTATTCCGACGACTATCCTTTATCTCGTTATGCAGCGTTTCATCTTCTCCGGGATCGTCAACGGTTCGGTCAAATAACTAAAGTCTCAATTACCTTTGAAGGAGTGGACTTATGTTTAAACGCAAGAAGATGCTGTCGTTTGGTCTCGCGGTGCTCGTAGCGGCTTCCGTTGTTATGCCCGGAATCCAGGGCCCGAGGGTATACGCGGAGGAAGCCGATGCGCCGATAGCTGCGGAATCCGCATCACCGTTCATCACGCGTAGCGGCGATAAGCTGATGGACGGCGATCGGGAGTTCCGATTTATTTCGGCCAACGTGCCAACCCTGTCGATGGTAGAGGATATCTACTGGCGGACGCCAACCGAATGGGAGCAGGAGGATGCGTTCAAGACGCTTGTCCAGATGGGCGGAACGGTAACTAGGCCGTATGTGCTGTCCGTACGCAAAACGGATGATCCCGCCGACATGGTGCGCCACATTATGGGCGTCGGCTCGGACGATAAGCTGATCTTTAACGAAGATGCGTTTGTGGCTTACGATAAAATGATCCAGCTGGCCGGAGAGTACGGTGTTCATCTCATTCTGCCGTTTGTGGACCAGTATCAATGGCAAGGCGGGATTGCGGAATACGCGGCCTTCCGGGGCAAAAGCAAAGACGCGTTCTGGACCGATCCGCAGCTGATCGCGGATTTCAAGTCGGTCATTTCGTATACGCTTAACCGAGTGAATACGTTCACCGGCGTTGCCTACAAGGATGACCCAACCATTCTGGCGTGGGAGACGGGCAACGAGCTGGTGCCTCAGTCCTTGGCCTGGACGCATGATATGGCGACTTATATTAAAAGCATCGACGCCGACCATCTCGTGCTCGACGGCAAATACGGCATCGACGATTCATCCCTGACGGATGACGCAATCGATATCGTCTCCAATCACTACTATCCGGACCATTACCCGAGTTATGCGTCCCAGGTGAACGTCGACAAGAATAAGGCAGCGGGCAAAAAGCCGTTTATCGTTGGAGAGTTTGGCTTCAAGCCAACGAATGAACTCGGCGCGTTTCTCGATAACGCGATCGAAAACGGCACCTCCGGCGCGATGATCTGGAGCCTTCGTTACCATAGCCGGGACGGCGGCTTCTATCCGCATACCGAATCGACGTTTAACGGCGTCTTTTACGGAGCGTACCGCTGGCCGGGATTCCCTTCGGGAGACGGCTTTGACGAGATGAATATGCTGAATACGCTTAGGGACAAAGCGTTTGAGATCCGCGGCTTCAGCGAAGCACCTGCGCTGCCGAAGCCGGAAGCTCCCGTGATGCTGCCGGTTGATTCCGTATCGACGATCAGCTGGCTGGGCTCGGTTGGCGCTTCCTCTTACCGGGTTGAGCGTTCCGGGCAGCCGGATGGCGGCTGGACGGTAGTTGGCGAGAACGTGTATGACGCGGTACCTACGGAATCCCAGTTGTTTGACGATACGAGCGCCGTGTCGGGTCAGGCCTATTACTACCGGGTTACGGCGAAGAACGGTGCGGGCGAATCCGCACCTTCGGCCGTTATCGGGCCGGTTGCGGCAAAGCATGTTATCCAGGACGAAATGCGCAATTTCGGGAAGCTTTACAGCCATACCTCGGATCTGGAATACGAAAGCCGTGATCCGGGTGCTTTTGGCGGGGATGTATCCCGTATTAAAGCACTGGCAACCGACAACCAGCAAAGCGTGCAATACGCGATTCCGCTTCATGCTGACGGCACGCCGGTAAAGGTGAAGTCCGTAACTGTGGAAGGTTATGTCGCCTCGGCAAGCAGCGATCAAAACTTCAGTCTGTCCGCTTCCTCCGATGGCTCGGCGTTTGAGCCGGTTGATGCGGAAACGGCGGAATCGGGCGGCTCGTGGAAAAAACGGTCGTATACAACCAGCGAGCTGGCTGACGGCGTAAAAGTGCTGCGGATCGATTATCCCGCCGCATCTGCTTCGGGACAGCTGGGCAAGGTTGTTATCGAGTATGAGCATGACGGCACGGCGCTTACGTTCCCGGATTCCGTGCAGCAGGGCGGCATCGCGAACGGGATTTTATCCGATGATCTGAATAACTTCCTCAAGATGGATTCGCATTCGGCGAATCTTGGCTTCTCGGCCGATACGCCGGAATATTTCGGCGGCGATGCGAAGCGGCTGTCCCGTACGTCCAACGAGCACGAATGGTTCACGTACAAGGCGGACGGCGATATGAATTACTTCAAGTTCTACGAGTACGCCAGGCAGAACCCGGCCGATTACGTCCTGCCGGACTTCAAGTTCTATACCTCGGCGAACGGCACGGATTTTACCGAATTTACGAACGTGGTGAAGACGAGCAAGCTGGGCGAAGGATACTGGGCGAAAACCGACTATATCGCTTATCAGCTTCCAGCCGGTACGCGGTATGTGAAATTCGAATTTCCGGTTGTGCCGGAAAGCCATCAGGACCAGCGCTGGAATCCGCAGGTTAGCAGCCTGCAGATCGGGGTAGGCGGCGCCAAGCTGGATCCGCCGGCGGAGATCAAGAAATCGGCGATTATCGATGATTTTGAAGGCTACACAGGCTCGAATAACGCTCTCCGTACAGCATACAAAGCGAACACGGACGGTTCGCCGGTAACGTTGTCGCTGGATACGGCGGGCAAGGTGAACGGTGCCTATGCGATGAAGCTTGTTACGGATCTCAGCAAAGGCTGGGGTGGCATGGAGAAGGATCTGGCGGGCGCCGATTGGTCGGGCAACAGCGGCATTCAGCTGTGGGTGAACCCGGGCGGCAAGGAGGTTGGCCTCACGCTGCAGCTGACCGAAGGCATGGGCACGCACAACGAAGTGTGGAAATCGGATACCCGCATCAGCGGCAATGAACCGGTACTGGTACAGCTTCCGTTCCGCAACTTCTATATTCCGGATTGGTGGAAGAGCAGCCATGCCGGTCAGGGCAACGGTAAAGTTGATTTGAGCGGGGCCGCTTCGTTTGGCCTCTATTTCGACGGACCAGCTGGCGATACGACCTTAATGATTGACGATATTAAGCTTTATCGCTTGCCAACGATTGATACGTTCGAAAGCTATGACGTGGATAATGCCAAGCTGGCTGCGGGTTACTCGGTTAACCCGGATGGCGGTCCGATTACGTTGTCTCTGGATGCCGATCATAAGAGCGAAGGCGGGCTAGGTCTGAAGCTGGCTTATGATTTAACCGGCAAAGGCTTTGGCGGCGTGACCAGACAGCTTGGAGGCATTGATTGGACCGGCAACAACGGTATTCAGCTGTGGCTGGAGCCGGACGGCCAGAAGCGGGGCGTGACGGTGCAAGTGAAGGAAACAAGCGGCGAGTATTGGGAGGCGAAGATCGCCACATCCGGCTCGGCTGCTCAGACCGTCAGCGTTCCTTTCCACCTGTTTGCGATGCCGGACTGGAGCGGTAAGGATAACGGGAAGCTCGATATCGGCTCCATTGCGGAATTCTCGGTTTATGTGGACCGCGGAGCGGGAGAAGCCGGTACCGGCGCGATTTATCTGGATGATATCAAGGCTGCGAAGCTGAAGGACATCGATTCGTTCGACTATTATCAAGGAAACTCCTCGCTTGTTGGGGCGGCTTATGTTCGTAATACAAGCGGCGATATGATTACGGCATCACTGGATTCGGATTGGAAAAAAAGCGGCAGCTACGCGTTGAAGCTGGACTACACCTTAACCGATGCATTAGGTTATGCCGGCGTAAATAAGGCGCTGGGCGCCATGAACTGGTCCGAAGGCGGCAATGCCGTACAGTTCTGGATGCTGCCAAGCGGCTCGAATCACGGCCTGACCTTCCAGTTCAAAGAGACCGACGGCGATATTTGGGAAGCGCAGGTAAGCATGTCGGGTACGGAGGAACAGCTAGTGACGATTCCGCTTGCCGGTTTAACCCGTACCAAATGGTCAACCGGGGATGGCATCATGGATGTATCCAGCGTAGCCGAATACTCCATATACGTGAACAAAGGCAGCGGCCCAGCCGGATCGTATTCGGTTAGCTTGGATGATGTTGGGCTGACGACTATTCCGGTAATCGACAACTTCGATTATTATGACGGCCGGGAGCTGGTTGCTCTGGGGGCATATACCCGCAATCCTTGGGGCGGCAGCCTAACGATAACGCCGGATGCCGAGCATAAGGAAAGCGGCCGTTTCGGCATGAAGTACGAATACACGTACCCGGATGCGGCAACAAATTTTGCCGGAGCAACAAAGCTGCTCGGCTTGTCCGATTGGAGCGGCGAGGACGGTATCCGGTTCTGGTATACGCCGGACGGTTCCGGCCGGAAGCTGGTTGTGCAGTTCAAGGAATCGGACGGCGAGACCTGGGAATATTACGTGACGTTGACCGGTACGGAGGCAAAGGTGCTGAAGATGCCGTTTGATCAGTTCGTGCATGCGCCGTGGAATACGGCGGGCAACGGCACGCTGGACTTGAACGCTATTACGGAGTTCTCGCTGTACGTGAATCAAGGGGACGGTACGGTAGGCAGCGGCATTTTGTACTTTGACTCTATTGGTTTGTATCAAGGGGATATCGATCCAACGGACCCGACAGACCCAACAGACCCAACCGGTCCTGCAGATCCGGGGCCAAGCGGGCCGTCCAATCCGGGCTCCCCTCAAGATAAGACCGTTTGGGAAGTGACGGCCGATCAGCTTAAGCCTACGGGGCAAGGAACGGTTCAGTTGAACGCTCCTGCCGGCGTGACCACGCTGAAGCTGCCGCTTCAGGCGATAGAGCTGCTGGGGGAAAATAATCTGCAAATTAAGATTGGCGATGCGGTTCTTACGGTAGGTGCCGGCGCGCTGCAAGACGCTTTCCAATTGCTCACCGCAAGCGGGCAGGGCGCGGGAGGAAGTCTCTATATCTCATTGACTGCCTCGACAGGTTCGGCACCAACTTCTTCGGCAGCAACCGAGAAGTGGAAGGCATCGGGAACGGTGTACGACATCCAGTTTGGCGTTTGGACGGCAGCTGGCGCCAAACAGCCTTTGACGAAGTGGGCCTACCCTGTTCAGTTGCAGCTCCAGGTAAGCAAGGAGCTGAATCCAAAGCTTGCCGGCATTTATGCAGGCAGTTCGGACGGCGGATGGATTTATGCCGGCGGCCGTACGGATAAGGAAGGAACGTTTATCCGGACGTTCATTACTCAGCCGGGAAGCTACGCGGTGCTGACGAGAGAGAAGCATTTTGCCGATGTTCCGGATGGCTCATGGGCCAGCGATTCCATTCAGCAGCTTGCAGCCCTGCAGATTATTAACGGAACGGATGCGGAGCATTTTACGCCAAACCGGTCGATTACGCGCGGTGAATTCTCGGTTATTCTTGCGAAGGTGCTGGAGCTGCCCGCGGCTGCTAATCTGCCATTTACGGATGTAAATGCAGAAGCCTTTTATGCCGATGCGGTTGCGGCGGCCGCGCAAGCCGGCCTGATTCATGGACGAGATGCGGCTACGTTTGCGCCTAACGACAAGATCAGCCGGGAGGAGATGGCGGCTCTGATTGTAAGGGCTTTTGAACTTAAGGTTGGGTCAGTCAGCGTGACGGCTGGACACCAATATAACGACATTAACGCGATCTCCGGCTGGGCGCTTGAGGCGGTTAACAAGGCTTTTGCTTCCGGCTTGATGAATGGTACCGGAAACGGAAACTTTGCTCCGGATAAGGAAGTTACCCGCGCCGAAGCGGCTGTTGGGCTAGCCCGTCTGCTCGACAGACTGCTGCAATAACATAGCATAAAAAGGCGCCATTTAACGAATGTTATGGCGCCTTTTTATAATAGTGACGGGGGAAGGGCTCCTGTATAATGATACTTGTACTTATTTACATTTGGATGGAGCTGATCAGATGCTGAAAGGATTAACGCGGGCAGGACTTGGACCAATCGGTGATGACAAAGCCTTTATTGAGCAGGCGGCGCGGTACGGATTTCAATCGGTAGATCTGGATGCTGCGGGTCTTATTCATACATACGGCTTGGACGGCGCACGGGAATTGCTGTCGGCGAACGGGATTTCGGTCGGATCATGCGGCTTCCCGGTCGAATGGCGCACGACGGACGAAGCGTTCCGGGACGGGCTGCCTCAGCTGGAGGAGCAGGCGAAAGCCGCGGCACACCTGGGTTGTACGGCAAGCTGTACGTATATTTTGCCGGCGACGGACGTATCCCCGGGAATTTTCACCATTCAGGCGGTTCGCCGTCTTAGAGAATCCGCAAATAGATTAAATAATTACGGCGTTAAGCTTGGATTGGAGTTTGTTGGACCGCATCATTTGCGTACCGCTTGGAAGTATCCGTTTATCTATTCCATGGAGGACACGCTTGCGTTTGCGGATGCAATCAACGCTCCGAACGTTGGCCTGCTGTTTGATGCTTATCATTGGTATACAAACGGGCTGGGTACGGAGGATATCGAAAAGCTGTCCCCTGAGCAAATCGTTCATGTTCATATTAACGATGCGAAAGACATTCCGGTGGAGCAGGTGCTGGACAATGACCGCGTGTATCCGGGCGAAGGCGTCATCGATCTGCCTGGTTTCCTGCGCAGCCTGAAGAAGATTGGTTACACGGGAGCGGTGGCGCAAGAAATTCTTGCGCCAGGAGACATCGTCAGCTCGGTCGAAGAAGCGCTTGAGCGCTCTAAAGCCGGGTTTGATAAGGTGTTTGCTAATATCTAACCGAAGATATGGAATTAAAAAGGAGGCTCTCCCGTCAGGGAGAGCCTCCTTTACTGATCTGTCCGTACGATCGTGCGGCACACTCACGCATCCGCAAGTGACGCTAAAAAGCAACTTATCGATTACCCTCAGCTAACCTAAGTAGAGTAGCTCACTTTTGCATGACGATGGCCCGCGGCGCCGCAATGAATCACATTTACTTGTACTTTTGCAGTGTGCCACAGTGCCACAGCCCGCCATTAGAACTCCTATATACTCCATCTATCTGCTTCCCACCAAATGATATCCAACCCCAGCCACTTTTGGGACAGCCGATTGTCGTTTATACCTCGGAACTCTCATTGTAACAAGCTACGCTGGATTCTTTACAGCATAAAGGAGCGATTTTAGCGGGCAATTCACTCTACATTGGAATTCGCGTAGTATAATCGGTCCAATTTGGACGATAGCGGCTTATTCTGGATCATTATACTGGAGTGAATCCAGCGTAGCTTCGGAATCGATCGGTTCATCTTAATTTTATTGGACCAAATCCAACGTAAGGCGAAATGAAAAGGAAAAAGGCAGTCCCAAAAGTCATTTGAAATGGACGATTGGGACTGCTTTTTATCGTATGCCTATCGGACTCGAATCCCTATTGGGATTGCGATACCGACTTGAACCAGTCGTTCACTTCCTGCGTGATCTGATCGCCGCCGTTGGATTTCCAGCTGGAGACGAAGGTATCAAACGCGTCGATTGGAAGCTTGTTGTAAATGATTTTGTTGAACGTCTCCAGCTCGGATTGACGGAGGAGGTTCCACTTGGAGATCATCGTTGGCGTTGCCGCGCCGGTGAAATAGTTTTGCTTGCGGATGTCAATCTGCGACATGACGACCTTCGCAGCGTGCCAGTTCTCCGGCTTGCGGAATTCGGACTGCTGTTTCTCATACGGCGTTTCCGGCTGATTGCCTTCGGCCAGTTTGACAAGCGTCTTCATGTACAAATCCGGGATACGGGCTGGGCCGGTAATGAATTGGAAGTCGTTGTTAAAGTCCTTAATCTTCGACTCGTCGCTTGTGGGTTCCCCGTCGACAACATCCCAGTCGTAGCCTTTGGCGAAGCCGTACTCATACTCGCTGCCTACAGCCGGGTTCGCGAGATTATCCAGCAAGTAGTTGTAATAAAGAATGATGGCTTCCGGATGCTCGGCGTTTTTGTTGATCATAAAGCTGCTGTTAACACCGGAGTTTTGCCATTTCGTGCCGATCTTGCCGTCTGGTCCAGCCGGAACCGGATAAGCTTTGTATTTGGCCCCTTTTACGTTCTTCAGAAGGTCAGGAGCCGGCCAGTCTGGAACCCAGTTCGCGCCAGGCAGGACGCCCGCGTTGCCTTTGGTCCAGATTTCGGCAGATTTGCCTTCATCCCAGAGGGCAGCGTCCGGATGAATGTAGCCCTTTTGCATCCATTCCTGCATTTTCGCCAGCGCCTGTTTGGCGCCCGGATTGACGGAGCCGTATTCCAGGTTGCCGTTAGCATCCTTGTTCCATTGCTCCTCAATGGTGCCGTAAGCGCCGAACAGCCAATCCAGGCCGCCCATCCACGTATTCGTGTTGCTCTTGAGCGAGACGGCGAGCGGATAAACATCCTTCGCAGCCAAGCCGTCCGGATTCTCATTCTTGAACTTATCCAGAATGTTCTCGAGATCCGCGATGGTTTTCGGAGCCTGCAGATTCAGCTTCTCCATCCAGTCCTCGCGCAGCCAGAGCAAGGTATCATCATTATCGGTGTATTCCATAATAGGCAGGTTCCACTTCTTGCCGTCTTTGGTGAATGGGTACCACAGCTCTGGATGCTTAGCTGCGTGGTCCTTCCAGGTTTGGTTGGCGTACTTGTCGAACAACTCGTCGATTGGCATGAATTCGCCCGAATCAATCAACTGGTTGGTCAGGACCGGATCGGTCGGCACCATAATAAAGTCGGGCAGCTTCTCACCGGAAGTGAGGGCGAGCTGGAGCTGCTGCTTGTATTGGTCGCTGTCGGCGGGGAACCAGGTGTCTTTGCTCAGTTTAATACCAAGCTTCTCCTCCATGAAACGGGTGTGAACGTTGTTCTCCTTTGTTTCCCCCTTGCTGTATGTCTTCGGCATAAGAATGGTGCTGATCTCGATTGCCGGGTCGTATTTGCCTGCCTCAAAGGCTTTATCGGCAGCGGATTGCTCGACCGGTGCCGAAGCGGAAGGACTTGCGTCGGCACTAGCGGAAGGACTTGTATTGTTGCCGCCGTTATTATTCGAGCAGCCGGCCAGAACGACGAGCGACATGGCAGCAGGCACGAGCCAATTTCTCTTAAGTTTGCTCATTTATCTATCCCCCAACGTTGTTTGGTGTCTTCATGTGTAACTCTATCAAGAGTTCGGGGACGGCATCTATATGGCGATATTAGTTTTCGTAGGACTCTCTTAGGCTGTTGGCGAAAAATCAACGTCCATCCCGATATTCCTGCGGGGTGACATCGAACTGCCGCTTGAACACCTTGATGAAGTAAGCGGGATCCAGATAGCCGATGTCGGCGCTGATTTCGTAGATCTTCTTGTCGGTCGCCTTCAGCAGGTGACAGGCGCGTTCCATCCGAACGGAGGACACGTAGTCGCTGATTCCTTCCCCGGTCTCCAGCTTATAGATCTTCGACAGGTGAGTAGGGTGCAGGTTGACGTAATCTGCCAGCGCGCGCAGCGATACATCGAGATGGAGATGCTTGTCCACGTAATCCCTGATCTTCTGTACGTATTGGGAGCGGGCATTCTTTGCGTCGTGAGCCGTTCCTTCGCGCAGCTTCGCCAGAACGTTAAGCGACCACTTCCGCAGCTTGCCGATCGAAGCGAAGGCTTCTCCGCTTTGCAGCAGCTCCATGTCCGGTCCGATCAAATCCGCCAAGGTGTGGCCGCTGCGATGGGCAAGATGCATGAAGGCGGAGCTGATCGTATAGCCCATCTCGAGGCAATGCTCCCATGACTCGGAGCCTTTGTCCTCCAGCTCGTCGAATGCTGCTGCCAGCTTGTCTTCTGCGGCATCCCAGCGGCCGGCTTCCGCAAGGTTGAGGAGACCGGGATGACCGTGAATGACATCCAGCGCGCCAAAAGCGGCCGTTTTCTTCGTACCGTCCACCTTCATGACAAATTCCTGTTCATCCCCAACGATTTGCCGGAAGTAGGAGACGGCTTGCCGGTACTGCTCCGGCAGCTCCTCAGGGAAGAGGAATGTATCTGTCACTACGATGGAGACAGCACCCTTCAGGAACTGCTTCACCTTGGCCTGTATTTGCATGGCGAGTTTCTCGAGCAAGATGTCAGGCCGATCTAGCGTCGGATGCTCCTTTACTTGCAGCAGAAAAGCAAGGTATCCGTGCTCCTCCTTGACGCTCCACACGCCCATAAATTCTTGGAAAATTTCTTCTGCAATATTCATAATGGCGTATTCCATAAGATGCTGTCCGTTGCCCCGGTATTGGCCGAATTCGTCCTCCAGGCGCACGAGCGCCAGAGCACAGGACCCGCTCCGGAACGGCAAGCCGTACATGTCCAGCTTCCGGGTCCATTCCTCTTCAGCTATCCGTTCACCCCGGAAGGCGCCAAGGAGCAGCTGCCCGCGAAGGAGCGGAAGGTTCTCCCGCAGGGCGAACTGGGTTCGCTCGTGGGAGCTGATGCTTTCCCACTCCGCATTGAGCTGATCGATCGCCGTTTGCACGGAGCCAAGCAACTCTTCATTGGTTGGCGGCTTCAGCAAGTAGTCTACGGCGTGGTGCCGAAGCGCTTCCTTGGCGTATTCGAAGTCGGCATGTCCGGACAGGATGATACACTTGATTCGCTTATCCTGCTCCCGAATTCGTTCGATGAGCTCGATCCCGTTCATCTCCGGCATCAGCACGTCCGAGATCACGATATCGATTGGATTCGTGCCGATGATTTGCAGCGCTTCGCGGGCGGAATAGGCGCGGTGAACCTGCTTGATCCCAAGTGTATGCCATGGCTTGTGCATGGACAGATTATCAACCCAGTGGGCCTCGTCGTCTACGATTAACAATTGCATGAAAGCTCCTCCTTACAGGTGTGCAATGGAATTGGGGTCATGAAGGTCCTTGGGAATCTCCCAGACGATCTCGGTTCGGAAGCCCCCAAGCTCCGAAGAGGAGAAGGACAGGGAGGAGCGGGGGCCAAAGCTATGTATAATTCGCTGATTGGTGTTCCAAAGACCGTACCCCATGTCCTCCTGCATAGGGCCTTTTATCTTCAGATTTAACAGTTCCAGCTTCTCTCCGCTCAAGCCGGGGCCATCGTCGTCGATCCAAATTCGGCAGAAGCCTCCGTCTATCTGTCCTGCGACGCGGATCTCTCCGGAGGAATAGGATTTACTTACCCCGTGAATGACGGCATTCTCCACAAATGGCTGCAGCATAAGTCTAGGTACTTGCTGTCCCCGCATCTCTTCCGGAATGTCGATGGAGTAGTGGATTCGACCGTTTCGCAATTTTTGAATATCCAGGTAGTTGACGATTAGCTGAATTTCGTCCTGAAGGCTCGCCGTCGGCTTTTCCATCCGTGTAATGTAGCGATAATAGGCGCTAAGACTGTAGCCCATCTTGACGACGGCCTCTTCGTCCTTCATCTGCGCCATATTGATCATGTACCCGAGACAATTGTATAGAAAATGAGGATTAATCTGTGCCTGCAGCTGCTTCATCGTTGCTTCCTGCGTCCTCAATCTCTCTTTCAGCACGTTATCGATCAGTGTCTCGATCTGCGCGGACATATCGTTGAACCGATAGAACAGGAAGGTGAATTCGCTGTTCGCCTTAGCGTGGATACGAGCCGAGAAATCGCCGAGCTGAACCTTCTTGAGCCCGCGAATGAGCTTCAGGATCGGGCGCTGCACATCGCGGTAGAGCACGATCGAGAAGAAGGCTCCAATAACGAGCAGGAGAGCCATAGACAGGTAAAAAAGATTCCTGCTGGACGAGATTGGGCCAAGAATTTGGTCCAGAGGCACCGGGTCGACAAGATACCATTCCAGCTGCGGTGACTTCACCAGGCTGACAAGATAGCTTTGTCCGTTCAGCTCGATGGTCCTCTGCATCGAATCCTCCAGCGTCTGGTCATCCAAGTAACGTGTCAGCTCTTCCGCAAGCTCCGGGGAGGCGCTTCTGTTCAGAATCGGCTGCTGGCCCGGAGCGTAGAACAGGGGGTCACCCTGTCCGCCTTCCTTGTACGTATCCAGCATATTCTGGATGTTCGAGGCGCCAAAGCTGGCTCCGACGACCAGATTGCTGCCTGTAAGCTTCTGCTGACCGAGCGAGTCCGCATAAAACCAGCGGAACGCCATGCCTTCCGTTCCCGGTGCTCCCTCGCTGTAGGTCCAGTTCTTCGATATATGACGCTTCAGATAATCCTCGTCGTATAGGGCGCTCGTGCTGGAGTTTGAGAGCGCCTCCTTATGCAGCTGCGAATACACCGTGAATTCGACCGGCCAGATGTTGACAACGCCGGACTGCAGCGCCATTTTCTCAAGAACCATATACCGGGTCTGCATCCAGTCGTAGTTATCGTCCCAGATGTTAAGCCCGTTATACTTCTGCACATTCGGATCCTTCGAGAAGGTAAACACAAAGTCCATCGTCTGGTTGATCCGGGATTCAATCTGGCTGGACAGGAAGCTGAGCTGCTTGATGTTCGAGTTGCGAATCTCCTTGCCGATGACGCCGGTGGCGACATTGTTGGAATAAGCGAATAAAATTCCGATCGGTATGAACAGCAGGACAATTAGCCCCAAGTACTTGTTGAACAGGCTAATCTGCAATGGCTGTTTGTTTTTTCTCATATGTACCGTTCCCCCCGGAGATATGCCTAACAAAACCCTATCGATCCTAACAATGTCCTATAGTGGGACGATGCGCTTGATTGCTACGATAGCTAAGCGAGGATTTGCTCCATTATATCAGTTAACGATTTTTAGAAAATAGATAGGAGAGAGAGTGCCATGGAAAATACAACAAACAGTCTCGAATTATCGATATCGCCGAAAGCCGGCAAAAGACGGCGCTACAAGCAGCCATGGATTCTCCACTTCATGGTGCTGCCGGCCGTTCTGCTGTCATTTGTCTTCTCCTACATCCCGATGTCGGGCATCGTGATGGCCTTCCAGGATTATAAGGCCCGGCTGGGCTTCCTTCATTCGCCTTGGGTGGGATTCAAGCATTTCAATTACATGTTCTCTAACGATTATTTTGTGAAAATCATCGGGAATACGCTGCTGTTCGCCAGTTCAAAAATCGTCCTGAACCTCATCATCCCGTTCGCCTTCGCGCTTCTGCTCAACGAAGTCCGCAACATGGGACTGAAGCGCTCCGTTCAGACGCTAGTCTACCTGCCTCACTTCCTGTCCTGGGTTACGCTGTCCGGCATCCTGATCGACGTGCTAGGACAGACCGGTATCGTCAATCAGTTCCTGACAAGCGCGTTTGGCATTCAGCCAATCTTTTTTCTTGGAGACGGCAACTGGTTCCGGATAACCATCGTCGTAAGCGATGTCTGGAAGGAATTCGGCTTCAACACCATCGTCTTCCTGGCTGCGCTCTCGGGCATTAATCCGGCCCTGTACGAGGCGGCGGAGGTAGACGGGGCAACACGCTGGAAGCAGACGATGCACATCACGCTTCCGTCGCTCCTGCCAATGGTGATCGTAGTCGCAACGCTGGCTATGGGCAACGTGCTGAACGCCAACTTCGACCAGGTGTTCAACCTGTACAGTCCGATGATCTATCAGCAGGGCGATATCATCGACACGTTTGTTTACCGTGAAGGCTTGTTAAGCGGCCAGTTCAGCTTCGCAACGGCGGTTGGTCTGTTCAAGTCGGTCATCAGTCTGGTACTGATCGTGATCTCATACCGAATTGCTTATAAATTCGCCGGTTACCGGATTTTCTAGGAAAGGGGAAGGGAACTCATGTATCACAAAACGATACCCTACCGCGTATTCAGCTCTTTTAATAACGTTATTCTGCTTGTTATCGGAATTCTTTGCCTGCTGCCCATGTACCATCTGCTGATGGTTTCCTTAAGCTCCAGCGCCGCGGCGAACGGCGGCCTGGTTACGTTCTGGCCGAAGGGCTTTACCTTCGAGGCATATGCCAAGACATTCGATAATAAGAATTTTCTTACCTCGCTGTGGGTAGCCGTTGAGCGTACCTTGCTCGGCACGATGCTTGGACTATTCGTAAACGCGATCGCCGCTTATGCGCTGTCCAAGGATACCAGGGTGTTCCGCGCGAGAAATATTTACCTGTGGTACTTCGTCATTACGATGCTGTTCAGCGGCGGCTTGATCCCAAGCTACATCCTTATTCTGAAGCTGCACCTGATCAATAATCTAATGGCACTCATTCTGCCGGGGCTGGTGGCAGCCTACAACATGATTTTGCTATTAAACTTCTTCCGCACGGTGCCCAAGGAGCTGGAGGAAGCGGCGTTTATGGACGGCTCGGGGCATCTTCGGAGCTTCTTCTCCATCTATCTGCCGATCTCGCTGCCTTCGCTTGCGACGGTAGGCCTGTTCACCATGGTGGGCCACTGGAACGCATACTTCGATGGCTTGATTTATATGAAGGACGCGGCCAAGCTTCCGCTCGCGAGCTTTATGCAGACGCTAATCGTGCAGTCGGACATGACGTCATTTGATGCGGCGGCTATTGCGAATATGTCGCAGCGGACACTCCGTGCTTCGCAGATCTTCATTGGCGCTCTGCCGATTCTGATTGTATATCCGTTTCTCCAACGTTTCTTTGTAAAAGGCGTCGTTATTGGTGCCGTGAAGGAATAATGATTTTTTACTGCAACAGAGTTTATAAGTTCCGATAAAACCAACCTCTAAACGCGGTCGCCCTTCTTCGAAAGGCCCCGATAGAGGTTTTCTTACTTTCAGGCGCGTTATCCTTATTATTAGGAAGAAACGGAAAAGATGAGTTCCTATAATTAATAATTGACTTTGATAATGAGAATTGTTATCATCACATTAGTCAAAATGAGATTCAACATAATAGATGTTAAGGGGTTGTTTTTTGTGTTTGGTAAGAGCAGAAAGCTGGTTGTAGTACTTCTGAGTGTAATGTCTCTTTCGCTTGTGCTTGCAGCATGCGGAGGGAATAAAGAAAATAACGAAGGCGCAAATAACACAGCAGCAACGGAAAGCGCATCGCCGTCCCCGGAGGCGACTGAAACGGCAGCAGCTCCAGCGGAGCAAAAACTGACGGACGGCATGGGTCACGAAGTTACGATTCCGGCTAATCCGCAACGAATTATCGCTTCCTACCTGGAAGATTACCTGGTCGCTCTTGGCGTGAAGCCGGTTGCGCAATGGAGCGTAAAAAACGGTATTCAAGAATACCTGCAAGGCGATTTGAAGGATATTCCGACAATCGCGTATGATCTTCCTTACGAAGCGGTAACAAGCTTCACTCCGGATCTGCTTATCCTTGGCGCTAACAGCACGGTTGACGGCGGCAAATACGATCAATATGCGAAGATTGCCCCTACCTTTGTTCTGGGCGACGAAGTGAATAACGATTGGCGCAAAGCGCTTCTGAAAATCGGTGAAGTGCTGCAGAAGAAAGATCAAGCTCAAAAGGTACTTGACGATTACGATGCGAAAGCGGCAGATGCGAAAACAAAGCTTCAAGCAGCTATTCCAGACCAATCGGTTGCGGCACTTTGGCTTGTAGGAAACAAATTCTTTGTAGTTAGCGATAAACTTTCGAGCGGCGCGGTTCTTTATAACGACCTTGGCCTGAAAGTTCCGAATGTCGTGAAAGAAATTTCCGCTTCCGGAACGGCCAGCTGGAATGAAATCTCCCTCGAGAAGCTTGCCGATCTGGACGCTGACCATCTGATTTTGATCAATAGCGACAAAGCGACCGGCTCTGAAGCGTTGAAAGATCCGATCTGGCAATCCATTCCGGCTGTTAAGAACGGTCATGTGTATGAATATGAAAGAACGTCCAGCTGGTTGTACTATGGACCGGTTGCAAGCTCCCAAATGATTGATAATGTAGTGAAAGATATTGTGAAATAATGAAATACTGAGTAGTAGGGATAGAGGGAGCTGCTGCTCCCTTTTTTCCAATTCTAAGAGCTTATAAGCCTTCCTTATAAATCTTTGATTTAGAATTTATCGGAATGAAACGCTCCCCGCCGTCAAAAGCCGGTGAAAGCCGTTTCACCTAGGTTCAATAATTCATGCGGAGTGGAGAAAAGACGATATGGCTGCTAACTCTAGGCTACATAATTCGGAGCTGCAATCGGAACCGACGGGATCAGCTGGCTCAGAAGTGGAACAGATTTATTCCCGGCCCCTGACTGCGATACTTATTATTCTAGGCGGTCTTGTTGCATTGGTGCTCGCTTTAGGACTATCCGTTTCTTTTGGTGCGATGGACATTAAATTCCAGATGGTGTGGGAGGCAGTCTTCCGCTTCAATCCGGATTTGAAGGAACATCAGGTTATTTGGGAGCTTCGCTTGCCCAGGGTGCTCGGTTGTATGCTTGTCGGCAGTGCTTTTGCTGTGGCGGGGGCGATTATGCAGGGCATGACGCGTAACCCGCTTGCCGATTCAGGGCTGCTTGGTCTTAATTCCGGAGCAGGCTTTGCGCTGGCTTTATGCTTTGCTTTTATGCCCGGTCTTTCTTATCCTTACATTATTTTGTTCTCCTTCCTCGGCGCAGCGGTCAGTACAGTTATCGTTGTTGCTTTAGGCGCATCTGTTCGCGGCGGGTTGACGCCGATGAGAATGGTATTGGCCGGTGTAACCTTGTCTGCTTTGTTAACTGCATTAAGTGAAGGGATTGCGCTGTACTTCCGGATTGGTCAGGAACTGGCTTTCTGGTATGCCGGTGGCGTAGCGGGTATCCGCTGGGAGCAGCTCAAAATTATGTTTCCGTGGGTAGGTGCGGCACTGATCGGGGCTATGATTCTATCCCGTTCCATTACTATGCTTAGCCTTGGCGAGGAAGTATCGAAGGGGCTTGGTCTTCGAACCGGACCCGTTAAGCTGGCGGGGGTCATCATCGTTATTATGCTGGCAGGCTCGGCCGTGTCGGTAGCGGGGGCAGTGTCTTTCATCGGGCTTCTTGTTCCGCATTTCGCCCGCAAGCTTGTTGGGGTTGATTACAGATGGATTATTCCTACCTCGGCGGTACTTGGCGCTTTGCTTGTTGTGCTGGCCGACCTCGCGGCAAGAACAGTCCGTCCTCCTTATGAGACGCCAATTGGTACGATGATTGCATTAATTGGCGTGCCATTCTTCCTGTACCTTGCTAACAAGGAAAGGAGGGAGCTGTAACCGATGAAAGAAACTTCCCTTATGATTTCTCCTTCAGAACAGCGAAGAAGACGCCGCAGCATCCTGGTTATCTCCATCCTGTTTATTGGTATCATCATTGCTTTTCTTATTAGCATGAACACCGGGGTTATACGGATGTCCCCGCTCGATGTGCTCAAAACATTGTTTGGCCTCGGGACGGCTCAGCAGCATCTAGTCTTATTTGATTTTCGGCTGCCCCGCATTATTATTTCGATTCTAATAGGAATGGGACTTGCGGTATCCGGTGCTGTTCTGCAGGCCCTGACGCGTAATGCATTGGCTGATCCCGGTATTATCGGGATTAACTCGGGCGCAGGTATGGTAATTCTGCTGTATGTCGCGTTTTATACAACGCCTGCAGCCGCGCCTGTTTATTTGCTTCCAATTCTCGCATGGGCGGGCGGAGGTATTGCGGCACTGCTTGTCTTTATTATTTCATACCGCAAACATAAAGGATTGTCGTCTAACAGGCTGATCCTGAATGGCGTAGCGATCAGCTCAGGCTTCTCGGCGGTGACGATTCTGGTCTCCTTGCGGATTAATCCGGAGCAGTATCAATTCGTAGCGACCTGGATAGCGGGCAGTATATGGAGTAAGGATTGGAACTATGTGTCTGCACTGCTGCCGTTTATCGTTATTCTGCTGCCATTCGTTTATTTCAAGTCGCAAACGATTAATGTCCTTAACCTTGGCGCGCCGCTGGCTACGGGTCTTGGAGCAGCGGTTGCCAAGCAGCAGATCTGGCTTCTCGCGGCAGCGGTTGGTCTGGCAAGCTCTTGTGTGGCCGTAAGCGGCAGCATTGGCTTTGTTGGTCTTATCGCTCCTCATCTGGCAAGACGGCTGATCGGTCAGCGTTATCAGACGCTGCTTCCCGCAACAGCGCTTGTTGGCGGATTGCTTGTACTTGTAGCAGATACGCTTGGCAGGTGGATTCTGCAGCCGGCGGAAATTCCGACAGGTATTGTTGTTGCAGTTATTGGAGCCCCATATTTCCTCTACTTAATGTTCCGGACAAAAGGATAAGCGGTAGATGATCAAAGCCGGTTAGACCTCTTCGAGGCTGACCGGCTTTTTTCAAACATATAAGTTTTCTCTATACTGTGCTTTAAGGAGCGTGACAGGATGGCCTATCTGCATGAAGAATTGGCGCAGGCATTTGTGAAATTGCCTATAGAGGTATACGGGGTGTATCGGACAGAGATGGAAGCAAGCAGCATCTATGATGGTCATGTGGACCGTCCGACAACGAAATGCGCCGTGATTATAAGCCTGCGCGGTCAAGCGGAATTTATTTTTAACGAAACGGAGCGCTTCGTGCTTGAGCCTGGAAAGATTTTGCTTGGCGGGATGCAGAAGCGGCTGGAAATCCATACTAGTGATCAAGGTTTCGAATATGGGCTTGTTCATTATGTGCCTGTCCGTACAGGGACGGAGGATGCCCAGCGGCTCACTGATGTGAGTATGCTATATACTCCGCGAAGTCCTGAGCTGCTGCAGCTGCTGGAGAAGCTTCTGCAAGCCTCTTCGTCGCCGGATGCGATGCTGCTGCTTGAGAAAAAGGCACTGTTCTACCAGCTGATTAACAGAGTGCTGCAATCTGAACGGACACAGCAGAACAAAGCAAGCTATTCGTTGATTGAAGAGGCCACCGCATACATTCATGATCATTTTGACGAGCCGATTACGCTGTATCAGCTGGCCGACAGATTTGGGCTAAAGCCGAAATATTTCTCCTCCTTGTTTCAGCGTTATACCGGCATCGGACCAATCGATTATCTGATACAATACCGGATTAACAGAGCCTATGAGCTTCTGATGACGGGGCAGTTCACGGTTGCTGCTGTCGCAAGAAGTGTCGGCTATCAGGATCAGTATTACTTCAGCCGATTGTTTAAGAAGCATAAAGGGTCATCGCCGGGCTTTTTCGGACTGCATCAAAAGCGAAATCGTCCATCATAGAAACGGGAATTTCTCTATTTGCTTTCGTAAAGGGAGATGATACGATTCTATTGATAATGATAATTGTTATTAATAAGAAATGGGAAAGGGAATGAATAATGAAAGCGAAATGGTTTTCAATCATATTAACGGCACTAAGCCTCGTGTTGCTGCTAAGCGCCTGCGGCGGCAACAACGGCAATAATGCCAATAATAAGACGAATAACGCAGGAAATGAAGCAACAAGTACGTCTGAGCCTGAAGCAACAGGCACGCCTGAGGCAGCTAAATTCCCGCGTACGATTAAAGATGCGAATGGTGAAGTAACTATTAAAGAGCAGCCAAAGAAAATCGCGGTGGTACATTGGGGCTATATCGACTCGCTGCTGCTGTTTAATGTGGAGTCAGTTGGTCTGGCCCTCCCATTCACAGAGAAGCAGTCTGTGCTTCAATCGGATGAATACAAGCCGTATGTAGATAAAATAAAGGATATTCAAATTGTCGGCGAGAATACGCAAGTGAATATGGAGAAGCTGCTGGCTTACGCTCCTGATCTGATCATTGCCGGCAACGCCGTTAACAAGGATGTTGCCGCTGATCTGACGAAGATTGCTCCTACCGTACTGATCGATGAGCAGCAAACAGATGTATGGTCGGACTGGCCATCGCTCGTTACGAAGTTTGGCGAGATTCTGGGCCAGGAAGACGTAGCTGAGCAATATATATCCAAGTACAAATCGGATTTGGCAGCAGCGAAGGAAAAGCTGGCTAATCTGGACGGCAATGTAGCCTTCGTACAAGTCCGGGAGAATGAAGTATGGCTGCAGGGCACCAATTTTACGAAGCAGTATTATGAAGGTATGGGCCTCAAAGCTCCGACCTCCGACGCGATGGCGGAAGGGGAAAAGATTAGTCTGGAAGGACTTAGCGCGCTGGATCCGGATTATCTGTTCCTTGGTTACTTCAACTATAGCGACAAGACGCTTGCTGCTGCTACCGATCAATGGGAAAACAGCGAGGTATGGAAGAAGCTGAAGGCTGTCTCGAATAACCATGTATATAGCATTAATGGCCAACTGGCATTAGGCTATGGTCCAATCGGCAACAGCTACGGGGTTCAGGCGGTTCTGGAGGATCTTCAGAAATAATAGCTAGAGAATGAATGGGCAGTTTCAAAAACCTTTTGGTTTTTTGAAACTGCCCATTTCTCGTCTAACTAATGAAACGTCATATTCTTATTTTGCAGAATCCAGCCGTTATTTATATCTAACGAATCCTAGTATCGCTATTTGGCTGTTTTAGTTGGTCAACAGGGCTTTTTCTATGAAATAGCGTGCCTGTGTTTCGTTAGAATTTTATGATGCCTTAATTATGCCAAATAAGCTTTCTACGTTTCGTTAGAATGAATCTGGATGCGGGGCGGGTACCGTTCTTCCTGTAATCTCATCGTAGAAATGAGCTTGCGTTACCTGGAAATACGGGGTAAGCCACAAATATCCAATACCGAAGGTGAGGAGGGCAAGGAGCGCCCAGCCGATAAAAGTAAGGTGAAGGACAAATAAGTTCAGCTTGCGGCCTTTCATTAATTCCTTGCTGCGGCGGATAGCTTCAAGCGCGCCGATATCCGGGTTGTCCTGCAGAATATAATAAGCCTGTGAGTAACGATAGCAGGCAATGATACCTGGGATAACGAGCAGAAGGCTCCACAGCAGTGTAAAGAGACCCATCATGAAATAAACACAAAAAGCTTTAATAAAATGCGAAAACCCGCTGAATACTTCGCTGATAGGCGGCCCTTCTTTTCTGGCGATGCCAACAAAGAAAATAATTAAACCAAGTGTGAAAGCGCCGCTTGTAAGGATTTGTACAATATAGCCAATTACGGGAATAAAGTTAAGCAACCCAACTAAGCCGGCTACAATAGTATAAACAATGAGGGCTAAGACTGATTTGCCCCAATTGCCTTCCAGGCTCTGTCTTGCTCTTGCTCGAAGCTCTGAATACGGTACGTTCATTACGAAATACACTCTCCTATTTATTTGTATAAATTCCATTTCGGTATAAATCATCAGTAAGTTTAGATTAAACGCCTAAATTCCATCAATAAATTTCCGTAAAAAAAGGCCGGCAGTCCATTAATTCAAGGAATGCCGGCCTAATCGGTTGTTACTTCACATTGTCTTCCAATGCTTTAACGAAATGCTCATTGCCGTCCGAAGTGCGTGTAGCTTCGTGGCTTCTTGTTGCTTCTTCTACTTGTCCAAAGGCCCAGTTGCTCTTCGCAACATCCGGGAACGATGGTTCAACATCGGTCAACGGTCCTCTGTACAAGAGACGGTTGATTAATGTCACCGCTTCAAGACGAATGATTTCTTTGCCCGGCTGGAAGGTGCCATCCGGATAGCCGGTTGTCAATCCGTTCCGGAACAATGCCTCGATTGCCGCTGAGGACCAGCGTCCATCACTATCTCCGAACTGCGGTGTAATTGGCATCGAAGTGTCAAGCTTCAGATAGCGGACCATAACCGTAGCCAATTCCTCACGCGTTACCGGCTGGTTTGGACGGAAGGTGCCGTCTGCAAAGCCTTTGAAGATGCCGCTGTCTGTCACGATTCGGATATAGCCGCTTGCCCAATGGGTAGACGGTACATCCTTGTAATCGGCTTTCAGCGTTGTTGAGCCGCCGTTAAGCAGACGTGCAATAACTGCCGCAAGCTCGCCGCGGGTCAGCTTCTGATTTGGTTTGAATTGACCGTCAGGGAAGCCAAGGATGTAGCGCTCATGCTTCACCGTCTCTTCTCCGGTCTTAAAGAGCAATACCTTAACCGATGCTTTGGCCGCTTCAGGGCTCAACAGCGCCTGGTTGCCGGCTTTGCCTTCCACGGAGATCGTCACGAGAAGCTCTGTCTTATCAATGGACGGATACTTCACTTCTACATTACGCGTGCCTTTGTCTCCGATGTTCAGATCGCCGGGACTCCAGGTTACGGTGTTGCCTTCAACCTTGCCTCCATCAGCGTTTGTTACAACAGTGCCTTCAGGGAGAGTCAACGTAACGGTTGCTCCGTTGGCAACCTTCGTACCGTTGTTTAAGTACTCAACCTTAATTTTGCCTGCGGTATTTTCTTCTTGTCTGTCCTTGTCTACCGATACGTTAACAACAACGTTAGGTTTGCCCATTGAGAGGTTGATCTTCGTCATCTCAATATCATGACGGACAATCGCATACTCGACATTAATCTCCGGGCTTGTGTACTGAATATAGCCTGGAGCTGTTACTACGATGTAGTAGTCGGTTGTCGGGTACACCATATACGCGTATTTGCCGCCGTCTTTACTTGTCTGCGGGTTTGCGTTATTGCTAGGAGCAAATCCGATGATTTCAGGAAGGTCAACTTCCGTGTCAGGCGTATGGCCCGCAGTGATATTGCGCGGTGTATCCGCGTAATACAGTTTTACGGTAGCTCCGTCAATTGCGGCATGAGTAGCCGCGTCGGTAATGTCGCCATAAGGGTCAATCAGCTCGCTCAAGATGTTCATTTCACCATCAGCTGCCAGCTTGATCTTCGGCAGTGTGCCTTTGTTGTCTACCGGATTAATAATAATCTCTTTGTATTGTCCCGGATGATCTGTATCAGGAACCTTGAAGATAATGGCAATCTCATATTCCGTATCCAGCTCAAGGCCAGGGATATTGAATACGCCATTTTCCAAAGGTGCCTCATATTCTTGCCGATCCGGTGCCGGACCAATGAGCTTCACCATTACCTGGCTCATGAACTGCTGTTTCAGCATGTCATTTTGTCCGGTAGGAAGCTTTTGGGTGATGATGCCGGTAACCGTCTTGGTTGACTTGAATACTTCATCAGGAAGGCCGCTCACAGCACCCACTTCAACGGTTTGCTTGAAGGAAACCTCCTTGGTCTCAGTGCCTACTTGGACCGTCTTGATGACTTCGATATTGTATTGCTCGTCGCCGCGCGGTACGGCGATGTTGTACTTGCCATCTGCGTCCGTAATCGCTTCGGCTGCAAAGTCGATAATGCCGTCGCCGTCAAAGTCTTTTGTGATTTTAACGACTGCACCGGCAACGATCGTGCGTTTGCCATTATCCGTTGTTGCTACAACACCCGTTACGGAGGCAGGCTCAAACGTAATAATGATCTGCTCCTTGGCATAGATGCTGCGTCCTACATCATTCGCCGTAGCCGTTACCGGAACACTTTGCGATAAAATACCGTCAATTTTGGATGATTGGTATTCAATCGTTGCTTTGCCATCTGCATCGGTAACCGCGTTTGGGGAACCATTAAATGTTCCAAGCGAAGCCGCGAAGTTAATGTTGACGTCTTTGAGCGGCTTGCCGTCCATATCAGTCAGTACAGCCGTCAATTTCGAAATCGTATGGCCGTCACCTACGATAGAGCTAGGGTTAGCGCTTAGCTTCAATACAAATCTCACCAGCTCAAAGTCCTGGTGAATCGTTGTTTCTGCCGGTTGTGCAGGAAGGGCGTCAATCACTTGATTACGTGTTGCGTAGCCTTGCTTCTCTACAACAATCAGATAATGCTCGGTGCGTATTTCCAAATCATTTTTACTCGGGAAGCTGTAGTAACCGGAAGCATTTGTTGTTGTATCATCAACTTTTTTTGTTCCAGTCGGATCATACAAGGTTACCGTTGCTCCTTCGATAGGAGCTTGGGTATTGCGATCTTTAACCGTTCCGTCAATAGTTACGGTGCGGATGACCGTAAAGTTATTGTTTTGCAGCTTGGAAGCAGGTTCGGCTGGTAATGCCGTTTCATCCTTGGAAGAGGTGAAGGTTACCGCATGTGCGCCGCTTGCCGCTTCTGCAGGAAGACGATATTGTACATTTTCCCATTTCTTAAATCCGTCTGTCAGGTAAGTATCGCCGTTAGTCAAAGCCAAAGTAACCGAGTCATTCTCGGAACCGTTGTCCGGGCCGTCGAAGTCAAGGGTTGCTTTCACTGCTGTTGCAGTGAGATCCGTAATAGCGGAGATCTTCAGCGGTTTGTTTGGAGCTACTGTCCACTCGGAAGTATCCGTTACGCTGCGCTCGCCAACCCATCCGTCGAGCAGGCGAACAGTAATGGAAATCACCGCAGAATCGGAATCCAAATCGCCGTCATTGGCTTTAAAGGTAAAGCTGTCTGTGCTGCCATAACCAGCATTAGGCGTATACGTGTAAGTGCCGTCGTTATTAATGACAACCGTACCGTGTGCAGGCTGTGTTACAACCGAGAAGGTAAGGGGATCGCCATCATCGTCTTGGGCAATAAAACTGTTCGTCACGTTGGAGCCTGATTCAACAACCACGCTATCATCAGATACGGTTGGCGCATCATTGACTGCAGTAACCGTAATGTCCACCGTTGCTGGTGCTGAATCCGCGTTGCCGTCCTGTGCCTTGAATGTAAAGCTGTCCGAGCCGTTGTAGTTAGGCGCCGGTGTATACGTATAACTGCCGTCCGGATTCAGAATTACGGTACCGTGTGCAGGCTCCGTCACGATGACGTAGGTTGGAGTTGTACCATCCGCATCGTCGCCGGTTACTGTGCCGCTTACCGGTTGATCCTCAAGCGTTGTATTGCTTCCTTCATTTGCTGTTGGTGCGTCGTTTACTGGTGTTACGGTAATGCTGACAGTCGCTTCCGGAGAATCAAGCTGTCCGTCACTGACTGTAAAGGTAAAGCTGTCCGGACCGTTGTAATTCTCGTCTGGCGTGTAGGTAAACGTACCGTCTGGATTAAGGACAAGCGTGCCGTGTGCAGGCTCATTCACAAGTGTGTAGGTTAAGGAATCACCGTCTACATCGCTTGCCTTCGCTTTATCGCTAACTGCTGTATCTTCTGCTGTGCTTACGGTACTGTTCTCGGAGCCAGGTGCATCATTTACCGGTGTGATTGTAATATTCACCGAAGCGGGAGAAGAATCCGCTGCGCCGTCATTGGCTTTAAACGTAAAGCTGTCGGAACCGTTATAGTCGGGCGCCGGTGTGTACGTATAAGTGCCGCCCGGATTCAATGTAACCGTACCATGTCCAGGTTCAGTTACAACGGTATAAGTCAGTGTGTCGTTCTCCACGTCTTGTCCCGTGACCGTGCCGGAAACCGGTGTATCTTCAGCTGTTGTTTGATCAGCTTCATCAGCAACAGGCGCGTCATTCACTGGATTAACGGTAATCGTAACCGTACCAGTGGACTTGCCGCCATGGCCGTCATTGGCCTCAAAGCTGAAGCCGTCTTCACCGTTGAAGTCTGGCGCCGGTGTATACGTATAAGTACCGTCCGGGTTCAGCGTTAACGTACCATGTTCAGGTTCAGTTACAACGGTGTATGTGATCGTATCCTGATCCGCATCGTTAGCGGACACGGAATCATTCACCGTTGTATCTTCGTTTGTCGTCACGCCGCTGTTTTGCGCGGAAGGCGCATCATTCACTGGCGTAACGGTGATTGTCACCGTTGCCGGCAAGGAGTCAAGCGCTCCGTCATTGGCTTTGAAGGTGAAACTGTCCGGACCGTTGAAGTTTGAATTAGGTGTATACGTATAAGAGCCGTCCGGATTCAAAACCAACGTGCCATTAGTCGGGTCAGTTGCAACCGCATAGGTGAGTGAGCCGCTATCAATATCCTGACCAGTCACGTTACCGTTTACAGAAGTATCTTCTGCCGTTGTTATACTGGAAGGATCAGCGGTTGGCGCATCGTTCACCGGTGTAACTGTGATGCTTACGGTTGCTGTATTCGAGTCCTCCGAGCCATCATTGGCTTTGAATGTAAAGCTGTCGGAACCGTAGAAGTCATTCTCCGGTGTGTACGTATAAGTACCGTCCGGGTTCAATACTACGCTGCCATGGGAGGGATCGGCTACGATCGAATAATGAAGGGGGTCATCGTCATTGTCCGATGCCGTTACGCTGTCATGAACGGCGGTATCCTCCGCTGTTTCTACACTGCCGTTCTGGGCAACAGGCGCATCATTTACCTCGTTAATGGTGATGCTTACGGTTGCCGGATCAGAGTCCAATTCTCCGTCATTAGCTATAAAAGTAAAGCTGTCCGTTCCGGAGTAGTTATGGTTAGGCGTATACGTATAAGAGCCGTTACTATTAAACACGACCGTACCATTGGATGCTGTTTGGTCAAGCTTATACGTAAGCGGACTGCCTTCAATGTCTTGTCCGTTTACTGTACCGCCTACAGGTGTATTTTCATCCGTTGTTTTGTTGGAATCCTCTGCGGTAGGCTTATCGTTTACAGCATTAATGGTCAAGTTAACGGTTGCGGTATTGGAGTCTGCTTTGCCGTCGTTGACTTTATAAGTAAACGTGTCCGTGCCGTTGTAGTTGGAACTTGGCGTATACGTAAACGTACCGTCTTGGTTCAATGTTGCTGTGCCATGAGCCGGCGGGGTGACAACGGAATAGGTTAACGGATTGTTGTCTCCATCCGTGGCGGTTACCGAACTGCTAACCGGTGTATCTTCATCCGTGCTTGCATTGCCATTCTGAGCCACCGGTGCTGCGTTAGGTGCTTCTGTCACGGTAATAGTTACGGTCGCCGTATTGGATTCGACAAGGCGATCGGTAGCTTTGAACGTGAAGCTGTCGACTCCAGTGAAACCGTCTTCGGGTGTGTACGTGTAAGAGCCATCCTGATCGAGAGTGACTGTTCCGTGTAAAGGATTGTCTTCCAGAATGAAATCGAGTGAATCACCATCCACATCCGTGGCATCGGCAGTGCCGCCCACCGGGGTGCTCTCCATTGTACTTGTACTGGAATCCTTAGCGACAGGCGTATCATTAACAGGATTAACCGTAAGGGTTACGGTAGCCGTATCAGAGTCTAATAAGCCATCGTTCACTTTGTAAGTAAAGCTGTCTGAACCGTTATAATTCGCGTTTGGCATGTATGTAAAAGTTCCGTTCGGGTTCAGTGTCAAAGTGCCGTTGGCTGGTCCTGTCAATTTGGAATAGGTAACAGGATCATTGTCAATGTCTTGGCCTTTACCGCTCAGGGATTGGTTAAATACCGTATCTTCATTCCCTGTAAAAGCAGCATCCTCCGCGGTAGGCTTCGTGTTTACCTTATCTGTAGTGTCTGTCGCTGTTTTGGCAGGATTGCCTTCTGCATTGATGGTATTTGCCGCTACGCTGATCGTACCGTACTTGAGAGCAGAGAAGTCAAGCTGAACGGAGTAGGTACCGCCTTCCACAACAGTTGCGACATAGTTCTTCTCAGTATTGGAGGAGTCCTTCACCGTAAGAGTAACAGACTGTCCAGCATTAACATTGGTCGTGCCCGATACTTTAACCGATTTGAGGTTGTCGATGCCGGCTGTTAATTTGCCGTCTCCACCGTCATCAATCGAAACACTGATGGTTGGAGAGGAGGGGTTGTCTACTTGGACAGGTGTACATGTACTTGGCGCTGTACAGAATGTACCGCCCGGTGCGCCAAAGTTGATCGAAAACTGGCGACTTGACAGGGTTCCTTGATTCCCAATAACCAGATCCAGAGAACTTATTGGCGCTGTGTAGTTGGCAATCACAGAGGCCGTGTTCTCGAAGGTTGTATTAGGCAGAGAAGGATATACGCCGGCAAACCGTGTTCTTCCGTCTGCAGTAGTAATTGCCAGGCGCGAATCGCTGTTTATCGTATAACTGGCGAAGCCAGATAATTCAACAAACTCCCTCTTGGCTGCACTGTCACCGTCAATATCAATGACCGTTACAAAGAAGTTCTTAATGGAGACGGCCGCTTGCGTTGTGTGATCAATGAAATCAAAGTGCAAGACCATCGATCCGTCGCCATTGCTTGTTGTTACCCATGGATTGAAACGGTCGTTAAGGCCACTGACATCATTGTCCAGCTTATTGCCGGCTAGGGAGGCCCCGTTTGTCTCCTTAATGGTCACCTTGGCATCAAGCGTAGTACCGTCCATTGTGATGACGTTGGTGTACTTGTAGACGGCATCCTTCTTCCCGTCGTTACCGGAAATCTTTGAATAATTGGTAAAATCCATCGCATGACTCTTGATGTCAACGACATTTACTGCTGCTGTAGTGGCAGTTGGATGCGTGACTGCGAGCATGACGCCTAGTACAAGAAGCAATAGAGCAATTCTTGTAAAGGTCGCTGATCGAGCCAACATAGATTCACTTCCTTTCTCTTTTTCTAGTAATTACTCAAAGCGTCGAAAATAAGCGTAATGAACCATGTTTTCGACAAAATATAGTACTAAATAACTATAATAGACAGCGGGTGAAAGCGTCAACTTCAATTTGCTAGTTTTATCCAGTTTATAGATTGACGAATCCGTATCTGGAATTCGGTGAATGGATATATTTACAATTTAAGGATATTCGCATAATATATAAATGAACGTTTATATATTTAATGAAATGGAGGTGTTGGCGAAGGTGGCCAGAACCGTCAATGCCAAGGCAAGACAAGAGAAGAGGGAATTGATCCTTCGGCAGGCCGTGAGCATTTTTCCTGAGCATGGCTTCTCTGGAACGACATTCTCCGTATTGGCGAAAAGCCTGGGGATTAGTGCGGCAACGATTCTGCTCTATTTCGACAATAAGGAGGAGTTGTTCCGAAGTGCTGTTCTGGAGCCTCTTGAACGATTTCGAATCCCGTTCCTTGCTTTCGTAAACAAGGAAGGGACGCCTTTGGAGAAGATCCGGTGCATGATTGATGCCCATATTGAAATTGCGGCAAGCAACTCTTCCTTCCTGCGGCTGGTTCAATATGTACTGGGCCAGCATCAGCGGTTCCCGGAGGAAGCGGCTGCGCTTTACCAATTCGCGGGTGACTATACTGCTGCTCTTACCACAGTGATTGAGGAAGGCCAGAAGGCAGGTCAACTGCAGAAGCTGAATGCCCATGAGGTTGCATGGGGGTATTTTTGCTACATTCAAGGAGTAGGTCTTGTGAACACCGATGATCCCTCTTCGCCCGTATGGGACGGCATGCGCCGTGTAGGCATCCAGATTTTCGCACCCATATCCAGTCCTTTATAATCTTGAGAACAAAGGTGGATGGTCCATGGATTTGATCGAGATTGACCAGGTGAACAAGGTGTATAAGAAGGGGAAAAAGCAGGCGAATATGGATATCAGCTTCTCCATCCGGGAAGGCGAGATACTAGGCTTGTTAGGTCCTAACGGGGCGGGCAAGAGTACGTTAATCAAGCAGATCGTTGGTCTGCTGGCTCCTACCTCCGGCGAAGTCCGATATGCGGGGATAAACGTATTGAAGCAGGCGAAGAAGGTGGCATCCGAGTTTGGCTATTATGCGCAGGAGCCGCATGCTCTTGGCGCTCTTACGGCAAAAGAGGCGCTGCTGTTTACGGGAATACTTCGCGGTATGCCTAAGAAGGATGCTGAGAAGCAGACAATGGAGCTGCTGGAGCGGTTTGGCATGGCAGAATTTGCGGGAAAGCCGTTAAAGAAGCTCTCTGGCGGGCAAAAACGAATGGTCGGTATAGGCACAACTATCATTGGCGATTCCCGTGTGCTGGTGCTGGATGAGCCGACGAATGAGCTGGACCCGCTTAACCGGCGTCTGGTCTGGGATATTATTGTAGAGCAGAATAGAAAAGGAGCCACCATTATTCTCGTAACCCATAATGTGCTGGAAGCGGAGAGGGTTGTTGACCGTGTCGCTTTTATCAATTATGGCAGGCTGCTCGAAATCGACAGCGTTCCTCACCTGAAGCAGCGGGTGGATGGTCGGCTCAAGCTGGAGCTGACAGCGGTTGAAGGTGAAGCGGGCTATCTGATGAGGCGGCTGGAGGAATGGGGCGATATTCAGCAGACAGGCGAGAATCGGCTGCGGCTGCTGATCGATAAGAACCGGGCAGGCACCATGCTGGATTGGATGGTTAACACCAGTGATTTGCCTATCGATGAGTACGCGATGCTTCCGCCCAATCTGGAAGATGTGTATTTATACATTGACGGCAAGAAGGAGAAGATTAACGGGCAGCAAGCAGCAAACACGGTTGATAACGGGGAAAAGGTGGGGAGCTACGTTGGTTAATGCGCTCGCTTTTGTAAAGGGCAGGATGTGGACGGAGCTGTATATCCTTTTCCGTATTCAGGTTGCTATCGTGCGGGAGCAGTGGGTATGGATCTTTATTATGGCCACCATCTTTCCGCTTAGCACACTGCTGTCCATGAAATTTATGTACGGGGTAACCTCCGAGCAGATTATGGTAAATGTAATTGTAGGCAATATTGTATTTGCTATCATTATGATGGGCTTTAATGCGCTGGGGCAGGAGATCTCCTGGCAGAAGCATGCCGGCTACTTTACCTTTTACTCCTCTCTTCCTATCTCCAAAGCGATCTTTGTTGTCACGCAGCTTGTGCGGGGATTGATGACTGCATTGCCTTCGGTCATTATCATGGCGTTTATCGGGCAATTCGTATATGGGATTCAGCTTCATTATGAATGGGGGCTAATCCCGATCTTCTTGCTAGCTGTTCTTAGTATGGTGGGGATCGGAGCGGGAATCGGCTTCTGGTCGCCGGATCATCAGATGACGAATATGCTTGTTCAAGGGCTGATGATGTTTGTCGGATTCCTGTCCCCGGTTATGATGGAAGCGAGCCAGCTGCCGCCGGTACTCCGATATATCGGAGTTATCTTTCCGACCACGTATTCCGCTTCTGCTCTGCGCGAGATGCTGACCAAAGGATGGACGCCATCGGTTACCATTGATGTACTGATCCTGATCGGATTTATAATTGTATCGTTTGCTTTCATATCGCGAATGATCAGCTGGCGGGCAGCAGATTAGTCCTTGGCTGTACAAAAACCGTTGCCATCGCGGCAACGGTTTTTTTGTAAGTAATTATTATTTCGCAGCAGCTGCGGATCTGGTCAGCTCATGAGCTTTCAGTGTAATGGACAGAGTGACTTTGTTGCCGCTTTTCTGTAATGACGGAGGAGTAGGTACCATGGATGCAAACCTCCTTTCCTATATAAATCTATCAAACACCATAACATATGGAATAAAATGGAGTCAATTGTCAATTAGAGTCGAATCTACTTCGAGATTCTTAAATAGTAGAGAAGCTTCTGAAGGTCAGCGATATAATAGGTTTCCCGTTCAAAAATGCCGTCCTGCTCCCCGGTTTTAACCGCAAATTTGGAATAAAGCCGGTTCACATAGGTTTGACTGCTTAAGGCACGGAAAGACAGCCGGCTTACTTGCGGATATTGTTCATGGACATGCCGGGCCAAATAGCGGAACCCGTCGAGAAATACGCGGCTGCTTCTATGCGCCTTATCAATAATGATCGAGTCTACAAAAATGGTATCGGGTACGCGGTATTCGAATTTTCCCCAACCAATTACTTGGCCGTCTTCATCTTCGACGAGCATAACTTTAGCGTCGGCAAGAGTCTCCAGCATATGCATCAATACAACCGGCAGCGTATAATCTTGGCTGAAATCCATACGGTTCTTAATGAAAAAGGAGGCGTAACGCGCAAGATCCGTGTCTGTTTGGCAGATAAAATAGCTTGCGGGCATGTTATCATCCTCCTGCTTCTGCATAATAGTTCTCATGATTATAGCGCAAGACAAAAGTCTTGAAATCCTGAAAGGAAGCTCTGAATTCTGTCAGATCGGCCGTTTCCGAGAAGCGCTTGGCGAACCGGGAACAAAGGCGGAGCAGGGTGGGGGCGCTTGGAATCCAGAACCTGATCTCAGAAGGGGGCTGTTTAAGCTGGGACCAATGCTGGGCCAGGAATTGGGCAGTTCTCAGCAGCAATCGGCTGCCCCGGCAGGAGTGATGCAGAAATACAATCTGGAGCTGGATAACCTCAGTGTCCTCATAATCCTGCTCGCCTGTGCCATGAATATAACCAACGGCGCCAACCGTCTCCCCATCTTCATTCCTGCACAATACGGATTCACCCTCCATAAGCAGGGGGCTCGAAAGATAGCTGAGAGTGACCGGGAACGGGTAAGGGAGACAGAGTTCCTTGTAATGCTGCAAAAGAAACTGGATATATTGTTCCTGATAGACAGCTGTAGCGCTGACAGAGAAATAATAGCTCATACAATCCGTACCTTTCCTTTATTTGGTTATAGCAAGTATAGCATTGCCGGTTGGCGCGGAATAGTAGGGAGAAGGAGAGTTGGCCGATTCGGCTTTTCCCTGCGGGGATTGGGTTAGCTTGGATGTTAAAAAAGTGAATGTTAATTTAATTTGACAGTAATTATCATTTTATATAAACTCTCACTATGGTCATTAACAGAATAGGAGGGTTTATTTTGACACGCACGAACAATAAGGCACTTATTGTCACTGGTCTGCTCATTAGCTTTGTGTTCTCCGAGCTGGACGAAACGGTTGTGAATACGGCCTTGCCGACCATCATTCGGGATCTGAACGGATTATCACTGTATGGCTGGGTGGCAGGCATTTATATGCTGACGATGACAGCCTTTATGCCGATACTCGGCAAGCTGGCCGATCTGTACGGCCGCAAAAAAATCTATATCTTAAGCATGAGCCTGTTTATAGCGGGTTCGGTGATCAGCGGTTTTGCTGATACGATGCCTGTGCTGCTGCTTGGACGAGGTATTCAGGGGATTGGCGCCGGCGGGTTAATGCCTCTGGCGATGGTTATCTTCGGTGATATCTTCACCGTTGAGCAGCGTGCCAAGTCGCAAGGGATCTTTGGAGCGATTATGTTCGTCCCGCAGCTTCTTGGTCCGCTGGTCGGAGGATATTTCACGCAGCATATTTCGTGGCATTGGATCTTCTGGGTCAATATCCCTGTTGGCGCTTTGGCTGCGATTGTGCTGTCTGCCGGACTAAGAGAGTCGAAAGAAAATAAGAAAGCAAGTATTGACTGGGCTGGAGCGCTATTGCTTGTTGGAGCAATTATTGCGCTGCTTATCACACCGGTTCTTCATGAAGCAGAGGGTTATGCCTGGCATTCGCCATTTTTGATCAGTCTGTGGGTGCTTGGAGCGCTGCTGCTCGGGGTATTTATAGGGGTTGAACGGCGGGCGAAGGAGCCAATCCTGCCGATGCATCTGTTCAAGAATCATACGTTTGTTGTTATTTCCTTGATTATCTTCGTGATGATAATTGGCCTGATGGGCTCGTTCTCATTATTCCCGTTCTTCGCGCAGAATGTGCTTGAATTGACGCCTATCGCATCGGGATATTTGATGCTGCCGCTTATGGCCGGGGCTGTGCTCTCCAGTATTATTTCTGGTAGAATGATAACAAAGCTTCCGTACCGGACTATTTTTATCGCGTCGATGGTCATGCCGGCTATTGCCTTCTACCTGATGACAAACCTGAATATGCATTCCAGTCTGATCGAAATTATAGCGTTCTTCCTTATTCTTGGTCTTGGGTTTGGCGTTTTATTTAATAACAACCTGATTATTCAGGAATCTGTCCATAAGGAAAACAGCGGTATCGCATTAACCTCGGTGAAGCTTTTCCAGTCATTTGGCCTGACAATTGGCGTCAGTGTATTCGGCAGTCTGCTTGCTTCGACAATCACCTCGGGCACGGACAAGCTTGCTGGTTCCCTGTCTGCCGGGCAGATGGAAGGGCTTAGTCATGCGGCTCAAGGCGGAATTCCACAAGGGCTTGATCCAAGTGTGGTTGAACAGATTAAAGGCGTATTCTCTAATGCTTTCCAGCATCTCTACTGGGTATCCTTCGTCTTTATGCTGATCGTATTTGTTATCTGCTTCTTCCTGAAGAGAGAGGTACTGACTGTATCGGATAAAAAAGAAGACGGAGAACCAGCGGAGGGTACTGCTGCGGTGGAAGCTTAAATTGAATGTAGAAGGAGCTGCTGTTATGTCCCCCGGTAATCAAGAGCCGGTGAAAATCGGACTGCGCGAGAAGAAAAAGCAAAAGACGCGTTTGACGCTGCAGCAGCAGGCGCTGCGCCTGTTTCGTGAGCAGGGCTATCAAGCGACGACAATTGAACAGATCGCGGAGGCAAGCGAGATTTCACCAAGCACCTTCTTCCGGTATTTCGCCACCAAAGAAGCGCTTGTGCTCGATGATGAATATGATCCTCTTCTTATTCGGGCATTCCAGAAGCAGCCGCGGGATTTGACGCCCATTCAAGCATTCCGTGAAGCACTCCGTTCCGGGTTCGAAGCAATTTCTTCGGATGACAAAGAGGCGCTCCAGGGAAGGATTAAGCTGATGCTCTCTGTTCCCGAGCTGCGCGCGGCCTGGCTGATCCATCAGAATAATACGATGATGCTGTTCGTAACCATTGTGTCCGAGCGTACGGGACGTTCGAAGGATGACTTCGAGGTGCTTACGTTCTCTGGCGCGGTGTTAGGGGCTGTCATGTCCGTGCAGCAATATTGCCTCGAGCATGAGGATGCTGATTTTATAACAAAAGTGGATGAAGCTTTAGCTTATCTGGAAGCGGGATTATCGCTCGGGAAGAAATAAGGAAGAAGAACCAGCGGACTGGCAGCTGGTTCTTTTTTTTTCAATACCGCCTGGCTGATGAAGCTGTTTCGGTTATTGATGGAAAAGGTATTGAATTTTACTAAATTCGGCATTCTAGATAAATCACAGATAACAGAGCATTCCTATAATGGAGAAGATGGCTTCCATATTGTCAGGAGGTGTTGATGGTTGCCGATGTACCGCAAGCTGGCGCCAACGGTGCTTAAGATCGCTGTCCTGGCCATCATCGTCGTATTTATCGTTCGTAACATACCGCTTAAGCTGGAGGATCTTACGTCTTTCCTGGTGCACGCGAACAGCCGGTTTTATTTCTCTTTACTTTTATTCTCGGTATTTCTTATGCTTCAAGCCGGTATTTGGGTATTAATTGTTAATGCATCCTTATCGGATAGCGGTAAGCTTAACGACAGTACGGGACTTCCTATGCTTCACGGGCTCCGTATATTCATTGAAACGCAGTTTGGCAAATATATTCCCGGGGGCTTCTGGAATGTAGCCGGACGTATTGTTATGGCAACCAAGGCAGGAGTGCCGCTGGATGCGCAGTTCGCTGCGATTGTATACGAGAATATTCTGCTGATTGCAGCGGCGCTGGTCTATGCCTTGATGCTGATTATTAGCCTGCATATTGTCCCGGTCTGGGTAGGGCTGGCGCTGGTTGCAGTTTTTGTGCTCATTTACTTGTTCTATGCCCCGTTGACGGAGCTGGTTAAGAGCTTATTCGTCCATGCCTCCAGATGGCGATTTCTGCAGCGGATGATCGGAAAAATGACGAAGTCGTTTGGCGGCGTTGAGATGACGGGCTCGGAGGTCAGTCTTACCCGGAATCAGTTCTTTACTTATCTGGCTTGCTTCCTGGGCAGCCATTTCATTATGGGGATCGCATTCTGGCTGCTGACCAACAGCTTTGATAAAGGGAAGGTTGGATTATTTTATGCGGCAGGCACGTTTGCAACTTCCTGGCTGCTTGGACTTGTTAGTCCTCTCCCCGGCGGGCTTGGTGTTCGGGAAGGGTTCCTGGTCTATTTCCTGTCTATGAAGCTTGGGACGGAGACGGCGCTTCAGATCTCGGTTATTGCCCGGTTATGGAATATTATGGCCGAGGTGCTGTTCTGGGCGATTATTCGGGGAGTATGCTATCTGACGAGAAGGGAGAAGGGGTATCAAACCTAGGAAGATTGCCGTTAAATGATACGCCCATAGGGAAGCGCTGTATAGCTCTCTGACTATACAGCGCTTTTTGTGCTGATGAAGTTTACTTCTTTATGCGATGAATCAGCCAGATGGAGAAGCTGGTTAGTCCTACAACTCCGCCTGCGCAGCACACTCCGGTCCAGCCCCACTCATGCCAGGCATAACTCCCGATAGAAGAACCGATCGCTCCACCAAGGAAGGTGGTTACCATCTGAACGGTATTCAGACGGCTGCGGGCCGGGGGCTCGAGGACATAGATGCGGGTCTGGTTGGCAACCTGAGTGCCTTGTACGCCAAGGTCCAGCAAGATAACGCCTGCAATAAGTGCCCATAACATGCCGCCCAGCAGTCCGAAGAGCAGATACGCGATGATGTTAAGCACGATTAAGGCGCCAATCATCCACTTGGTTGGGATGCGATCGGCGAGCCTGCCAACGATTGGAGCGCCTAATGCTCCAGCCGCTCCAATAAGGCCAAACAGCCCGGCGATTTGGCTGCTGTAATGATAAGGTTCGCCCTCCACGTAGAAGGATAACGCCGTCCAGAAAATACTGAAGGCGGCAAAGTTGGCGGCGCCAATCAGGGCGGACTCCCGCAGCGTCGCATACTTTTTGACAAGCCTCCCCATGGAGAACAGCAGTTCGCTATAGCGCAGTTCGGCGGTTGGGCGGGTCATGGGAAGCTTGATTCGGAGCAGAAGAAGCAGAGCCAGCATAGCTGCCGCAGCTACGGCATACATAAACCGCCAGCCCCAGGTTCCGCCGATCAGGCCGGAAATGGTTCGGGTAAGCAGAATGCCCAGCAGCAGGCCGCTTGTTACGGTGCCAACAGCTTTGCCTTGCTCGCCGGGCGCTGAGAGTGTTGCAGCGAGCGGGATGAGGATTTGCGGTACAACAGTTGTCAGGCCAACGGCAAAGCTGGCGATAAACATCCAGGCGAGATTTTGCGCGGTCGCTACACCAATCAGGGAAAGACAGACCAGTGAGAGCAGAACGGTAATAAGTCCTTTGCGTTCCTTGATATCGCCCAGCGGTACAAACAGGAACATACCCAAGGCGTAGCCGACCTGGGTGCAGGTGGAGACGAAACCAACCTCATCAGGAGCAACGCCAAAAGACCGGCCGATATCCGCCAGCAGCGGTTGATTGTAATACAAATTCGCAACGGTCATACCGGCGGTAAAAGCCATCAGAAGCAGCAACCCCTTGGAAAGCGATGCTTTGCCTAACGGTGCTGCCGGGGATTGAAGCGTATGAGTGGATGACATGATGATTTCCTTTCTTTCGGGGAAATAGGATTATACTGTCTCCACAATCTTACCTATAAATTTCTTGATGTAAAGAGGAATCTGGCAGCGGGTAGCTTTTGATTGATAATCGTAACCTATCTGCCGAACAAAGTGGAGCTGCGTTGGATTCCTTACAGCATATTAGGGCCTTTCCTATCATCTATGACAAAGAAAGCTGACGAATGACTTCGTATTCTGTACGGTCGATCTCTGTGAAGCCTAAGGAAGCATATAGATTTGCAGCCCGTTCATTATTCGGACGATGACCTAATAAGATAATCTTGCAGCCATGCTGCTCCTGGATATGCTTGACCACAGCCGACATGCCGCTGCGGCCGTACCCTTTGCCCTGATGGCGATGGTCGATCATAAAAGCCATAATCCAATAGTTATGGTCATCGGGATCGATGGCATAGACAGTGAATCCAACGATATCGTCATCAGCATACAGGGCTAATGCGTTCATTCCGCAATAAGCGGCTTCTGCCAGCCAAAATACAGCAGGTGCGGGGAACATGGTTTTCTGTTCCTCTGCAGCTTCCAAGAGTGTGCAGGCATACCAGTTGTTTGCGTTTATATTTTTTAACGTAATCAATATTTTATAGCCACCTCCTAAAAAGAATTGTGAAGCAATTCTTGCTTCGTAAGCATTTGCTTTATCATCATCTCTCTGAAGGAGATAGCGGACAAGGGAAGAGACGGATATAATCATTTTAGATGTCATACATATTTTTACATATAAGAGAGCTTGGAAGTACGCCGGTATTTCCGGGAGGGAGCTGTGGAGCATGGATAACGGTCTGAGCGGCGGAGTGATGGAGAAGGTCAATCCTTATTATTATGCAGGCGGAATAGCGGGCGGTATCGCTGGTTATGTGATTGCGAAGATCTATCAGATCTGGGCGATAGCTTACAGGCAGAGCAGGTTCGATCCGAATATGGCCAATTCGTGGAATACGGATTCGCCTCCGCAATGGGTTTGGGTTACCGAGCATCCCAATGCTTTTACTTTCTGGATAGTCATTGTTTATGCAGGGATTGGCTTATTAATGGTGAAGCTTTGTTTGGCAGGTGCCTCCAGAAAGAAGAATACAACAAATTCATTAAATCAAGAGGTGTAACATTGACTTCATATACGAGGAACGGAAGGGAGCTGCCCGGCAATTAGCGGAAGGAAAGGAGTCGGGAAATGTCAAAGCTGGTTATACAAGGGGTCAAGAGCTTGCTGGAGACATAAAGCTCCCTGTCAGCCTACATGTTACGTTGCACGAAATGCAGCATAATAGCCGATCTAAGCCTTATCTATGCTAATATCCTGCACAGAATACAGGATATTAGCAGCTAAACCGCTCCATTTTGCCACAATTCATTGAATATACTGCATTTTGTACAGCTTAACTCCCCCATCGCCCTCATTATGGGCAGATATCCTGCAGTTCGTACATGATCTGTACAACTGACCCTCTTAGGCCCGCAGCGATACGCAGGGTTCTTATTTTTTCGCCTTGATTTTATTCCACTCGCTTAAGTAAGGAACATAGTTAAGGTTCTGCGGCTCGTCGTCCAGCCAAGCCATAAATTCCAGCTCATTGCCGTCGTGATCATTGAAGTAGACGCTTGCCGCCGGCATCCACGCATGCACGAAGGGCTCCGGAGGAGCCTCATCCTTGCCAAAGCCCGGAAGCGGATAGATTCCCCGCTCAATCAGCCAGTCAGGAGCCTTCAACAGCTGATCGAGCTGCACGCCAAAGGCGAAGTGGCGAGGCTGCAGCTTATGCCCCCGGGGCACCTCTTTTAACGCCAGCAGATCTCTGCGCTCCCCTGCATAGAAGAAAGCCGATCTCCTCTCGGGCTTATGTAACGCAAGGGTTAGTCCCAGTTTCGTATAAAACTTGATGGAACGGTCTAAATTCGTCACTTGCAGATGGGTTTCGAAGATGGAATCAATCATGTCGATAAGCTCCTTTTTAACATACGTACTGTCTTGTCCTATTGTAACTTATCATGCGCTTCATATGACATTTGTCATCTGAAAGAGATTACGTTCATGCGTAGGATCATGATTCAGGAAAAGGTAAGATGATGACATAAGAAAGACAACAACTTCAGAAGTTGACAACAGCATGACAAATTATAGATAGCGGGAGTGAAGCAGACAATGAGTTATGCAATCGAGCTTAATAATGTCTCAAAGATCTACCAGGGCAAAAAGGCTGTAGATAATTTAACGCTAAAGGTGGAGAAAGGAACAGTTATTGCGTTGCTCGGGCCAAACGGCGCCGGCAAGACGACAACCATCTCCATGATTCTGGGACTAAAGCAGCCAACCACCGGAACGATCAAGCTGCTGGGCGGAAGTCCGAAGGATATTAAGGTTCGCAACCGGATTGGCGCGATGCTGCAGGAAGTCAGCGTCATCGATAATCTGAAGGTGGCGGAGACGATCGAGCTGTTCCGCAACTACTACAGCAACCCGCTTTCCTTGCAGGAGCTGCTTCGCATCTCCGGTCTTGAGAAGGAAAAGGACAAAATGGCCGCTTCGTTGTCCGGCGGACAGCAGCGCCGGTTGGGCTTTGCGCTTGCAGCGGCAGGCGATCCGGACATTATTTTCCTCGACGAACCAACGGTGGGCATGGACGTCACCTCCCGTCAAATGTTCTGGGATACGATCCGTTCCATGGCTGATAAAGGCCGTACGGTTGTCTTGACGACGCATTATCTGGAAGAAGCAGACAGCCTCGCCGACCGTATTGTGGTCATCAACCAGGGCAAGGTTGTTGCGGATGGCTCGCCAAGCCAGATCAAAGCGGAGACAACGGGCCGCGTCATTTCGTTTACAGCCGGCGCTGCTGTTACATCGGAACAGCTGCGGGCGCTGCCGGGCGTTATCGATGTGGAATGGAACGGCAGAAGAGTGAAGCTTCATAGTCGTGATACAGACCGGCTGATTATGACATTGATCGAACAGCGTATCGATATGAAAGATATTGAAATCCAAAGTGGCGGTCTGGAAGATGCGTTCCAGGCAATTGTCCACTCGACGAACTAAGGGGGATATGATCTAATGAGTCAATCTACAAGTATGAAAGCAACGTTTGCCCAATGCAAAGCGGAGCTGCTGCGCACCGTGCGTAACCGCCGATTCGTTATTTTCTCGTTTATTATGCCGGTTGTGTTTTATTTTATCTTCACCAATACCGTTGGCGATAATGTGCAAGTTGGCAACGTGGATTGGAAATCCTATTATCTGATGTCGATGACGGTGTACGGTGTTGTAGGGGCGAGCCTTACTTCCTATGCCCAGCGGCTGTCCAGAGAGCGAAGTCAGGGTTGGTTGTCTTTATTGAAAATCACGCCTTTGCCATCCTGGTCTTATGTATTGTCTAAAGTATTGTCGCAAGCCGTCATTAACCTTGCTATTATTATTGTGATGTTCCTTGTTGGCGGTATTTTCAAAGACGTGAATTTAAGTGCATCGACATGGATTACTTGCGGCTTGTTCATCTTTATTGGGGGCTTCTCGTTTATGGGCCTTGGCACACTGATTGGTTCGATCAAAAATGCGGATTTTGTCCAAGTTCTTTCCATGATATGCTATATGGGACTTTCCATTCTGGGCGGCCTCTGGTTCCCGACGGATACGATGTCGAGCACGATGAAGACGATTGCCCATCTTACGCCGACCTACCGTCTTGGCCAAGGAGCTTGGGATGCGATTGCCGGAGTGTCGATTAACTGGACCGGCGTAGGCATACTGGCTGCTTATGTAGTGGTATTCCTTGCAATCTCGTCTTATATTATGAAAAAACAGGAAGCGGTGTAATGCAAAATTACTTGCATGCCTTACGTCGATTTATAATGAAGCGGCCTCCAGACGGGGGGCCGCCCATTGTATTTATGCTGTTCTGGCTTGTTTATATGTTGTTCCCGATCTTTTCCATTACGGAATATCCGCTAGCGGAGCAGATAGCCGATTATTCGTTGGTCTCCATTTTTACCGCCTGCTATATTTTGGGACATTTGCGAAAAGAATGGCGGCTATGGGCCGTCATCATCCATCTGGTCATTATTGCTTATTTCAGCTGGCGGTATGACAAGGACTTTATGTATATGGGCTTTTTTACCGCTTCGCTAATTGGCCTTCTGCCAACGCTGAGAAGTGTGGGGATAGGGCTGTCCGGCGTACTTCTCTTATACGGCTTCGAGGTCTGGCATTACGAAACGACTAATCGTATGGATGCGCTTCTCGATCTGCTGCCCGCTATGCTTGCTCTGTTTCTGCTGCCGTTCGTCATGTTTATCGGCCGGCGGTCCAAGCTGCTTCGCGCACAGCTGCAGTTAGCCAATGATGAAATCGCCCGTTTGTCCAAGCAGGAGGAGCGGCAGCGGATTTCCCGTGAGCTGCATGACACGCTGGGTCATACCTTAACGATGATCACGCTCAAGAGTGAATTGGCAGAAAAGCTTATTGTCCATCATCCGGACCGGGCGAAGCAGGAAATCAGGGATGTTCAGCTCACTTCCCGTGCGGCGCTTAAGCAGGTCCGGGAGCTGGTAACGGGGATGAATACGGTGACGCTGCAGGATGAACTGTCGAATGCGAAACGGATTCTGGCCGCGGCTTTTATAACGATTAAGGTTCAAGGGAGTCCTGCCACCGCCTCGCTAAGCCCGCTTGTTGATAATATGCTTGGAATGTGTCTGCGTGAGGCGGTAACGAATGTCGTAAAGCATAGCGAAGCGCGCCAATGCGTAATTGAGTGGGCGATGACGCCTGACCAGTATAGGCTGGGCATCCGGGATAATGGGGTCGGCTGTGATAAGACAGACAAGGGCGCGGCTCATAACGGACTAAGGGGAATGCAGGAAAGATTAAATCTAGTAGACGGCAAGCTGGAATTTCAATCGGTAAAAGGCAGCGGCAGCGTTCTGACCATAACCGTGCCTAGAGTGCGCTCGTCATCGAAGAAGGGAGAGTCCACATAAATGAGAGTGCTTGTAGCCGAAGATCAGGGCATGCTGCGCGGTGCGCTCAGCGCCCTGCTGGATATGGAGGAAGATATTGAGGTTGTGGGACAAGCGGAAGACGGCGAGCAGGCGCTTGAGATGATCCGCAGCTTGAAGCCCGATCTATGCGTCATGGATATAGAGATGCCTAAGCTGACCGGCCTGGATGTAGCGGATCGCCTTCGTGCGGATAAGCATCCCTGTCTGGTCGTTATACTGACAACTTTCTCGCGTTCCGGGTATTTCCAGCGGGCGATGAAGGCAGGAGTGAAAGGCTTTCTGCTCAAGGATTCCCCGATTGATGAGCTGTCTGCAGCGCTTCGTAATGTATACGGCGGGAAGCGTGCGGTCAGTCCGGAGCTTGCTTTATCGTTCTGGGAAGCGGAGAATCCGCTCACGGAGCGGGAGCGGGAAGTGCTCTGTCTCGCACGGGAGGGACTGCCTGCAGGAGAGATTGCGACGAAGCTGTTCCTCTCGGCGGGAACGGTACGCAATTATTTGTCGGAAGCAATTCAGAAGCTGGATGCGAAGAACCGGATCGATGCGATTGGAATTGCGGAGAAGAATGGCTGGTTGGACTAAGGGGCCAATGGCTTTAGAAACTTGATGTAAAAGTACAGTTAAATTCGGCGTAAATTGCTCCATGAGCTTTATCGTCGTTTAACTGTACTTTTTTATTTGAATCAAGGTTTCCGTCATGGTATCAGGAGTTATCCTGCAACATTCGTTAGCCGTCTAGTTATTAATGGTTATCTTGCTCGTTTAATGAGGAATGCGTTATCGGCTTTATTAAATCCGATCTGCGGGTAATAGTCCATAGCGGAGGGAGCGGAAAGCAGCAGCAAGGAGACCTCTTCTCCAATCTCTTCGCGCAGCCGATTCACGAGCTGTGTACCGATACCTAGGCGTTGATGAGTTTTGCTGACCGCCAGATCGGAGAGATAGCAGCAATAAGTGAAATCGGTTAAGGCGCGGGCCACGCCGACAAGCTGATCGCCATCCCATGCGGTTATGATCAGATCCGCTTTATCGATCATGGTCTGAATGCGATCCAGATCGTCGACGGGGCGTTTGATGCCGGAGCTTCGAAAGACATCGGATACTTGAAGAGCCGTTATGGGAGCCGAAATGCGGTAGTCAATAGACATGATAATTCCACCTCGCTACATTTTTTAGATGATTACTATATCTTATAAATACCCGCGCTCGCGTGCAAGTCGAATCGCTTCCGCACGGTGTCTGGCGCCAAGCTTGGCGTATATAAGCGAGACATAATTTTTGACGGTGCCCTCGCTTAAATAAAGCTCGGAAGCAATCTCTTTGTTAGTAGCTCCGGCACATAGCTGCTGTACAATTTTGACCTCGCGTGTTGTTAAAACCTCCTCCGGCTCCTTTCCGGGAACGGCGGGTCCGGCGGATAAGCGGGAACGGAATTGGATTTCCGGCGCATACTTACGCCATTCCGGTGTCCAGAGCGGAGGATGCCATGAACCGGCTTTCAGCTCCCGGATTGCGGTTATTAACAGATCGGGCGGAACCTCTTTCATGAAGCAAGCTGCAGCCCCGGCATGAATGGCATCGATCAGCCATTCCTCGTGATGGAAGGTTGTTAAGACAATCATGAGAGGCAGCTCTGGCCGACTCTTCATTCTGCGCATAGTTGTTACCCCATCGATTCCGGGCAATCGAAGATCCATGAGCACGACATCTGCCGGCTTTTGCTCCATGAGAGCAAGTGCCTCTTCTCCTGTAGATGAAGTCCATACGACTTCAAGATCAGGCTCGAGATTAAGCACAATCGCCAAGCTTTCACGAATAAGAGCTTGATCCTCCGCTATTCCAATATGAATCATTTGTCCTTCCCCCTCAACAGCCTGACGCAAGAGCAAAGGTAAGTTGTACCGTTGTTCCTTGTCCATGCTTGCTTGTGATATACAGCTGGCCGCCTGCTCGAGGTATTAGCTTGTTCATGGTTTTAAGTCCAATACCGGTCGCTTCGGCAAGACCAGTATCAAAGCCGATTCCGTTGTCCTTCACGGAAATATGCAGTGTATTTCCTATTTGCTCCATTACTACGTCAATCCGATTGGCGCCGCTATGACGGACGGCATTGGTCATGGATTCAATAACGGTACGGGCAATCAATTCGGCCTGCTCGGATGAAGCATCCATAAGCCTCCAGTCTATGGCGGACAATCGGCAGTTAATGGCAAGATCCAGCGTCTGTTGCATTCGCTCGATGGATTGCTCCATGAACCGCATCCAATCAGACGGCTGCTGCCTTCCTTCGCTCCATTCGGCAACCGCCCGCCGCATTTCATGAAGTCCTTCCAGCGAGGTTTCCCTGGCCTTGTTCATAAAGCGAATTCGGTCGTCGCCCTCCACGCGCAAAGCGACATCCAGAGCGCGTACAATGGATGCCCAATATTGCCCGGTCCGGTCATGCAGCTGTCCGGCAATCCGCAGCCGTTCCTCATCCCTTACTCGAAGCTCCTGTTCGAACGCTGACAGCGCCAGCAATCGGCGGGCCTGCTCACGTCCTTTCAACAAGGCGCCAAGCACAAAAGCATAAGAACCAGCGACAAGCAGCAGGATTAGCTGGAGATAAAATTCCGCATGAAAGCTGTAATGCGCCATTAGAAAACCGGTTAGCTGTAAGGCAAGCAGTACGGCTCCTTGCTTCCAGGAAAGATGAATCCCTGTACGTGCGAGGGGAGAGAGGAGGGCGAATAAAGGGATGTCGCTCTGTAATATAAAGGTCCAAGCAAGGATAAGAGCGGTCTCAAGCAAGGCCCCAATATATAACGCAGAGCTTGAATCGGAAGGCTTCTTCCAATGATCGCCTATACACCATGCCATAATGGCAATACTGATCGCATCAGTCAGCCAGGCATGGAATTCCCCCTGCATCCATAATCCAATACCGATCCCTCCGTAGCCGGCCAGGCGCAGCATAATAAACATCGCTCTCATTCATATCCCCCTATGACCAAACCCTGACTGCAGTCACTATCGATGTGACTTCTATTTCCAATAAGCTAAACGTATCACAAGGAAATGGCTGTTACTATCTCTTTTTCTAAAATCAGGGGGTTGATCATGATGCTGGCAGGTCATTATTCAGCAAGTTTTTTATTGAAAAAGGTGGACCCGTCTATCAAGCTGTGGCATTTGTTCTTAGCTGTGCAACTGCTTGATGTCCTGTGGGCGATATTTATTCTGCTGGGGATTGAGAAAGCCGATATGAGCGAAACATTGCCTGCGCTGCCGATTCATCTCACGTATATGCCGTACACACATAGCTTGCCCGGAGCATTATTCTGGTCGCTGGCCGCTTGCTGCGCTTATCGGTTCTTCCTCGCCCGCGGCCAAGGCGGGTATAAAGCTTCGATTATAATAGGGGCGGCCGTGTTCTCTCATTGGCTGCTTGATCTTCTTGTGCATGATAAGGATATGCCGTTGATCGGCAATCATCTGAAGGTCGGCTTCGGGCTTTACGGCAGTATCCTGTGGAGTCAGCTTATTGAGTTCGCCTTGCTTGGCATGGGGCTTATCCTTTATTGGAGGATGGGGAGGAGCAAGCTTGCCCCGGCTTTGCTCCTTGTTTTTATTGCTATGGCTCTTGTTAATGCTCTTTCGATATGGGGACCCGAGATTCCAAGCGCATCATTCGTGGCTGTGTTCAATCTCTGTTATTATCTGACGTGTGCTGTTGTGATTGCCAGATTAGAGCGGAAGATAGATCTCGAATAATCGTCATCATCAGCTCCTTGGCAGTTGACGGGTAAGCATCGCGCCGCTGCAGCAACCCGACTGGAATCGGGGCTTCATTCCAGTCAACGGATATTGGTGATAGGCCGGCAGGCAGCGGAGTAGATGCGAGCACGACCCCGATTGCTGACGGTATGCTGCTCACGAAGCTTGGAATGGCCGATATTTGGCTGATGGAATACAGCATCGGCAGCTTGTCATAGCGGGACAGATGCTTGGACAGCCTCAAATAATAAAGACAGGTTGCTCCGCCGGCGAACAGAGGGTACGGAAGCAGCTCCTCGAATGGTACAACATTGCCCGTTTGATGAATCGGATGATCCCACGCAGCCGCAAATACGATCTTTTCCTCGTACAATGGCTCGAATCGAAAGCCAAAGGCTTCGGCAGGCTCGCCGCAAATGGCGAAGTCAAGCTTTTCCTGCTTAAGCTCTGTTGCCAAAGAGTCCGTATTCCCGATAACCATGCTGCAGGTTACGCCAGGCTTTTGCCCGCGGAATTGCTGCAAGGCGGTCGGCATTGCCGTGGCCGCAAGTGTCTCCAGCATCCCGATCCGAAGATGGCCGATATCCTCCCGTAAGATCGCCTTCGCCTGCTCCGCCGCATAATGCCAATGTCGGATCAACTGTTCGACTTCCGCAGCATAGAGGCTTCCGGCTGGTGTAAGCTCCGCTTCCCAGCCCCTCCGAAATAATAGGAACCCAAGCTCCTTCTCCAGCCGCTGAATCTGATTCGTAATCGTAGACTGGGCATAATTCAACTTGGCTGCAGCCTTGGCGAAGCTACCCTCCTTCAGAACTGTCTGAAACGCGGTTAATTCCTTCAAATCCAACGTCATCATCTCCATCTAATATCCCGAATGAGTTGTTCAATTAATTCAATTATATAGATGAAGGGAATCGGAGTACAATAAACCCATCTTCATAAGGGAGTGATGATGGATGCCATTTATTCGGGTTAGTTATAGAGAGGATCAATATGGGCAGCAAGAGCTGGAAGCCATTAGCATAGCCATTCATAAGGCATTGATGGAGCATTTTCGGGTGCCGGAGGATGATTATTTCCAAGTGTTCCATGGGCATAAAAGAGGAGAGTTTTATTACAGCCCTGACTATCTGGCTGCCCGGCGAACGGACCGGCTGCTGTATATTCATATAACACTGAAATCGGGCAGGACCATAGAGCAGAAGACAGGCTTTTACAAGGAGCTTGCGGAGCGTCTGTGTAAGCTCGGGGTACAGCCGGGAGACATCTTTGTCATGCTGGCCGGCAATGAGTTGGAAGACTGGACCTTTGGCAATGGGGTTGCCCAGATGCTTGAGCCGGCAAGGGAGGCGCATCCGTATGCATCCAAGGATTGATGCGACGGCTGTAAGAGAGAACTATGGCAGGTTAGCCCCAGCCTTTGCGCGTTATTCCGAGGAAACGCTGTTCGGAGATATGTGGCGAAGGGAAGAGCTTCCGCTCCGTGAACGGAGTCTGATTACCGTTGCGGCATTGGTGGCCGGCGGACATACGGATCAGCTTCCTTATCATCTGCGTTTGGCGCAGGAGAATGGCTTATCGATCGATGAACTGATTGAAGCCGTCACGCATTTGGCCTTTTATGCGGGGTGGCCGAAGGCAGCCTCCGCTTTGGAATGTATGAGGTCTGAAATCTAGATCAGATCGAAGCTGTCCAAAGCCGATTTCAAATGACTTTTGGGGGCTGCCTCTCACCGCACGCTGGATTTCGTCCAGTCAAATCAGGATAAAAGCAAGGCTTCGAAGGCTGTGTTGGATTCACTCCAGTACAAAGCTCTAGAAGGAGCCGTTATCGTCCAAATTGGATTGATTATACTGCAGAGAATCCAGTGTAGATTAACTGGCTATTCTAAAATGCTCCGTTATGCTGCATGAAATCCAACGCAGCTAGAATCAAAATAAAAAGGGTATCCCAAAAAGTCTTATACATGGCTTTTTAGGACACCCCTTTTTCATTTGCCCTTTACTCCAATATGGATGGGAGGATATGATAGGAATATAGCAGAAAATGGATATTAATGAAACATGCCTTCGAGCAGTGGGAGGCCGTCCGCGTTGAGCGTATTACCACAACAACCCATCACCGTTCCCAGAAGGCGATTGAGCGGCTTGGCGCCAAGCGTGAAGGGATACTCCGCAAGAAATATCACGGACTCGATTACATGATCTTCAGTATTGTAGCGGATGAATGGCTGCTGGTGAAGAAGCGGCTGGAGAAGTTATTAAATAGGGAGGTGTGAAGATGGTATTTAAGCCAAAAAGGGACTTATGGCTGTCTATTATCATGTGGTGCTGTATCGCCTTACTGTTCTTCTCGGCATTATCCCCTTTTGTTATAGGCGGTGCCGGCCCCTTTGTAACGTTTTTTGTTCTCGTCTTATGCTTGCCTTGTGCTGCATTTATATTATGGATATGGCTGAAGGTGTCCTATGTAATCGGAGAGTCTGATCTGGTCGTGCGGATGGGACCCATTCGAATAGCTATCCCTCTTGCCAGTATCAGGAAAATAAAACCTGTTCGTTCTATTGTTTCCAGCACGGCTACATCAATCAACAGACTGGAAATTCATTATAAAGCATACGATATGATCTATATTTCGCCGCTTCTTCAGGAAGCATTCATAGCTGAGCTTCAACGCAGATGCCCGCAGCTAAAGCTGGAATAAGTACAATTTGTAAATGCTTGCTTGCTGCCGGCGAATGAGACAAGCTCCATATAAGGGGCTTTCTTTTTTTTAGTGATTTTGTGTATAGTAGGGGCTACAGACAGGAAGGCGGGGGTGCTCGAGTTGTTCCAGTTCAACCGGATGAACACATTGCGGAATCAAATTTTCCTCGGATTTATGCTGGTCATGCTGCTGGTGCTTGCTTCTGTAGGCTTTTTCACATACGGACAAGTCTCGGAGCTGCTGCGCAATAATGCCGAGAAGCATATCCAGCAGACGGCGGTGCAGGCGACCGGCAAGATGAATGTTCTGCTTCATCAAATGGATACGTTTACAATGCAAGTGGCCACCAATGCATCGATTCAGAGTCTGATGAGCAAGGAGGTCAGTGGAACGATGCTGACCTTCGAGGAGCGTCAGGTGCTGCAGCATGAAATCCGGAAGCAGCAGGCTTATGTCAGCGGAGTGCAATCGATTGAGCTGTATTCCAACGGCTTCCGTGTGTTGTTCCCGTTAACGGATGTCAGCTTATACAACAAGGTGCCGAATGAATGGATCCGGCAGGCGGACCGGGCAGCAGGCCAGCTTGTATGGTACGGAATTGATCCGAAAAATCCGAATCAGATTACCGCGATCCGGCGTGTCCGCCTGATTGACGAATCCTTTTCGAATGCCGGGTATTTATTGGTCCGAATCGATAAAAAATATTTTGAGCTAATTGATACGAATACATCCTCGGACGGGAAAGAAGAGATGGGGCTGATTGACGGCTCCGGCCAGATTATTGCAGCGAACTTCTCTTCTGATATCCCGCAGGATGTGCTGCAGCAGACAGACCGGAAGACCATTGAGATGAACGGCAAATCGTATATTCTGGTGCAAAAACAGCTGGATGCAGCGGCAGGATGGAAGGTACTCATTCTGACGCCGGTTACTTATGCGACGGAGGGAATCTCTGTGCTGCGTACGGCTATTGAGGTTTCTGTCATCATCGGCGGATTATTGTTTGTTATTCTGACATTTATTTTGTCGACCATGATAACGAGGCCAATTCTTAATCTGATTAAGGCCATGAGGGGCGCCAAATACGGCTCGCTGAAGCCCATACCGGTTACCTCTTCTACTCTGGAGATCAATGAGCTGAATAATACGTACAATCAGATGGTCGCCTATTTGAATGAGCTGATTGAAGTCGTGTACGAGAAGGAAATTATTCAAAGCCGGACGGAGCTGAAGGCGCTGCAAGCGCAGATTAACCCGCATTTTCTGTTCAACACGCTGGAGGCGCTTTATTGGGCGCTTGAGGACAAAGACGAGGAGGAGCTGTCGCAGGTCGTGGTTGCCATGTCCGGCTTGTTCCGGTATGTCATTAACCGGTCAGATGATGATGAATGGGTAACGGTAGAAGATGAGCTGGAGCATGCTGAACGTTATCTGAAAATTATGGATATGCGTCTGATTGACCGGCTTATATGGCGGATTGAAGGCTGCGACAGCCGGCGTGGTGTTCCAATTCCGAAGCTGCTGATTCAGCCGCTTGTGGAGAATGCCATCTCGCATGGCGTGGAGCAGCGGCTGGGACAAGGATCAGTAATTATAAGCGTTGAGGATTCGGAACGCGAGGGATTTATTCGAATTTCCGTTACGGATAACGGCCCGGGTATGAGCTTGGCCAAGGTGCAATCCCTGTACGCAGCGATGAAGCAGGGACATGTACATGATGCGAAAGGCAACGGAGTAGGCATATCGAATGTGGATCGCAGGCTAAGGTTATATTACGGGGAAGAGACGGAAGGCTTGCAGATTCTAAGCGAGCAGGGAGCGGGCACGAAGATGTCCTTTGAAATACCGATTGAACATGGGGGCTTGGTAGAATGAAGACAATATTAATTGTGGACGATGAGCCAAGAACAAGAGAAGGCGTACGTAAAGTGCTGGAGTCCTGGTCCGCCGGCCGTTACCGTATTACGATGGCAACAAGCGCAGTAGAGGCGCTCCAATGGTTGGATGAGAACGAGGCGAATCTGGTCATCACCGATATTCGGATGCCGGAGATCAACGGGCTGGAGCTGGTAGAGAAGCTGCGGGGAAGACAGCATCCGCCGGTCGTTATTGTGATCTCCGGCCATCCCCAATTCGATTATGCCCATAAGGCTTTGCAATTTGGCGTGATTGAATATTTACTGAAGCCGCTAGACAAAGCAAAGCTTGTTGAAGCGGTAGAGCTCGCCTTCCGCAAGCAGGAAGAGATGCAGCGCATAGAACGAATGGAACGCCTGGTGGATACAAAGCTGCTGGAGACAACGGAGCAAGAGAACCAGTACAGCGCACCGGTGAAGGAAGCTATTCAATATCTGGACGAGCATCTGCATGAGCCGATTACGATGCGGGATATTGCCGATCACTTGCATATGAATGCGAGTTATTTCAGCGTGCTGTTCAAGGAGCAGAGCGGGCTGACATTCAGCGATTATTTGACGAGAAGACGGGTTCAGAGAGCCAAGGAGCTGCTGACGAATACACGCCTGTCGATTAACGAAATTGCCGAGAAGGCAGGCTATCAGACGGCCAAATACTTCGTGAAAGTGTTCCGCTCGCATGAAGGAGTAAGTCCTGGGCAATATCGGAAAAACGTCACGCATGCGGAGGAAACCATCCAATAAAAGTAGTACTATTCCCAACTCATATGACCTTATGCTGCCGTGAAAGCGCTGTTACAATTTAGTTATCAACACAAACACATATCAGTCAAAAAGGGGTTGTAAACGTGTTCAAACAAACGAAGTGGATGACATTATCACTTATTCTCTGTCTAGCCCTTGTAACGGCAGCATGCGGTAACAACAATAGCGGCAGCAGCTCAAATAGCGGCTCTTCTGAAAGCGGTTCCGATAAGAAGGTAACGATCAGCTTTATGCATCTGTGGCCGGAAGGCGTATCCGCCGGTCAGAACAAGATTGTTAACCAGATTATTAACGATTACAAAAAAGAGCATCCAAACGTGACCATCAAGCAAGAGGTTCTGGATAACGAGCAATATAAGAACAAGCTGAAGGTCCTGTCTGCTTCCAACCAGCTTCCTGATGTAGGCGTTACCTGGGCAGCCGGCTTCCTGAAACCTTATGTCGACGGCAAATTGTTCACCCCGGTTGATGATCTGCTGAGCGGCGAGCTTAACGGCAAATTCGTAGCGGGCACAACAGAAGCATACGCCATTGACAACAAAACGTATGCGCTTCCGCTTGAGTTCAACATTGCACCAATCTACTATAACAAAGAGATTTTCGAGAAATATAATCTTGAAGTGCCAACCACTTACGACCAATTCAAGCAGGTTGTGAAAACGCTGTCCGATAACGGCGTAGCTCCAATCGCGCTTGGCAACAAAGACCGCTGGACAGGTTCCCTGTGGTATATGTACCTGGCTGACCGTATCGCTGGTCAAGAAACAGTAGCAAACGCCATTACAGGCAAAGCAAAATTCACAGATCCAGGTCTGCAGCAAGCAGCATCTGAAGTGCAGTCGCTTGTTGATGCTAACGCATTCGTGAAAGGCTTTAACGGTCTGTCCAACGAAGAAGCCAAATCCGAATTCACGAACGGCAATGCGGCTATGTACCTGATGGGTACTTGGGACCTGCCTAACTTCACAACAAACGAAGATATTCCGCAATCGTTCCGTGACAACGTCGGGTTCTTCAAATTCCCGACGGTCGAAGGCGGCAAAGGCAATGCCGACAGCTGGGTTGGCGGTCCTGGCGTAGGCTTGTTCGTAGCAGAGAACTCGAAAGTAAAAGAAGAAGCAAAAGCATTCGTGCAATACTTCGTAACGAAGTGGGGCGAGCAATCCGTAACCGGAGCAGGCGTTATTCCGGCTACGAAGATCGACACAGCTTCGCTTCAGCTGCCGCAGCTGTATATCGACCTGTTCAACGAGTTGAACAAAGCAAGCAGCATTACCCTGTTCGCGGACGTACAACTGCCGGCTAATGCGGCTGAGACTCATCTGAATATGATCCAATCGCTCTTTGGCAAAGCTGTTAACCCGGAGAAATTCGCATCTGAGCAAGATGCCGCCATCGCGAAGGGCAACTAATTCAGCTATCTTCAGACATCTAGAATAGAGGAGGCCTGTCCGGCCATACCAAATGACCGGATAGGCGCTTTACCTCTTTGCAGAAAGGAGTCGGCCAATTTGGATAAGGTGTTATCTAACAAGAAAGTGATTGCTTTATATGTTCTGCCATCTCTGCTGCTCATTCTGGCCGTCGTCTATATTCCCATCGTTCTGACAGGCTATTACGGCCTGAATGAATGGAACGGGATTGGCGCCATGAAGTGGGTTGGATTGGATAACTACGCAGCACTAATTAAAGATGAAGATTTCTGGAAAAGTGCAGGGCATTCGCTTTTGCTGGCAGTATTTTCGATGGTCAGCCTTATTGTCTATCTCATCGTAGCCATGGTGTTAGCCGCAAAACTTAAAGGAGCAAACCTGTTCCGCAAAATTTACTTAATTCCGATGCTGCTGTCCTCGGTAGCTATCGCTCAGCTATGGCTCAAAATTTATCATCCTACTAACGGTATTATGAACAGCTTGCTGGAATCCCTTGGCGTTGCAAATCCTCCCGCCTGGCTTGCAGAAACGGATCTTGTTCTGTTCGCATTGTTTATTCCGATTCTGTGGCAGTACGCGGGCTTCTATATTCTGATTTATTACGCAGCACTGAAGAACATCCCGTCTTCGCTTGAAGAGGCAGCCAAGATTGACGGAGCGAACTCCCTCCAGATTGCCTGGAAAATCAAATTCCCGCTGGTGATGGAGGTTGTCAAAGTAACGATTGTGCTTGCAGTCGTAGGCTCCCTGAAATATTTCGACCTGATCTATGTCATGACAGACGGCGGTCCTAACGGTTCAAGTGAAGTAATGGCATCGTATATGTATCATAAAGCGTTCAAAGCTTATGACTTTGGTTATGGCAGTGCGATCGGCTTTTTCCTGCTGCTTATCTGTCTTATTGCGACCTATATCATCCGCAAGGCAACTGCAAGCAAAGACACGATCCAATATTCGTAAGTTTAATGCTTACGCAGTAAGAATCATCACGAATAGTCATTGGAATGACAATTTGTGTGATAATTCTTTAGGCTAATGCTTACGAAGTAAGAATCATCACGAATAGTCATTGAAATGACTATTTGGGTGATAATTCTTTAGGCTAATGCTTACGAAGTAAGAATCATCACGAACAGCCTTAATCGGCTGTTTGTGTGATTATTCTTTTTAGGAGGTACGCTTCATGTCATCTACAACTATGAAACTCGGCGGCGAAGCGAAATCCGGTTCGAGAATAGGAATGAAGGTCGGCTACGCTGTACTTTATATTGTTCTTATCGCCGTTGCGGTGTTTCAGGTCTATCCGCTTATCTGGCTTATGTTCTTCTCTTTGAAAAATAACCAGGAAGTCTTTAATCTATCGCCATTTGCCTTGCCGTCTCCTCCGCATTGGACGAATTACAGCAAAGTGTGGAATGCAGGCAATATTGATACTTATTTCCTGAACAGCGTATGGATTACCGTGGCCGCAACGGCTGCAACCATTCTGCTTGGCAGTTTGGTTACATTCGCCATTACCCGTATGAAATGGAAGCTTAGCTCGCTGGTCCTTGGTCTCTTTATGGTGGCGATGATGATTCCGGTTCACTCGACGCTGATTCCGCTGTTCAGCATGTTTAACAAAGTGCATCTAATTGATAATCCGCTGTCCTTGATTTTTGCTTATGTCGCGTTTAACATGCCAATCACCATTATGATTCTGCTTGGGTTCTATTATGCCCTGCCGAAGGAAGTGGAAGAAGCGGCTGTTATCGACGGTGCGGGTATCCATACCGTATTCTTCCGGATCATCTTCCCGATGACCAGCTCCGTGCTGGCGACAACAGGGATTATCAACATGATCTATAACTGGAATGAGTTTATTTTCGTCAATACGTTCATCAGCTCGGATAAGTTCAAGACGCTTACGGTCGGCGTACAGAACTTTATTGGACAGTATACCACCGATTGGGGTGCCATCGGCGCTACGCTGATGATCAGCATTCTGCCGATTCTGATCACGTTCCTATTCCTCAGTGACCGGATCGTAGAAGGTATTGCTGCCGGCTCGGTCAAAGGTTAATTCGGAATTGTGAAGAAAAGCCGCTTCTCTTTAATGGGAAGCGGCTTCTTTTTTACGACAATAGAATTTTATAATTCAACTTTTGCGTCTAAAACCTGTGTAAGCGGTAGCGTCTTTTATGTTAGTAACCCTTGATATACCCTGCTTGAAAATAGAAAACCCCGGCTTCGTTTGGTAAAGTGAAAGTACGACCAGTCACTACCACATAGAAGAGGTGTCCTCTCTATGCTAGAGCAAAATCAGCCATTCGATCAACTACTCAACGAGATAAAATCAGCTATTTAGGAACTGAAAGTGATTAACATCTGAAAAACGCGGGCTTTAAGAAGAATTTGGCTTCACTTGTGCGGTATTGTTCCGAATTATTTTTGTGTTGCTGTTGCAGCAGAAAATTGGTTTCGTCAGCTTAAAAGCCATCAAGGTACGGATTATCCGGGTAAAGAGGCTTTAGATCGTTTCCTCAACCACAGCGGGTACGCTTGTCGCCTCTTTTTAACGTTACTGAGCCGCGAGTGGGACAGTTCATTGCATGGAGCATGGAGAACCCGTCCTCTGACACACGAGAAAATCGATGGATATTCCTTCGTTCTGGTTGACTTCACACTACTGCCCGAATAATTCCAGTATTAATGGGACTGCCGCCGGAATCGATAATTTTTTAATTTTAATCTTCAGAGTTTTACATTTTTATAGAAAAATTTAATAAAAGAAATACTAATTAGATGCTATTCCAAAAAAACGGAAATAGTTATTTGTGCCCATTTATTTCCAACTGGTTTGTTGTGTATTATTGACGAGCATCGATCCTTTTTTAGGAGGAGAAAAATGATTAGAAAAACGGCAAAAACATTTCTGACAACATCCACACTCGCTGCAGCACTATAAATTACAACTAATATACCAAGTGCCCATGCAGCATCATATTCATTTACTGATATGACCACTTGGGCAACCGTTGGTACGGGATATACTACGAGCGGTGGGTTTGTAGGGAATGTCCAATCCATGCTATGGGCGTCGGGTTATCCGAGTACCGTTGGTACGGTTGATCAAGCTTTTGGAACTGGAACCAAAAATGCAGTAAAACTATTCCAAACGGCTAATAGTGTCACTTCTGATGGTGTTGTAGGTTCGGGCACGTATGATAAATTTGAGGATTACACAATGAATACAGGATTCCAAGCAAGACGTTATCAAAACTCTGGTAGCACAACATATTTAGTTGATTACGGACAATATCCTAACGGTTCTGGTGGATACGTTGAATATGACTTAATGAACTATTATAACAACACGTTGGTAAAAGCCGGAACTGTCTATTCTTATTAATTAAAAAAGGAGCACCTGAAATGAAGAAAAAAATAACTGTTACGTTGTCAACGATTGCTATAGCAGCAAGCGTGATTGTATTCAATCAAGGCTTTGCTGCCGAATCTTCTGGTAGTCAAGTTTCAATTGTTCGCTATGAAACTGAGAACGGAATACCAATTACTATTTCACAATCCGAGAACCCGTATGGCATAGAAGAAGGAATTAATCTGGTAAAATCTTGGTATGATCCAAGCGTAACAGAGGAAACAGAAATAAATGGACATAAAGCCGTAATTGAAAATGCTAACAGGAAACATGTTCATATTATTACAGAGGACACGCTCTATACTGTAAATTCAGTAGGAGCTGACAATTTAGATCAGCTTATTGAAATTGCAAAACAAATTAATATTGAGTAAAAAAGAAACACGCTTTCGCTTCATCGCGAAGGCGTGTTTCTTTTTTGTTTTGGTGCAGATGAACACTAACAGCAAAAGCTTCATGGAAATAGTTGATGAGAATCATCACGAATGATGTTGCTAGAAAACCGTGAGTAATGTCTGCAATTAATGGTCAAATAATCAGACCTATCTAACTAAATTATTTGCTGAAACATAAGACAACTAGAGTATCAACTGAAATTCTAATTTGGCGATAATCCTACCTCTAATGCGGTCGCTCATCTTTGAGGGGCCTCGATGATAGAGGTTTTTTATAGCCGTGGGCAGGATGATTTGGGGATTTATTGAATAGTAATATACAATCTCGCAATAATTTCACAATTAGGGAGGTTGGTACGATGGAGCTTCAGCCATTCAACCACACGGTCAGAAATCCGTCAGGAATTAAAAACATCTTCGCCATGACGGTGCTTTGTTCACTCTTTCTTATTAGTGAGTTACGGGCAAAAGAAAATAATACGGCGCTGCATGTCCTGGGGGCAGCAGTCTTCTGTTTAGGTGCTGCCGTATTATTGTGGTCCCTGTACCGCGCGATGAAGAAGCCGATTGATCTCTGTCTCCAGAATGAGACGATCTCGCTTAACGGACGAACGATATCAGCGGAACAGATTAAGGTTATGATGATCAGGCGGGATTCCGTTCATCCGATAATCGGAATTAAACCGCATGGCACAAGAATTGTCCCGACCACTCTATGCTTCCGATACGTGGACAAAGAAGAAAAGGGGATCGCGGATATCGCAGAATGGGCGAAGAGGAATAACGTGAAGATCGACTATTCTTTCTTTTTCAGATGGATATAAGGAGAGCTAACGAGTGAAGAAATGGATCTTATTTTTATTATTGATAGGGCTTGTTATTACGGGGTACAAATATGCTGATAGCAGACATGAAGTAAAAGATTTACAGAGCTCTATTGATGCGAAATTCAGATACGAATTAAGCGAAGTATTAGGCAGCTTGAATAAGGAGATGGATGACTATACCTACCGTTCCTTCTTATCCAATATGTCTGATGCGGCCGCCTTGTCTGATTTAACCTCTTATGAAGAGCAAAATGACGAGCTTGATGTCAGTTTGTATAGTTTGTTTGTTGCTTTGAGAGAAGAGAAGTCGAAAGACAAGGTGCTGGCCCGAGCCGATGAATTGAGAGAGGTATTCAAGGTGCTTGTGATGGAACCGGCTAATAAAGAAGCTACGGATCAAATTAATCAGATCACCAAAGAAACCTTCTTTACTGAATAATGAAATATTGGGAGAGAGCTACGATGATGGATAGCCATGTAACTGAACTTATTCGTTCCAGCGGTCTTCATAGAATCGAGGATGCTTTGATCGCAGCGAGTTTATCTTCATTAAAGATGAATGTGACGGCCGAAGAAGATGACGGAATTCCGAGCGGACATTCCAAGCTAGGCGGAAAGCCGGATATGCGGGCGGAGACAGAATGGCCGATGTATAATAAGCGGCCGTTGCATTTTATTGGACAAGTTAATTTCGAAGAGATGGAGGAACAATTGTCTCATTTGCCTCGGCAGGGGCTGCTCAGCATTTTCTATGATGCTTATGAACAGCCATGGGGATTTGATCCGGCAGATCGCGGGAGATGGAAATTGCTTTATTTCGACAACATTGAAGGTCTTGAAAGAAAAGAGGAGCCCGAGGAGATTATGGAGCAGGGAAGCTTCTCTTCGGCCATTAGCACATTCACGATGCAGACTACATTACCCCCATGGGAATCGTTGTTGATGGAAAGTCTTCAGTTGACGGATGAAGAGGATGATCTTTACATGCAGCTAGGGGAAGAGATACAGGAATATTATAGTCAGGGTGAGTTTGTTCACAGAGTTCTGGGCCATCCGGATTTGATACAAGGCGATATGCAATTAGAGTGCCAGTTAGTTACGAACGGGTTATACTGCGGGGATAATAGCGGGTACGATGATCCTAGAAGAAATATTTTGGAGCAGGGAGCCGGTTCTTGGAAGCTGCTCCTCCAGATTGACTCGGATGAAGCTGCCGGCATGTCATGGGGAAGTGAAGGAAGATTGTATTTCTGGATATTAGAACAAGATTTGCTGGAACGCAACTTCGATCATGTATGGGTTGTTTTGCAATGCAGCTGATTCGCAGAAACCCCATGCCTTAAGAGAAGGCAGGGGTTCTTGAATAAACTGCCGGCCGTTTCCTCTAGAAGGAGAACGGTCGTTTTTTGCCTTTTTGGCTCCCGGTATTTAACATATAATGAACGAGTGCAATAAGGAGAAATGCAGCATGCGAATAGATGGTAAAATCGTAACCTTAAGATCAATTAAACAAGGGCGCAATTAAAGCTGTAAGAACAAATCACAACCCTGCAACCATCGATGAAAGAAGGAATAATGATGAGCACGAAACGGCTGTTCGCTTTTGTTATCGACTATTTGATACTCCTGATTATTGTTATTCCTATTGTGTTCCTTATTAATTTCGATTCCTTTTTTGATTCAACTGAGGAAAACTTTAACAGATCCTTCGAAACCGCATATTCGATCATATGCATAGCATTATTCGTGTTTTGTAACAAAGATCTCGTTAACGGCAGAAGTATTGGGAAGCGAATAGCAGGGATAGGGGTAAAAGACCATTCGGATGCTCGCATTGTTCCAGGGAAAATGCGGCTTTTTCTAAGAAATATAACTCTTATCTTGTGGCCGATTGAGCTCCTTCTATTGCTTACTGCGGGGAAGAGGCTTGGAGATCGACTTGCAAGAACAAATGTAGTGGAGGTTAGCAAAAAGCACTCATTGTGATTTACATAATTTTAGGTGTTTAAAGGGATGCTTCAAATGGGTGATTAGAATGATAAAACGATGGTTGGCGTCAGCTCTTGTCCTACTGGTTATATTCAACGGTACCGCAAAAGCAGCGCCAGCTGAAAGAATCATTGCAGCGGATATACATTTCAAGATTTCTTCATCGCTGGGCGGGAGTACGATCCCAAATGTTCGCCTGATCATTATCGATCGCAATGGTCGTATTATTGCAAACAGGTTAGCAAACAGCGCAGGGGAGCTGGGCATTAAAGTTAAGCTCCCCATTGATCCTCGTTTTCCGCATAAGAGTATGGGGACAGTAACGGTAATCGCTGTAGCGGATGGGTTTAATGAATATATTGATTTTGATGTTCCGGTAAATGAACAGAATAACGGTGCTGGGCGAGCGGCCATTTCACTCATCCCTGTCAGAGCTGATGCCCGGAATGAACCGTCATACAATATGCATCAATTTCATCGTTTTACCGTCTTTCGTATGCTGGATGACTATGCCGAGCAAGTCGGACTTGTGAAACAGAAACAAATCCAGGGCGCAGAAGGCTTCGGTCTAGTTGATATGCCCTGGAGTGCTACAATCAAATAGTCTTTTTACTCCGCTGTTTCATCAAGATCTTCCGTGTAAGCCAATATCCCGCGTTTAAAATAATGCAGTTTATCGTCTGTTGTACTTTCCATCAGATTAGTGATCAGCAGGGCAACACTTTCCTTATGATTTTGGCTATTGTACAAAGCCATCGCTAGAAATACTTGAATGGCGCGGTTCTCGGGAAATTCCTTCATGCCTCTGCGTAAAGTCTCGACGGCTTTATCGTATTGTCCCCAGTAACGGTATGTACTCCCGAGTCCCATCAAGCATCTTTCCAGGTCAGGACCGGACAAGCCTAACTCCATTGCCCGCTCATAATAGGGGATCGCCATATTTCCTAGGCCGGAATTATCAAAGGCGATCCCCATCTGGTAATTAATTTCTGCATCATCAGGATAATTGGCAAGCAGTTCTAGTAGTTGCTCTCGAACTTCGCCCAAAATCCCCTGATCCTGCTTTGCTCGTCCTTCTTCACGACGTTCAATGATTTTACTCAAATCTTCTCTTGTCATCGTTTCACCATTCCTTAAGATGATCTTGTAATCAAGGTAAAGGAATGCCCTCACAATTTCAAGAAATAATACGTTAATAAAAAAAGGAATGCCCCAAATAAAGCAGGCTTTCCTTTTCTTTCGGTCCCCCAAAAAATAAGACAACATGTGAGGAATAGAGGGAACAGTTTCTTCTGGAGGAGAGTCAGCGTTTGCCTTTGCCAGTGTGAAATCTCGTTAGACGAGTATAATCAAAATTTCACACAGGCAACAGCCACAGCGAATTTCGGCAACGAACTAGATGTTGACGAAATTTCGGTGAACCGGAAGGAGAACTTTTCCTGCCATTACGAGCTCAGTTGTCTTTGTAAACAAAATAGTCAAAGTCCGCATGCAAGCCCCGTCCAGACGTATCCTGGCATTGCATGCCAACAAATGCGCCAGTGAAGAAGCCGCCGCCTTGGATATAATCATCCGACAGCTTATGCGACTCGAATGTAACTGGCAGCGCCGTAAAGCTGTCACCGTCGAACGAGTAGGAGTAACGGTAAGTCAGCTCGGTTACATCAACACGAATATGCACATATTCCACGCTCTCCGGAATAACAACCTCAAAGCCTTGAAGCGGCTGCGAGAACGAGAAGTTATCGCAGGCGACAAGCTCAAGAATGCGTCCCTTCTCTTCATGCCAAGTGATCTGGCAGGATGTCCAGTTCTGCGTATTGTAATAGTTCACAAGTCCGGCCGATTGCTGGAACGTTGTTGGGTTGAAGGCAACTTTCGTCTCCGCTGTAAAGTTGAAATGCTGCCAGCGGCGTGCGACGAAGGCTTGCGTAAACTTTGAGGTCAGAGACTCTTTGCCATACAGGCGCAGATGACCGGGGTTATCCTTCAAGGAGCTAATCTTCTCGCCAAGCGGAATACGCAGTGTCTGGAAATGAAGATTCAGCGTCTCCGAATCAAACTCGTCTTTCTCCGGAAAATCTGGTTCCCACACGACCTCTTCGATATTTGGTCCTTCAATCGTCAGCGATGGCTTGTTGCCACCCGCCACATAAGGCCAGTCATTGTTCCATTCGAGACGTTGAATCGCCGTCTCGCGACCCAATGGGCAGAACCCGCGAGGATCAAGCAATGGCTGCCCATCCCGCGAGAGCGGACGTCCCACCAGATGGACCAGGAACCACTCGTTTGTATGCGTTTGGATAATCGAAGCATGTCCCGCTTTTTGCAGAGCAATCCGCGGATGGGCATGTGAAGAGATGAGCGGATTGTCCGGATGCACCTCATACGGTCCGCGCAGGTTTTTCGAGCGGGCGATAGTCGCCTGATGATCATATTTTGTGCCGCCTTCAGCGGTTAGCAGATAATAGTAGCCGTTGATTTTGTACAGATGCGGCGCTTCTGTCAGCTTGATGTCGGTACCTTTGAAGATCACTTCCTCTTTGCCGACCAGCCGTTTCTCAGCTGCATTATATTCCTGAAGCACAATCCCGTAGAACGGATGATTTCCCACACGCTGATCCCACAGCATATTGACGAAATACTTCTTGCCGTCTTCATCATGGAAGAGGGAAGGGTCAAAGCCGGAGCTGTTCATATGAATCGGTTCGGACCATTCGCCGTCAATGGTATCGCAGGTAACAAGATAGTTATGGCAGTCCTTCCATTGTCCTTCAACAACCTTCACATCGGTATAGATCAGCCAGAATTGGTTATCGCTATAGGATAATTGTGGCGCCCAGATGCCGCCGGAATCCGGATTGCCTATCATATTCAGCTGGCTGAGACGGTTCAGCGGACGGGAGACAAGCCGCCAGTTTTTCAGATCCTTGGAATGGTAGATTCCAACACCGGGAAACCATTCGAAAGTCGATACCGCAATATAATAATCCTCGCCTGCTCGGCAGATGCAAGGGTCCGGGTTGAAGCCGGGAAGTATAGGGTTTTGAATAGTGGTCATATCGACAAAATTCTCCTCTCATCAGTTCAGGAAATAAGCCATGGGAAAGACTGGATAAGATATATTTTACCCTTCTTTTTCGTCAGTCCATTATAGCTACATGTTATAATAAGTTTATATTATCAATGGTTTTGTCGATATCCCATATCCATAGCGAGATAGTATTTACCCAAATCAATTAAGCTGGTGAGCAGATTGGAAAGGAGTTTGGAATGGAGCAAAAAGAAAGTCGAAAAAGGGAGTTTATGCTGCCCGATATGGACTCTACTTTTCGTGTGTTTGGAGCTCACTTGCGGACCGTTGATCCGGACTGGAGCTATCCGCTCCACAAGCATCCGATGTTCGAAATTAATCTGGTCTTGTCGGGTACACAAGAGTTCACCGTGGAACGGAATGGCTATATCCAAAGGCCGGGAGATCTGCTGCTCTTCAGGCCGGGCGACCGTCATGAAAGCCGGGTGTCAGGCGGAAAGGAGATGATGTATTATTGTCTCCATTTTGATGTAGACGAGCCTTCCTTCCGCGAACTGCTTTACCGGACTCCACGATGCTTTTATCCATCAGACAGCGAACTCTCCGCAGCAATTCGGCCGGCACTGGACAAGCTGATCGGATTAACGGCATCGGATGAACCGGTTGTGCGTACGGAGTCGCGTATGCATATTTTATCCGCGTTATTTGAACTTTTTGCCGTCTTAAGCGGCACTTTGTCCAGGTTGAATCAGGACCCGGCAGGATTAAGAAACTCTGAGATTGCTTCACAAGTAGCTGCTAAGCTGGAGCAGACCGTAGACGATATAGCCGGCAACGGCAACCTGAATGATAAAGATACAATCACCTCGATTGCGGCCGCGGTCGGATACAGTACTTCCTCGGTGAACCGTATGTTTACAAGAGCGTTTGGCGTATCGCCAAGGCAATACCTATCCATGATTATGCTGAAGAAAGCGAAGCTGCTGCTCATGGACCCCGAGCTGACGATTGAAGAAATATCCTCCCTGGTTGGTTACCATAATATTGCTCATTTCAGCAGACAGTTCAAACGGTGGACAGGGGAGTCGCCAAGCGGTTTCCGGGACAGGTTTCACGAATAGCGGTATAGTGATAAATTAGGGAAAAGTATTTTTGAAGCAAGCCTATAGCAGGCTGCAGCAGATTATGGAAGAAGATGAGCCGATGCTGTCCATTTATGCGACGCGCTCTCTTGGTGCGGTTAATCATACAATAACCGGAGTGTAGCCGAAGGATTACGGCATGTTTATTCATGTCCCTTCTTCATGTCTATGGTAAGAACAACCGGGCAATGATCGCTTCCGAGAATAAGAGAATCAATGCCGGAATCTATAAGGGCCGGAGCAAGTCTTGCTGACGCCAAGAAATAGTCAATCCGCCAGCCAACATTCCGTTCCCTGATCTTTGGCATAAAGGACCACCAAGTATAAGCGTCCGTCCGGTCAGGGTAGAGGGAGCGGAATGTATCAATAAATCCGGCATCCAGCAGCCGCGTCATTTTCTCCCGTTCCTCGTCGGTGAAGCCGGAGTTGCCGCGATTGGATTTCGCGTTCTTCAGATCGATTTCCTGATGGGCAACATTTAAATCTCCGCATACGATAACCGGCTTATGCTCATCCAGCTTCGTAAGATAGCTTCTGAACATCTCTTCCCAAGCAAGACGGAAATCCAGTCTCGACAGGTCGCGCCTTGCGTTTGGCGTATACACCGTAACCAGATAGAAGTCCTCAAGCTCCAGTGTAATGACCCTGCCCTCGTTATCCTCATCTTCTTCACCTAGACCGTAGCTTACCGACAGAGGTTTATGTTTGGTGAAAATCGCCGTACCGGAATACCCCTTCTTCTCGGCATAGTTCCAGAACATATGGTAGTTCTCGCCAAGCTCCAGATTGATCTGTCCTTCCTGAAGCTTTGTTTCCTGAAGACAGAAGAAATCCGCATCCATCTGGTTAAAATATTCTAGAAATCCTTTATTCACACAAGCCCGCAGGCCGTTAACATTCCAAGATACCAGCTTCATACAACGCCATTCTCCTTTTCTATTATCTCTATTCTATTAGTGTAACACATGCTTTCTTCTTCGAAGTCTCTAAAATTTTGCCTATGCGGCATACGGCGGGCGGACGATTCTGCTACAATAAAGGGACTTAAATACGAGAAAGAGGAGATCACATGAAGTTCAGACCATGTATCGACCTGCATAGCGGGAAAGTGAAGCAAATTGTTGGAGAGACGCTTAATGTGAATCCGCAGCATGTCGTTGAAAATTTTGTCTCGGAGCATGACTCGGCCTATTATGCTTCCATGTTCAAGCGGGACGGCTTGACAGGCGGCCATGTTATTATGCTGGGCGGGGGTAATGAAGAGGCGGCGTTGTCCGCTTTGCGCGAATACCCGGGAGGCCTGCAGATCGGCGGAGGAATTACGGCGGATAATGCGGCGAAATACCTCGAAGCGGGCGCTTCGCAGGTGATTGTGACGTCTTATATTTTCCGTGACGGCGAGCTGAATATGGACAACCTGAAGCGGATTGTCTCCGAGGTTGGCAAGGACAAACTGGTTATTGATCTGAGCTGCAAGCAAAAGGACGGAAGCTGGCATGTCGTGACGAACCAATGGCGGACATTCAGCAGCTTCCAGGTAAACGAAGCGAATCTTCGCGAGCTGGAGTCGTATTGCAGCGAGTTTCTCGTGCATGCGGTAGACGTGGAAGGGAAGCGGACAGGCATTCTGGAAAGCCTCGTGAAGCAGCTGGCGGATTGGGTAAAGATTCCGACCACTTATGCGGGCGGCGCTAGATCATTCGAGGATCTGGAACTGTTCCGCCGTTTGACAGACGGCAAGCTGGATATCACGATCGGCAGCGCCCTGGACATTTTCGGGGGCAACTTGTCTTACGATGAGGTTGTGGCTTACTGCCGGTAGAGAGGCCGGTCATTAATCCGCCAGACTCGGAACGCGAAAAATGTATCTCTTCGGTTGCTGTTGTCAGTGTGAAAATTGGAATTTAATCGTATGTCGAGATTTCACACTGACAAAGGCAAACGCTACGCTCCTCCAGAAGATACATTTACCGCTTATCCTTTCTTTGGCGATTAAAAACGACCTCTCTTTTTTATGCTTTTTTAACCGGAGGAGAAACTACTCTTTGCCGTGGCGCATAAACAGCCACACACCGAAGAGGATCACGATGCCTGCGCCTAGCTGCCAGCCGGTCAATGCTTCTTTGAGCAGCGCCCAGGCTAACAGCGAAGCGATAACCGGCTCGCCCAGCACGGACATGGAGACTGCCGTTGCATTCATATACTTCAGCAGCCAGTTGAACAGATAATGACCGAACAGCGTTGGCACAATCGCGAGCAGCAGGAAGATGCCCCACTCATGCGAGCTGTAGCCGGTAAACCGGTAGCCTTGAATAAGGTTATAGAAGGCAAGCGTTGTGGCGGCTATGGCAAACACAAGGAAGTTATAGGCGAAAGCGCTTGTATTGCTCCGGAGCTGCTTGCCGATAAGCATATGAAGCGCTACCGCAATCGTGCCGAGAATCGACAGGACGTCACCGTACAAGGCTTCCTTCGATAAGGCCAGGTCGCTGGAGCCGATAATGACCGTGCCAATCATGGCGATTCCCATGCCGATCAGCATCATTTTGTTAGCCTTCGTCTTGAAGATGAGATAAGAGCCCAACATCACCAGCACCGGTTCAAGCGCCAGGAAGATCGTTGAGCTGGCAACCGTGGTATGCTTCAGCGACGACATCCACAGCAGGAAATGCAAGGCGAGCATAACACCCGAAGCAAACAGCAGCAGAAGCTGGCGAACTGTATGGTAGAGCAGCTCCTGTTTATATTTCCATGCTAGCGGCAGCATGATCAGGATGGTCAAGTACAGGCGGTACATACCGATAACCGAAGGCTCGGCGCTTGACCATTTGATGAAAATGGATGAGAACGAGATGGCAATAATGCCGACGATATAGAGGAGCTCGTAGGCGGAGAAAGACTTGGATGTGCGATTCATGAATGATACTTCTCCCATGCTATAAATTCGTATAAAAACCCCAACAAATAATACTACTACAGGCGGGTATCGGGAGCAATTTGTAACTGTTGGTTTTTAGGCTTAAAAAAACGATTGACAGTCTTTTCTCAACCCGATATGATCTTATCAACAGATATGGATTGACGAAAATGTCAGTCTGTAACACGGAGATCGAATCGACTGGACCAACCAGAGATTCAATGGAGATGTCTGCATAGACGCCATTGGATCTTTTTTTATATCCTAATTCCAACTATTCCAATAAGGAAAAATTAAATTAGGGAAAACAATCAAACAGAGGAGGTGCCGGCTATGTCGACGGCATTATTGGAGATTGTAGATGTAAGCAAAACGTTCCGCAATTCAAACGAAGCGGTTCCCGTGCTTGACCGATTGAAGCTGACCATCAATCAAGGGGAGATTGTATCGATCATTGGACCAAGCGGCTGCGGAAAAAGCACGCTGCTCAAGATTGTAGCGGGGCTGGATGTCGATATTGAAGGCCGTGTTCTGCTTGAAGGAGAGCAAGTGAAGAAGCCTTCCCAGGAGAAAGGGTTTATTTTTCAGGAGCATCGTCTATTCCCTTGGTTAACGGTTGAACGCAACATCGCGGCCGATCTGTCACTTCGCAATCCGGAGACCCGCAAGAAGGTCGATCAGCTGATCAAGCTGGTCAAATTAGAAGGCTTCGAAAAAGCATATCCGAAGCAGCTGTCCGGGGGCATGTCCCAACGGGTGGCGATTGCAAGAGCTTTGCTTCGAAATCCGAAGGTATTGCTGCTTGATGAACCGTTTGGCGCGCTGGACGCGTTCACCCGCAGCCATATGCAGGAGGCTCTTCTTGATATTTGGCGCGAAAACCGCACAACGATGCTGTTTGTCACTCACGATATCGACGAAGCGGTCTTCCTGTCGCACCGGGTTATCGTGCTGGACCCTCGTCCCGGCCGGATCAAGACGATCGTTCCGATCGATCTTCCGTTCCCCCGCAAAAGAACGGGCTCGGCGTTCCAGGATCTCCGCACGTTAATCCTCCGGGCTCTCGACCATGAAGAGCCGGATAAAGAAACTTATACCATCTAGCGTCCAGCGGAGATTGTTTCGGTGGAATGCGACTTTGCGTGTTTTGTAACGGCTGGCGAAGGTTGTTTCGATCGAATATGACTACTGTGTGTTAGCGCTGGTGTAGGTTGATCGGTCGAGTGCGAATGTCCTGCTGTTAGCGGAGGTTGATCGGTCGAGTGTGACTATTGCGCGTTCAAAGGCTAGCGGAGGTTATTTCGGTCGAATGTGACTATTGCGTGTTTGTTCCAACAAATGAAATCGTCTAATCAAGGAACAAATCGCAAGGAGCAGTCGACCGAAATAACCGTAGCGCCAAACCGCAAGGAACAATCGATTGATCAACCGGAGCGTCGCAAGGAGCAGTCGACCGAATAACCGAAGCCTCAGCGCCGAACAAACCGCAAGGAGCAACGACCGAACATTCGGAGCCATGAAAGGATGAATAAACCATGTCCAATCCTGCAACTGAAGCATTAAAAGGAGTAACGCCATCCCCGGCGGCTTCCAGGCCTAGCGCTGCTGTTAGCGCCGCGAGGAAGAGAGGGGATTTCAAGGGAAGAAAGCTGCTGATGGGCAGCTTGCTGCCGCTCATTATTCTTGGAGGCTGGCAGTATGTCAGCGGCACGGGAATTGTAGACGCGATGATGTTCCCGGCGCCGTCCTCCATTATTAAAGAGTTTTATGAAATGATTATCACCGGCGAGCTGTTCCGCCATCTGGAGATTAGTGTCCTCCGGGCGTTGTTGGGCTTTCTGCTCGGCGGCAGCCTAGGACTGCTGTTTGGCCTTACGGTTGGCATGTTCAGCAAGGTAGAGGAGATCGTAGATCCTACCGTTCAAATGATTCGGACCGTACCGCTGCTCGCGATTACGCCGCTGTTTATTTTGTGGTTCGGGTTTGGGGAGACGTCGAAAATCCTGCTGATCGCGCTGGGAGCGTTTTTCCCGCTGTATGTAAATACGTTTCTGGGCGTACGGAACGTGGATTCCAAGCTGTTTGACGTGGCGAGGGTATTGGAATTCAAGCAGGTGAACCAGATGATCCGCCTTGTCCTTCCGGCGGCCATGCCGAACGTGCTGCTTGGACTTCGGCTTTCGATCAGTATTGCGTGGCTGGTGCTTGTCGTGGCTGAACTGATGGGTGCCGACCGGGGCATCGGCTACTTGATTCAAGATGCCCGGTCGTTTATGCGCACCGAGGTGGTGTTTATCGGCATTATTCTGTTTGCTGCGGTCGGCAAGCTGACGGACTCGCTAGTTCGTGTACTGGAACGGCGCCTGCTCAAATGGCGAGACAGCTACAAGGGTTAGCTGCCGGCAGGGCTTTGCTGCGGCGGAGCCTGCCGCGGCGGCAGCTTGGCGGCCTCCGCTTCGAAATATTCCTTCAGCTCGGCTTCCTTGCGCGGATCCGTTAAGGCAATCTTGCCTTCCAAATGCTTGCTTACCAGCAGTTCCCAAGTGGGGGCTGCCTTTTGAGTACGCATCGCGCGTACGGCGTTTTTAACCATGCGGCGTTCCTTCGCGTTGGTATACAGATCCTTGTATTTCTGCTTATAAGTGTCGAGATCCAAGTGATCGAAGATGGCGCGGAACACATCAGCTGTCATAATCGCATCGTCCAGCGCCCGATGGGCATTCCCGTTGGAGACCAGATTAAGATCGGCCAAAGCGGCTTCTACGCTGACGTCGTTTGTGATATTTTTATAGCGGAGATAGCCCTTCAGCAGGTCAAAATAGTCAATAGACAGCCATAAGGAGTCATCCAGCTTATGCATCCGCGTATCGTAGACGATCCGTTTCAGGTCTTCGCCGCCCCAAGTAAAGAGCATAAAGGGTTCTCCGCGGTCCAGCCATTGGATGAACTCGCCGATAACACGCGGGAATTTTGGTGCTATATCAATCTCTTCCTGCGGAATACCCGTCTTTTTCTTAATAAAGGAATTCAGCTTGGAGAAGTAGACCGGCTTAATCAAGGAAGAAAAAATATCGGTCTGCTGCAAATCGGCATTCAGCCGTACGGCGCCAATCTCAATGACTTCCATAGGGAGGTCGCTTGCGAATTTGCGTCCGTTAAATTCAATGTCCAGAATAATATAATCCATTTATTAACCCCCGATAAATTGCTCATGCCTATCCATTCTAACAGAAATGCGAAGGAAACAGGAATGAGCGTATGAGAACCTCTTGAGAGGATCATGGCGAAGGAGCAGATATTATGGCCAGGAACGTCATCAAAGACCAGCAGCAGAGGGAACTGCGCCGCAATCAGATATTGACGGCAGCGGCTTCTGTATTTACCGTGCGCGGCGTAGCCGTAGCGAAAATATCCGATATTGCGACCGAAGCGGGATTAAGCTACGGTCATGTTTATAATTTTTTCGAATCCAAGGAGAAGATTCTATTGGCACTTGTACAGTCCTCGCAGGAGAGGTATACGGAGCTGCTGCTCGAAGCGCGCGGAGGCAGAGGAACGGCACCCGATAAGCTCAGATGGCTAATCGAGCAATATCTGCAGAAGGGCAGGACGTCCACGCATTTCTGGGTCGTGCTGCAGGCGCAGGCGACCGAAGTGCTAAATCCGGAGGAGAAAGCGGAGATTAATCAGAAAGCCCAAGCTAACCGCGATCTGCTTGCTGATATTATACGTGACGGGCAGGCGGAAGGCACAATCGTGGATGGGGATGCGATTGAACTGGCAACGCTTCTCCTGTCGCTGTTTCAAAGCACGTCGATATGGGGCTACCGCGGCTTCGGCGAGCCTTCCGGTCATGCCGTCGATATTATGCTGAGGCTTGTTGTCAAAAAGTAAATCAAGCGGGGTGGAATAATCGGAAAAAGTGGTTGACAGCAAAAAAGTCAACTGGTATGATCATAATCACCAACTGACAAATTGATCATTTTATCATTTTGTCGAACCAAGAGAATGAAGAGTCGACTGGACTACCGGAGATTCGATTTCCTAACCTTTTACCTGATCACAGGGGAAGGTGAGGGATCGGATCTTTTTTATTCTCTAAATCCGATTAAACAAATGAGTAAAGTTGTATTAAGGGAGATGGAGCATATGAAGAGAAATAAGTTTCGGGCTTTAACATTGACAGCCTTAACGGTTATAGCATTGGTTACGGTGCTGGCCGGCTGCGGCGGCAAGGCGCCGAAGGAGTCAACCGCATCCGCGGCATCGGCTAACGGAGGTAAGGGTGAGCGGCCGCATGTAACGGTTAACGTGGCTATCAACGGCGGGTTAACACCGCTGCTTCTGGCAAAGGAAAAGGGCTGGCTTGAGGAGGAGTTCAAGACGCTTAATGCCGACGTCAACTGGAGTGAATTCCAGAGCGGGCCTCCGCTGCTTGAGTCGCTTGCTTCCAAACGCGTCGACCTCTCCTTCCTCGGGGATGGCGCTACGATTTCCGGCTTATCGGCAAATTTGCCATTTGAGGTTATTGCTCTTTTGAGCGACGGCAAGCTGTCCAACTCGATTATTACGCCGAAGGATAAAGGGATCTCGAAGGTCGAGGATCTGAAGGGCAAGTCGATTGCAGTCGCCAAAGGCACAACGGCGCATGTATTCCTGCTCAAAGTGCTGGAGAAGTACGGGCTGAGCGACAAGGACGTTAATCTGATTGCGCTGCAGCCGGAGGATGCGCTGCCGGCCTTTGAGACCGGCAAAGTGGATGCCTGGGTTACGTGGGATCCTTACACGACGAAGGAGACAGCATCGGGCAAAGCAACGATTATCGCGGGTTCCAATGAAGGGATTGCCGCACCGGTATCGGCTATCGCAAGAACGGATTTTGCCAAGAGCAATCCGGAGCTTGTCACGGCATTCCTGAAGGTTTACAAGCAAGCGATTGATTGGCAGAACGCCCATAACGACGAGGCCGTGCAGATCTATACGGATCTGAAAAAGATTGATGCAGGCGTGGTAAAAGCCCTGCTTGCCAGCTCCGCTCCTAGCCTTCGCGCTTATAAGCAAGAAGAGCTGGATGCGCAGCAGAAGTCGGCAGAGCTCCTGCTCAGCAATGGCTTCATTAAGAATAAGATTAGCTTCCAGGACCATGTCGACTCGAGCTTTCTTGAGAAGCTGTCCCAATAAACCATTTAATTAAAGGAGCGATTAACCATGACTCAATTAACCGTAGACACATCCCGTCAATTTGATCTTTTTGCGAAACGCACGATTCAAGGCGGCCCGCGTTTCCTGCAGCGTTTGGCTGATGGCCTGGAAGACCGTCCTTATACGTTGTTTACGCTGAAGCCGCTTGGTCCGGTGATTGGCGCAGAGATTGAAGGAGTAGACCTTAAAGAGCAAGTGTCGCCGGAGGTTAAAGCGGAACTCCACCGTGCGCTGCTGGAATGGAAAGTGTTGTTTTTCCGCAACCAGGACATTACAAGCGAGCAGCAGCTGAATTTTGCCAAACAATGGGGAGAGCTTGAGAATCATCCGTTCCTGCCAAAAGGCGCAGCGGCCGAAATCACCCGTTTCGAGAAGGATGCGAACATGAAAGGGCAGGAGAATAACTGGCATACCGATGTAAGCTGGCGCTTGGAGCCATCCCTGGGAGCGGTTCTGCGGTTGTCCGAGGTGCCTCCTCAGGGCGGAGATACGCTGTGGGCAGACATGGGTGCTGCTTACGACAACCTTCCTGAAGCAGTGAAGGAACGGATTGACGGCTTAACCGCTATTCATGATTTTACTCCGACCTTTGGCCGGAACATGCCGCCGGAGCTGCTTGCTCAGAAACAGGCGGAATTCCCCGCGGCTGAGCATCCCGTTGTCCGCACTCATCCGGAAACAGGACGCAAGACGTTGTTTGTGAATCCGATTTTTACGACGAAGATTGTTGGCCTGGATGAGGAAGAAGGAGAGAAGCTGCTCCAGTACCTGTTCCATCAAGCGGAGATTCCGGAATACCAAGTCCGTTTCAACTGGGAGAAGAATTCGATTGCGCTGTGGGATAACCGTGCGACCCAGCATTACGCTTCTTCCGATTATTATCCAAACCGCCGCGTAGCGGAGCGCATTTCCATTCTTGGCGATCGTCCTTATTAATTATATACTTAGGGCAGGCTTGGCCTATCATAGCGTTCTAAAAGGAGAGGAAATACTTGCCCGCAACAACATGGATTCAGCATTCTGTTATTTTTACCTTGAAGCATGCCGAAGGCTCTGAGCAGGAACGTCAGTTTCTCGAGGACGGCAAAGCGATTCTCAGCTCCATTCCGGTTGTTCAGCAGTTCCGGGTTTTCCGTCAAGTAAGCCCGAAGAATGACTATAAATTCGGATTCTCGATGGAGTTCGCTGATCAGGCGGCTTACGACGCTTATAATGCGCATCCGCTGCATGTGAGCTTCGTATCGGAGCGTTGGGAGAAGGAAGTGGAAGCGTTCCTGGAGATCGATTATTCGGAAGTTTAAACAATAGAGGGTGTTCCTTGAGGCCGTGTCTGGCTGTTGGGAACACCCTCTTTTTGAAGGATAAGATTAATAAGCCGGCTCGAAGGAAAAAGAAGCAATGTTCATAACAAGCACATATTTGGTCTGGTTCGTATTGGTAGTAAGGGTGAGATAAGCAGGGTCAAAAGCCGTCAGAATGCCATGTACATCGCCGGCAGCGGTCGATACAGTCATTAATTGGCCCTTATGGCGGGTCATCAGGGAGAACAGGGTAGATCCCGGCGTAATCAGATGCGAGACGGATGGCGTTGTCATTAGACTCATTCCTTTCTGGTTAGGTCTGACTCGTATATTATAAGTATCCGCTTACAAGCGAAAACGGAACCAGTTTTTTATTAGGGTTGTCCGAATGTTGGATATAGGCCTATAATGGAGCGGGAATGTTCAATCTTTTTGCGTATATTTCACCTATGACTATGGGAGGTCATTTTTTCATGAAGAAGCTGAAAGTACTTGGGCAATTAACAGAGGCGGGTGTCGTTGCGGTTCTGCGCGCGGATTCGCCGGAGGAAGTTGCTGAGATGGCGCGCCGTGCTATCAAAGGCGGAATTAAAGCAATTGAAATTACAATGACAGTGCCGTTCGCGCTCCGTGCGATTGAGCAGCTGTCCAAGGAGTATTCGAGCACGGCATCGCCGGATGCGGACAACTTCGCGATTATCGGCGTAGGCACCGTGCTGGATCCGGAAACGGCACGCGCGGCGATTATGGCTGGAGCGGAATTTGTAGTAGCACCTGCTTTTAACCCGGATACGATTAAGCTTTGCAACCGTTACGCGATTCCGGTTATGCCGGGGACGATGACGATTCATGAAATTCAAAGCGCGCTTGAGATGGGTGTTGATGTAGTCAAGCTGTTCCCTGGCAACCTGTTCTCGCCAAGCATCATTCCGTCCATTAAAGGTCCGCTGCCGCAGGCAAACATTATGCCAACGGGCGGTGTATCGCTCTCCAACCTGAAGGATTGGATCAAAGCGGGCGCCGTAGCCGTAGGCATCGGTTCCGACCTGACGAAGGATGCCGTAGCAACAGGCGACTTCTCGCTGATCGAGCAAAAAGCAAGCGCCTATATGGAAGCCTATCGCGCCGCGAAAGGGCTGTAAGTTTTTGAAACGTCCCGGGGATGGAGAGCTTAGCTTCTCCCGCTTGGGGCGTTTTTGCATGCTGGGCCTGGAATTATGCCGTCCCGGCATGGATATGAGGCGGTAATCGTATTGAAATGAACCGGTGATTTTGTATAAAGTAATACTATGTGCATGTAAACATGAAGGAGGCCGTTAAAGAGCATGGAATACCGGATTGAGAAAGACACAATGGGCGAGATTAAAGTTGCTGCGGACAGAATGTGGGGAGCTCAAACCCAACGCAGCTTGGAAAACTTCAAAATCAGCGGCGAGAAAATGCCGCTTCAAGTCGTATATGCGATGGCGATCATCAAGAAAGCAGCTGCGAACGCAAACTTGAAGCTGGGCAAGCTTGATGCGGAGAAAGCCGGCGTCATCGGCGAAGCGGTTGACGAGATTCTGGCTGGCAAATGGGACGAGCATTTCCCGCTTGTTGTATGGCAGACAGGCAGCGGCACGCAAACGAACATGAACGTGAACGAAGTCGTTGCTCACCGCGCGAACCAATTGCTTGCTGAACGCGGCAGCGAAGCCCGCATCCACCCGAACGATGACGTGAACCGTTCCCAAAGCTCGAACGATACGTTCCCGGCAGCTCTGCATATCGCAGGCGTAATCGACGTGGAAGACAAGCTGATCCCTTCGATCGATGTACTGGCTGGTACATTTGTAGAGAAGATGGAGAAGTTCGATAATATCGTCAAAATCGGCAGAACGCATCTGCAGGATGCGACTCCAATTACGCTTGGCCAAGAAATCAGCGGCTGGCATGCCATGCTCGAGAAAACACGCGCGATGCTGATCCAAAGCATTGATCAAATGCGTGAGCTGGCGCTTGGCGGTACGGCGGTTGGTACAGGCCTGAACGCTCATCCGGACTTCGCGGTGAAGGTAGCGGAAGAAGTAACGGCTCTGACCGGCAAAACGTTTATCACAGCTCCTAACAAGTTCCACTCTCTGACAAGCCATGATCAAATCGTGTATGCGCATGGTGCGGTAAAAGCACTTGCGGCGGATCTGATGAAAATCGCAAATGACGTTCGCTGGCTGGCAAGCGGTCCTCGCTGCGGGATCGGCGAGATCTCCATTCCGGAGAATGAACCGGGCAGCTCCATCATGCCGGGTAAAGTAAATCCTACGCAAAGCGAAGCGCTGACCATGGCAGCTTGCCAAGTGTTCGGCAACGACGCAACGATTGGCTTTGCGGCAAGCCAAGGCAACTTCGAACTTAACGTGTTCAAGCCGGTTATTATCTACAACTTCCTGCAATCCGTTGCTCTGATGGCGGACGGCATGATTTCGTTCAACGATAACTGTGCGATTGGCATCGAGCCTAACGAAGCGGTAATCAAGCGCAACCTGGAGCAATCGCTCATGCTGGTAACGGCGCTGAACCCGTACATCGGCTACGAGAACGCGGCAGCAATCGCGAAAAACGCGCACAAAAAAGGACTGACGCTGAAAGAATCCGCGATCGCAAGCGGCCTCCTCACTTCGGAGCAGTTCGACGAATACGTGAAGCCGGAAGCAATGGTTGGCAAACGTTAATAGAAGAGGCAGGCTCCGGGATTCCCGGAGCCTGTTTTTTGTTTGCGGGTGTCCGGGGAGGCGCACTGCGTGGCTGGCGGCTCTGCGCTGAAAAGTGGAAGGTTAAGGTTCATAAGGGACTTTAATGATGTTCAAGCGAGTGTGATGGGTTCTTAAGGTCCCTGAAGGGTCTTAAGGTAGGCTGCTGAAGCAGCTGAGATCGGTTTGGTTGCAGGAGGCTGGCTACGCTAAGCTTAACGATGCGGGACATCGTTAAAGTGACTAATTAGTGGGAAGTGCATGGTCTTAACGATGTGCGACATCGTTAAGGGAAGAGAAAAGTTGGCGGAATGAGCAAAATGGGCGGTTTTGGCTAAGCTTAACGATGCGGGACATCGTTAAAGTGACTAATTTAGTGGGAAGTGTATGGTCTTAACGATGTGTGGCATCGTTAAGTTAAGGGAAAAGTTGGGGGAATGAGCAAAATGGGCGGTTTTGGCTAAGCTTAACGATGCGGGACATCGTTAAAGTGAATAATTAGTGGGAAGTGCATGGTCTTAACGATGCGCGACATTGTTAAGATAAGAGAAAAGTTGGCGGAATGAACAAAATGGGCGGTTTTGGCTGAGCTTAACGATACGCCGTATCGTCAAGGCATCAGAAATGGGGCAGCTAGTGGTGCTTAACGATGCGCGACATCGTTAAGCTGTTTGCGTAAGGGAAAAGGTGTGATGCGGGGTTGCTGAGCATGCATGTTTGCATGGCTTCGGGTGCCAGCAGGCGGCGGAATATGGTATGATACGGATGGCAGTTACCACAAGGGCGGCTGCACATTTTGGATGTAAAGTAGGGTAACTTATTATGCATTTATTATCAGTTGAACATATAACAAAAAGCTACGGCGAGAAAATGCTGTTCGAGGACGTGACCTTTGGCGTCGAAGAGGGCGACAAAATCGGCATTATCGGCGTCAACGGAACGGGCAAGTCGACGTTCCTGAAGGTTATCGCCGGATTTGAACCTGCCGATTCCGGCAGCATCTCGATCGGCAACCGCGTCGTTGTGCGGATGCTGGCGCAGGATCCGGCATTTGCGCCCGGCGAGACGGCGCTCGAGCATGTGCTTGGCGGCGATTCTCCTCAGCTGCGCGCTGTGCGCGAATATGCGGCTGCGCTTGAAGCGCTTGAGCTGAAGCCAAGCGACGAGTCGTTGCAGGAGCGCCTGATCAAGGCTAATCAGAAGATGGATGAACTGGACGCCTGGACGCTGGAAAGCGAAGCGAAGACAGCGCTTGGCCGGCTGGGCATCCAGAATTTCAACGATAAGGTAGAGACGTTCTCCGGCGGGCAGAGAAAGCGCGTTGCGATGGCGGCGGCGCTCTTGCAGCCTTCGGATATTCTTATTCTGGACGAGCCTACCAACCATATTGATAACGAATCCGTTGCTTGGCTGGAAAGCATGCTGCAAAAGCGCAAAGGCGCGCTGCTCATGATTACCCATGATCGCTACTTCCTGGACCGGGTAAGCAACCGCGTGATCGAGCTGGATAAAGGGCGGGCGTTCTTCTATGAAGCGAACTACAGCCGTTTCCTCGAGCTGAAGGTAGAACGCGAAGAGCGGGAAGCGGCTTCGGAGGACAAACGGCAGAATTTGCTGCGTAACGAGCTGGCATGGATCCGGCGCGGAGCGAAAGCCAGGTCGACCAAGCAGAAGGCGCGGATCGACCGGTTCGAAGCGCTTAAGGAGCAAGCACCAAAGCAATCTAATGGCAAAATGGATGTATCCGTTGCTTCCACGCGCCTGGGCAAAAAAATTGTGGAGATCGAGTCGCTCAGCAAACGATTTGGCGACCGTACGCTTATCCGCGATTTCAGCTATATCGCCGTACCGGAAGACCGCGTCGGCATCGTTGGCCGTAACGGCGAAGGCAAATCTACTCTGCTGAAGCTTATCGCGGACAAGCTGCAGCCCGACGAAGGCAAGGTTGAACGTGGTATGACCGTTAAGCTGGGATGGTTCTCGCAGGAGCATGAAGAGATGGATGAATCGCTTCGTGTCATCGAGTATATCCGCGAAGGAGCGGAGCAGGTGAAAACGGCAGATGGCACAACGATCTCCGCGGGCCAGATGCTGGAGCGGTTTCTTTTCCCGCCCGCGATGCAGTGGTCGATTATCGGCAAGCTCTCCGGCGGCGAGAAACGCCGTTTGCAATTGCTGCGCGTCCTGATGAACGCGCCTAACGTGCTTTTGCTCGACGAGCCTACCAATGACCTTGATATTGCGACGTTGTCGGTACTCGAGGATTACCTCGACGATTTCCCTGGCGTTGTGTTTGTCGTATCCCATGATCGTTACTTCCTTGACCGGACTGTAGATAAAATCTTCGCCTTTGAAGGCGATGGCGTCATTACGCAGCATGTCGGCAACTATACCGAATACCAGGAGTATGTAGAGAAGTATGGCGTTTCTACTGCGGATACGGCGGGCAGCTTAAAAACGGCACAGGCGTCAGCTAAGTCGGCTGCGGAACCATCTGCTACTGCGACAGCGGCTGACAGCGGAAGCAAGCCATCCGGCGAGCGTTTGCGTATGTCGTACAAGGATCAGAAGGATTTCGAGCAAATTGATGGCTGGATCGCGAAAGCGGAGGAACAGCTGGCAGCCGTGACGGAAAAGATGAATAACGCGGGCAGCGACTCCGCGCTATTGCAGCAATTAGTTGATGAGCAGCAGCAGCTGGAGGCAAAGCTGGAAGAGCTAATGGACCGCTGGGCGGAGCTTAACGAGCTGGCGGAGAAGATCGCAGCGCAGAAGAAATAGCAAACAGCTGATACATTCGATGTGAGAATCATCACGACCGTCCTGTTGAGGCTGTTCGTGGTAATCATTTTTTTAAGCTTATGCTTACGAAGCAAGAATGGCTTCGTAATTTCTATTAGGAGGAACTCCACTATGGCAAACGAAATTCGCAATATCTATTGCATCGGCCGGAACTACCGGCTGCATGCGCTTGAGCTGGGCAACGAAGTGCCGGAGGAGCCGCTTGTTTTTACGAAGCCTTCTCATGCGGTTGTTCCGATGAACGGCAACGTCGTCGAAATTCCGGGCGGACGCGGGGAAGTGCATTTCGAGCTGGAGCTTGTGCTTCGCATTGCGCGTCCGCTTGAGCCGGGCATGTCGCCGGACGAGATTATTGACGGACTAGCGCTGGGACTCGACCTGACGCTGCGCGATGTGCAAAGCAAGCTGAAGGCCAAAGGCCAGCCTTGGCTGGATGCCAAAGGCTTCAAAGCCTCCGCGCCGCTTGGCGAATGGATGGCTTATCCCGGCGAGGAAGGGCTGAAAGCCTTTGATTTTGCCCTGATTCGCAACGGCGAGCAAGCTCAGCTTGGCAACTCGAAGGATATGCTGTTCAGCATCTCCGAGCTGGTGCGCCATATCGATTCGCGTTACGGCCTTGGCGAAGGTGACATTATCTTTACTGGCACGCCAGCCGGCGTAGCGGCTTTGCATGACGGCGATGTGCTTGAAGCGTTGTGGAACGGCGAAAAAGCAGCAAGCTGCACGGTGAAGCTGGCATAACACTTCATATAACGAGTTAGACGGGGGTGTCCTAAAAGTCATGTATAAGACTTTTGGGACACCCCTTTATCTTTCGATTCTAGCTTCGTTGGATTTCATACAGCATAACGGAGCGTTTTTGACTAGCTGCTTAATCTACATTGGATTTTGTGTCGTATAATCCGATCTATGTGGACGATATCGGCTCCTTCTGGACCTGTAGACTGGAATGAATCCAACGTAGCTTCCCAGGCCTTGCTTTTATCCTGATTATACTGGAGAAAATCCAGCGTGCGGTGAGAGGGGCTCTCAAAAGTTATTTGAAATCGAATTTTAGGGCATCCCCGTCTTTTTTCTCTGCTTCGGTTTAAATTCCGTTTAAATTCGGCGGGTATGATGATTGCAGATCAAAGAAGTGGAGAGGTGCTTATCTGTGACTGTGAATAAAAACAATAAAACGCTCATCCTCATCGGCTTGCTTCTTGGCCTTATATTTGCCGAGATGGATGAGACCGTCGTCTCAACCGCAATGCCAACGATTATCCGCGAGCTGCACGGTTTATCGCTGTACGGCTGGGTAGCAGGCGTTTACATGCTGACTATGACGATTGCCATGCCGATATTGGGCAGGCTTGCGGATGTATTTGGCCGTAAAAAAATCTATATGAGCTGTATGGCCTTGTTCTGCCTTGGTTCCATCGTGTGCGGCTCCGCCGACTCCATGGCCCAGCTGCTTATCGGCCGGGGCATTCAAGGGATTGGTGCAGGCGGATTAATGCCAATCGCTCTTGTTATTATCGGAGAGTCCTTCCCGCTGGAGCAGCGCGCGAAGGTGCAGAGTCTTATTGGTCCATTGATGATTCTACCGCAATTAATTGGACCAACGATCGGTGGTTATTTTGTCGGAAATCTCAATTGGCATTGGTTGTTCCTGATCAATATTCCCGTAGCGGTTATCGCGGTTGCCTTCTTGTTCAAAGGACTGCATGAGTCCAAAGGGGAAGAAAAGCATACCATCGACTGGGCAGGGGCGGGAACGCTTGTCGCCGCATTACTATCCTTCCTGATTGCGCCTGTATTGATTGATAATCAGGGATTAAGCTGGTCGTCCCCGATTATTATAGGACTGCTTGTTTTATCCGCTGTACTAATCGGCTTGTTTATTCGAATCGAATCAAGAGCAAAGCAGCCCATTATTCCGCTGCATCTGTTCCGCAACCGGAATGTCGTAGTATTATCGCTTCTTGTCTTTACGTTAATGCTTGGACTGATGGGCGGTATCGCAACCTTCCCGTTCTTTGCGCAAAATGTAATGGGGCTTACGCCAACCGAAGCGGGTTATCTGATGTTCGCCTTTATGGCCGGAGCCATTCCATCCAGCATCGTAAACGGGTTTTTAATTACCCGCGTCGCTTATCGCAACCTGTTTATTACCTGCTTCATCCTGCCGCTTGTGGGAATATTCATGCTCACGCAGCTGGCCGTAAGCACAACTCCGCTGTTTGTTATTATTGCCTTCTTTGTTATGGGACTAGGCATTGGAGCTTTGTTTGGCGGAGATAATCTGATCGTGCAAGAGTCCGTAGAGAAAAAGCATAGCGGCGTAGCGCTTGGTACGGTACAGCTGTTCCAGTCCCTTGGCGCTACGGTTGGTCTCAGCGTATTCGGCAGTGTTCTCGCCAAGAGCATTAAAGACGGCATAAACGGCTTGTCGAGCGGAATGGACCCGGCGGCGGTCGATTCGATCAAGACAGGCGGAATTCCGGCGGGATTGCCATCGGATCTGATACTGAAGATCCAAACGGTATTTGCCAATTCTTTTGACCATATTTTCGCTATAGCGCTTGGATTCGCGGCTGTATCCTTTGTCATCACCTGGTTCTTGAAGAAGGAAGTACTCACGAAGCATGAGGATGCGGAAGAGGAGGCAGCTGGACAAACGGTTGCTTAGATTTTTCCCGTATCAAAACAAACACCCCCGCGGAGGCCGGAAGGCTGAGGCGGGGGTGTTTGTTTTATGAACGAAAAAAATCATGCGTTAAACGCGGTCAGCATCCAGACATGCTTCTCGAGGGTGGTGTGGATGGCAAGCAGCATATCGGCGGTCGTTTCATCGCCGGCGTCTTGCGCAATATCCATGCCTTCCTTCAGCTCGCTGATGACGATAGAGAAGTCGGTAATCAGCGCCTCAACCATTTGGTGGGCCGATTCGCTGCCGGAAGCTTCCTTGATGCTGGCGATTTGCAGGTATTCCGCCATCGTCGCAACCGGTGCGCCTTTTAACGCCAGCAGCCGTTCGGCAAGCTCATCGACATGAAGAGCCGCTTCCTCGTAGAACTCCTGGAACTTCACATGCAGGGTGAAAAACTGAGTGCCTTTGACATACCAATGGAAGTTATGCAATTTGATGTACAGGACGCTCCAATTGGCGATTTGTTTATTAAGAACGTCGTTTGTTTGTGTCATAGGGTTTCACATTCCTTTCCTAGGCAGTAGTGTGCGCGAAGGAAAGGTTTTGCATACTTAAAAACCGCGGCTGGCAGCAAGGCGAACGGACGATTCGCGAACGATCAGCCGATGCGGGATAATGACATTTGACTGATGAACAGGCTCGCTTAGAATAAGACGGATCAGCATCTGGGATGCTGTGTAGCCAAGCTGATAGGTGCCGATATCTACCGAACTGATTGGCGGCGTAGCAAGCTCGGACAACGCAATATTGTTAAAGCTGACAAGGCTGATATCATCGGGCACCTTGTAGCCGATTTCGGTTAAGCCGCGAAGCACGCCAAACGCCACCACATCATCAATGACCACAAGCCCTGTCGGGCGTTCCGGCAGTCCCATGATAAAAGACATCGCACGGAAGCCGCTTTCCTGCAGGAACTCGCCTTCTACGATCCATTCCGACTGCATGGGAAGTCCTGCCTCGCGCATCGCTTTTTTATAGCCTTCCATCCGGTCGTTTGAAACGGTCAGATTAGTTGGCCCGCTCACAAAGCCGATTCGGCTATGGCCTTGCTTGATCAGGTGCTCTGTGGCGTCGTAAGCAGCTTGTACGTTATCGTTGTTGACCGTCATCACGCGGCTATATTCCTCGCCGGCGCGTCCGATCAGAATGCTGGGGAAATCCTGCTCGTTCAAATAACGGATAAGCGGATCGTTTACTCTTGCGGATAGCAGGATCACGCCATCTACGCGCCTGCCGAATACGAGGCGGGAGATCGTCTCAGTCTCGTCATGCGCGCTTGTTGCCGTCGTTAGCAGCATATCGTAGCCCGCTCTGGTGGAGTGGGTCAGTATTCCTCTTAACAATTCTCCAAAAAAGAAGTCCTGGAACAGCTCTTCCGCAGGGCGGGGGAGCATGATGGCTAATGTTTTGGTTGTCTTCGACACCAGGCTTTTAGCCATGACATTCGGGTGATAGCCCATTTCCTCCATGATCCTTTTCACCTTGGCGGACGTTTCCTTGCTGATCCGGGGATGATTGGATACCACCCTCGACACGGTCGAAGGGGAAACACCAGCAGCTTTCGCAATATCTTTAATGGTTACCATCGTTATCGTGATCCCCTTACTCTTATGCAATCGTTTGAACTCTATGCTTCCATGTTACTTGAATGGTCCTATAAAGTAAACGGCCAGTTCAGAACTTTGCTAAGCAATAAGTGAAATATTAGGAAAATCTAAGAAAATCGAAGAAAACGGGAGATAACCTTAAATTTATTTGCGTAGATCATCTGTGCAAACGTTTTAACGAACATAATAGGCTGTTGTATGATTGGCTCGTGGATATAGCGCTTTCATTGCGAGAATCGGCTTATAATCAGCCGAAAATGGATGAAAACGACGTGTGCCCTTGTTTTCCTTTTGCCTTTTGAACAAACGTTTGCACAAAACGACAAATAGCGGCATACCTGCTGCAGGCATGGAAAACGGGTAAGATCGGGCGTAACTATCCCAAGTCATACATTATGGAAGGGGATCATTAAGAATGAAAAAATGGTTTGTAACGACGATGATTACGGCACTGTTCATCATGTCGGCTTGCGGAAGCGGCGGCAGCAATAACAACGGCAATTCTGCGGCAGCAAACGCTCCTGCGGCAACGGAAGAAGCTTCGGCTAACGCAGGCAATGCAGGTGCAAGCGGAGATTCGGCAGACGAGGCAATCGTGCCGGAAGAAGGCGCAACGCTTACCGTATGGGATTCGAAGAACGAACGCGACTTTGTAGAAGCAATGGCGAAGGAATTTACGGCACAATACAATATTCCGGTCAAAATCGAAGAAGTAGAGTCGCCGGACCAAGTGAAAAAGCTGACAACCGACGGCCCTGCAGGCATCGGCGCCGACATTGTGACGTTCCCGCATGACAACCTTGGCCAAGCGGTAGCAGCCGGACTTATTCTTCCTAACGATTTCTTCGAAGAAGAGACAAAAACAGCAAACGCGGAAGCTGCGGTTAACGCGGTAACTTCGGACGGTATCCTGTACGGTTACCCGCGTTCGGTAGAAACGTACGCTTTGTTCTACAACAAAGACTTGGTGCAGACGCCTCCGGCATCGTTTGACGACATCGTTACATTCTCGAAAACATTCAGTGATCCCGCAAAAAATAAATATGCCCTCATGTGGGAAATGGGCAACTTCTACTTCAACTATATCTTCTTCGCATCAACCGGCGGTTATGTGTTTGGCGAGAATGGCACAAACGCTGCCGACATCGGTCTGAACAACGATGGCGCGGTGGAAGGTCTGAAGTACTTCCAGTCCCTGAAGCAAATTCTGCCGATCAAATCCGGCGATGCTTCCGCGGACATTATCCAAGGTAAATTCGCCGACAAATCGCTGGCGATGACCATTACGGGTCCTTGGAAAGTCGGCGACTTCAAGAACCTCGGCATTAACTTTGGCGTAGCACCAATCCCGACGATCAACGGCAAACCGGCTGTTTCGTTCTCCGGCGTAAAAGCTTGGTACGTGAACTCGTTTACGAAATACCCGAATGCTTCCCGTTTGTTTGCTAACTTTATTTCTTCCAAAGCAGGCCAACTGAAAGACTACTCGCTGACTGGCGCCATTCCGGCGAACAAAGAAGCAATGGAAGATCCAACGTTCAAAGCGGATGAAATCTCGAGCGGCTTTGCGGCGCAATTCGTAAATTCGCAGGCGATGCCTTCCATTCCGGAAATGGGCAGCGTTTGGGATCCGATCGGCGCAGCTTTGGCCGATATCTGGAACGAGAACAAAGATCCGAAGGCCGCTCTCGACAATGCGGTTACGCAAGTACAAGAGGCGGCTAAAGGCACGACGAAATAATAGCATTGCGAAATAAGAGACAGATGGCTCGCCCGCCGAAAGCAGTTTCGGCGGGCGTAAGCTGTGGAAGGAGTACACGGGTATGAATGGTCGTCGCAGTGCTATTTTGTCCGCCGTATCTATGGGGCTTGGCCAACTGTACAACCGGCAATATATGAAGGGAATACTGCTGCTCCTGACGGAGGCGGCAGCGCTTGTTTATTTTATCCCTCGCCTTGCACATGACCTGTGGGGGATTTGGACGCTTGGCGATACGCCATCCAAGATGGTGAAGGTAGGAAAGGTTTATCAGACGGTCAAAGGGGATCATTCGATCTTCCTGATGATTAACGGACTAATAACGGTTCTGGTATTGGCGCTTTTTATCGCCATTTACGTTATGAATATCCGCGATGCGTACCGTACGGGGGCGAAAAGAGAACAAGGCATTCAGGCTGCGACGTTCAGGGAATCCATCAGCTATTTGTGGGATCATAAGTTTCCTCATCTGCTGCTGACGATTCCGGGCCTCGGCGTATTGTTCCTGACGATTATGCCGATTGTTTTCATGATTTTGCTTTCTTTTACGAACTACTCATTGCCTCAACATATTCCGCCGGCGAAGCTGGTTGATTGGGTCGGCTTCAACACCTTCAAGGACCTGCTGACGCTGAAATCCTGGAGCAGAACGTTTTTTGGCGTATTTACTTGGACGATTATTTGGGCCGTGCTGGCGACCGCAACCTGTTATTTCGGCGGCCTGCTTGTCGCTCTGCTTATTGAGCAAAAGGATGTGAAGTTTAAAAAGCTGTGGCGGACGCTTTTTATCCTGCCATACGCGATTCCTCAGCTGATCTCGTTGCTCGTGATGCGCAACCTGTTTAACGGGCAGTTTGGCCCGATTAACCAGTACCTGTCGTATTTCGGCTTTGGCAAGCTGCCATGGCTGACGGACCCGACCTGGGCGAAGGCGACCGCTATTCTCGTGAATATGTGGGTGGGCATTCCGGTATCGATGGTTCTTATTCTTGGCGTGCTTACCGCCATTCCGAAGGATCTCTACGAAGCTGCGGATGTGGACGGAGCCTCCGGCTACCAGAAATTCCGGATCGTTACGCTGCCGTTTGTCCTGTTTGCGACGGCGCCGATACTGATCACGCAGTTTGCGGGTAACATCAACAACTTCAACCTGATCTTCCTGCTGACAAACGGCGAACCGCTGAACGGCAATTATCAATATGCGGGCAGCACGGATCTGCTTGTAACGTGGCTGTACAAACTGACGCTGAACAACAGCCAATTCAATATGGCTTCGGCGATCGGCATTATTATTTTCATCATTATCGCAACGTTCTCGATTATTAACTACCGTCGCACGAAGTCGTTCAAAGAGGAGGATATGATCCAATGAAGGCTGGTCAATCGAGGAACCGTTATATACGTCTGACGCTCAGCTACGTGGTGCTGACCTTGCTTGCGGTCTGTTGTCTTTATCCTGCTCTTTGGGTGCTGCTGTCTTCGTTCCGGCCGGGTACCTCGCTGTACAGCGATTCGTTTATTCCAAAGTCGTTTACGCTGTCGCACTACACGGAGCTGTTCCATTCGAAGGTATTCCTGTATGGCCGATGGTACCTGAACACTTTGAAAATTGCTTTCCTGTCCATGATCTTCTCGACGATTCTGTCGACGATGAGCATGTACGCGTTGTCACGCTTTCGGTTCAAGGGGCGGAAAACCCTGCTGACAACCTTGCTAGTCCTCGGCATGTTCCCTGGCTTTATGAGCCTGGTGCCGGTGTATATTTTCCTGCTTCAGCTTAACCTGCTTGATACCCACGCGGCGATTATTATCGTTTATTCCGCGGGTTCGGTATTGATGAACGGGTTTGTGATAAAAGGGTTCTTCGATACGATTCCGCGCAGCCTCGATGAGTCCGCAAGGATTGACGGTGCGAATCATTTGCAGATTTTCTACCGGATCATGCTGCCGCTTGCCCGTCCGATTCTGATCTACGTCGCGCTGACGACGTTTGCGGGAGCATGGGTCGACTTTATTTTCGCCCGGCTGGTGCTTCGTTCGAAAGAGAACTGGACGCTTGCCGTCGGCATGTGGGATCTGGTCAGCTCGTATCAGAACTCGAACTTTACGATGTTCGCCGCAGGTGCGGTACTGATCGCTGTTCCGATTACGCTCTTGTTCGTCTTCCTGCAGAAGTTCCTTGTTCAAGGGCTTACGGCAGGCGCTTCGAAAGGATAAGGCTTGGCTATGGCGTATAGAGGTTGGTTCGTACGCGCTGCGATTGCTTCCGTTTTGGCCGCTTCGCTTGCGGGCTGCTCGGTGAATGACGCTGGCGGCGGAAAGGCTGAGAGTGAGCCTGTTGCTTCGGCTTCGCCGACGGTTGCCGCTGCTGCGAAGGAAGCTGTCGCAGAGCCGTTAGATGAACAGCCGGGCACCGTTTATTACGAGATTTTTGTCCGGTCCTTCTATGACTCGAATGGGGACGGGATAGGGGATTTGAACGGCGTAACGGCTAAGCTGGACTATCTGCAGGAGCTTGGCGTCGGCGGGATTTGGCTTATGCCGATTAATCCTTCGCCAAGCTATCACGGGTATGACGTGACGGATTACCGGGCGGTCAATCCGGATTATGGTACGCTTGATGACCTGAAGAAGCTGACGGATGAGGCGCATAAGCGCGGCATCAAGGTCATTATGGATCTGGTCGTGAATCATACGAGCACGGAGCATCCATGGTTTAAGGAGGCGCTTGCGGATCCGGATAGTAAGTATCGGAGCTGGTACCATTTTGCCGGGGCCGATGAGGATGTGAAGGCGGATGGCGCGGTTGGCAGCAATCCATGGCATCTGGCGGCTGACGGGAAAAGCAAGTATTTAGGCGTGTTCTGGGAAGGCATGCCGGATTTGAATTTTGACAAAACGGATGTACGCCAAGAGCTTGCGTCCATCGGCCAATATTGGCTGGAGCAGGGGTTGGACGGTTTTCGGCTCGATGCGGCCAAGCATATTTACGGAGACTATGCTTCAACGATTAATAACCCGGAGATTCAGGGTGCGAATAAAAAATGGTGGCAGGAGTTTCGCAACGGCCTGTCAGACGTGAAGCCGGATGCGTACCTGGTAGGCGAGGTATGGGATTCGCCCGTTGTTATAGCTCCTTATCTGGATAAGGCGCTGGATTCGGCTTTTGATTTCGATCTCGCCGGCAAGCTGATCAGCTCGGCTGACCGGGAGCGGGATTCGGATCTGGCTTTTACGCTGGGCAAGGCTTACGGGTTGTACGAGAAATCCTCGGGCGGAACGTATGTGGATGCGCCGTTTCTGAGCAACCATGATCAGACTCGGGTGATGACCGCTTTGAATGGCAATCTGGCCCATGCTAAGATGGCTGCGGCCATGCTGCTCACCCTGCCGGGAAATCTGTTTATTTATTACGGCGAAGAGATTGGCATGGCTGGGGCTAAGCCGGATGAGTATTTGCGCGAGCCAATGGTCTGGTATGCAAGCCTGGAAGGCGGGGAGGGACAAACCAACTGGGAAGCGAGCAGGTACAATGCGGCCGGCTCGGCCGTATCGGTAGAGAGCGAGCAGCGGGATGCTCAGTCGCTGCTTGCTTGGTATCAGATGCTGCTCAAGTGGCGCAGCGAGGAGCCTGCTTTGCGCGACGGGGTTATCGCCGCGTACAGCTTGAAGAACGCGGTACCGCAAGTAACCGCGTATGTGAGGGCAACAGCAGACGAGCGCGTGCTCGTGCTGCACAATTTGTCCAGCCAGC